>Ga0265300_10000278_pt1 | contig 54021 bp, 22 predicted proteins | sample AusTroGonzalo_MG_FD_193482 | JGI IMG/M metagenome (GOLD analysis project Ga0265300, IMG submission 193482) | Bovine rumen microbial communities from tropical cattle in Woodstock, Queensland, Australia - Gonzalo_03 | ecosystem: Host-associated > Mammals > Digestive system > Stomach > Rumen ... | reverse complement strand
CCTCCTTTGTTTGCTATGCTGTGCGATTGGCGAATCTGCACCCATTATAACAAAGGAGGATATCTTTTTGTCCAAAGCTAAAGCTTTATTGATACTCACCAGCACTGCTGGTGGTTTGTTATACAATTACACCGCCAACACACCAGTTGTTTGGCGGTCTTGGCGGTCTTGACTTTTTAAGTCCGCCAAAAGGTTTTTTGTATGTGGCGTTCTACTTCTTCAGCTTCTCCTTCATTGCCTCATAACCTTCAATCACCAACTGCACTTTCGTGATGCTGTTTTCTTTGATGAAGGCATTGATTTCTTAATACAATTCGGCATTAAAAGCGCTCTCTGCGCGAGCGCGATATATTCGCTGATGCGAATGAGAACAAAAATAGCTCGGCGGGATAGAAAAAAGACCCTGACCGCGATCGATCAAGGTCTTTTTGCCCTGTTGGGTTATTTCTTTAAGTCGCCCTTCTGTACGACCTTTTGCTGTGCGACGTCCAAAATGTTGTTGTTCGCTTCCGCGACGTCGTCATCGAGGTCGATGGAGATGCGTTCACCGTTGTCGACGACCTTCTCGTCTTCCTTCACGTTCGTCTTGTTGTCGACAGCCTTCTCGTCCTCCTGCTCTTCGGGAACCGGTTCCTCGTCCAGATCGATCTCGACCTGCCCGTTGTTATCGAGGATGCGCTCATGCAGGTTGGGCTTCGGCTGAGCGGCGTGCGGCTCGTTGATCTCATTGGCATTGATCTGCGGCTGCTCGTTGACGACGTTGACCTGCGGCGCCTCTTGCTGCACCTGCGGCTGCTCATTCTGTACCTGCCGTTGCGGCCGGGCGGCGTGCTGCGCCATCCTCTCGTTGCGCGCAATTCTTTCGTTCTCTCGTGCGACGACCTCCGCCTTGGTCAATTGCGTGGTCTTCTCGATCAGATTCTCGGAACGGAGATACTTGTTCACCATGAAGGTCTGCTTATCCTTCTTGCACCTATCCACATAGCGATCGTACAGTTCGTTCTTCTCCGATCCGCTGAGATGCGCGTATTCGTCGGGATACTTCTTGCGCAGATAATCGTTCTTGGACAGGAGTTCGTCCGCCTCGAACATCTTGGGAACTTTCTCGTTGAATCTCTTGTTGTCGAGCTGATCGTTGCGTTTGTTGAGGTACTCCTCGGTGATACGTCCGGCGCGGAAGTCCTCCATCAGCTGCGTCTTGCGAGCGGCGACCGCCTCGTTCAGATGCTGCTGCGCCTCTTGGAGCTGCTGCTGCGCCTGCGCTCTCGCCACGTCGTTGTTGGCACGTGCGAGGTTCCGCTCCGCCCTCGTCACTTGAGCTTGGAGATTCTTCAGATTACGATTCGCTGCCTTGTCGGCGTTACGGACTTCGTCACCAAAGGTCTTCGCCTCACGAGACTTCAGATATTCTGCGTAGCTTTGCCCGGTCTCGAGCCCCTCCATATCGTTGAAATCGATCTTACTCAGATCGAGATCCCGGATCTCGCCGTTGCGGACGCGTTGCTCCAGTTGCTCCTTGATGGCATTCGGTCCCTCGGTGGCGATCTTGTTCAAGGTGCGATACGCCTGACTGCTCTTATTGAGGTCGGGACGCGCAGCCAAATATTTGGCAGACGCCTTCTGCATCGCCCGAACGAGATCCGCCGCAGACACGTTGGAGATTTTTCTCGCCTGGTTGTTTGCGATGGCTTTGCCTCCCTCTTTCAAGATGCGATCGAGATATTCCTGCGGGTCTTCGTTCGCATTGATGAGGTATTCCGCTTCGTTGAACTGTCTCGGCGGGATGGTGCGAAAGGTCGTGGTGTCGTAGGTCGGGAAGCCCATCAGCGAGGCGTCCTCCTGCGGCTCCTTGACCATCAGGAAGCGGTCGAGATGACGCTTCTCACATTCGACCATCCTTTCGCGCCAAGACGACAGACCCAACTCTGCCTGACCTGTCATCGTGTAGGCGTATTCGGCAGCCATGTTGTTGCGCGACATCTCGGGGTCGGTCTCCAGCTTCGCCATCGACTCAACCGCTCTGCCCATACGCATCTGCGCGCTCCTGTCGATTTCGCTCGCGGTCTTGGTCACCTCGTCGATGGCATCGGCACCCGACTTGCCCTTGATGCTCACGTTGGGATCGAGCTTGTCGACGATCTTCTTGGTCTCCGCGTTCATATAGGCGCGGGGATCTTCGAGGAAGGTGTCCAGATCGACGTTCTGCTGTTTCAGCGTCCTGTACATCACGTAGAGGCCGTTGAGTGCGGACGTGCCCGCAATATCCGCCCTGAGATCGGGCGGCAACCCCTTGGTGCGCTCCACGTCCATATTGCCGGAATAGAATCCGCCCTTGTCGAGGTCGAAGGCGTTGCGCGCCATACCGATGATCTCCTTGGCGCGATCGTACTCGACGGACATCTTCTTGGCGGATTCGACCGCCTTCATCTTCTCCACGGGATCGTTGCTCTTGATCCTGTCGTTGAACTCGTTGTAGGCGTCCGCATACTTGCGCAGTCCGTAGATCTTGGTGCCCTCTTCGGGGTCGAAGGGCGCCTTGTCGTATCCGTACTCGTCGAACTTCGCAAAGATGTCCCTCACCGCCTGTTTGGTCTCGGGACGCATCAAGATCTTGCGCTCGGAGAGCCTGCGATACTGATCCATCGCCTCGGGCTTGAGCTGCTCCATCTTGACCTCTTCGCGGAATTGCGGATCGATGTAGCCCGTCTTTTCCTTCACGATGCCGTTGAATTCGAGCGTGCCGAAGTCTCCGTAATTCACGTCGTAGCCTTCCTCTTGCAAGAGGTCGAATGCGGCGTGACGACGCTCGTAGTTCATGCCGTAGTCGCGCTCCTCTCTGCTGATACGCATATCGGCGAGTTGCTTGCCGAAATCCGGCTCGAAGTCGGAGGTCAGCTTGTTCGCCTTGTCGAGGACGTCGTTGATCTCCTTGCGACGCTCGGCGTTGAGCTCTTCTCCGTTGTAATAGTGCATGCCGGAGACCACGTTCTTGACGTCGTCGATCTCTTTGCCGTATTGCTCGACCGTGACCTCGTCAAGCGAGCGCTCGAGCGGCGCCTTGAAAGCGTCGGTCTGCTTGGAGATCGCCTTGAAGTCCTCTTCGGACAGGTGCTCCACCATCGGCGCCCATACGTCCGGGCTCTTCTTGTCGACGTTCCTCAGATAAGACACGTGATTGTAGGGGATCAACTTCGGATCCTCTTTCTCCTCTGCGGTCAGGAAGGGCTCCGCCATCGCCTTGACCTGTTCGATGGTCAAATTCGCCCTGTTGGTGCGGATGTTGGCGGCGATGTCCTTCGATGCCTGCGACTTGCCGTCCTTATTCAAAAGGGACTCGTAGTGCCTGATCGCATCGGTGATGCAAGAGGCTTTCTCCGCATTCGCGAGCGCATCAAACGTCGCCTGCTTCCCTTCCGGAGAGAGGCGAGCCCATGCTTGCTGATAGAAGAATCCCGCGCGCTGCGCGTCGTTCTTGCTCTTCTCGATCGTTTGGCGACGCTCCAGCCAATTGTTGCCTTCGGGTACGCCCTCTGCATTCTGCGCCGCGGCAACGGCATTCAGCTTGTTGAGGAAGTCCTGCTTAGTGACCTGCTGTCCCGGCTCGAACCATCTGCCCGCGTAGTCACGCGGCGCGGGCTCTGCCTGCGGATCAGGTGCGGGTGCGGCGGGAGCCTGCTCGCCGTTCGTCTCCTTGACCGCCGCCTCGTCGTCGGCGATCGCCTGCCTATGGATCTTGTTCAAAGCGAACTCTTGGGCTTCCTGCTCCATGGGAGCGGTTTCGCGCGCCTTGTATGCCTGATACAGCGCCTCTTTGTCCGCGTCGTCGTAGTCGTCAAGGTTGTAATGCTCGTTGCCCTGCAACGTGGCGAGATACGCCTCCTTGCTCATCAGGGTGCTCGGCGCAGCGAAAGGCACGGGCAACGGCTCGTTGAACTTGTTCTCGATGACCTGTTGCGCTCTTGCCTGCTTGTAGGAGGCGGGGATGCGCCCGTTCTCGACGTCACGATCGAGCTGCTGCAGGTATTCCGCCTTCTTGCTCTCGATCTCCGCCAGTTTGTCGTCCTTCAGCTTGCCGAGGACCTGCAACTGATCGTCACGATTGAAAGAACCCCTCGTACCCGAATTGACGATCTCGTTCATACGCGCGTCGATGCGGGCATCCAGCGCCGCCACCTCCGCCTGCACATTCAGCATCGCCGTATTGAAGTCGCGGTCGGGCTTGCGGTCGACGACGGCATCCTGCTGCGCATTCCTACGGGCGTTTTCGATCGCCGACGCGTTCTGTTGATACTCGTATTCGGCGTCACGGCTCCCCGTGGCAGTGAATGCCTGCACGTTCTTCAGGGACTCGACGGCGTCGGGACCCTTCGCCCTTTCTGCGGCGAGCAGGTTGTTGACGTAAGCGTTGCCGTTGGTCATGAGTTCGTGCAAGTCCTTGTAGGCGGGATCGTCGCGATCGGCGTACTTGGCGGTCAGGATCTTGCCCGCCGCCTCCTGCGCGAGCTCCAGGAAAGTATCCTGCGAGATGGCTTGCATTGAATTCCCGTACCGGTCTCTGTTGTCTGCATTCAAACGCAAATATTCCAGGATATTCTTGTCGAGGGTCGCCTTCATCTCGGCGACGGATTTGCCGTTGTTCCGCAAATATCCGATGTCGTCGAAGGGCTTCGCCTCGTCGTACCCGAGGGTTTTGGCATTATAGATACGCTTGCCCAGCAAAGACGCATCCTGCTGCGCTTCGTCCACGAAGAGGAAACGCTCGAGGTGCGACCCCTCTTTCAAAGCAATGCGACGGCTCATGATCTCGCGCTGATTGTTGTTCATGACCGTTTTTTCCAGATAATCGCCCAATCCGTGGTTGTGCGCGCGGATCTCGGGGTCCTTGTCGAGGAAGTGCATCGCCTCGAAGACACGAGAGCTGCCGTACCCGGCGCCCGGAATCGACATCGTGGACTTCGCTGCTTCAAACAACGCCGCGCCGCCCGACTTGCCCTTCAAGGAGTCGTTCAGATTCTTGCCGATCGCGCCCTGATAATATTGGCGCATATACTTCGTGGGGTGCTCCAGGAATTCATCGGGATCGACGCCGTTCGCCACCGCAAAGTTCAGCATCAGATAGATAGAACTCATGTGCGTACCCGCCGCGTCGTCGTAACGGAGATCGGGCGGGAAGAGGTCGTTGCGGGTGACGTCGATATTGCCCGCAATAGCAATGTTGCCGTCCTTGTCCACCGGGAAGTGCTCTTTGACGTAGCCGAGGATCTCGTATACGTGATTCTTCTCCGTGACCATCTTCTCCGCAGCTTCAGCGATTTGGGCGGGATCTCCGCCGGCGATCGCCGCCTTGTAATCACGAATGGTATCGCCCAGCTTGTTCAAGCTGTACTCTTTGGACATGCCCTGCTCGCCGACCACGCCCGCTTGGTCGTAGCCGTACTCGTGCATCTTGGCAAAGACGTGCTTGATCGCTTTCTTGGTCTCGGGGGAGAACTTGAACTCGGCTTTGTTCCACTTCTCCACCTCTTTCTCTTTCCCTTCGTTGACCAAGACGACGTATTCGTTCGATTCGGGATCCTTCGTCTCCCGGACGGCGTCTGTGTCGAGCCCTTCCTTCTTCATCTGCTCTTCGGCATACTTCACGCCGTCGTGCAAAGAAGCATTCTGATACGCCGTGGCGATCGAGAAATAATTGTCGGGTTTCTCTCCTTGGGGCCCACGCAAGAAGTCGTTGGCTTCGTCCAGCGTATTCTTGATCTCGGTCTTTCTCGCCTGCGTGAGCGGCTGCCCTCCGAGGGTCTCCATTTGGTCGATCTGCGCCTTGGCCGCTTCGGTCTGCTCGGTGTAGATCTTCTTGCCCATCTCCTCGCGGGTCCTCTCCCACGGAGCCTTGTGGGCGTTGACTTCTTGAGCGACCTCGCGCAGCTGCTGTTCCGTCAGATGCTTGGGGATCTCTCGGCTCAGATAGTCGGCGTTCTCCTTGATGAATTTGTTGGTCACGACGCTGCCCAAGTCGAGACTGATGGCATTGAGCTTTTCCGGAGCGATATAGGGACGCGCCAATTCCTTCGCATCCTGCGGGTCGATGTTCTCGCGCTCCAATCTGCGGCGAAGCTGTTTGATCTGTTCTACCTCCGCCTTCGCCGCCTCCTTTTGCGGTCCGGCGGGCATCGCGTCTATCTGCTCGGTTTTCTCGTAGATCCTGTCGTTCATCGCCATGCTGATCCTCTTGCAGATCCTGCCGTTCAGCTCCGCTCTCTTCTCGGCGGGGACGCCTCGCAAGAGCGCCTCGTATTCCTCAGGCGACATCTTGGACTGGACCGAGTTCATGAACGCCTTGGCGCCGGTGTTGTCGCCCTCGACGATCTCCCTTTGACGCACGTTCTGCAATTCGGTCAGGTTCGGATCCTCCACGTGCTCGCGCAAAGAGTAATCGATAAAACGCTTGGTCATCATCGAGAAGGTATTCTTGTCGACCGTCTCGCCCTCGCGGACGAACTTGATGCGCTCATTGTGGGGCAACGCATTCTCCGCCTGCTGCCTCTGTCTCTCCGCTTCCTGCTCCGCGGTGACGCGTGCCCTTTCCGCCTCGTGCGCCTCGACGTTCGCGGCGGGGTACATCTTCTCCATCTCGTCCATAGTGAAGAATTGACCGGGTTGCACGAGGTGCTTCTCCGTCATGTACTGTTTCGCAAGGAAGGTGCGCTTCTCCGTCTGAACGTTGCGGACGTAGTTGCCGTAGATGATGTCCTTTTCCTCGACGGAGAGCTCCTTCGCCTCGTCCTCGCCGTATGCCTTCTTGATGTAGTCGTCGCGCTTGGGCAGATTGTCCGTTGCAAAGAAGGGCGGTAATTTCGCATCCACTTCGCCCCGGTTGAGCTGATCGAGACGCGCCTCATAGAATGACTTGGGAACTAAGCCGTCGCGGAACTGCTTGGTGAGGTACTCCTTCTTCGCCTCCACGGACTGCTGCGTCCTCTCGCCCGTCGCATACGCCTGGGTGTTACCCTTTTGATTCTTGCGCTCGTTGTAGCGGGTTTCGAACTCCTCCGCCATCGCGGCGTAGGGATTGGTGCAAGTATAGGAGGAACGCCGGCGATTCGCCGTGGCGTCCATGCGGGGACCGTCCTCGCTGTAACGGAACTTCTCGTCGATCCAGTCGTCCACCGTATCCTTGCCGTGGTTGACGAGGTCCATGAGCTCGAGCGTCGCATTCTCGTCGTCGGTGAGCTGATCTTCGTCGATATCCTGCTTCTCGAGCGCGTTGTCGATGCCCCCGTTGACCATCAGGTACTTCGCCGCCGCGCGCTGCGCTGCCTGTACGAATTCCGTGTTGGAAAGGGTCTTGTCCCCTCTCTGCGCGGAATCGTTTTTTTCCATATAGTTGAGGGTATTCTCCCTGAGCCTGGTCAGGAACTCCTTGGGGCTCTCGGCGGACGCCGCCATATATTCTGCTTCGTCGAAGCCTTTGGCGGTATTGACCTTGCAGGTGACGGGGTCGTAGGCGGTGCCGTTCAGCAGCTTGCCGTCGATCTGCGGCTCCTTGACGATCAGCAGACGATCGAGGGTGTCCTTGTTCTGCGCGATCTCCTTGGTGCGGGAAGTGAGGAGGTCACGGGCGGGATTGAAGACGCTGTTCGTGAAGGCGACCGAGGCTGCCTCGTTGTGCTTCTTCAGCGCGGGATCCTTCTCCAAACAACCGAGGGTCTCCACCATACGCGGCACGCCGTACCCGCCGAACTGCGTGTTGGCAATGGGGTCGGTCTGCAAGGCGTAGATCGCGTCGGCGCCCGACTTGCCCTTCATGAGTTCGACGGCGTTGTGCGCCTTATACGCCTGCTCCGTATAGTATTTGTCGAGGTGACGGACGGGCGCATTCAGGAATTCGTCCACGTCCAGATTGTTGGCTTTAATGTAGCTGTAGATGCCGTAGAGCCCGTTCAGCTGTGAAGTGCCCTTGATGTCCCTACGCATATCTGCGGGGAGGGCATTGTTGCGCAAGATGTCGACGTTGCCCGGATGTTGATCCTCAGCTCCCACCGGGAACTTCTCGTGCACGGTGCCGAGCACATCGCGGAGCTGTGCCTCCTGCTCGTTCAGCTGTTTCGCCAAGCGGACGCTCTCCTGCACGTTTTGCTGCTGCAACGCCTGCTCGTAGGCGACCAACGTATTGTTGTAATTGCTGAAAGCATAGGCTTTGACGCCCTGCTCCTGCTGGATCCCTTGTGGCTGCATGCCGTATTGATCAAACTTGGAGAAGACCTCCTTGATGGCGTTCTTGGTGTTCTCGGAGAACTGCATATCCATCTCGCGCATCTTGTTGAGATCCTGCTCCTTTCCCGCGATCAGGGTATTGTAGGTGTTCATCGACTTTTGATCGAAGGTGATCTCGGTGGCATTGGGATCGATGCCCATCTCGCCCAAGGCGACCTCGCCCGACTTGGTGCCGTCACGGGTCAAAGCCTCTTCGAGGCCTGCCCTGATGTTATTCGCGGTGTTGATGTGGGTGCTGCTCGTGCGGATGGTTTCGGCGTTGATCCTGTCCATCATCTCCTTGACCGCCGCCTTATCCTCGGGCTTGACGGAAGGATCGGTGTCGACCTTCTGCTTCATCGCCGCGGTGTTGTCAGCCAAATAATGGGTGCCGACCTCCTCCCAATCGCGCTCGGCTATGGGCACGAAGTTGTCGCCTGCCTTGATGGTCTCGTCGATGGTCTCATCCGACAGATTGTTCGCGATGATGGGGACGACGCGATCGCGATACATATCGAGATACAACGCCGTGACGTCCAACTCGGAGAAACGACGCTCCGACAACTTCTCCTCCGAGAGGAAGGGAGACGCCAGCTCCTTCGCCTCGGCGACGGATCCCGCGTTCGCGATGTTGTTGAGATATTTCTCCTTGAGGAAGTCCTTGCGTTGCCCCAAATTGTGCAGATACACCTCCACGCGCTGATCGCTCGGATCCCTGTCGAGATCCTCGTACTCCGCGGGGGAGATGTAGGGCTTCATCGCCGCGAGCAGCTCGGGGGTATCCTTGGCGGCGTGCACTTTGTCGGAGACGACCTTGAACACGCGGTCGGGGGTGATGGTCTTGTCATTCGCAAGTTCGGTGCGAAGGTTGCTCTTCGCGCGAGCGATGTTCTCTTCCTTTTCACTCGGTTTCAAGAGGGAAAAGACCTGCTGCTTCGCCTCGGGCGAGAGCTTTTGGTACAGGTCGGCAAGCGTCCGCTTGTAGACGAAATCACCGTTGGCCTTCTCGTTCTTCTCCACCTGGATGCGATACTGGCTCTTACCGTTTTGATCGACTGCCGCAGTCACGTCTGCGCGATAGGTCGCGAGCAGTTCCGCGAGGTTGGCTTTGGTCGCTTTTTGGTTTTCTTTCAGGAACTTGGGCATAGTCTTTTCTCCTATTTCGGTCGTTATTTATTTGGTTGCCCGAAACGACGTTACACGGGTTTTTTGTTCTCAAAGAGGGACGCTACGCGCGCGGATGCGATGATCTCAATGCTCGTGCGGCTCTGCGGTCCGGTGATGATGAAGGCATTGCCGCGCGGATTGTTGATGATCTGATCCTGCTCGGCGGCATTGATGTTGCCTGCCTTGCTGTACAGCGTGCACAGGTCGTCCATATCGTTGGGCGAAAGCGCGAAGATGAAGGAATACTGACACGCGTTGATGATGGCGGTGGACTTACGGATGATCTCCTGGCTGCCCACGAAGTCCTTGATGTTCTGCGTGATGATGATCTGCATACCGTTGTACTTACGGATACGCTTGGCGAGCTGATACATGAAGTCCAACGCGATCGGATACTTGGGATCGATGAAGACGTGCGCCTCGTCGATCGCCACGATGATCTTGCGGTTGGTGTGATACTTGAGGTTGAAGTCGCGGTTCTTGATGATCTCGTTGTCCAGCCACTTCAAGACGAGCAACATTTGCGCGTTGGCGATGACGCCGTTCTTATTGGCGAGCAGGGATTGGAAATTGAAGACGGCGAAGTTCTCCTTGACCGATAAGGTGCTCGGTCCGTTCCAAAGGTTGGAGTTTCGTCCGCCCGTGGAGAACTTGGAAATGAAGTTCTTCAGAACGCGCAGATTCTCGACGTCGTACTGCACCGTCGCCTTCTCGAGCTCCTCGAGGATCATGTGGTACAGGTCGTCGAAGATGGGATAATCATCAGCGGTGAGCTTGGAGAAATCCGACTGCCAGGTGATGCCCTTCTTCGCGTACAAGTCGACGGTCAGGTTGTTCAGCATCTCGAGGGCGTGCGCGTCGATGCCGGGCAGGATCTCGCGGAAGAACTGCTCCAGGAATTGGAGGTGCACCGAGAAGGCGTTGCCCGCCCCTTCGGCATCCTCGTCGGCGTCCAGCGTCGTGATGACGTGGAAAGGATTGAGCCTGCCGTGCGAAGCGGTGCCGACGTCGATCAGCTTGCCGCCGAGGTTCTCGGAGATGATGTCGTATTCGTTCTCAGGGTCGAGGATGAAGATCTTGCAGTTCTCGGTCGCGAGGTGGGTCAAAAGGGTCTTGGTCGAATAGGATTTGCCCGAGCCGGACTTGCCCATGATGACCATATTGGAGTTGACGCGCTCTTGGTTGCGCGCGAAGAAATCCACGATCACGGGGAAGCCCTTGCTCTCTCCGATGGTCACGCCGCCCTTCTCCATCATCGTGGACAGGACGAAGGGGAAGACCGCCGCGACGGAATTGGAATGGATCGCGCGCTGGAACTCGACCATATTGTCCACGACGGAGGGATTCATCGAGATCAACGCGCGGGATTGATTGCAGAAGTTATCCGAAAGCTCGAATCCCTGCTCGGACAGCACGCGCAGGACGCGCTTCTTCAGATCCTTCTTTTTCTCCTTCTTGCGATTGTAAAGCGTGACGTGCATGGTGACCTTATAGAGGTTCTCGTTGTCGTTCTTGAGGAGCGCCAAGAGCTGCACGAGGGTATTGACGTGCGTCGTCCTGTCGATGACGGAGCTGGCGCGATAAGACTGCTCGCTCTGCGACAGCAGCTCCTGCAGAGAGCGGTCGATCATACGGACCGCCTTCTCCTTCTCGAAGGGCTCAAGATTCATCACGACCTTGGTGTCCTCGATGTTGAAGAGCTGATATCCCCAAGCGTTACCTACGGTAAGGGGATAATTGCGCACCGTGAAGTGGAAGCATTCTTCGCCGTCCACGACGGTGCTCCTCGCCGAGAAGGACACCTCTTCGGGCAGGATCCAATTCACGTACTCACGCGGATCCATCGACTCGACGTCCTCCTCACGGAATTTGTCGGTGTAGTTGTATTTCAAGAAGACGCAGATCTCCTTGTCGTTCAGGATATGGCAATCCATACCCACCTCGGCAAAGGTCTCGATCGCATTGGTCAGGATCTCGTCGATGACGCTCTTCTGCGCATCGTACACGACAAGGTAGTACGCCGGCACCATGATCTTGTCGTCGCCCATCGAGTTCAGATTCTCAAAGACGGCGATCCTGTCTTGGATGACGCGCTCACGCACGAAGAGTTCCTGTTCGGTCAGCTCCCCCGCGTCGTAGGTCTTCTTGAGATCCTCGCGCTTGACGTCCTCCAGGGCGATGAATTCGTCCAGACGCATCTTCCTGTCGATCTTGATCAGGGAGGCGCGCGATCTGCCGGAAACGGAACGAATGACCTTACCGAAATGATTGTTGATGATCTGATCTTGGCGGAAGGCGGTCAGGAGGCGGAACTCCCTCGAGCCGATCTCGAGGACGCCGCCGTAATAATCGCCGAATTCAATGTAGCCGCCGTTGATGCCTTTGAAGGCGAACAGGCTCCTGATATTGGACGCGCTCTCTACCTCCTGCACGACGTACTTCTTGCCCGAAAAGAGGTACCGCACGAAGGTACGGAAGAAAAGGTAAAACCTCTGTCCGTCGTAAGGCAGGTACAAGCCGATGAACAGACAGAGGACGACGATCGCGATGAAGAAGCGAGCGATGCCGATGTTGCTCATCACGATAAAGACGAGCAGTACGATGCCGAGCAAGGCGATCAGGATATCCGGGACGGATACGTTCTTAAAAAATTGGACTTTAACTTTCGCTGTTTTGGGTATGACTCTCATGGATTACTTCAGATCCTCCCAATCTTCATCGGGAGTGTTGTCCCCCTCCGTGGTGTTGTTCTTATTCGGGTCACCGTTCATCAGGGCGTCGTATATCTGCTCTCCGCGAGAGGAATTGACGTCGTTCTTCTCATCGGAGAAGTGGTTGTCCGACTCGGCGGGCGTTGCCTCACCGCTACCCGAGCCGCTGCCGCCATTCGCGGGAGGCGGCGAGGTCCCTTCTTCGGACTTGTTGTTCTTCAGCTTATTCTTCACGTCGTCGGAATCGTTGTACTTGGGGTTCTTGTCGAGCCCCTCTCCTTCGTTCCCGTCGTTCTTCTTTTCGTCCTCCTTGCCGGAGGCGCCGTCCGCCTTGCCGTTCTTATCGTCCTTCTTGCCGAAGAGCTTCTTGCCGCCTGCCATGATGCCCTTTCCCGCGAGCTTCAGCGTACCCATCGCCGCCGCGGCGCCGAGACGACCCAAGGAGGCATCCATGAGCTCGCGAGAGCCTGCGCCCGGTCCGATCAGGTTGCCGACGAGGGCGGAGCCTCTCTGCAGCGCGAAACCGCCGCCGATGATGACAAGCAATTTGAATAGGTTATTCAGGAATGTTCCGTCAAAGAAGATGACGTCCGCCGGGGATATCACCGATATCAGCAAACAATAGATGTTGAGATACAGGATGATGCCGTAGCCGGACACGAATTTCAGAAGGACCTGCTCTCTCCACAGCTTGAATCTGCCGCCGTCGTCCAGGACGGAGGAGGCGATGGAAAAGGGAGCCACCAAGAAAAGGACGCCGATGCTGATGGCGCGATCGACGAACTGGATCAAGGCGCCCGCGAGGGTGAAGAGGATCGCCAATCCCGCGATCCAGGAGAAGATGAAATCAAAATCGGACAGTTCGATCGCCTGTTCGACCAGATCGGTATCCGCGTATAGGTCGGAGCCCTCAATGATCTGATCGTAAATGGATTGATTGAAGATCTCCGCATCAGCGGAGAATGCGCGGAAAAGGAAGGTGCCGAGCCCTTGCGACCCATTCATCGTGGCGGAATAAAGAGCGTTCATCAAGGTGTTGAGCGCCCAGACCACCGTCAGCATGATGACGGGAACGAAAAAGAAGAGCAAGAGGGACTTGAACGCCTTGACGCTCACCTTCCCGGGGGAAAGCTCGGGCTTCTCCTTCATCACCACCTGGATGATGCGGAAGATCGTAAAGAAGACAAGGACGATGAACCCGAGGATCGCGGCGATCTTGAAGCCGTTCGCCAAAGCATCGCTTCGCAGCATATACGAAACGAGGTCGGTCTCCGTTCCCTTGATGTTGACGGTCTCGATCCCGCACAACTTATTCGTGCAGGAGATCAATCCGTCGATCAGACGCAATATAGATTTCGAAATCCCGTATAGGAACTCCCAAAACCAATCGAACATATCGTTTCCTCTACTCCGCGTTGATCAGGATAGCCGTGATCCTGATCGGCACTCTTTGATAAGGGAACCTTTCCCTCTCGTAGTTGCTTTGCGCCGCATGATAGTCGCGCTCGGCGACAGCCAAAGTCGCATTCGCCGACGTCAGCGCATTCATGGCGGCATCCTTTGCCTCTTGGGTGGCGGAAGGATCGTTGTTGAGCGTTTGCCAAGCGAGAAGTGTCGCCTCGTACGCCGCCTTGGCATCGAGCCATGCCGACTCTGCCTCATCCAGCGCCATCAGCGCGGGATCGTAGCGGTTGTTGTCGAATCGCACGACCAGATATTGCCCTTCCTTGACCTCTTGGCGCTTGATCCTCTCCTCGCCCGTGCCCCACTTGCGGAGGTACACGGCGTTCCACTTGCCCGCGACGCCGGCGAGACGCGCGGTGGTCGTGGCGAGCACCTTGCTGTCGGAGGGTTCGTCCATCTCGGACAGAGAGTAGCGCCCGCCCGGTCCCGTATAGACCCGAGTGGGCAGCTCCCCCTCGTCCAGCACGAAGAAGGATGCCTGTACGGTCTCCTTCACGGTGGAGTCCAAAAAGATCGAGACCTCACCGATCGAGAGATCCTTGTCGACCCTGACGATAAGATAAGAGTACTCGCTCCTATCGTCCTCCGACATGGGCGTCTTGAAATCGTTGACCGCTTCCTCGTTATAGAAGTCTTCCATCGTGTAATAGTCGACTTCGGCGGAGGCGTCGATCACTCTGATCTCCGAATAGGTTTGGCAATAATCCTCATCGCTCAGGGTGGCATCGCCCAGGTCGTAGCACCCCGTTAAAGCAAATGATAAAATAACTATGCTGATTAAGAGAAAGAAAACTTTCTTCTTAATAAGCATATCCTTGCCACCAATCCGTGAAGATCGTGATGCCGACCTGCAACATGATGAGCAGCACGAAGATCAGCACGAAGCCGACGATCGCGTGTTGCAGCGACTTTTTGGCGTTCTCGTGCTCTTGCGGTTCGCTGGCGCGAGCGTACTTTACACCGAGCAAAATACAGAAGATCGCACCGACGGCGCCGACCACTGCCAAGAGAGCAGGGACGAGGATCTTGCACACCTCGAGAACGGGGGCAATGATCTTGTTCATTTCCGCAGTCGTCATACAGATAAGGGATTGCATCATTTTTTTTACCTACCTTGTAAAAAATTTAATATTATTGTAACACAATAAAGTATTACAAATCTATTACACATTGATCTTTTATACCTTTTTGCGCTTGCGCAGCACCAAAACCACCGTCAAACCGATCGCGACGAGCAGGAAAGCGACGATGACGACCACGGTCGTGGCGGCATTCGCGGTATACTTCCTCGTGAACTCGTACACGGTCTCGTTACCGGCGGCATTGGAGACCACGATCTTGTACTCGCCCTGCTCGCTGATCTCCGGCATCTTGGTCGAAGAGGAGGAGACGAGAATGGTCTGGATCAATTCGCCGTCCTTGTACACCTTGATCGTGTCACCCACGTCAAAGCCCGCCAGCGTCACGTTCTTCGTCGTGATCTGCCCCGATACCGCGCCGATGAGCTCCGCTTTGGGCGGGGTCTTGTCGATCGTGATAGAGAAGGTGAAGGTCGCAGGGGTGGCCATCGAAGCCACGGTCACTTGATAGGCGCCTGTCTCCTCAAAGATCATCGTCGAATTGTTCTTGTTGGCGTTGTGCTTGACGAGGTTGCTGTAGGAGACCAGGATGCCGTCGCCGGCGTCGTACTCCACGAAGGTGATCTCGTAAGCGTAGGGGGACTCATACTCGAACCGCGAGAGGGCGTGTGTCACGACGTAGAAGTAGAAATACGCGCTGTTGCCGATGTCGTCGGAAACGAGGAACTCCCACTTGCCGTTCTCGCCGTAGGTCGTGCCAAGGGATGTGTCGTACGCCTCCCCGTTGAGGACCACGAGGTCGATCTTGGCGGAGTCGTTGTTGACGGGCATGAACCTTGCGCTGCCGCTCATGAGGACGCCGCCGTTCTCGACGACCTTGTCCGTGCCGGCATAGAGGAAGGTAAACTCCACCAAGGTATCCTTCTTGACGGTGGCGGAATGCACGTTGCCCGCCACGTCGGTGACGTAGAAGCGATAGGTGCCGTCCGCCGTGAGTAACTCGCCCGAGGCATAGGGGATCTTCTCGCCGCCGTTCAGCGTGTAGTCGCAACTGACCGAACCTTCGTACTCGATGCTCACGTCGTCGCGGGTCATTGCCGTCTCGTTCAACGTGACGATCCGCATCCTCTTGCCGAGGTCGATTTCGAGCTGCTTACGCATCAGGTTGACCTCGAAGGAATACTTGAATCCGTACTCGTCCACGTAGGTCACGGTCTGCTTGTATTCTCCCGACTCTTCGCCGTCGGAAGGATAGCGCAGCGTCAAGGGCATATCCGCCTTGTCGCCGTCCACGCGGATCTCATACTTGCTCGCCTTTGTCTCGAAGGTCACGCTGTAATTGGAGTAGACCTTGTTCTCCGCATCCCGGTCGATGGCGATGGGTTCCGCCTCTCTCGAGGTGCGGATCAGGCGACTGACCTGCAGGGTGTCCGTACCCATGTAGTGTAGGGTGGCTTCGGTCACGTTGCCGTACTCGTTGCGCATCTTCAAGACGTACACGCCGTCGCCCGCGTTGCCGATGACCTCAAAGATCCTGTCGGCGTCGACGGGGATCGCGTCGGAGCGCAGCACGTCGTACACGACGGTCTCCGTCCCGTTGTGGATCACCGAGATCTGCTTGATGCCGTCCGCGAGGGTCTTGGCGCTGTCCACGGACAGTTTCTTGTTGCTGTAGCCTTCGTCCTTGCGGAGCGCGTCTTCGTTGTAGCCTGTCAGGTACTCGGTCTTGAAGGTGAAAGGCTTCTCCTCGATGACGACGTCCAGAACGATCTCGTTGCGGAAGCGATCGGTGATGACCAGATGATAGACGCCCTGCTCCTCCAAGGCGATGGTGCACATACCGGAGGGATCGCGCACCGCCTTGAGCTCTCCTTGCTCGCCGTTGTAGGTCAAGGTGTACTCGATATCCTCGATATACACGTCGACGGTGACCTTCTGATTGGCCTTATAGGTCGAACCCGTAACGGCGGGATACCGGTTGTAGGTGTCGTCGTGATACTTGGTCGTGACCACGGCGCGGAGGTCGTTGCTCATAATGACGGTGAACTTCGCGACCCTGCCGTAGATATTCTTGGCGATGACCGAATAGAAGCCCTCCTCCGTGAAGACGATGCGGGTATAGCCCTCGTTCAGCGTATAGACGAGCCGGTAGTCGGTGAATTCCGTCGTCAAGGAATAGGCGACCGAGATCTCTGTGATATTGGTGAACGCCGTCTCCGCCACGAAGAAGCCGCCGTTCAGATACACGATCTGCTCGGTGGAGGTCGGAGTGATGCGTTTCTCCGTCGCATCTTCGCCGACGTGCTCGAAGACCACCTCGGGCAACTCGCCGCTCATCACGGTCTTGGCAAAGTAAGGTTGATATTCGTCGTTGTAGGCGATGCGGACCGACACGGTCGCCTCGCCCTGCTTGGGCGCGTCGATATGATAGTAGACGTTCCTGTTCCCGTCGAAGCGGATGGACACGCCTACCCCGACGCTCTCCTCTTCCGCCAGCACGAAGGACTTCTCGCCCTCCACCGCGCTCATATCGGGGATAACGGTGGCGGAATAGGTCTGCTGATACAGCCAGATCTCGTTGTCCCTCTCGTCGTAAACGGGATTGCCCTCCTCGTCCGTCTGACGGATCAGGCGATAGACGACCTCGTACAGCGTGCCGTCGATGCACTCGTAGCGGAGGTAATGCTTCTGCCCGTCCTTCTCGATCAGGATCGTGATCTTGCCGTTGCCGCCGTACATAAACTCCGCGTTGTCGTAGGAATAGGCGTCCGCTTGATAGACGTACTCCCCGTCGTCGTTCGTCACGATGGCGTCGGCGGGCGACAGCTTGACGTTGAGCTCCTTCCCGTCCACGATGCACTTATAGGCGTCGTAGGCACGGTTGGCGAAGCTGAATTCGCTCTTGTTGCCGAGGGCATCCATCGCCACGATGCGGTACTCGCCGAAGCGATTGATCGTGATGTTGTTCACACCGGCATTCTCGGTGTATTCGCGGATCATCACCCCGTCCAGATAGATCTCGACCTTACTGCAGATGGACTTGTCGTCGAACTGCATGGTCAGAAGGGTGGAATAGACGGTGGAATTGTTGCGGACTGCCTTGGAGATGGTCTTGCTCACACCGAAGTAAACGGTGTCCGGTACGAAATATTGTGCGCTCTCCTCGGTGAGATCGCCTCCCGCGTTGAGTCTCTCGATCTGCTGCGCGTCGAAATACTTGACGACATCTTGACGGGCGGACACGTTAATGATGGGCGCCGTTTGATCCATCACGCAGTTATACACGACGTAAATGTCGGGATAGCGCGCATAGCGGACGGTGAGCTTCCAATCGACTGCGTCGTTGATGCGGACGCGGTTGTTGCCGTTGAACTCACGCGCCGTCACGGAGACGGAGCGATCGGAGAATTCGTACTCGTACTCCGCCGAGGTCTCGTAGGTGAACATCAGCAGCTTGTTGGTGACGATCTGATACTCCCTCTCCGAAGTCTTGGTGATCTTCAGGCAGGACTGCGAGCCGTTGTAAGCGATGTAGTTGTCGTTCTCCTCGTAGAACCAGTTGATCTTCGGCAGGTCGCGTTTCAGTTCGTAATCGTAATGATAGGTGTTGCCGAACCAGTCTTCGATGCGGATGGAATACACGCCCGACTGATAATAGGTGACCGTGGGAGAATAGTTGGATTCGATCAATTTATTATCGAGATAGATCTCGAAGAGCTTGACCTCCGACGCGTCGCGGTTGCAGTTGATCCTGACGTAACGATTCTCTTCGGAGACCACCTTGACCTCCATCGGGGTGGAATTCAGCGACAGGGAGACCTTGTACACGTTGCCGGAACGATCCGAGACCTCGAGGTAATACTGTCCCTCGCCGATCTCGATGCCGATGCCGGGGATGTCCTCCGCCCTGTAGACGCCCACGAGGACGCCGTTCTTCTTGAACACGGCGACGTACGCCATGCCGTCGATCTCCGTCACGGTGGAACTGAACCCTTTGATACGGAGCACCTTGCCGTTGACGGACATCCCGTCTACGCTCGCGTCGAGCTCACGGTCGACGCTGTCGCCGCTCGCATTCTGATAGGTGACGTTGAGGGTGGGCGCGGTCTTGTCGAGGTATACCTTGTAATCTCTGACGCCGTTCTCGTCGCACTCACGCATCCAGTACACGCCGCCGTCGATATCCAGGCTGCCGAATACCGTGCCCTCGGGCAGATGCTTGAACTCTTTGGCGATCGGATTGCCGTAAGCGTCCACCTGATTGGTGTAGAACAACTTGGTGAACTTGCCGTAGGTGAAGTTGTAAGTGGTGACCAAGGAGCATTGTTCGCTCTCGCCCGCCGGGGTGACGAAACTGTCGTAGATCCCGGGGTCGCCGGCGTAGCTCACCGCGGTGCGCAGCTCCAAGCCGGTGTTGGTGAGGAAGGTGCGGAGGGTTCCCACCGCGATCTGTTTCTTGTCGAGATAGGGCGAGCCGTTCTTGTCAAGGCCGTCGTCGTAGCTGGTGAGGTAACGATACCCACCCCTGCCGACGATGCTCTCCGTGACCTGTGCGATCGCGGCGGACAGCGAAGAAGGCATACGATCGGGATCGATCTCCGAGGCGGTACCGAGATAGTAATAGACCCACGCGTCCGAGGTCGTGGCGTTGTCCCAAGTGGCTCTCTTGTAGCGCACCCAGACCTGTCCGATCGACGCGTTGACCGCAGCGTCCGCGGCGGCTTTCCTGTAGCTACCGTCGCCCGTATTCAGCGAGGACGCGATCGAAGCGGTCTTGATCTCCAAAATGCCGAGATCCTGCATCTCGTAATAGGTGACGTATTCGACCGCCTTGTCTCTCGAAGAGAACGCCATCGGTCTCGCCGTGTCGTTGTAGTTCTTCTGACGGACGCCTTCGCCGTTGTGGTAATAGTAGACGGACGAATCCAGCATATAGACCTTGTTGATGAACAAGGTACCGTTCCCCGTCGCGGCATAGTTGTAGGTCACGGATTTATCCGTGCCGTTGGTCAGATAGAAGACGACGTCGGAAGAATTCTGCACGCTGTGATTCTCACCCGTGCCGGAGACCGCCTTGAAGTTGATCCTGACGAAGCCGATCACCTCGCTTTTGAAATAGACGTGTACGCCGTCCGCATCCGCGGTGAAATCCATATAGCGATCGAAATCACCCTGTGCGATCTCCTTGTCGCCGATATAGAGCTCTCTGACGTCGTACTCGTCCGCCTGTCTCGAGAAGGTGAAGTCAAAACGCGGCGCCACGCCCGCGACGTTGTAGACCGGGACGCTGTCGGCATTGAAGAACTCCTCCTTGGAGGCGGACATCTGCACCTCGACCTCCGAGCGAGAATCGAAGTTGACTACGGTGGGACAGAAGGTATAGGTCGAGATGGTGGCGGAGTTGCCGAGACCGTCGACGGCGTAGAACGCCATCGTGACGTCCTTCTGCGTCTCCTTGGCGATCCCCAAATGCTCGTAATTCAGCAAGAAGACCACCCTATTATTCTCCGAGATGGAGATCAGGTTTTGTTTCTCGTCGTTGTTGACGTCGTACAGCTTTACCGTCTCGGGCACCTCCTCTCCCTTGAAGAGGTAGTACATATAGACCTGCGCGATGCCGGAAGACGCCTGCCCGCGCGGCTCGTCGTTGACGTAGAAGACGACGTTCCTCTCCTTGAGGGCCTTGGTCGCCTCCTCCACCATCAATCCGGAGATCGTGGGGATGGAGTTATCGAAGAGGAAGGGTCCGTAAGTCCGCGTGGAGACCTTCCCGTAGACGCTCTTCATATAGATGTGCAGATAATATGCGCCCGTCCTTCCCTTGGACTCCAACGTGAGATTCTGCGAAGAGGAGGTCAGCACGAACTGCGTGTCGTACATCGCGGGGGCGTCGCTCTCCGTCGTCCAAGAGTACTCCATCAGGGCGCCTTGCGTCGTCTTGCCGATGGCGATGGGGACGGAGGCATTCCTCTGCGGATTGGGCGAAATGATGTAGTTGCCGATGTCGATGCTCGGAATGCGAGTATCCAGCAAGCAAACGTTGTTCCACTCGGTATCCCTCGGGAGATCGGGCGAAGCGAGAACGTTGTTCTTCTTGGCGGCATTGTAGCCGTAGTCGACGATCGAGCCCAAATTGCCCATCGAAGACAGGCTGATGGAGGTGATGTTGATCTCGCTCGTGTACGCCGTGGGATCGAACTCGAAGAAAAGGGTGTCGGTACCCGCGCCGCCCGCATACTCGAAGGAGATGGTCTGCATCGAGCCGGAGACGTTGGCGTTGACGTAGGGAGCTTTGCCCGAAATGTAGACGGGTTCGGAGAACCGGACGGACAAGCGAAGGGTCTCGCCGAGATGGATGGTGCTGTGGTCCACGTGCCAGCTCTTGACGGTCGGCGCCGTGTTATCCACGAGCAGGCTGTAGGCGAGCGCGTCGTTGACGTTCCTGCCCGGCAAGACGTAATAGTAGACGGGATAGGCGCCGCCACGTCCGTCGGACTGATACCTGACGATCATCCCCTCGTCCTCGTGCACGTTCAAGGTGAAGTTGCCGTTCGAGGAGGCGGGAACGAGGAAGTACTTGCCCGCGACGGCGTTGCCGCGATTCTCGGTGAGGGTGAGCGCCTTATCCTTCTCGTAGGTCTCGCCCGAAGACTTCGTGCCGCCGTAATCGGAACCGAACAAAACGCTCTTATCCTCGTCGATCTCGTTGAGATAGACGCGGAAAAGCTGCTTGTTCTGCGACTGTTCGGTGAGGGTGAGGCGCAGGTTGGGATAATCGCTCGAGTCGTCGCCCGACAGGGACATCCCCGCCGTGACGTACAGATCGGCGAGGCCGGCGGAAACGTAGGTACTCAGCCAAGAGGGATTGACCGAGAAGGAATTGTTGTAATCGTAATACTTTCCCTCCGACTTGCTCGTGGACTTACTCTCCATCGCGATGTTGGGCAATCCGTGCTTGGCGCCCTCCGAATACACCTCGAAGAACTGGACGCCGTCCTTGGTGACGATATTGAGCTCCTGCTCGCCCGGGCAAGCGCATTCGATGCTGTCCCTGCCCTTGTCGGCGTTGCCTTCCACCGATTCGATGTAGAGGTCGAAGGTGCGTTTCGCAAACTCGTAGGTCGTGCTGTTGTAGGTGCTGAATCCCGACGGATGGGTCTGGATCGCCACCATCTGCTCCTTGTTCGTGGGAGTCAAGGTCACCGTGGTCTCGACGGCGTCGTAATCGCCGAGCGAGGCAATGGCGCTGCGGTCGCGAGTCTTGAGCCGCACGACCACGTTGTCGATGAGCTCGTCCTGCGTGCCGACGTACACGACGATGCGGTTGGTCTGATCCGCCTGTGCGACGCCGTTGCTGTCCTTCTCCTGTGCGCGCAGATCGATACTCGCGGGGACGACGGCGCGTTTCGCGATGCGGTTGTAGGTGGCGGCGACACCGGGATAGAGGGTGTAATAGATGCGCACCGACCATCTCTCGGTGGAGTCGACGTTCACGTAGACGTAATCCACGTCGTTGATCGTGCGCGTGATCGCCTGATAGGTCACGTTGCCGGTGAAGCTGTAGGAATAGATCGTCGTGGAATCCAGGATGAAGGTCAGCTTGTCGTCGCTGGTGATATAGTAGGTGTCCGAATGGAAGAGGGAGATATTCTCCTTGTCGAGATCCACGTATCTGCCGTCGTCCGTCCTCGTCACCCATTTGACGGTATTATAAGGGTTGACGCGCTCAAGGTCGGCGACCGTATGCGCCTTGCCGGCGTCGGGATCGGTGGAGGGAGAGAGAGTGTAACCGTACTTGTCGATCACGGTGAACTCGTATCTGCCCGCATCGGTGTAGATGAGAGCGTAGACGTCCTTGCCGTTCGCCGCGGTCAAGACGACGGCTTCCGCCTCGAAGTCGATCTCTTCCGCCGCCCTGCCGGGACGGGTGACGATGACCTTCTCGAGTTCGCTCGGGGTACGATCGGGCAAGACGAAGGTGACCTTGTCGTTCTTGATGATCTCGATCTCGGAAGTGAGCGGCGTCTCCGCGACGGACACCGTTATGGAGAATCGATTGCCCGCGCGGTCGCTGATCTCGACGAGGAAGACGCCGTACGGGAAGCCGTAAGACCGATCTTCCGAAGCGAGGTCGTGGAGGGAGAAACTCGCCTCGAGCCTCTTGCCGCCGTCGGTGACGTCAAAGATCGCGACGTAGGAATAGGTATCCGCATCCACACCGTAGCTGTTGTAATCGTTGTATCCGATCTCGGAGGAATAGTATTTGTCTTCGATGAGCGCGAGGGTGAACGCCGTGGTATGCAATACGTCGCCGTCGTTCACGTCCTTGACCCACCACTGGCTGTAGTGCATCTCGCCATCGAGATCCTTGTACTGTCCGTGAATGGTCGGCGTATCGAGATCCACGTAGACGAAGTAATCGCGCATACCGCTCTCGTCCAATTCGCGGATGTAGTAAACGCCCGACTTCTCCGCCGCCTGCGTCAGATAGGAGGTGGTCAGCAAGGTGAGATCGTCCTTGTAGGAAGAGATGTCGAAGATCAGTTGCTTCTCTTCGTCGTATTTCGCCTCCGCGTAGTAGATCTTGGTGCTGTTCATGTAGGAGAAGCGATAGGACGAGACGAGCAGGACGTCCTCCCGGTCGTTGTACCTGTCGTAATAGACCTCCTTGTCGAAGGCGTATTCGAGCGGGTTGGTCAGGGAGCCCGTATAGGTCAGCGAGGTCGAGGGAGTCCCGGCGGAAGTCGAGACGACCATTGCCGCGGGCAAACGAACGGGATCGACGTACAGCGCGCCGTTCTCGCTGAGGCCGCCCTCGGAGGTCAGGTACAGGTCTCTGCCCTTCCCCGCAATGGTCTGTACGATCTGTTCGAGCGCGGAGACCAACCTTCCGGACAGTTTGTCGACGTCGATGATCATGGATTCGGAGCTGTCGCCGTAGTAATAGTACGCCCAATCGCGCTGATTGGTGGAGAAGTTCCAGGTAGTCGCCTTGTAGCGGATCCACACGTCGCCTACCTGCGGACGACGCACCTCGCCGCGCTCGGTGATAAGGGTGCCGTTGTTGTAGGCGCGAACCTCCTCGTCGGTGATGCGGATGGCATAGAAATCACGATACTCCATCGCCTTGACGTATTCCGACGCCTTCTCTTTGGAGGAGAAAACGAGCGGTTCGACGGAATCGTTGTAGTAGGCGCTGATGCTGCTGCCCATACCCGTACCGGTGCGAGCGTAATACCTGCCGGTGCTGAGAGTGAAGAGCTTATTCTTGAAGTTGACGCCGACGTTGTGGATCTTGCCAAAGTTAACGGGTTCGCTCACGTCGTTGCCGTCGGTCACGTAAATACGCACGGACCTGCTGAAGGACTCCGTGCCGCCGAACACCGCGCGGGTCGTGAACTCGTACAAACCGGGAACGGTCACCTTGAAAGACACCTCGGGATCGGTGTTGCCGTTCTCGTTGATCGTGTAATCGGTGCAGAAGACCTCTGCCGGAGAATAGATCTCTCCGGTCAGGACGTTGGCGCCCAAAGTGGTGCGGAAGTTCTCTTCGTAACGCACCGCGTTGCTGAGGATGTAATCGCCGGGGCCGTCGATGTTGCCGGGACGACCGATCACGACGGTCACGGGACCCTCCGAGATATCCACGACGTAGGCGTTCTCGGCATAGAAGGTCGTATTCTCGACGATGGGTGCGTAATCGTTCGCCGCGTCGGTGACCGTCACGCCGCCGATCTTGACGAAGGGGGCGAACTGGTTACGGAGGTCAAAGGAGAATTGCTTAGCGGAGGAGACGAGCTCGGAGGTATTGCCGACGATGTCGGTCGCGACCAAGCCGAAATAATAGTCGCCGAAGGACTTGCCGTTCTCCTCGACCAATCCGACGTGCGCTTTCGCATCGATGCGGAAGGTGATGGTCTCGGCGGCGAGCTCCACCACGGTCTGGCAGCTCTCCTCGGGCACGGTGACGGATTCGTCGTCGATGGTGCCGTAGATCAGGATCTTTCGGATCTCCGCCGCCGGATCGTCGACGTTGAATCTCACTTCACGGAGATAGAGAACGACGTTCTTCAGCCCGGAAAGCTCCTTGACATTCGCGGTCACCGTCTTTTCCCGCAAGGCGGCGTCAGCGGTGATGTTCGAGAATACAGGGGCGGCGGAATCCACCTTGATCGGTCCGATGCGGCGGAAGGAACTCGTCTCGTCGGAATAGACCGACCGCGCGAATACGTGCAGGAAATAGGTGCCCGACACGCCCGAAAGCGTGGTGGAGAAGTTGCCGTCCTCAGAGTAGCCGATCGTGAAGGGCGTGAAAGCGGCGAAACGTCTGACGTCTTCGTATCTTGCGTGCGCGCTCACCCCCGAAAGGCTCAGGAAGGTGTACGCCTCCGCAAGGTTAAAGTCGCGCTTCGTCAAATAGGTCTTGCCCTCGACGACCACGGGGTCGTGCGTCGGCTTGATCTCGTTGTCCGTGATCTCGTAATAGGTGTCGAGATCCCCCACGACGGGCGTTGCGACCTTCTCGTAATTGAGATCGGGCGACTGCGACCACAGATAATAGACACCCTGCAGTTGGGTCGTGCCGTAGGTGGTGACGTTCGCCGTGAAATCCGAGAGGTACTCATCGGAGATCTCCGAGGTCTGATCGATGATCGGGCTGCGATTGTCGAAATCGATCTTCAGATCGGCATTCAGCTGACGCGGGGACATCTTGGCGCCTTCGAGTGCCGCCAAGGTCGTGTAGTTGCCGCAATAATTGTTTTTGTTATCTTGATTCCTGCCGTAATCCCTGACCTTATTGAACCCGTCAAAGCCCAAGACTTCGATGTTGTTGATCGTTCCGACGAGGGGAACGTTATAAGAGTCCTTTGCCGAGGAAGGATCGAACTCAAAGGTCAAGACGTCGCTCGCGACGCCCTTGGAACCCGCCGTCGTGACGCAACTGAAGACGGCTTCGTAGTTGTTGAAACCGCCCGTGCCGTTGAGTCTGGTGCGGAGTTTCAGATTCGCGAGATCGGATGCAGACGCGTTGACGGGCTCGTTGAACTTGATGCTGATGCGGATCTTGTCCCCTTGCGTCAAGGTGCTCTTGTCCACGTACCAACCCTTGATTTGAGGGGCGTTCTCGTCGATCATGATGTAGCACAAGTTCCACCCCTTGGTCTTACGCCAGTAGTTACTGCCGCTCTTGAAGGTCTCGTACAGCGTTCCGGAAGAGATGCGGAAGTAGTAGGCTTTTATCCTTCCGTATTTCTCGCTTTCGTCCTTGAAACTGTTGGGCGAATCCGCGAAAGACTCGTTCTTGTGGTCCATATCTTCATAGTAAATGCCGGGATACAACGAGTCGTTCCAAATGCTGTGGAACTCACCGTGATAAAGGTGCGTGCCCGACGTATTGCCGTCGTACAGATTCAATTCGCACCAAGAACTCAAGGCGACGCCCTTTTCATCGAGATGCAGGTTGACGCCGACGAAGTAGTCCGCCAGTCCCGTCTTCTTGTAGTCGTTCGTATACGTACTGCTTCCGATGTAGGCGAGCGATGCGGACAACGTCTGCCCGCTCTTATCTTCGGAATAAATATTGAGGCTTGACGTACTATCCGAACCCACGTAGCTCGACCCCAGATATCCGTCCAGCATTTGCGTATCGTATGCGCTCGAAATACTATAGGTATGCTCTTTACCCTTTTCCGAGTAGAGGTATACGCGGACCGACTTTGCACTTTCGTTGATGGAAAAGCCCTCGCTCAATACGTCGTAGATCTCCACGTCGAAATAGGGGCGCTGACCGTTCGCGATGAGTCTCTCCACCGAAAGGTTGACCTTGATGGAAAGACTGTCGTAATAGTAGTAGTGTCCGTTGCTTAAAGTCAAACACCGACGACGTAACGTGATCTCCTCGTCGAATGCGGTGTAATCCAATCCCGCGATCGCCGTGCCGTCCTTGGTGCGGACCCTGACCTTGACCCCGTTTATATTCGTATTCCCGGGGATGCCGCAAACGATATGAGGGAATACGGCATTCGGCACGTAACCGTTTTCGGCTTGTTTCACCTCTTCCGTCTTCACGAGAGTTACCTCGTTAAAGCTGATCGCCACCTTGTTCTCTCCGCACCAATCGGGGATCCCCGCGGGGACAGCCGCATAGGCGGTACCGCCCGCCAGCGTCACGGCAAAGATGATGATCGCAGCGGCAAGCAGTAGCACGACCGTCGTGACGGCGAACGCGTTGCGGATCTTTCTCTTTTTAACAGCTTCCATTACAGTTTCCCCCCTTTCGGTTCAACGCGCGCGGCAAAGAACTCCTCCGTCTTCGCGTCGGGATGACCTTGTTTGTACTCTTTCCACATTCTCATAATGTCCTGCACGGCTTTTGCGTCCTCTTCCGCGCTCTCCTCCGAGGCGCTCTCCGTCTCCTCCGCCGCACTCTCCGTACGGGGAGCCTCGGTAGCCGAACGCTGCTCCGTCTCCTGCTCGACCGCAGTGCCGCCCGAGGCACCGCCCGACGTGCCGTTCGCGGTGTCTTCCGCCGCGGCAGTCGCCTGTTTCTCCGATCTCGCCTTGGCGTCCTCCTCGGCGAGGTTGTTACGCTTGGAGATGTCGTAGAACGCCTCCTTCTCGTCGAAGAGCCTGTCGTTGAGTTCGGAAGTGTCCATCTTACCGATCTTATAGAACGGCACCTTGAAGCTCGGCGAGAAATAGGTCATCAGCGGATAGTTACCAAAGGTAACGACGATGCTGTGTCCGATGTCGCCGGGGTGATTGAGGCGTTGGAGTTCACTCGGATAGATGAGGGGTCTGACCTGCATCTGCGTGGTCACGTTGACGTCGCGCGCGCTGTTGGCGCTGCCCGAAGAGCTGTTGGTCGCAACGGTGATGTTGCCGCACAACTCGCTGTACTCCTTGCAGGTGCCCATATCGTTGCTGCCGATGAACATTTTGATGCCGCAGTTGCCTTTGACGATGTCCGCGACCTTGTCTCCGTACACGTTGTTGAGCTGCGCGTAGGACTGAATGATCATATTGAACCAGATCTTACGGCTACGACCGACGGTGATCATCTTGTCGAACTTGTCGATCTTGGGCATATTGGCGAATTCGTCGAGGATGTAGTAGACGTTGCGCGGGAGGGAGAGATCCTCGTAGGTGGATGCGATCTTGATGAGCGCCTTGTAGATGGAGAGCATGAAGATCGCCGCCAGGTTGTAGCGGGTATCCTTCTCGTCCGGGATCTTCAAAAAGAGCGCCGTGGGTCTGTCCGCGAGGTTCTCGGGGATGAAGTCGCTCGCCGAGGTCAAAGCGCAGATACCCGAGTCGTTGAACATCGTGAGCTTCTCGTACACGATGGACATATAGGACGCGCGGGTGGATTCCGCCGCGTCGCAGACCTGCTTGCTGAGGGAGAGCGCCTTGCTCAGGGGATTCCTGCCTGCGAAGTAACGGCGAAGCTCGTAGTAGTCCTTGTTGCTGTTCTGCAGGATCTTGGCAAGGTTAAAGAAGTTGAACTTTTCCTTGACCATACCGAGGCGGGGATCTTCGCTGTCCTCCAGCATCGCGAGCAAGGTGGCGAGGGTGATCGCCCTTGCGCCCTTCTCCCACATCGGGTCCTTCTCGTTCTCCACGGGGACCAACGCCGAAACGAGGTCGTTCAGATCCTCGTACACCTCGTCGAAAGTGCGCTTGCGGTAGACCTTGATCGCCGTCTTCAGGGACTTCAGATCGGCATACGCCTTGCCCTCAAAGAGGTACCAGGATTCGGCAGCCTCCAGCGCCGCGACGTCGCTCGCAGCGACGTACTTGTCCTTCTCGAACTTTTCTTTATGTAAAAACACGTTGTGTTGCGCGTTGACGTAGTCTTGATAATGGTCCCAGATGGAATCGAGCGGATTCCAACGATAGGAAGAATAGGTGTCTCTCAGGTCGATGACCTTGACGTCGTAGCCGCGCTCTTTCAAAAAGCCGCTGTGCAGGGAGAACAGTTCGCCCTTCGGGTCGGTCATGATCATGGAGGATCCCGCCCCCGACGCCGCCAACAGCTGGATCATCGGGTTGACGAAGGTGGTGGTCTTACCGCTGCCGGTAGAACCGATGATGATGGAGTGACAGGGAGAATTGAAGAGGATCTCCATATCCTTCTCGTTCTTGGTCAGCTTTGCCATCACGGGCACGCCGTCCTTCTTGACGGAGGAGAGCTGGCTGTACTTGTGCGGCTTGAAGATGGTCTTCTTCTCGTCGTCGTCCATCCAACGGGAGTTCTCGAGGTTGGCTTCCATCTGCTTGAGCTTACCCTTGCCGCCGATGCCCGTATAGCGCATAAACTTCCACAGATCCCTGTCGATGAATCCGAGATAGATCGCCGAGAAGATCACGAACACGACGAAGTGGAGCCCATAGAAGCGCCAATCCCAATGCATGATGCGCTCAAGGACGCCGAGCCAGTCGAAATTGGAGAAATCCGCCTTGTTGACGATGAGTCCGAAGACGATGACGGAGAGGGAGAAGGAGATGAGGAGGGTCACGGAGATCGTGAAGATCAGGTCGTACGCCTTGCCCGAGACCATCTTGTGCGCAAAGATCGTGACGCCGATGCACAGGAAGAGGTACAGGAAGAAACCTCCCGTTGCGAGCAGGTTGAACACCGTCAACGTCTTGGAGGAGACCAGGATCGCGAGCGCGACGAGGACCGACAGCACCAATGCCGCCGCAGGGACTGCTATTTTCAGGAAATTCTCTCTTTTCATACCCATTCTTCTCCTTGCGCCTCGGCTTCCGCGATCAACCTCCGATTGGCGACTTGAACGTCATCGCTGCTCGCCACGCCGATCAAGGTGTAGAACCCTTTGTGCACGGTGCCGATCGCGTCGCTGTCGGGATCTTCGTAGACCACTTCCAACTCGTAACCGTAGACCGAGAACCAATAGACCTCAAAGCCCTCCTCGTCCGTGAAGGGGCTGTAGATCAGGAAGTTACCCGCCGACTGGAAGGTCTTGATCTTCTCTACGGCAACGTAATGCGTTTTTTGATTGAGCAGCAAACCGGTGTAGCCACCCTGCTCGAACAGGGAGCACCTGCCGTTGATGAAGACGACCTCGTGGGAGTTGTTCTCTTCGGTCAAGGGCGTGAAGGAGATCGCCGTAAAGGCGCTCTCCGCATTGTGGATCCAGATCGCCATCGTGCCGTCTGCGTCCACGAAGACGAAGGCGAGCACCTTCTCCGCCGACTTGATGTTCGTGATCGTATAGGGGAAGACGTAGCAGCCGTTCGTCGTCAGTACCGCGCCGTCGTAGATCAGACGATCGGCAACGGTATCGATGCCGGCGTTCCGGGCATTCGCCACGAGGGCAGCCGCGAGCGCCTCGGTGTATTCGTTGAAGGTCTCGATGTCTTTGAATCCGAAGAGTTTCGCCACCATCATGCGATACTCCTCCACCGTGCGATCGCCGCCGACGGAGGAAATGGCGAAGGCTTTGTTCATACCGACGATCACGCTGTCCGAGAGCAAATAGTCGTCGACCTCGCCGAGACCGTCGTTCGCCGAGGCGAAGAAGTCCTTCGCATAGCGGAACAATCTGCGGTACGCCTGATAATCCTCCTTGCTCACGACGATCTTGCCGTCAGCCCCGATCTCGTCGAGGTCGTAGCGGGAGAAGAACGCAGCATACAGCGCGCTCAGAGCGTCGAAACGCGCAGCGACCGATTGCTCCATTTCGGCGTAATCATCGCGCGCGTTGCGATTCGCGATCGCATCCGCCGCCGTGTGAGATTTGACGCGGCAGCTCAGGGGATCGCAATCGCAATAGTAGTAAACCGCATCGTCCGTCCAGGTACGATAGGGATCGTAGTCCCACTCGAGATCGCTCTCGAAGGAGCTTTCGTCCTCTTCCTCTTCGTCGTAGCTTTGATCGATCTCCCAGTAGCGGTTGCTCGCTCCGCAATTCTCCGGATTGTCCTCTTGCAAGAAGGTGTTGTTGGCAAAGTTCTGCAGGTTGTCGATCATATCCAAGACGCTCTTGCTGAGGTCTTCTTTCATGATGTAACCGTCGTCCTCGAACATCATACATCTGCCGTTGATCGTCACGACGTATTTGTCGGAACTATCGAGTTCCTCCTCGCCGAAGTTCGTGGCGTTGAAGGCGTTGCGCGCGTCGTTGATCCAGATCGACATCGTGCCGTCCGCGCCCACGAAGACGAAGGCGAGCACGTTCCTCGTCGAGGTCTCGCTCTTGATCGCGAAGGGCAGGACGTAAGAGCCGTTCGTTGTCAGCACCGCCCCATCGTAAAGGAGACGCGAGGGGACGGACTCGACGTTGGCGTTCTTGGCATTCGCCGCGAGGGCGCGCGCCAGAGCGTCGGTATAAGCCGTAAGGGCGTCGAGATCGGCAAAGCCGAAGAGTTTCGCCACGATCGTGCGGTATTGATCCAAGGTGTAATCGTTGCCGCTGCCGTTAATGGAGATCGTGAAGGAACGATTCATGCCGATGATCACGCTCTTGCTCAGCACGTATTCGTTGTTCTTGCCCATATTGCGATTGGACTTCGCCATCATATCGGAGGCATACTCGAAGAATGCCCTGTAAGCGTTGTAATTCCTGTTGCTCGCGCCGATCTTCCACTCGTTGACGACGTCTTCGCCGTTGACGTAATTGAGAAGGAAGGCTTGATAGAGGGCGCTCAGCGAGTCGAATTTCTCGACGATCTCCGACGCCATCTGAGAGTGATCCGCCCTTTCCTCCTTCTTGGTGATGTCGCTCGCAACGCCGCCCGCCTTGATCACGGAGGCGAAGGGATCGCACTCACAATAGGCATAGACCGCCTGCTCCGTCTCCAAAAGGTAATCCCTCTCGTCATAGCCTTCTTGTTGCTCCGCGCAGTTGCCCGGGAGGTCCACGATGAATTTATAGACGTCGCGATCCCCGTGGATCAGGTTCTCGGTCTCCTCGCCGTCATCGATGAAGACGAAATCTTTACCGCCGGTGATGGCGCGCTCGACCTCCGTGTCGTTCTCGGTGACGACCTTCGTGATGGGGGACAAATTGTAGAGAGGCGCTTCCCAACGCGCACAACGACCGTCCAGCATCAGGGAAAAGTGCTCCTCGTCCTCATCCAACGTCTCAAAATAGCCTTCCGTATCGCTCAGCCAGCCGAACAGCACTTCCGCGTTGCTCAGGACGGCACCGCAATGCTTGACCCCGTCGATCTCGGAACTAATCACGTAAAGATACTCGTAATGAGTGTTGAAATCGGCATCGATCCACCAGATCCCATACGGGAAAACGTACACGACGTCTTCGCCGCATTCCTGATAGATGGCGCCCTCACACGCCAGCCTCCCCGTCATGCTGTCCGCGGAAATGCCGAGAGCCGTGCGGAACGCCTCATCCAGACAGGTGTCGAACACCGATCCGGTGACCTTGTCCGCCCCGAAGAAGTCGACGACGTTCTCGAATCCGAAGAGTTGCGCCAGCAGCGTATAGTAGTCCTCAATGGTCTTGTCGCCGTCGTAATTGGTCACCGCAACGAGATCCGCCGCGTCATCAAGAGGAATATAGGCAGCCTTGGAGACGTCGAAAGGATACAGGAATTCGTCATCCTCCTCGTCGTCCTCCGCGTCGTCCTCCGCGTCATTGTAGTCCAGCCCCGTCGTCATGAGCACCTTTTTCAGGAAGGCACGGAAGGAAGGAGACTCCCCGTTCTCGGGCTTATCCGTCAAGGTATAGACGTACGAGGAGGTCAGATCGTCGTAACCGAACTCCACGTTTCCGATAAAGTCGACGTAGCTGTCGGCAAGCTCTTGGAACTTCGCCATCAGCGACTCGATCACGTAACTCTCCCGATCGGACGAAAGCGAATCCGCCCCGCCGAGCGCATAATCTCTGAAGACGTTGCAGTTGCAGTATTGAACGGTGATGTCACCATAGGTGACGCTCCCGAGATCCTCCGACGGCACACACGCGCCGATATACGCCTTCATGAAGGCGCCGGTCGCTTCCTTGGTCTCGGGGTTGACCCACGTGGCGTCGTAGACCATATCCTCCAAGTTGGAGAGGCTGCCTATCGTATCCACGCGGATCAAGGTCTTGATCTGCGAGACGCCCGTGTAGTTCCTGCCGCCGTCAAAGGTGACCACCACCACGTAGTAGCCGTCGTGATCGAGACCGTCCCGCCCGACGTACGAATCGCCTTCGCCGTCGTACTCGTTGAGGTCGTCTACCCACCCCGCCGTCTCCTTATACTTGACGGAGGAGATCTCCAGTCCCTTCGGCACGTTCTGCGGAACGTACTCTTTGGCAGCGAGATAGGGGTCGTAGTAGTACACGGCGGCAAGATAGCGGTTGTTCTCGGGATCACTGAGGATCTCGTCCCACTCCGCTTGGCTCCACTGATTCCTCGTGCTCTTTTGCGAAATGAAGCGACGACGTTCAAAGGTGATCTGATCCATCGGCGCGGGGGCGGGATCGATGATCATCGTGGCGGTCATAGAAGCGGGATTGTTGTAGTTGACGTTGTTGCTCTTGAAGATCGCGGTCGCCTGATAGGATCCCGCGTCCGTGCCCACGTTGCCGCTATACGAGACCGTGATGCCGTTCGGAATCTGCCCTTGCACCTCGATCTTCTTCTCCGTGCCGTCGTACACGACCTTGATACCGTTGAAATGCACGTCGGACATATCGTACTCGGCTTTGCGAATGGTCAGCTTCGCCGTCTTTTCGGGGATCGAAGCGTAGTTGACGGTATCGTCTACCGAGAAGATCGCCGTCGCCACGTATGTGCCCGCGTCCACGTATTCATTATTCATATAGACGACCGAAACGCCGTTCGGCAAGGTGCCCTCGATCTCGACCTTATGCAGCGTGCGGTCGAACTCGACCTCTTTGTTTGCAAAGACGATGCCCGACACGTCGATCTCTTTCTTGCTGATCGTCAAGGTCGCCAGCATCGGCTCCACGACGTTGTAATTATTGAAATCCCCCGTAAAAGTGGCTTCCACCTCGTAAACGCCTGCGTTTTGGGCGGCGTTGCCTTTCTCTTCCCTGCCGCCGTCACGGGTGATCGTATAGTCCACGAACAGCCCGACGGGCAGATCGCCTTCGAGCGCAAGCACGTGTTGCGCGCCGTCGAAGGTCTCTGTCTTATCCTCGAAGATGACCGCCGACAGATCGTAGTCGGCTTTGCGAATGACGACGTTCGCCGTCAGCTCGATCATCTCGTACGCATCCTTTCTCAAGACGGCGGTCGCCTGATAGGATCCCGCGCTGCGGAAGCGATTGGTCGACGGATAGGTCACGCTGGTGCCTTCGGGCACGTTTTTAACTTCCACGGTATAAAACTCGCCGTTATACACCACGTCGAGATCCTCGAACAGTACCCCTGCGAACACGTTTCTCCGCACGGTGACTGCGAGGGTCGTGGTCTTGTTGAGGTAGGTGACTTCGATGTCGTATTCCCCTTCCAAAAAGAACTTCAAGCGATCGCGCGGTGCGATCATATCCTCTTTCAGTTCGATCTCTTCGGTCTTGCCGGAGTCGTAGGTCGCGACCACCTTGTAGTCCGCGTAGTTGAATTCGCCGATACGGACGTTGACCTCGCCGGGAGTGATCGAGATCTCTTTGACGTCGTCGATATTACACGAAAACAACAGCACACAGGAAAACGCCGCTACGATCAATATCGTCAATAGTAATAATGCTCTCTTTCCGTTCTTACCCATATACACTCTCCCGTTACGTCCTGTATTTTTTCGGACCGGTGAAGTCCGACCACATCGAATAATTAGCCATATACACTCCTTGATAGGCGTTGATCGCGTTCACGTCGCCCTTGAGATAATCGTAATAATCGCACCCGAAGCGCTCGGGATCGACCGCATACGCGTTGTGCGACTTGATGATGAGATCCCTGCCGCCCAAAGAGGTCAGCGTCTTTACGAGGGCGGAAAACGCCTGGGACAAGGATTGATCCCCGCCCGAAGCGCCCTCGTCGAAAACGTTGACGAGCAGCTCTGCGCGCGTGCAAGCGGCGCCGTTCTTGTCGATCAGGTAGGCAAGGACTTCCTTCGCCTTGGCGCGCGGGAAATGCACGGGCGATCCGTCGCAATAAAACTCGAAATTGCCGAAGGTCTGCGCGTAAAACTTCTGTCCGGTCCCCTTCCCCTTCATCGGATACAGCAGATTGTCGAATTGTTCGCGTAGTTGATCCTCGTCAACGGGTTTCAAAAGGTACCCGCACGCGTGCAAGCGGATCGCGTCCATCATATAGTCGGAATACCCCGTCACGAAGACGATGTTCGTGTGGGGATAGATGACCTTTACGCGGTGTGCGAATTGAATGCCCGTCATGTCGTACATACGAATGTCGCTGAAGATCACGTCGGGACGCACCAGCCCGCTTTCCAAAGACTGCAAGGCTTTCAGCGGATCGCGGAAGAGATAGATCTCCGCGTCCGGTTTGATCTTCTTTACGGTATCCGATAGGGACTTTAATGCCGGGGCTTCGTCGTCGACTGCGATGATGATCATTTCTTTAGTCTCCTTGCGAGCTCTTCCGCCGTCGGCACCTGACGCATCGTCATGCCGATATAGTCTTCGCCGATCTCGTCGAGGTCGACGCTGATACGACAGCCGTCGATCTCTTCCGTCATTTCGTCGCACAGCCCGCCGCCCTCGGAGAGCCCGCGATAGAACGCGTCTTTATTGAGCGCCATTTCCGAGATAAGGTACCGCTCGGAATGGGTCAAACCGCGCTTGGTCAAAAACTCCTTTTTGAGATAGATCTCTTTCTCCTTCTTCGCTCTCGTCAAGGCGAGCGCGCAGATCGCGTCCGCTTCGGATTTGCTGAGATCTTGCAGATCGTGGTTCTTGAGGTACTGTTCTCTGTTCCTCAATGCGTCCACTTCGAACATCTCGGGGACGTCGGTATATTCCCTTCTCTCGAGCTGATCGACCCGTTGCTTGTAGTAATACTCGCTGATGTCGCCGGTACGGAAGGCGTCGCGAATGGCGCCGACTCTTGCCTGCGTCGCCTTGGCGAGCACCATCTCCGCCTGCGCGATCTTTCGCTCCGCCTCTTCGCGCTTTTCCCCATCGGAGATATTCGCTTCGGTCTGCAAACGGCGAAGGTCGCGCAATAGTTTCAGCGCATCCTTGTTGAACTTCTCGTCCTCTTCCCGCACGGCGTTCCATTTCGGATTCGGACGGCTCTTGCGCAGGTATTCCTTGCAGTCGAGATCCACGGTCGAGAGATCCTTGTCGAAATGCACGTCCTCGAAGGCGTCCTGCTTTCTGTCGCCGCCGATCAATACCCCTTGGAGAAAGGCTTGGGGTTGCTTGACGAACCAACTCGCCTGCCCGTTTTCGTCTTTGTCGGTCAGCAAAAGGACCTGCGCGGTCTGAACATGCAGCATATTGAGGACCTTGCAGGAGAGTTCGTCGCGATGCAGTTCCGCAGTCTCCTGCGGGTCGTCAACGGTGGAGATCTCGTCGAGGTCCAGGATGCATTCTTTTACGTTGAGGATATGATTCTTTACGAAAACGTTGTTTTTGACGATCAATTCCAATTCGTCGAAGGGGGCTTTCGCGTCCTCATCGCGAGTAGGGAACAACGCGCCTTTTTGCTGCGGGTTCAGGAGCAAAGTGCGCTCCAGATCAAACAGTGCCTTGCTGACGTGATGGCGGACGGTGTCCCGCCTCAGTTTCTCGGTGAAAGCCGCTTCGGAATGAGAAGCCTCGCCCTTGCCAAGCTCTTCCGAAATCGTTTGATACAGATCTTTCAACGCGCCCATTCGCACTACTCCCGCATTTTAATAATTCTAAGATAAGGTAATTGTAACATCCGAAGTATTACAAATTTATTACAACCCGATCGCAAAAAAGGCCGCTCTCGAAGAGCGGCGCAGTCCTCAAGCGAGAGGGAAACGGATCGTTGCGATCGTCCCCTTGCCCGGCTCGCTGTCGATCGAGAGCGTGCCGCCCATCAAGGTGCGCACCCTGTTGCGGACGTTGTCGATGCCGATGTGGGAGGAGTCCATCTGCCTGGTAACGTCAAAGCCGACGCCGTCGTCCTCGACGGAGATCACGACATCACCGCCCTCCCGCGCGGTCTTGATGCGCACCGTGCCGCCGTCTCTTCTGACCGAGACGCCGTGCTTCACCGCGTTTTCCGCAAGGATTTGCACGCTCATCGCGGGGAGATCGAAATCCGTCGTTTCGATATCGTATTCGACCTGAAGGCTCTTGCCGAAACGGATCTTCTCCAAACGGAAATAGATCTGCACGTTCTCCAGCTCCTTTTCAAAGGGGATCAAGGTGTTCTCATTGATGGTCGAGAGCGATTGACGAAGATATTTCGCGAAATCGCCAATGGCCTTCTTAGTCGCGTCGGGATTGTCGGGGAGCGCCTGGATCGCCGTCAACGCGTTGTAGATGAAATGCGGAGAGACCTGACTGCGTAGCAGCCTCTCCTTTGCCTGCGCTGCCTCTAACCTCGCCTCTTCCGCGCCGATCTTGGCACGGGAGACATGCTCTGCCGTCTTGGACTGCTCGCCGAACAGCAACACCACGACCGCAAGCGCCGAGATCGCGCCGATGAAGGACGTCTCGCAGAAAACGCATTGCAGGATCGAGGCGGCGATCATCATCGAACAATAGCAACAGAAGGTCACGACGTCCTGTCTGCACAGCCTCTTGCGATTGAGATACACCAAAACGACGTTCACCACCCAAAAGGCGCCCTCGACGGCGGGGATCAGACAATAGATCGCCCCTCTGACGTAGCGCCCTTCGGCGTCGAACGCATAATAATATCCGCCGAAAAGGTTTCCGATCAGCGATGCGATCAAGAGCCCCGCTGCGGCGAAGGAAACGCCGAGCCAAACCTTATATCCCGTCTCCTTGCAATCGGACAAACGATAAAGATAGCGATTGAACGCAGGCGTGAAACAGCACCCGATAATGATGACGAGACAACGAAAAGCCACCTGCGCGGAAACCGCTCCTTTCGCTCCGTATATGGTAAACAATCCGCCGAACAGCGCTGCAGAAGCCATCAGGGACAATAGCAGCGCGAGATCGGGCTTTTCTTTTCCGGCGAAATGCGGAAACAGGAAAACGCAAAGCACGCCGACGAACGACAGCAACAAAGCCGTAAACTCAAAGGCTAAATTGATGATCGCGTATAACTCCATTCTCCCTAGCTCTCCCTAAAACGATCCTTCCTCGCCACGCTGCGCGAAAGGTCATGCAACAACGATATTGTATCACTTTTTTTGCCGCGCGTCGAGGTCTTTACGGTATTTTCCCATTGTCCGGATAGGCTCCCTGTCTTAGAAAGCACGTCCATCATGTGCGGTCCGGCCACCGGCGTGATGCCGTAATGTCGCAACTGAATATAACACTCATCGTCAGCGGCGCTGATTTTCCGGCAGTTTTCGGCAGTATAGTTATCCACTTCGACGTCTGTGTTATCCGCGTTGAAACCCGGTTTTACGACGGACGCAGAGGTGTAATAATACCCTCTCATGCGATTGCCCTCTTTGCAAAAAGAGCCGCACGTCGGCGGCTCTTTGATCCCGGGGGATCGTTGAAGGGAATCCCGCTTCTCCTTATTTTTTCAACGGATCTTTGTTGACGGTCTTGGTCTCGGTTCCGAAGGTCAAAATATCGTTGTTCTGCTCCGGATTTTCGTCTTCCACGTCGATGGAGACGCGCTCGCCGACCTCTTCGTCCCCCGCTTGCAGGATGTCCGCGTTCACTTCCTTTTCTTGCGTTTTCTCCTGTTTTTCCGTCGATTTCGCCTCATTCTCGACGACCTTCTCGTCTTCCAGGTCGACGTCGATCTGCGTGACGGTCTTCTCCTCTTCCTGCTTCTTGCCCTTTTGCACCGCCAGCGGATCCTGCCTCAGGAGTCTCTCGTCTTCCGCGGCTTCGCGTTCAGCGAAGGTCTTGAGGGTCGTCTCTTTGACCCTTCCTTCGCTCATCAGATACTTTCTGGCGATGAACTCTTCTTTCGCCTGCTTGCTGCGCTCGACGTAACGTTGATAAAGCTCTTCCTGCTCCTCCTTGCTGAAATCGTTGTAATCGTCGGGAAATTGCTTCTTCAAATAGTCGTTTTTGCTCATCAAGTTGTCCGCCTCGAACATCTTGGGCACTTTTTCATCGAATTTGCCGTTATCCAGCTGATCGTTGCGCTTATTCAGGTATTCCTCGGTGATGTTCCCGTTGCGGAAGTCCTCCAAGAGTTCCGCCTTGCGCGCGGAGACGGCATCGTCCAGTTTCTTTTGCGCTGCGTTCAGTTGCTCCCTCGCCTTCGCCTTATCGGCTTCGTTCTTGGCGCCGTCCAACTTCTTTTGCGCCTTCTCGATCTCGGACTGCAAGGTCTTCATCGCCTTGTTCCCCGCCTTATCCTTCGCTTGCGCCGCCTCGCCAAGATGCTTCACGGCGTTGGACTTTTTATATTGATCGATAGAGGTTTTCGGCTTGTGATCGTTGACGCCGTCGAGGATGTCTTCCAGATCTAGGTCGTACCCGTCCTTTTCCTTGGCGTCCGTCAATTTCCGCTCGATAAATTGCTTCGTATTCTCGTTCAGCTCGGTCAGGGTCTTGTACGCCGCGCTCTTCTTGTCGAGATCCGGATGGGTCGCGAGGTATTTCATCGCCGACTGCTGCATCGCCAATGAGATCGCGTCGTTGGGCAGGTTTTCATCGTCCACCGCCCTGTTGCGTTTCGGTTGCGAATACTTCATCAAGAAGAGTTTGATGCCCTCTTCGGCGATGCGATTGGCATATTTCTCGGGATCCTCGTGTTTCTCCATAAGGTACCCGACCTCGTCGAATTCCCGCGGGGGATTCAAGGTCATCGTCTTGTAATCGTAGAGAGGCAAGCCCAGCAAAGTGGCGTCCTCCTGCGGCTCGTCCACCATCAGGTAACGGTCGAGACGGCTTGCACCGCCCGTCGTCAATTCACTGCGCTGCGCCGTGGAGTTCAGGACGAACTCGTCAGTCAGGTTGTGCGCGTATTCGATCGCCATGTTATGCTTCTGCATCGCGGGATCGGACTCGACCTTTGCGACGGTCTCGATGGTCCTGCCGAGAGACATGGCACCGATCGGATCGATCGCGCGATCCGGCGTCGCCAAGTCAAAGATCGCTTCGGCGCCTTTCTTCCCCTTGATCGTATTGTTCGGATCCAGTTTTTGGATCTTTTCATCGATCTTTCCGCGCACGAAGGCTCTCGGATCGTCGAGGAAGGTATCCACGTCGAGGTTCTCCTCTTTCAGCGTGCGATACATGATATACATTCCGTTCAAAGCGGATACGCCCGCAATATCCGCGCGGAGTTCGGGCGGGAACCTGCCTTCACGTTCCACGTCCACGTTTCCGGGATAATATCCGCCGTTGTCCACGTCAAAGATCTTGCGCGCGTCGCCGATGAGCTCCTGCGCGACCTTGTATTCTTTGTCCATCTTCTCGGCGGCCGCGATCGCTTCCGCTTTCTCTTTCGGATCGTTGCTGTTGATCTTTTGGCGGAACTCGATCGCCGCGTTGTCGTACCTGCGCAAGCCGTAGACTTTGGTGCTTTCTTCCGGAACGAAAGGCGTCTCATCATAGCCGTATTTGTCGAATTTGGCAAAAAGGTCCTTGATGGATTGCTTGGTCTCGGGACGGATTTGGAACTTATAATCCTTCATCTTCTCGAATTGTTCCTTCGCCTCGGGCGGGACCACGCTCAATTTGGATTCCTCTCCCGCTGCCGACATGTACCCACCTTGTACCTTTTGGAGTCCATTGAAAACCAGACCTTTCCCGACGTATCCGACGTCCACGCCGTCCTTCTTCAAAGTATCGACGGCTACCGTCTTGCGCATGACCGTCATGCTGTGTTCGTACTCCGACCGACCCATCATGGCGTCAGACATCGCACTTTCCAGCTCATGCGTTGCACCGGAGGTCATATTGTTCGCGCGATCCAGCGTCGCCTTGAGCTCTGCCTTCCGCTCCGGCGTGAGCTTTTCACCGTTCAATTCGTCCAGTCCGTCGACGAAGGTCTTGGCTGCTTCGATCTCCTTGCCGTATTGGGAGACGCGCCCCTCTTCGATGGGCTTCTCCAGCGCCGTCCTGTGCATATTCGCCTCTTGCGCGACCTCTTTCACGGCATCTTCGGGCAGAGCCTGAACGAATGCCTTCCAGGTCTCCTTGTTCGTCTTGCCGAGATTTGCCGCCGTCACGTAACCCATCGGGTCGAGCTTTGGATCCTTTTTCTCCTCCTCGGTCAGGTATTTGTCCGCCATCTGCTTGACCTGATCGACGGTGAGCGTATCCATTTGATCGGAGATGGTTTTCGCTGCGTTTTTGCTCTCTTGCGACTTCCCTTCTCCCTTCAAAAGCTGCGAATAGCGACGGATCGCGTCTTTTTTCGCACTCTCTTTCGTCTTATCCTCAAGCGTCTCGAACACGCTTTGCTTGCCTTCGGGAGAGAGCCTTTTCCAGCCCGCGTCGAACATAACGCCCATGCGCGCCTTTTCGTTCTTCTGCGCTTCGTACTCCTTTCGGTTTTCCCACCAGTTCTCGCTGTTGAGTTCTTTGGTGAAGCGATCCTCCAAACCGAGCAACCGATTCAAAAGAACGTCTTTCGTCACCTCTTGCTGAGGAGTAAACCACATTCCCGTAAACTCGTTTTGCTTCTTCTCTTCGTTTGCATTCGCGTTCTGATTGTCTTTCGGCATAATTCTCATCCCTCTCGTATCTGAGTTTTCTCATCGCACGGCGCCTCCCTCGGCAGCACGGGCGAAATCACCATTATTATAACAGTTAATTTATTACAAATCTATTACATTATTAAAAAAGGTGAGGATCACTTTTCATCATATTGGACAATGGGTCTTCATACCAACGCAAGCAACGGCATAATATACACCCCGTGGGGCGCATCATGCACATTTTGCTTTCTTCAATGTTGTCAAGTTTTGTAGGGTGTCGTTCGTTCGAACCCTATATGATCGGGAAAAACGCAAAATGACAGCCTTAAAATGAAAACATTTTGTCCAAGATTTTTTATGCAAGACATAGTGAATAATTTGAAAATATTAAATACAAAACAAATAAAAAGGACGAGATTCTGCATAAATCTCGCTCTTTTTATTCGCGACAGCTTTTTTGTCGCTAAATGCTGGCGCTCGTTGTAGGTACTCTGCTTGCCTTGCTCAATGCAAGCCGTTTTAGCTATTTTTCTGCATTTCGCAAGGCTTCGGCCAGCCGCTAAAAACAGCAGAAGCCGACTGCTGTTTTCTTGACGCTCTCTTCGAGCCCTACAAGTTAAGGACGAAAAAAGGTCGATCCGTTTGGTTCGACCTTTGTCCCGTTGGCGCTCGTTGTAGGTACTCTGCTTGCCTTGCTCAATGCAAGCCGTTTTAGCTATTTTTCTGCATTTCGCAAGACTTCGGCCAGCCGCTAAAAACAGCAGAAGCCGACTGCTGTTTTCTTGACGCTCTCTTCGAGCCCTACAAGTTAAGGACGAAAAAAGGTCGATCCGTTTGGTTCGACCTTTGTCCCGTTGGCCACACGTCACAAAATAGCTGTCACTTCTGTATTATTCTAGCCCCATACAATTATTTTCCAGTGTTCATTTTTTGTGTTCCCTATATAAAGAATATTTATCAGCGCTAACGCGCATCTCATAATAATTAACTTTTAATCTCTTGGCAATCCGTTGAAGTTTTCGCTTGTGCTTTTCTCTACAGTTTATTCCTGCATATATTGCTTTTAATTTTAAGTTAAGATCAGAGCAAAGAACGGCTTCCCCTTTCTTGTTATCTTGTCCTTCATAACAACAAATACAAAACACCCTTGGCAAAAGAGTTAGCATTTTCCGCAGAAAAGAAGAATGAATGTAACGATCAAGACGGTTCGCAATAATGAGGTTTTCGCATTTCCCACCCACTTTTCGAATGTTTCGACAGTTGATGTAACACAAAGAACCTCGAAATAAAGATTAAAAACTACGGAAATATAGGACTAAAAAAAGAATCACCTATTGATGTAACGAACTAAGTGTTCAAATCTCAATAGGTGATTCAGTTGGCGAATGCTGTCGAAAATGATACAAAATAAAAAATGGGTGCAGCGACTCAAAAATGGGTGCAACGAGAAAGAAATGGGTGCAAGAACTCAAAAATGGGTGCAAGAACTCAAAAATGGGTGCAAACGAGCAAAAATGGGTGCAACGCTCAAAAACTCCCTATTTTTAGGACATTTTTTCAACGACTTGGAAGCCTTTCCTTGCGGCTACTTCTATTAACAGCTTGGTTCTGTCTTTCAGAAGATATGACATACAAAAAAAGAGGTGCCGCACTTGTTTTTTTAGTGGACACCTCTTGTTTATTAATAATGCAAATTCTTTACACCTTCTTGGGTAAGGTTTCTTTCACCTGCAGGAAGCATCCGTCCAGCATTTTCTCAACGTCCGCATTCGTAAAACTGTCGTCCACGATCACACTGTACCAACTGTCTTTGGATTTCGGGAAGGCGCTCTTGTGCACGGTGGTATGCCCTTTTGAAAACTCCTTGCCGAGTTCGTCCGTCACCTTCATCTGCATCATTACCGTATTGTTCACCTCGTAAACGAATACGAAGCAAGCCTTTCTCTTGGCGACGGCGTAGTGGGTATCCGCGAGGGGTAGTCCCGTCGAGGTCAAGTTCTCACGGCGATTGGTCTGCACTTCTTCGCCGAACTTGTCATCCAGATAATCTGCGACGTACTTCTTGGTAATCTTTTCCGTCCTCGTAACGGCAGCCGCCATAGCCAATGCATCCTTGAGTCCGAGCCCTTCTCCGCCTTCTTCTATTTCCTCGGGTTCGACGTCCACGAAGTTATCCTCGTCCTCTTTTTTATGCTTGCCGAGGAAGAGGAGCACGATAAACGCCGCGAGGATCAGCGTGGCAAGGATAAAACTGATGATACTGACCGGGCAAACGTGTACGCAGATCACGATCAAAGCAAAGAGGAAGATCGCGGCGGATGCGGAAAGACCGATGAGCAAGAGCAGGTTGATAAATCCGAACAAGATATATTTACGCAGGTTCTTCTTTATCGTGCCGAGCTTGCATTTTTCTACGACCATCTTTGCTTGCGGGAACCACAGGATCAAATAAAGCGCAAGATACAAGAGTTCAAGCATCACGAAGATGAAGACGATCCAAGCGATACAGAAACAGCCGTGTCCGTCCTTATTTGCGATATCATCACGCGCGATAACGAAAGCGAATTCCGAAAGCTTGTCGGTAGCGACTGAGAGATAGTCTCCGCTTTCCGACATTTTATATTCGGTCACTTGGGTGATCTCGCTGTCATTATGGATATGATAGAGGCGGAACGCCTTCCCCTTGATTTCATCGGGTATCTCCATGCTGACGATGATAGACGTCGCACCCGCGATATCGGTCGGTTGGATCAATTCCTTTTTCTCCACGCCGCCTTCGCTGGTGATCTTCCAAAGCTTTACGTCGTACACGAGAGCGATCTCTTCTTTTTCGTTCACGTACTCCGCCATTTGTTCAGGTACTTCGTCGATCTTTTCGGTTTCAAGTTTGACTTCAAGTTTATAGATGCTGTCATCAATTTCTTCTACGCCGACGACTTCCACAACGACCTCCGGGGTCTCCGGGTCTTTCAGCATTTTCTTGATGGTAAAAGTGACCGAAGCCGTAGCCGTGCCTTGTGATACTTTCGCAACGTAGGTTCCTTTTTCTTTTACGTTTTCGGCAGAAACAGGTACTCCGCCTTTAAAGTAGGTGATCGTGTGTTCCCCGGGGAATGCGGTAGTATTGAAATCCGACAGATACGCCGCCTTGGCGTTGCCATCGTAGTCCAACCTATCCGGGGCAGAAATCGTGAGAGTCAAGCCGCTCGTAATATCACAAGAGCCCTCCCCGTTGCAGGTAGCGGTGATCGTCGCACCGTTTGCTACATAGGTAAAGTTGTGCGTATGTTGTACTGCAGGAGTTTCTCCACTGCCGCCCGAGCCGCCGGAACCACTACCGCCGGAACCACTCCCGCCGGAACCACTACCGGAGCCACCGCTTGATTTCAAAGTAAAATATTCGCGGATCCTCCAAGGGTTTTCTTGCGTTCCGTCGCCGCCAATGACTTCGACTTTCAATTCGTCGGTATCTGTAATTACTTCTTCAAAATACCAATTATCTATTTCACGCATACCCCACTCATCTTCGACTTGCCCTCTCAGTCCCCAATAAGAATCTGCGGTAATAAATGCTTGGTATGTTTTTTTGCATAGACGAGTACCGTATTTATCTGTTATCCATTGACCATACGGACTGAAATCTATGATTTCTCCTTGATGGTAAAACTCTCCAAGGACAATAGGTCTGGCGTGTTCATAGTTGTCTTCGTCCGGCGCTTCGGTGATGGTAAAGTCCGTCGTTGCCGAGATCGATAAATAGGTGTCGGTTTCGGGAATGGTCGCCTTAACGGTGTATTCTCCCGGCGTAGTGGGTTTGGTCGCGGTGTAGGTGCTGTCGTCAGAGTTTTTCACTTTGTAGGCATACGTCACTTTGTCAAAGTCTCTCGTATCACCATTGGGAGCGGAAATGGACGGGCTTTTCGCCTCTTTGTCCTCTCGCCAGCCTTCCATCGTGACGACGATCACGCTGCGAGCGCTCTTGGTCACCGTGAACTCAAGACTCGCCGTCGCCCCACCTATCGTAGCCGTCGCGGTGTACGTCCCGGGACCCGTGATCCCATTATCGCCGCCCCTCCAAATGGTGGTAGGATTCCCGCTCCTCGTGACCTGCGGCGGACCAAAAGGAGAGCCCATGCCGACAGCAAGAGGGAAAACCGTGTCGTTTTGACCGGACAAAGTCGGTCTGAACAACTTGGTTGCGCTCCAAGCAAGGTCTGTCGGCGGGAGGATTTCCAACGTTAAGTCGTCCTCCGTCAACGTACACCCGGGATTATTACAGGTCGCTGTGATCTTTGCGCCGCTTGCCACGTAAGTAAAGTCGTGCTCGTGCTCAGCGTGCGCCGTTTCCGTCGCGGTCGGTAGTATAGAGAACGCCATCGCAAAAACGAGTGCGAAAGCCAGCACAGCCACAAGCGCGATCCAAAGTTTGTTTTGTCTTGCTCTTTCCATTTTCTTTGTCTCCTTTGTCGAGGTAATAATAAAAAACAGCGTCACTTATCAAACGGCATAAGGATGCCGAAGAAGGGACACTGTTTGTTCGTCAATAGATAGTTTAAACGTTGGCTGAAAAAAGACGGACTTATGCCGTCTGTCTGTCTGTCTGTCTGTCTGTCAAGCATTATCGCAAACCTCATTATGCCTGTCAACTCCTTTATTTTTATAATTATACCATATTTTCAGGCACTGTGCAACCTTGATCCAAAGCCCACAAAATACCTCTTTTCAATATTCGTTTTACCTTACTTTTGCACGATAACCTAACTTTTGCACGATTGCACTCCCCGGGGTGCGAATTCGACTCACAAATAACGAAAAAAGTCTGAGAAGGTCATCCCGTAAAGCTCGAGCATCCGAATAAAAATATCGATTCGGACGATCCTACGGCCATCTTCGTAGCAGCGGATGGTATTTTCGCTGATCTGGAGATAGCGAGCGGCTTCGGCGCGATACAGACAGCAGGTTTCGCGCACCTCTTTCAGGTGATTTCCAAACGCCACGGGATCGAAGTCGGAAAAGGTGTGGTCCCCGGTTGATAAAACGATCAGCTCCCAGTTTTCGATAATGTTCCGATCCTGTAATATCGCAATTTGATCGCTAAAAGCACCTATTTTGATATTTTTTTCGAGGAGATCCCTTTCGTTTTCGGTAACGGCGCAGCGTAACAGCCAAAACTCACGGACGATCCTGTCTGCCTCTTTGAAATCCTCCCGCTGCAATATCTTCTGCTCTTCGCCGAGGTAGTACTTATAAACCTTGACGTATTCTTTAGACCGGCGATACGCCTCAAGCCACTTGATTATCTCACCTTTTCTAAAAAAGAAGTGCTTACGCATCATAAGCACTCTTTCTTGTAAATATTCAGGACGTCATTTTTTATGCCCAGGTCCGACAGTACCGAACTTAGGGCAACCATCGTTGAATATTTATATCGATGATTCTTTATTATCGGAGGTAGGACCAAGTCGATGTAATCGTCCGAAAGCAGATCTTTTAAAGCGAGCGCCCGCTTACTCAAGTCCGTGCCGATTATATCAGGCCCTTTTTCAAGTATCTCCAAGGCCGAAACGAGTCGCTGGACATGTTTTGAAAAATACACGGGGAATCTCATCAAAATATACTTATCCCCGATGTTTTTCGTTTCGGTCATCATTGCGTTGGTATAGATCTCGATGGGACCCTGGGTATACTCGGTAACCTTATATTTGTTATACATCGCATATCCGACGACAACCCCGCGACCGTCTCCGGCGTAATGCGCCACGATGGGATCTTCCACCGGGTCCCCTTTCTTAATCAGGAAGATGCCTTTTGAGATCGATTCAACGATTCCCTCTTCCTCCAGGCGGTTCATAACCTTGAGTAAGGTCTTGTACGGGACCATCTTGAAACGCTCACTCATCTCATACGAAACATCGAAGATCTTCCAGGGGGTCGTTTTGCAGTATTCACGAAGGGTCTTTGTATAGTTCATATCTCTTCACCTCACCCCCATTATACCACATCCGAGAGGCGAAGTCGACAGATAATAGAAAATATCGACAAATAATTTATGTCAATCGACAATGTCGACTTTTTTGCCCCTGGGAAATGCCCCTTCTATATACCATAGGTATATAGAAAAAGCCGACACCCTGCAAACTGATGCAAAATGTCGACTTTTTTGGGTTGGCGAATGCTGTTGAAAATGATACAAAATAAAAAATGGGTGCAGCGACTCAAAAATGGGTGCAACGAGAAAGAAATGGGTGCAACCGACTGAAAATAGGTGCAAACGAGCAAAAATGGGTGCATTTCAAGTAAAATGGGTGCAACGCTCGAAAAACTCCCTATTTTTAGGGTATTTTTTCGACGACCTGAAAGCCTTTCCTTGCAGCTATTTCTTTTAGCCTTTTTGCGTTATCAGTTGAGCAATTCATGCCGACAAAAACAGTCTTGATTTTTGGTGCTGGCATTCGTTCTCCGGCGCATCCCAAAAGCCTCCATTCCTTCTGATATTCCCATTCAGTATCCTTTGTCAAATAAAGTGCTGACTTGCGTGTGTGTTACCCAGCTGACATTGCCTTTAACGTGTTTTCTCATAGCTTATTTCTCCTCGCGGATCGCGCTAACCGGACAGCCGTCGATGGCTTCCAGAACGGCGTCACGGTTTTCATCCGTGGTATCGGCATAAGCCTCTGCCTTTTCCGCATCGTTCATCCGGAACACCTCCGGGCAGGTTCCCTCGCAAAGGCCACAGCCAATGCACATATCCTGATCTACAAATGCTCTCATGATTGATTCCTCCTTAAAAACATCTTTCTTTTCTTTCTTTTTTACATTGCTCGATATTGCCGCAATGGTAGCAGAGTTCATTGTCACAGATGCCGTCCCGCTCAAAATAGGACTTGATGTTATTCACTGTCGTGTCCGCAATGTTGGCAAGCGCCTCTTCCGTCAGGAATGCCTGATGCGATGTCACGATTACATTTGGCATCGAGATGAGTCTGGATAGAAGCTCGTCGCTTAAGATATGCCCAGACCTATCCTCAAAGAAGATATCGGCTTCTTCCTCATAAACATCCAGACAAGCAGCACCTACTTTTCTCGCCTTTATTCCTTCAAGCAAGGCTTCGGCATCGATTAATGCTCCCCTCGATGTGTTCAAAATCACGACGCCTTTCTTCATCTTTTCAATGGCATCCGTGCTTACCAGATGCTTTGTTTCTTCTGTCAGCGGGCAGTGAAGGGAGATGATGTCGCTGCGCTTAAACAGTTCATCCAACCCCACATATTCAATATCACTGTCTTTGGGAGGAAAACGGTCGTAGGCGACAACATTCATCCCGAATCCACGGCAGATATTGATGAATATCCTGCCAATCTTGCCGGTTCCGATGACACCCACAGTCTTCCCATGAAGGTCAAACCCGGTCAGCCCGCTTAGAGAAAAATTGAAATCCCTGGTCCGGTTATATGCCTTGTGAATACGCCGGATGGATGTGAGCAGAAGTGCCGCAGCGTGTTCCGCCACAGCATAGGGCGAATACGCCGGCACGTGGACAACATGGATTTTTCCAAAAGCATGCTCAACATCCACATTGTTGTAACCGGCACACCGAAGCGCAATCATCTTGACCCCGCAGTCATACAGCTTGTCGATAACCTTTGCATCTACGGTATCGTTCACGAAAACGCAGACAACATCACACCCCTTCGCCAGTTCTGCCGTATCCTCTGTCAGCTTAGCCTCAAAGAACTCAAACGCCATGTCCTGATCCGTACCGGCCCTCTCAAAAGACGCTTTGTCATATTCTTTTGTATCGAAAAATGCTACTCTGATCATCAGCCCACCTCACTATTTTCAAAAACTCACATTGAAGGCTTCCTTGACAATTTCTGTATTCTTCATTGACAAATCCTCCTATTGGGAGAGAAGATCTTTCAGCTTTGTTTCTCTTGTGATGTTCATGAATCAGCACCCGCCGCCTTTTCCGCCGTGACCCGCGTCTGCGAATCTCTCCTTCAGAGCCTTGTTGATCTCTGCACGATCCTTGCCCTGTTTCTCCATCTGCTTGATGGTCTTGTATGCCTGAAACAGCGGAGACGGCGCGATCTCAGAGCTGAAGAATCCGATGCCCATGTTCCATGCAAACTGCTCAAACACATCGTCAAGTGCTCTGGAATCCAGTCCGTTAGCATACGCCTTCAGCAGCTCGCGCATGGCCTGACGGGTACGTCCTGCTCCGACTGCGTTGGCAAGGGACAGGAGCAGGCGCGTATTGTAATCAAGGAACCGATTGTCGCTGCGCCAAGTCAGATCCCAGAACTCCACAGTCAGCTCACCGAGCTTTTCGTCGATCAGAGGATAGTTCGTGATGACAGCGGGACGTTCGGGAAGTTCTTCCATGCTGCCCTTCATCTCCGTGCGGTAGAAGAAGGCATGATACTCCGTTTCGCCGATCTTTTCCGTGTAACGCTCATATCCAAGGATATCCATCACATCGTACAGAGGGATCGGCTCAAACTTCTGGATTACCTCGAAGCCGGAACCGACCGGAGCCGATACCGCCTGCTTTTTCAGGCCTTCAAGGAAGTTGCCTGCGATGCCCCTGACGTCGACCTTTTTGAATTCTGCTGTTTTAACTTTCCAATCCACATAACTCATGGTGTATGCTCCTTTCGATGATTTCCTGTAATCCTCAGTCCAGGATCTGACCGTCTCTGGAGATGGTCACAACCTGCCACGGAATGAACTTTCCGCTGTTACGAAGCGCGATCTCCGCTGCTCTCTGAAGACCGCCGCAGCACGGCACTTCCATACGAACTATAGTAACGCTTTTGATATCGTTGTTTTTAATGATTTCCGTGAGCTTTTCACTGTAATCAACTGCATCCAGCTTCGGGCCGCCAATGATGGTAACCTTGCCCTTCATGAAATCCTCGTGCATATTCGCGTACGCGTATGCCGTACAGTCTGCTGCGATAAGCAGTTTTGCACCGTCAAAAAACGGCGCTTCGGTCGGAACCAGCTTGATCTGGCAAGGCCACTGACCGAGCCTTGAAACGGGTTTTCCGGTAGTAACCGGCGTTTCCGCTTGTTCGTTATGCTCAAACCGCATCATTTTTGATCCGGGGCATCCCCCTTCGTGATGTTCGTGTTTAATCTCTTCCATTTTCTTTTCCTCCTTCGCTTTTTTAACCGCGTTTTCATCATACTCCGGCGCTTCGCGCTCTTCAAAGGTGATCGCTCCCGCCGGGCAGTTCGGCAGACAGTCGCCGAAGCCGTCGCAGAAGTCTTCTCGGACAAGCTTTGCCTTTCCGTCAACCATTTCAATAGCGCCTTCGTGACAGGCGTCCGCGCAAAGTCCGCAGCCCGTGCATTTTTCTTCGTCGATATGGATGATTTTTCGAATCATTTTACAGAACCTCCCTTGACTTTCTGACTGTATTATAGTACAATGATTGCAGGAAGTATGTGGTTATAACCACATTTTGAAAAAAGATCGGAGATTTTTTATGGAAGCATCGGCTTTATCAAAATATATGCTGTTCAGAGGAATGAACGAGGACGAAATTAAGGATGCCTTGAACTTGCTTGAAGCGAAAGAACGAAACTATGAAAAAGAGGAAACGATCCTTTACGCCGGTGATAAAACGGCATATATGGGCATTGTTCTTGACGGCAGTGTTACTGTCGAAAGTAACGATATATGGGGCAACCGAACGATCCTCAGTCACGTAGGAAAAGGACAGTATTTTGCGGAGACTTATGCGCTTCTTCAAAACGAGCCTTTGCTCGTGGACGTTTCTGCCAATCAAAAATGTACTATTCTGTTTCTTCGGATACGCGCGGCGGAAGGTCATGACAGACCGTTGTCAGCAAAGCTTTTGACCAATCTTCTGACGATCTCTGCACATAAAAATCTGCACCTGTCCGGCAGGAGCTTTCACACTTCGCCGAAATCTATAAGAGGCAGAGTTATGTCCTACCTCAATTCTGTTTCGCTTAAGATGGGAAAGCGGGAGTTCGATATACCTTTTGACCGCCAACAGCTTGCAGATTATTTGAACGTCGAGCGCACCGCGCTTTCAAAAGAGCTTGGTAAAATGCAAAAAGGCGGATATTTCACCGTCCGTAAAAATCACTTTGTAATATTGAAAGAAGATATGGAAGAATACTGATACCCTACTTTTGCACGATTATACCCCCGGGGAGCGGCGACCACTCACAAATAGTGGAAAAACTCTGAAAAGGTCATCCCATATAGCTCGAGCATCCGAATAAAAATATCGATTCGGACGATCCGACGCCCATCTTCGTAGCAGCGGAGGGTATTTTCGCTGATCTGGAGATAGCGAGCGGCTTCGGCGCGATACAGGCAGCAGATTTCGCGCACCTCTTTCAGGTGATTCCCAAACGCCACGGGATCGAAGTCGGAAAAGGTGTGGTCCCTGGTTGATAAAACGATCAGCTCCCAGTTTTCGATAATGTTCCGAGCCTGCAATATCGCAATTTGATCGCTAAAAGCACCTTTTTTGATATATTTTTCGAGGAGTTCCCTTTCGTTTTCGGTAACGGCGCAGCGTAACAGCCAAAACTCACGGACGATCCTGTCTGTCTCTTTGAAATCCTCCCGCTGCAACATCTTCTGCTCTTCGCCGAGGTAGTACTTATAACCCCTGACGTATTCTTTAGACCGGCGATAAGCCTCAAGCCACTTGATTATCTCACCTTTTCTAAAAAAGAAGTGCTTACGCATCATAAGCACTCTTTCTTGTAAATATTCAGGACGTCGTTTTTTATGCCCAGGTCCGACAGTACCGAACTTAGGGCAACCATCGTTGAATATTTATATCGATGATTCTTTATTATCGGAGGTAGAACCAAGTCGATGTAATCGTCCGCAAGCAGGTCTTTTAAAGCGAGCGCCCGCATACTCAAGTCCGTGCCGATTATATCAGGCCCGTTTTCAAGTATCTCCAAGGCCGAAACGAGTCGCTGGACATGTTTTGAAAAATACACGGGGAATCTCATCAAAATGTACTTATCCCCGATGTTTTTCGTTTCGGTCATCATTGCGTTGGTATAGATCTCGATGGGACCCTGGGTATACTCGGTAACCTTATATTTGTTATACATCGTATATCCGACGACAACCCCTCGACCATCTCCGGCGTAATGCGCCACGATGGGATCTTCCACCGGGGCCCCATTCTTAATCAGGAAGATGCCTTTTGATATCGATTCAACGATTCCCTCTTCCTCCAGGCGGTTCATAACCTTGAGTAAGGTCTTGTACGGGACCATCTTGAAACGCTCACTCATCTCATACGAAACATCGAAGATCTTCCAGGGTGTCGTTTTGCAGTATTCACGAAGGGTCTTTGTATAGTTCATATCTCTTCACCTCACCCCCATTATACCACATCCGAGAGGCGAAGTCGACAGATAATAAAAAATATCGACAAATAATTTATGTCAATCGACAATGTCGACTTTTTTACCCCTGGGAAATGCCCCTTCTATATACCATAGGTATATAGAAAAAGCCGACACCCTGCAAACTGATGCAAAATGTCGACTTTTTGGGGTTGTCTCAAGCTCACAAAATAGCTGTCATCCGTTGGGCATCTTTATAGATATTGTTAATACTATTTTTGATTACTGTCTAAAGATTCATTTTAGACACAAAAGGAACGACGAAGGCTAAACTATTTTATAGGTAATTCTCGACGAAATTCACAAGCCTTCTTCTTTAAATGCTTGTATCCATTCGTTAATTATATCTGTAAATTCGTCATTCTCATACACTTTTGGTAACGACATTATATTTATTTCAATCCCGTTATTTATAATACTGCGCTTATAAACCACATTTGAGGATTGGTTGATGATGTACTCATTGCATAGCCTTCCACGTGTCCGGAGAGTTTGTAGAACAAGCCCATATCGCCGTCGTCATTTATCGCAGAGCCGTATGTGCGTAATACCCGAACCCCCGCGGCGATCTCTATTGCGTCCGATGAAGAGAATATCGTGGTTTGCTTTAAATTATATTTATATGCAAACGCGATCTTGTCCGTATACTTGGTTATTCCCTCTTGCGCAAAGTATTGTGACAAAGCAAGCGTAGTAGGACATGATACATCGGAAGTATCCATAATGCTCGCAATTCTAACATAGTCCTTGTCACCGTTTATAAAAACATTGGGCGTTTTCTCATTGGTGTATTCGTCCGGTAGATCGAAGTGAATGCCATGCCCGTTTTCTGCCACATACACACGACTACCTTCGTAAGCAGCGGGAACGACATATTCGCCCAAATACCTTTTCGCATTGTTCCTATCTATAGTTCCATCCGGATACAGCATTGCGCGACGATTCACAACGAAATACACCGAAAAGGCGGAAAGCCAAAGGAGCGACACGCAAAGAACAACAACCAAGGCAATTAAACAAACTCGCTTTAAACGCTTCTTACTTGTTGCGGCAAGGTATTTAAAATTACTTTCGCTCTTATCCCGTATTGCTTCATCGGGAAGGCGCTCTCCGCTTAAAAGCTCGTTGACCGTCACGTCAAACTGCTCTCCCAAGATCAACAGCATTTCTATATCGGGCATATAGGTTCCCGTTTCCCATCTTGAAATCGTTTTATTCGTCACACCGATTCTTTCCGCGAGC
>Ga0265300_10000276_pt1 | contig 54322 bp, 44 predicted proteins | sample AusTroGonzalo_MG_FD_193482 | JGI IMG/M metagenome (GOLD analysis project Ga0265300, IMG submission 193482) | Bovine rumen microbial communities from tropical cattle in Woodstock, Queensland, Australia - Gonzalo_03 | ecosystem: Host-associated > Mammals > Digestive system > Stomach > Rumen ... | reverse complement strand
GTAGTGGTGGATGTTCCACGAGTTTCGGTAGTTCCGCGAGTTTCGCTGGTGCTACGGGTTTCGGACGTTCCGCGAGTGGTGGTGCCTCGGGTCTCAGTGGTGCTGCGTGAGGCGGGGGTTCCGGTGCTGGTGCCGCCGCGCGAGCCTCCGACGGAGCGGTTTGTGGAGGAGGAGCTGCTGCTCGTATGGCTACTTCTCACTTGTGTGCCCGTAGAGGGGTTGTGGTCTCGGGTCATCTCGGCGGTGTTGATTGTCGGTTTGCCGCTGCCGGGAGTCCAAGTGCCAGTGGGCATGGGAGCCGAAGTGCTGGGGTGACGCATGTAGTAGTAGGGCAGGGGAGGCGGAGGCATACCGGGACCGTAGGTGTAGGCAGGGGGCATCCAACCATGACGGTGTATGTCGTAGTGGTAGGTGCGACTGTATCCATGCCTGTGTACCACGCGGGTGTAGGGGCTATAGGGCGGGATGTACCAGGTCAGCGAATGTCTGCGCACATCGACCCTGAACCGCAGGTATTGGGCTGCGTTGTACATGTGTCCTGCGCTGTACAGCCAGACGCCTTCCAAATCGAGTGGCATATAGATTTCGTCGCCGGTGTAGGCATCGTAGCCGTAGACCCAGAGCTCGTAGTAGGAGGAGTTGACTCGCTCCATCCATACCTCGTTGATAAGCACGTAGGTAGGCAGCTCATACTCGTAGCCGAAGTAAATCATCATCTCGTTCTGAGCGTTGAGGTAACTGACCGTTCTGGCGGCTTGGCTGTAGGTGAAGTAGTGGATTGACCTAGCGGAAACTTCGAGGCTCAGGAGAGCCAGTGCTACTAAGATTGCGATGCGTTTCATGGCGTTTAAAGTTTAAGGTTTGACATTTCTTTTTTATTGGGACCCCTAATTTCTTAGTTTTTAATTCTTAATTCTTGATTCACTCTTGGTTTCTTTCACTTTTTTAGTACTGCAAAAGTACGAAAACTTTCATAACTGGCAAAAAAACATTGACTTTCCTTAAACTTTAACCCCTAACCCTTAAACTTTAGTTGTTAATTATCAGTAGTTTGTAAAAAATTAAGGATTTTTATTTTTATGTAACATTTTTTTTTATTACTTTTGCATCGAGAAAAATAGTGTTTTTTTATGCATAAAATGAAACATTTTTTGGTCGCTTTTCTCGCTTGTGCCCTCGTCTTCGGTGCCGTCGATGTGCAGGCACAGACGAAGAAGAAGAAAAAATCTTCGAAGGCAAAGACTGAGAAGACTGACAAGAAGAAAAAGAAAACAGAGGTACCCGCAGCGCCTGCTTTTGTGGAACTGCCCGCCAATAGCAACGATTGCCTCTTCCCCATCAATCTTGAGATGGATGTCCCCTATGGACCCACCAACGCTCCCGATGGTGCCGGTCGTATTCAGGAGATTGTTGCCGACAAGGCCCATCCCAATATTTTCGAGCGCGAGCACAATTCTGTGTGGTATAAATTCACCGTTCCTTACAACGGAGAACTTGAGATTGCTATCTACCAGCAGTCTCCGTGGGACGATTACGATTTCCTCGTCTATAAGAATACCGGCAACTACTTCTCCAACCAGGTGATGCTCAACAAGGTGTCTCCTGTGGCCATCAATATGGCCAATATCGATAGTGCCGAAATGTTCAAGACCGTTATGCGGAGCGACAAGGAGAAGGCAAAGGCCGAAGCCGAAGCCCGCAAAAACGAGCGTAGAGCTGCCACCACGAAGCTGGGCGACGACCTGCCTCCACTGGATCAGCCTGTAGCCGATGCAAAACCCACCATCGGTATGTTCTGTGACGCCACCGATGTGATGCTCACCAAGAAACAGTCGGGAAAATTCATCAAGTCCATCCCCGTGCGTGCCGGCGAAGAGTACTACATCGTACTCGACAACCGCACCGTCAATGGACAAGGACACACCATCAAGGTCTCGGTTCATGTTAACGCTTATGAGCCCATCGTGGTCTTTTATGACCGCAAGAGCCGCAAATATGTCGATGTCAACTTGATGATTCTTGAGCGTGGAGGTCAGGGGGGCGAGCGCACCCTCATCAATGATGAGCACTTCCGCGGTGGACGCATCAAATTCATCCCTGGATACAGTTACCTCCTGTATGCCAAACGCGACGGCTACTTCTCCGTCTATCGTGAGTTCAATTCGCGCACACTGATGGAGCGCGGTGACACCATTATGAAGTTTGACCTTGAGCGCACCGAGCGCGGTTCTACCTTCCCCATCCATGACCTCGACTTCGAGAGCGGAGAGGCCACCCTCATCGGCAACTATGACTCCGTGCTGATGGATTATGTGGCGATGTTCCGCAATCATCCCGAGGTGAACTTCCTCGTGAAGGGCTATGTGCAGAGCTATGGTGTGAATGTAGAAGCAGATATGCTGCTCTCGCTCGACCGTGCTAAGAGTGTGAAGAACTGGTTTATCAAACACGGCATCGATGCCACGCGCATATCCACCGCCGGCATGACCAAGAACGAAATCAAACGTGCCGCCGCCGCCGCACTCAATGAGAAAGGTGGTGGATTCAGTAGCGTGAAAGTCGAGTTGATTATCACAGGAAAAGACGGAAAGAATTAGTTTTAAGAATTAAGAATAAAGAATTGAAAGCCTCTACCCCCCGTAGGGGTTTTCTTTTAATAAAGATATTATGAAGAAGTTGTTTATAGTGGGGCTGTTAGGCCTGATGGGTTTGATGGGCAATATGTTGCATGCACAAACCGACTGGATGAAGCTTGAAAAGCTATTGTATGAAGGCTCCTATAAGAGTGCCTACACAGAAGCGGAATCGGTCTATAAGAAGACCCGTAACAGCAACGAACTGTTGACGGCCGCATGGTATATGAGCCGTGCAGCCGCCGAATACCAGGAAGATTACTACGACAGTACCCGTGCCCATTATCGTGCCATCCTGCCACGCCTCGATGCTGTCGAGCGTTCCATTTGCTACGTTTTTCTCGGCGTGTACGACAGCGCGTTGCTCGACGAGGAGGTGCTGAAACGCACTCCCTCCGACCGCATTCTTCGATTTTGTGATTTCGATGATGATTTTGCCGAAGATATTAAAGAAGGCAGCATCAATATCACCCCGACGGTGTATGATGTCGTTGTGCGTAGTATCTTGGGGAATGGATACCAGTATCATTCTACAGGGAAAGAATATTTTGAGTTGTTTCGGAAACTGGTGGATTTCCATAGCAACGACTCCGAAGAGCTCCGCATGTGTCTCGACCTCGAGTGGTTGGACGATATTCATGATGCCTACAATCAGCCCTACAACGATAAAATCATCCAGACGTATATCAACAAATATCGTGGCAGCAAGAGCCCTTTGCTGACGACCTTCTACTACGAGATGGCTCACTATCTTAATTCGGGCCAGCGATATGTCGAAGCCGTCAACTATTGCGATACAGCTGTTGCTCTGGCCCCCAAGAGCTATGGGGGAGCCCTTTGCATCAATCTCAAGAATGAGATAAGTGCCGCCCGTATCCATTTCCAGTCTGGTTACAACTCCACAGTTTATCCCAATCAGCCGTCTCTCCAAGGCCTCACCTACAGGAATTTGAAACGTATCTGTTTCGCTGTCTACCCATTCAAAGGCGATTGGTCGAAAAAATTCTTTGAGAAACTCCCCCAGCCAGTAAAGCAATGGCAGCTCGATGTGGTTGACGATGGTACCTATCGGGAGAACAACATCTACTTCGAAATGCCGGCCCTTCCGACGGGACACTATCTCCTCATGGCTTCTCCCGATGGCAAAATGGACAACCAGAGCGCCCATATCGAGATTCACTCTACCGACTTGATGGTGGCAAGAAATGGTTCTGTTTTTCAGCTCTTCGATGCCCACAACGGCACTCCTATTATTGGTCAGCGTGTGGATTTTTATAGAGAAAACCGCAGCGATACCACCCTTATCGACAGTGCCTACTCCGATGCCACCGGTCGTGTGGACTATAAGGACAAACCTTCTTCCATTACCTTGAAAATCAAACGGGGAGGCATTGTATTTAAAAAGGATGTCTATCATTATCGCGGGTCTTCTTCCAACCGCGAGATGCATTCGAGCATTAATCTGATGTCGGATCGCCCCATCTACCGACCTGGTGATACCGTCCGTTTCGCCGCACTCTGTTATCGGGCCGACGGTATCGACGGGGAGGTGCTCCCGAAAATTAAGGGTGAATTCAGATTCCGTGATCCTAACTACAAACAGAAAGATACTCTTGGTTTTACCACCGACGACCATGGTCTTGCTTCCGCCTTCTTTGTGATTCCCGCCGATGCATTGGGAGGAAGTTGGACAGTGGAATGTTTCATTCCCACAGGTGTTCTCGAAAAAAGTATAAGGTCGAGCATTCGTGTCCGTGTCGAAGAATACAAGCAGCCCAAGTTCATGGTCTCTCTTGATGACGATTCGGATTTCGAACACCAGGTTCCGCAATTTGGCGAGCCTTATACCATTCGGGGTATCGCCCGCGCCTATAACGGTGCCTCTCTGGCTGGTGCCCGTGTGTTGTATGCGATTAACCGAGACTGTTACGATTGGAGATACGGATCCCTCATTAGCATAAAGGAAGTGGCTTCCGACACCCTCCAAGTCTCAGCCGACGGCACTTTCGACATCACTTTCACTCCAGAGCCCGACAGCGCTATTGACCTCTCGCTTAAGCCCAACTTCCAGTTCGAGGTTATGGTCGAGGTGACCGACCTTAATGGTGAAACTCATTACGCTACCACAGATTTCCGTATCGGTTTCCAAAACCGTATACTTTCTCTCTCGAGTGTCAAGGACAATACCTCGAGTCTTGCCTCCATTTCCTATAGTCTCTCCGATCTTAACTATAACCCGGTCAAGGGCACTGTCAATGTTACTGTGCAGCGTTTGGCTGCTGCCAAACCACTATTGGCTCATCCTCTGTATTATAACTTTGCTGGAGCTACCCATACACTTACACGCGAGGAGTTCCACGAACATTTCCCCGGATTCTACTATACCTACGACGAAATTGACTTCGATAACCGTGCGGTCGAATGGACCTACAATGTCAGCCATACCGCCGATGGGAACTCGTTCTCTCAAACGGTTCCCCTGCCCGAAAGCAAGATGAAGTCGGGAGTCTATCGCATCGTCGTCAGCATTGATGAACTCGCCGATACCACCTACACCACGCTGACCCTCCCCAATGAGCGTCGTGTACAGCCACAGCCCACTAATGAACTCTTCTGGTACAATCTTTCTTCTACCTCGTGCGAGGTGGGCGACCGTATCACCCTCAGCTATGCTTCCGCTTTCGACGATGTGCACATTTTCTACACCCTCACAGGCCCTGACGGTGTGGAACGCGACAGCCGCTGGCTCCCTGCCGGCTCCACCATCAAGCAACTCTCCATTCCGGTCGACACCTCTCTCCTCGGAGGCTTCTCGATAAGCCTGACAGCCGTAAAAAAAGGTGTTGTTTGTAACAAGAGTATGAGTATCAATGTTCCCTTCTCCCACAAAGCACTTAAAGTCGATATCGCCACCTTCCGCGACAAACTGCAGCCCGGTCAGCAGGAAGAATGGACTATAAAGGTCGGAGGTCGGAAGTCGGAGGTCGGAGGCTCATACCTCATACCTCATACCTCCACCCTTATACTAACTATGTTCGATGACGCCCTCTCCTCCTATGGCTACTCCGACGGGTCGTGGTCGCTTTACCCATGGCGAGGGAATAACGGAAGGAATTATCTGGATTGGTTGACATTTGGATTCAGTAGCTACACTTACAATGCTTTTTCCGATAGCAAGAAGGAGATTGGTTACAGTCCTGAACCCCTTGGATTCATCCTTAAGCAGGGGTTTTTCTCCTATGGTGGGTATCGTTGGAGAAAATCAGCACATGTTGTTGAAGTATCTTCAACTGCCCGTGGAGAAGACGGTATGGTCTCCAACGCTAAGGTGGATTCTCTTGCTACGGGATGTCTCAAGGGTACCGTCACCGACGAGAAGACGGGTGAAGAACTTCCTTTCGTCAACGTTATTGTCAAGCAAAATGGTAAACAGGTATCGGGTGGTACCACTGATTTCGATGGCGTTTACATCATCAAACCTCTCAGAGAAGGAACTTATGACATCGAGGTGGCCACAGTTGGTTATCAGAGCTACAAGAGGACAGGCGTTAAAGTGCTGTCTACGGGCTTCACGGTGGTCGATGTCCAACTTCATCCCACTGCCACCAACCTCGAAGAAGTCCAAATCGTGTATGATAAGGTGCCCGTGATAGAGATTGGCGCTCCCGAATCGGGTCAGTATTTGACTTCAGAAGATATCGCTCACATGCCCGGCAACTCTGTTGAGGAGATTGTTGCTGCTGTGGGCGGCATAGGCTACAGCGACGGCAGTCAGCAGGAGCCTGTGCAGGTGCGTTCCAATCTCAGCACCCTGGCCTTTTTTGTCGCCGGCCTCCATACCGATAGCACTGGTACCGCCACCTATCGCTTCACCGTTCCGGAACTTCTTACCCGTTGGAAGGTCAAAGGGCTTGCCTATACCGACGACCTCAAGAGCGGCAACCTCGAGCGTACCCTCGTCACACAGAAATCCCTGATGGTACAGCCCAATATCCCGCGCTTCCTCCGCCACGGCGACAGCATCGTCCTCATGGCCAAGGTGGTGCTTGTGGAGCCGATTTCGACTCCGCAGGAGGTTGACGTTACCCTCCTTCTTACCGATGCCGCCACGGGCGATACCATCACCCTTCAGCACCGTCAGGTGACTGTGAAAGATGCCGCCCAGGTGACCTTCCCCATCTTGGTGCCGAACAACGTCTATGTGGCTACCTACCAGATTACTGCCGTAGCCCAAGGGGGCGCCCTCGCCGATAGGAAATATAGCGACGGAGAACGTGGTCAGATTCCCGTCGTCTCCGACCGGCAGGCCGTCACCCTCTCGCAACCGGTGTATATCAACGGCAAAGGCGAAAAGAAATTCACCTTTCATCTTTCACCTCTCACCTCCACAGCAACGCCCCATTTCCTCGGTGCCGAGCTGGTCAGCAATCCCGTGTGGCTTGCCATCAAGTCGATGCCCTATCTCAAACAACAGGAGAATCCTTCCACAATTTATCTCGCCAACAGTCTCTATGTTAATACATTGGCAAGGAATATCATAGAAACTATAGGTTCTATAACTTCTATAGAATCTATCTCCGACACCTCCAATACCCGTTTGAAGATTAATGAGGATGTCAAGCAGACGCTCCTTGAGGCTACCCCGTGGCTCCGCGATGCGGAAGCCGAGGTGGAACAACGACAAGCTATAGCCAACTACTTCGACTCCACCCGTCTTTCGGAGGAATTCTCCAAACTGAATGCCCAGCTTGCCTCTCGTCAGAACTCCGACGGTGGTTGGAGTTGGATGCCCGAGGGCGAAAGCTCCCCTTGGGTCACCATGCAGGTACTCAAACGACTCTCCATACTCAAACAATCAAACAATCAAGCACTCAAGCAATCTCTTTCCTACGTTGATCGCGAGGAGCAGCGCCACTATGAGAAATACATCAAGCCCTACTTGAAGAAATACAAATGGGAACCCGACAACATCGACTATCTCTACACCCGTTCGTATTATGGAAAGGGCACTACGGAGGCGTATAAGTTCTACTACAAGAACGCTTTGAAGAACTACAGAAAATACAACGGACTCTACACCCAGGCCCAACTGGCCCTTATCTTCCAGCGTCACGGGGACAAGAAGGCCGCTCGCGACCTCATCCGTCGCCTTAAGGAGAAGTGTCTGGTAAATGACGAGATGGGTATGTACTGGCGCGACAACCGTAGCGGCTGGTGCTGGTACGAGCGTCCCATCGAGACCCAAGCCCTTCTCATCCAGGCTTTCCGTGAGGTTGTCCCACAAGATACTCTCTCTATCGCTCTCATGCAGCAGTGGCTCCTCAAACAGAAGCAGACCACCCACTGGGGCAATGATCGCGCTACTGTTGAAGCCATCAGTGCCCTGATACCTCCGACCTCCAACCTCCAACCTCCAACCTCCATTGAGGCCCTCAAGAGCACCACGATGACCCTCTGCGGCATCGGCCTCTCGGCACCCTCCGAAGGCCTTGAAGGCTACCGCTCTCAGCGCTGGGAAGGACCTGCGCTCGACAGCATCATCGCCCTCGGCGACAGCACCATCACTCTCCGCAAGAACACTTCTGGTATCGCTTGGGGCTCTGTCTACTTTCAGTACACCGACGATATGGACAAGATACCCTCTTCCGAGAGCGGCATCACGATAAGTCGGAGGTATGAATTAAGAGGTCAGACAATTCAACCTCCAACCTCCGACCTCCAACCTCCTACCTCACTAAAGGTGGGTGACCGCATCAAGGTCCGCATCGATATTTCCTGCGACCGAACGATGGAGTACCTTGAACTCATCGACGGACGTCCTTCCTGCGTCGAACCCCTGAGCACCCGCGCCGGTTGGTGTTGGAATGACGGACTTCACTACTATGTCGATGTTAAGAATACCGCCACCCATTGCTACATCAACCGCCTCGAGAAAGGTAAGTATGTTGTTGAGTACGAGGTCTATGTCACCAATCCAGGGACCTTCCTCGCCGGCCCCGTTACCATGCAGTGTATGTACGCCCCTGAGTTCCGCGCTATCGCCCCCGCGCAGCGTTTGACCGTGAAATGAAAATCAATAAGTTATAAGCATAGAAATAGCCTCAATCCTCTGGTGTTGAGGCTATTATTGTTTTTGTGAACTTGTAAGATGCTGGTAGTCAGTCGTAGAACGACACCAACACCGTATCAACACCGTATCATCTCCCTACCAACACCGTACCAACTCCTACCATGGTCGGTGTTGATAGGGAGAAAGGAGATTGTTGAAAAAATATTGGACCGATTTTGTAGGGTTTGAATCTTTTTCGTATATTTGCATTTTCACAATATTTGCCCCAAAGGGGTAAACTTATTGTGTATTAAATAATAAAATAGTAATGAGTAATAAAAATATAACTCCTTGTGCGGTAAATGTGGCTTCCGAGACCGGGACACTGCGTGCTGTGCTGTTGCATCGACCTGGTGTGGAGATTGAGCGCATGACGCCGCTGAATGCCGCCCACGCCCTCTATAGTGACATCCTCAACAAGCCCATCGTCGACAACGAATACTCGAATTTCTGCGGCGTACTTGAGAAGTGGACGAATGTCTATTATGTTGAAGATATTCTCGAAGAACTACTGAAAGACAATGATATACGCCGCCACCTTGTCTATGAGAGCTGCGATATGGACAATTGCGACGATGGACTCGCCGAGCAGTTGATGAGCTTCGATGCCAAGCAGTTGGCGGATGTTCTTATCGAAGGATATGAGGATCCGGAATGGGATGGGGGAGAGGAGCGTTATCTTTTGAAGCCGCTCTACAATCTTTTCTTCACCCGCGATGCCTCTTCGACGGTTTACAATCGCGTGTTGATTAATTCGATGAGTTTCGAGGTTCGTGAGCGCGAGACCCTTATCTACGAGGCTATCTTCAAGCATTTCTTCAAAGTGGAAACCCTCAACGCTATGGCTTGGGATCGCGATGCCCGCACTGAGGGCGGCGATGTGCAGATTGCTTCGCCCGACCTGCTCTGCATTGGTCAAGGTATCCGTACCAACACCAAGGGTATCAAATATCTGGCGCAGACTTTTGCCAAAGAACGTGAGAAATTCAACATCCTGGTACAGGAACTGCCCAAGAGTCCCGAGAGTTTCATCCACCTCGATATGGTCTTCACCTTCCTGGGTAAGCATCAATGCATGGCTTTCGAGCCGATGTTGAAGAAAACAGGTCTTTTTGCTGGCAAGGACACCACGCTCATCTCTATTGAAGGTGGCAATATCACCTACCAGAAATTCCCCAACATTGTGAAGGGCCTGGAGCATCTGGGTTGGGACATCGAGCCTGTGATTGGTGGTGGCAGCGACCCGTGGGTGCAGTTGCGCGAGCAATGGCATTCGGGTTGCAATTTCTTCTCGATGGGCGATGGCAAGATTATCGGCTATCGCCGCAATACTCAGACCATCGAAGCACTCGACAAAGCGGGATTCGCGGTGCTCAGCGCCGAGGATATCGTGTGCGGAAAGGTGAACATGAAAGACTATGAGAAGTTCGTGGCTGCCTTCCCGGGAAGCGAGCTACCCAGAGCCGGCGGTGGCGCACGTTGCATGACGATGCCAATACTTAGAGATAATAGTTAAGAGATAATAGTTAAAAGTTAATATGGATAACAAATTTTTCAAACTGACAAATCCGAGCCTGACGCGTGGCATCCTGGTGATGATACTGGGAATGCTGGTGTTCTCGACGGGGTTGGGGGCGTTCGGGACATTCGTCGGACTGCTCTGCCTCGCCTATGGAGTCTACGAGGCCGTGAAGTTCTCGCAAGAGAGCAAGAACGCCGTCGTGGGTCGTCCGGCTTGGAAGAAGACTGTAGAGTCACAGCCCGAAGAAAACGAGGGCTGCGGGCTCAAGCGCTACCACATGGTGGACAACATCATGGGATTGATAGTGGGCGTTGTGGCCTGTGCGGTGTATATTATGACCGCTGAGGCTACCGCTTCATGGTGGGACTGTGGCGAATATATAGCCACAGCTAACAAGTTGCAAGTGGGTCACCCCCCGGGAGCCCCCTCGTTCCAGTTGTTGGGACGTCTCTTCTCGATGTTCTCCGACCAAGCCGATGTGGCTCATGCCGTCAACGTGATGTCGGCGGTCTGCAGTGGTTTGACCATCATGTTCCTTTACTGGGGTATCACCCTCTTGGCCAAGCATCTGCTTCCCGACCCGAAGAATGTTTCTTTGAAGGACGCTCGCACTTGGGCGGTCTTCGCTTCTGGTCTGGTGGGCGCTTTCGCCTACTGTTTCAGTGACAGTTTCTGGTTCTCCGCTGTCGAGGGTGAGGTCTACGCTATGTCGAGCTTCTTCACGGCGTTGGTGTTCTGGGCCATCCTGAAATGGGAAGAACAGAGCGACGACAAACACTCGATGCGCTGGATTGTGCTCATCAGCCTGCTGGTGGGTGTGGCCATCGGTGTCCACCTGTTGAACCTCTTGACGGTCCCCGCCATCTTCTATGTGGTTTACTTCAAGAAGTGGCCGAAGGTGACCTGGAAAGGATTCCTGCTCACAGGTGTCCTCTCTTTTGTCACGCTGGCGCTGATTCTTTGGGCCATCATTCCCGGCATCGTGAATCTCGATTCGGCCTTCGATGTCTTCTTCGTCAACACCCTGGGCTTGCCCTTCAATAGCGGTACCATCTTCTACTTTGCCCTGCTGGTTGCTTTGGTGATTTGGGGGTTGTGGTTCTCGCAGAAGAAGAAACGTCCGGTGTTGAATGCCGCCATCATGAGTTTTGCCATGCTGGTCATCGGCTATTCGACCTTCTTCATCCTTGTGATTCGAGCCAACACCAATACGCCGCTCAACGAAAACGCCCCGAAGGACGCTGTGGCTATGCGCGCCTATCTGGGTCGTGAGCAGTATGGTGAGACACCGCTGCTGACGGGTCACTACTACACCGAGACTCCGGTGGATATGGAGAAGGGCTATACGAAATATGTGCGCGGTACGGATGAAAACGGTAACGACCGTTATATCGCCGCCGCCTATGATATGAAGTACGTCTACAACACCCCGTCGCACTTCCTGCCCCGCATGTGGAGCACGCAGAGGGATATTCATCCTGTGTACTACCGCTACTGGACGGATACCTACGATGGTAGCGAGCCCACGATGGGTGACAATTTCACCTTCATGAACCGCTACCAGTTTGGCTGGATGTATTGGCGCTACTTTATGTGGAACTTTGCCGGCCGTCAGAACGACCAACAGGGCCACTATTTCAATACCGACGGCACACGTGACTATCTGAAAGGCAACTGGATTTGCGGCATCAACGCTATCGACGAGACCCGTCTGGGCCCGCAGAGCGACCTGCCCGACTTTATGGCTAACGACAAGTCGCGTAATGTCTATTACCTGCTGCCGCTGCTGCTGGGTTTGATAGGTTTGATCTACCACGTGGTGAAACATCCGAATGACGCATTCATTGTTGTGCTGATGTTCATTATGACGGGTATGGCTATTGCCTTCTACCTGAATATGCCTCCTTGCCAGCCGCGTGAGCGTGACTATGCCTTTGTCGGTTCCTTCAGCTTCTTCGCCATCTGGATTGGCCTCGGAGTGATGGGATTGGCAGAATGGGTGAGTGACCTCTTCAAGCAGAAGAAAGAGAAGGTGTACAAGGTGGTGATGCCTGTGGTCTTCGTGGTGAGCTTCCTCGCCGTCCCCTGTCTGATGGCTTGCCAGAACTGGGACGACCATGACCGAAGCGAAAAGACCGCTGCACGTGACTTTGCAGAGAACTACCTGAACAGTGTGAAGAAAAACGGTATTCTTATCACCTTCGGCGATAACGATACCTTCCCCCTGTGGTACGCTCAAGAGGTGGAGGGCACGCGCACCGATGTGCGTATCCTCAACTACACCCTTTCGGGTATGTACTGGTATGTGGAGCAACTCTTCAATAAGCTCTATGAGAGCGATCCGCTGCCCTTCACACTGACCAAGGACTTCTATGGATTGGGTCAGGATCAGGTGGCGCTCGAGCAGTCGGGCAACTACCGTGAAGTCACGGAGGTACTGGCAGAGGTGCGCGACAATCCAGGAAAGTACATGCGCCGCACGATGGCTGGCGACGAAATCCTGGTACTGCCTACCAACCGCTTCCAGATTACTCTTGACATCCCAGCACTTGAGAAGGCCGGTGTCATTCCTGCCGAGTTGGTTGGGAAGGTGGACTCTGTGATTCGTTGGGAAATCAAGAGAGGTGCCCTTGGTCGTCACGAATTGATGTTGCTTGATATTGTCGGCACGAACAAGTTCATGCGTGACATCAATATTGGCTATCCCAAGCAGTCGGGTATCGACAAGATATTCCCCGACATCATGGAATACAGCATCATGGACGGCTTGAACTACAAGTTGGTACCTTACCGTTCGGATCGTATTTTTACCTGTGAGAGCTGTGGCATCAGATATAGACAGAACTATGTCTGCCCCCAGTGCCAAAAGACCTCCTCTGATTGGAGAACGTACACTGCGACCTCGGCCGACTACTTCTTGAATGAAGTCAAGCGTTGGGGCAGTCTCGACAAGGATATCTACATCGACCCCGTGAGCCGCGAGCAGTTTGTTCCCAGACTTTACCAGACGATAGCTTTGCTGGCTCGTGAAGAGAACGAACTCGGCCATAAAGATGTTGCAATGAAGTTGTTGGAACAGTACCACAAGTACTATCCCAACAAGAACTTCCTGCCGGAGACCCTGCCGCCTCAGTATTTGGATATTTATAAGAATATTTATGGTGTTGAGCATATCGACAAGGTGAAGGAAGCATGGATGTGGATGTTCAATTACCATGGGGCAATGGCCAAGTATTGTGCCAGCTTCACGAGCGAGAAGAAGTCCGGTGTCGAGAGCGAACTCATCCAATCGCTGCAGGCTGTCGCCTATCTGCAGAAATTTGCTTCGGAAACTTTGAAGGATGCCGAATTGTCCAAGAAGGCCGAAGAAGTATTGCAGCGTTATACCCCTGCCGAATTGTTAGCACAGAAATGAGCAAACCGAAGAAAATCAAGCTGAAGAAGTATACCCTCACGCTCTCGGAGCGTGAGGCCCTTCGGCTCGGTCGTTATGCTGATGCCGTAGGGGTGAGTCGTCCGTTGGCACTTCAACGCCTGATGAAGCAGGCTTTGCGTGAGGCCGCCGACTTGCCGGTAGGCAAGGAGGATACCAATCAACTGGGACTGTTCGACACTCTTCAGATTGACATTTTCAATAATACTGCGGTGGTGAAGGAGTGAGGATTATGATAATATTATCTGTAATGGTATGAAAAAGGTATTTGTATTTTGGGTAGCGGCATTCTTCATGGCTCTTCCTCTCACTTCCCGAGCGGAGGAGAGCAATGAAATCGATGCCGGTTCGGAGATTATTGGACATGTCACCGACGCCCATTCGTGGCATCTGTTCGACTACGTCTCGGACGGCGAGACCCACGCGGTGGCTATCCCGCTGCCTGTCATCCTTATCAATGACGGACATCTGGACATCTTCATGTCGTCGAAGTTCGAGCACGGTCACGCCTCCTACAATGGCTATAGCCTTGTGGGCGGTGGGTCGGAGAAGGAGGAGATTGTCTATACCGACGCCAATGGTGTGGTGAGCAAGCCTTTCGACCTCTCCATTACCAAGACGGCGGCAGCCATTATGGTGTCTGTTACCCTTCTGATAATCATCGTAATGGTGACAAAGAAGGGGTATAAGAAGCGCCCCAACCAAGCACCTAAAGGTCTGCAAAGTCTTGTGGAGATGCTGGTGGTATTCGTGAGGGACGATATTGTTCGTCCGATGATAGGTGAAGCCAAATACCAGAAATATCTGCCGTATCTGCTTACTCTCTTCTTCTTCATCTTCTTCAGCAACATTTTGGGTTTGATACCCATCTTCCCGGCGGGTGGCAATATCAGCGGTAACATTGCGGTCACCGCCACACTGGCGATTATCACATTCCTAATCACCAATATCAGCGGTAACCGTCATTACTGGACCGATGTTTTCAACACTCCGGGTGTTCCCGCTTGGCTAAAGATATTCCCGCTGATGCCCTTGGTGGAACTAATGGGTGTCTTTACCAAACCCATCGTACTGATGATTCGTCTCTTCGCCAATATGACCGCCGGCCATATTGTCATCCTCGGATTTATCTTCCTCATCTTTATCCTCAGCAATCTTTTTGGCACCCTTGTGGGTAGCGGAGTGACGGTGGTGAGCATCTTCTTCAGTGTCTTTATCTCGCTGTTGGAATGCTTGGTGGCCTATCTGCAGGCTTTCGTTTTCACCATGCTTACCTCGCTCTACATCGGCATGGCGGTGGAAGAGCCGCACCATAAGGAAGCGTGATTAATGTTTGATTGCTTGATTGCGTTAATGCATGAGTGGCTGACGCAATCAAACAATCAACCACTCAAACAATCAAGCAATCAACCATTCAAACAATTTATAACATGAAAAGTATTAAAGATATCAATTTTGCAGGTCGTAAAGTCCTCCTCCGTGTCGACTTCAACGTCCCTATGAACGACCAAAAGCAGATCACCGACGACACCCGTATGCGTGAGTCGATGCCCACCATCGAGAAACTTCTAAAAGACGGCGCCGCCATCATCATTATGGCCCACTTCGGTCGTCCCAAGAAAGGTGGTTTCGAGCCCGAGTTGACCCTCGAGCCTGTGGCCAAATATCTTGAGACCCTCGTGAACCGTCCCGTGAAGTTCACCCAGGAACTCCTCGGTAGCGGCAAGCCCGAGGCAATGGCTAAAGAGCTGAAGGGTGGCGAAGTGATGCTCCTTGAGAACATCCGCTTCTATCCCGAAGAGACCAAGGGTGGCGAGGACCTCGCCCGTCAGTTGGCCGCTCTCGGCGACTGCTACATCAACGACGCCTTTGGTGCTGCTCACCGTGAGCACAGCTCCACGGCTGTCATAGCCAAGTTCTTCCCCAACGACAAATACTTCGGCTTCCTCATGGAGAACGAGGTGCGTAACCTTGAGAAGCTCATGCAGAATCCTCCGCGTCCCTTTACCGCTATCATCGGTGGCTCGAAGGTCAGCAGTAAGATTGGTATCCTTGAGAATCTTCTCGATAAGGTCGACAATATGATTATCATCGGCGGCATGCGCTACACCTTCACCAAGGCTCTCGGTGGCAAGATTGGCAATTCCATCTGCGAAGACGACAAACTTGACCTGGCCCGCGAACTGATGCGCCGCATGGACGAGAAGGGCGTGAAGTACTATCTGCCCGTCGACAGCGTCATCGGTGACAAGTTCGGCAACGACGCCAACACCCAGATTGTCGCCTCCGGCGAGGTGCCCGACGGTTGGGAGAGCATGGACTGCGGTCCCGAGAGTTGCAAGGCCATCCACGACATCGTGATGAATAGCAAGACCATCCTCTGGAACGGCCCCGCCGGTGTCTTCGAGTTGGAGACCTTCGCCAAAGGCACCAAGGCCATCGCCCAGAGCGTGGCTGAGAGCTGCAAGCAGGGCTGCTTCGCCGCCGTGGGCGGTGGCGACAGCGTGGCGGCCGTCAAGCAGATGGGTATCGCCGACCAGATGAGCTACGTCTCCACCGGCGGTGGCGCCATGCTCGAATACCTCGAAGGCAAAGTCCTCCCCGGCATCAAAGCCATCCAGGACTAAAGGTTCTATTATAAAAGAAGAGGGGCTTCTATCAGAAGTCCCTCTTCTTTTATACAATTATCTGTTATTCCGCCCAGCGGATATAGTCGGTTTTGCGGGGCAGGGGAGAGGGGATGGGCTTTGAAGGGTAGCCGACGACTAAATGGTCGATGCCCTCATAGTCGCCATTGATTCCAAGTTCTTTCAGAATTTGCTTGCCTTCTTCGGAGTCGAACTCTTGTTTGGCGCGGTGTATCCAGCAGGAGGCCAGTCCCACGGCTTCGGCGGCATTGGCCATATTGGTAAGCACGGCGCAGCCGTCGTAGAGGTAGGTGGGTACCGAACGGTCGGCAAGTACCAGCAGCACAACAGGGGCACCATAGAAAGGGTCGATGCCTTCGTGCGCCACACCTCCCCGAGCGATGGTGAGTTCATTCCAGATGTGGGCATTCATTGCCGAGAGACGGTCGCGTAGCGATTTATTGGTGATGGCTACAATCAGCGGACTCTGTTTCCCGTGACCGGTGGGAGCCCATGTGCCAGCTTCGCAAATCTTCTCAAGGAGTGCGCGTTCGGGCATTTGTGAAGAAAAAGCGCGGCAACTGCGTCGCGCTTTCATATTGTCAAGAGCTTGAGTGTTCATTTCTTACTGTCAACAAGATTGATGAGACTTGTAGTAGAGGCTGCTGCTGCCTGCTGGTTTTGTTGGGCAGTGTTGCTCGAACTGACGTTGGCAAGTCCGCTACATGTCAGCAGGAGGTTAATGAATTCGTTGGAATTTTGGTTGGTGATAAGGCCAGCGGATGACATGACAAGACCAGTTGCGAAAGCGTTGCGATAGCTCGAATTGTTTTTGTTGGCTTTAATCTGGGTGTAGGCAGTGGCCAGCGCAAGGGCGTGGGAAAGGTTGTTGCCAGTGGTGAGGTTGACGGTACCTGTGGATTTGTACGAGTTGTAGAGACCAAGTATTGCGCTACCGCAGGTCTGACCCATGGTGGTGGCTGCTGTGTTCGATGAAGCAGCCGAACCAAGGATGCCACAAGAAGTGAATGCCATCGTGGCAAAGCATACAAGAATAATAGATAAACGTTTCATATTCTGTAATTTTAATTGTTAATAATAATTTCTATACAAACTGCAAATATACACAAAAAATATAATTGAAATATGAAAAATACGGAATGACCTTAGTTAATAATCTCGTCGAGTTCAAGCCAACGGAGCTCTTTTTCGTCAAGAAGAGCAATCACTTCACCGATGCGGGTAGAGGCTTTCATGATTTCTGTTGGGTCGGTCATTGCGCCGTCACTAAGATGCTGTTCAAGGGTGGCCTTTTCTGTGGTAAGTGATTCAATCTCAGTGGTGAGTGATTCGTATTCTTTTTGTTCCTTGTAAGTCGCCTTTCTTTTAGAAGGAATAGCATTTGTCCTTTCACTCCCTTTCACTCCTTTCTCACTCCTTTTCACTCCTTGCTCGGCCTTGCGCCGAGCTTCTTTCTCCAACCGGTACTGCGTATAGTTGCTGTGGTAGTCCTTTATCTTGCCATTGCCCTCGAACACGAGGAGATGGTCGACGATGTGATCCATAAAGGAACGGTCGTGCGAGACGATGATAAGACACCCTTTGTAGGTCTGGAGAAATTGCTCCAGAATCTGTAAGGTGTAGATGTCGAGGTCGTTGGTGGGCTCATCGAGGATGAGAAAGTTGGGGTTGGCCATGAGGATCTGCAGCAGGTAGAGTCGCCGCTTCTCGCCACCGCTGAGGTTGCCGAAGTAGTTGTACTGCGTCGTGCCGTCGAATCCAAAGTAGGTGAGGAACTGGTGTGCCGACATGCTCTTGCCGTTGTCCAATTCTATCTCTTCGGCGATGTCTTTCACCAAGTCTATGACGCGCCGGTCGTCGGGCGCTTTCATACCAGCCTGCGTGTAGTAGCCGAATTGGATGGTTTGTCCAACGACGACGCGTCCGCTGGTGGGCTTTAGTTTCTCGGTGATGATGTTGAGGAAAGTACTCTTCCCAACGCCATTGGGCCCCACGATACCTATCTTCTCTCCCTTTTTGAAGACATAGGAATAATCATCAATTACATTTGTCCTTTCACTCCATTTCACTCCCTCTTCACTTCCTTTCACTCCAAAAGAATAGCAGATATTGTACAGCTCGAGGATTTTTCCACCGATGCGCTCGGTCTTCACGGTGAGTTGGGGACGGGTCTCGTCGAAGCGCGTGTGAGCTTTGGCTTCCAACTCGTAGAAAGCATCGATGCGGGCTTGCGCTTTGGTGCCACGAGCCTGTGGCATGCGGCGCATCCACTCGAGTTCGGTGCGGTAGAGACTACGGGCTTTCGCCACTTCGGCACGCTCGTTGGCCTCGCGTTCGGCTTTCTTCTCTAAATAATAATCATAATGTCCTTTGTAATGATAGAGTCGCGCGTTGTCGAGTTCGTAGATATTGTCGCAGACGTTGTCGAGGAAGTAGCGGTCGTGGGTGACCATGAGGATGGCCAGCCGTTGGCGCGAAAGGAACTCTTCGAGCCACTCTATCATGTCGATGTCGAGGTGGTTGGTGGGTTCGTCGAGGATGAGCAGGTTGCAGTCGTCCATGAGCAGGCGGCAGAGTGCCACCTTCTTCTGCTCGCCACCGCTGAGGGTCTCCATCTGACGGTCGAGGAGGGTGTCGACCTTCATGCGGCTGAGAATCTCTTCCATGCGCTGTTCAAAAGTCCACTCGTCTTCTGTCTCAGGGCGCTGCACATTATAGACGAAGTCCCGAACCAGTTGTTTCGGGTAAGCCTCGGGGCTCTGCGGCAGGTAGGCCAACTTGAGGTCGCCGCGGAAGGTTATCTTGCCACTATCCTGTAGCGTATTGTAACCACGTTGTCCAGCGGCCGTCATGATGATGTTGAGCAACGTCGACTTACCGTATCCATTGCGGGCTATCAGTGCCGACTTCTGTCCTGCGTTGATGCCGAAGGAGATGTCTTCGAAGAGCAGTTTGTCGCCGAAACTCTTGGTGAGATTCTCTATGGTGAGGAGCGCGTCAGCCATTAGCGTGTAAGCTTCTTGTATTCTTCTCGTGCCGCTTCCATGAGTTTCTGGAATCGGGCGTCAGCATGCATGCGGGCTACGGCGACACTGGCACAGAGGCGGCCTGCATCGACATCGCTCTGCCAGTGGTAGCCTGCAATGACGCGGCTCTCTCCGTAGCGATATCCCACAGCCATGATGGCATCGGCATGCTCGGGAGCTAGCTCGGTGAACACTAAGGCACCACTCCATCCGCGGATGGTGTGACCAGAAGGGTAGGAGCCATTATGACGCAAATCCTCCTCGTCGCCAGGGACAATGGTGGGTTCGCTAAAGAAGACATAAGGGCGGGTGCGCATATAGTGCGCCTTGGGTAATGTGCCCACCTCATCGACAGTGACGATGGCAGTGCTAATCATCTCATAAATAGCAGGCGTGGTCTCCATACTGATGGTCAAGCCCAACGGTTCGCTGAATATCCGGCAGATATTGTCTATGGTCCATTCGGCGTCGGCTACGGCGATGGCGCGGCGCACGCTGTCTTTGCGCTGCTCGAGCCCCCAGTGGTACTGCGCCTTATCGTAGGCAAAAGCCGCCGACGTAGTGTCGGGCGGTGCTGGCAGGAAGTTCACGGCATTGGGCATCTCCTCTTTGGTAATCAGCGGCTCTTGCCCAGCGGCACAGAGGGGGAGGAAGAATGCAAGAAAAAGTGTAGAGCGTAAAATCTGTTTCATATCTGTAACTATTAACTATTATCTATTATCTGTTAACTATAGATTGCCTTTTTTATTGTACGCGATACAATATTCTATTCGTTTTGGAGTTATAGAAAAAAATAGATACAATGATTAAGAAAGACACTCGCTCGAGCAAGGATAAAGAACAGGGTAAAAAAAGTTATCCTAATAAAACTAGTAGGACTAGTTCAACTAGAACAACTAGAACTACTCGTCCCGCTGGCAAAAAAACAGCAGGTCCTCAAAAGCCCAAGGAGCCCCATCCTGAGGGAGCCATGCGTCTCAACAAGTATATCGCCCACGCGGGTATCTGCTCGCGCCGTGAGGCCGACGAACTCATTGCCGCCGGCAGTGTGAAGGTCAACGGCAAAGTGGTCACTGAGATGGGCTATCAGGTGATGCCCGGCGACGAGGTCTCCTACGGTGGCGAGAAGCTCCGTTCGGAGCGCCTGCGCTACTTCCTTCTCAACAAACCCAAGGGCTTTATCACCACCACCGACGACCCGCAGGAGCGCCGCACGGTGATGATGCTTATGGATGGCTGCTGCGCCGAGCGCATCTACCCTGTGGGCCGCCTCGATCGCGCCACCACAGGACTGCTGCTCTTCACCAACGACGGCGAGCTGGCCAAGCGCCTCACGCACCCCTCCACGCAGGTCTACAAAATCTACCAGGTGGAACTCAACAAGCCCGTCACCAAGGAGGATATGAAGAAACTCCTTGAGGGCATTGAACTCGAGGACGGCCCCATGCATGTCGATGATATTCAGTATGCCGCCGTCGGTAAGACCATCGACAAGCGCATCGTGGGTGTCGAGTTGCACAGCGGCCGCAACCGCATCGTGCGCCGCCTCTTCGAAGCCCTCGGTTACGAGGTCCACAAGCTCGACCGCACCACCTTCGCCGGCCTCACCAAGAAAGACCTCCCTCGCGGCCGCTGGCGTGAGCTGACAGATAAAGAGGTGGGCTTCCTCAAAATGATATAATCGCTCAAAACGATGAAAAAAATACTGCTCCTATGCGCCGCTATCCTTGCTCTCGCTGCCAGTGTCGAGGCGCAGAGGGACACTTTCTATGTCTATTCGGTCTATCATAATGGCGTGGAACTTTACGAAGAAGATTGGCGCGAAAATGCAGAGGTATGGCCGGCAAAGTTCGTCGTAGAGGACAGTTCCTCGTTCAGCTTCGCGCAGTTCGAGTACAAAAAGATAAGGATGAAAGAAAAACCGCAAGAATGGATAGTAACCCATGGATGTGATGATGTCGGGTATGACTATGTCTATGAGGTTGAGTGTGATGGAAAGAAATCGGAATTAATGATTAGTAAATATAGGAATGAGGAAAGGGGTTGCTGCCGTTCTTACGGTGTGGACGGGTATAGGTTTTCGGTGTGCCCCGATCCTCCGGAGGACAAACCCGTGTACGACGATAGTGTGATATTCACTGTGGTGCAGGATGACCCTGAGTTTCCCGGCGGCATGGAAGCACTATACAAATATCTTGAGGAGAATACTCAATATCCTGACGATGCCGGATGCGAGAATGGGAAGGTGTATGTGCAGTTTGTTGTCGAGAGAGATGGAACCCTTACTGACATTCATGTGCTGAAGGACAAATGTGGGGGCTGTGCAGAAGAGGCTCTTCGCGTGGTTAATTCCATGCCGAAATGGAATCCAGGGACACAAAGAGGGAAACCTGTAAGGGTTCGCTATAATTTACCGGTGAAATTTTCAAAGAAATAGCATGAACATCTCCGTTTTCTGCAGCTCCGCCCTCTCGGCCGCCAACCGTATCACTCATCGCCGAATTCAAAAGCCCAAACGATAACATTATTATTCCATGACACACCGATTTACATCTACAATCAAACGTATCGGCGACATGGACGCCGCCTATATTGTGGTGCCCGTCGACATCCGCAAGGAATATGGCAAAGGCCGGATAAAAGTGAAGGCTACCTTTGACGGCGAGCCCTACAACGGCAGCGTAGTTAATATGGGCGTGAAGGATGCCGACGGAAATGTCTGCTACATTATAGGTATCACCAAAGCCCTCCGCCAGAAGATTGGCAAGACCTTCGGCGACAGCGTGGAGGTGGAGATTACTCCCCGATAAGGAATACAGTATTTCTTTTGTGTAGATCCACTTTGGTGCGCTCTTTCTGCCATTTGGCGGCGGTGAGTGAGCGGATGTACTGTGTTGGTAGCGTGAGGTCGCAGGCCATGCAGACCATTGTCTGAGGATTGAGTGTCGATGCTAACGATTCCAACATCTGGTTGTTGCGGTAGGGGGCTTCGATGAAGATTTGTGTTTGGTGCTCGCGGTGCACACGCTCTTCGAGATGACGGATGGCGGCGGCGCGTTTGCCCTTGTCGACAGGCAGATACCCCACGAAAGCGAACGACTGTCCGTTGAAGCCGCTGGCCATCAGCGACAGCATCAGCGACGAGGGACCTATCAACGGAACTATTTCGATACCACGGCGTTGCGCCACCTTGGTAATCATTGCCCCTGGGTCGGCTACACAGGGGAGACCCGCCTCGCTCAGCAGTCCTATGTTATCTCCCCGCTCGATGGCGTCCAGATAACCGCCTATCTCCTCATGGGTAGTGTGCTCGTTAAGTACATGAAAGACAGTGTTGTCGATGGGGTGTGGGTAGCCTGCTTTCTTGAGGAAGCGACGTGCCGTCCGCAGCTCTTCAACGATGAAAGTGCGGCAGGTTGCTAGCAACTCCAGGTTGTGCTTTGGTAGAGAGAAATCCATCTCTTCTGCTCCGATGGGCACGGGGAATAGTATCAGTCGTCCTCTTTTCATCGTTATCCATTTCTTTATAATAGTTTATTTCTTACCATGGCCTGGAACATTATAGATTTCGGGGCCGTTGACGTCGAACCACTTCAGTTTTTGTGCCGTGAGGTCGAAGTCGGCCCGCCAGAAACCGTCGCCCCCATCGCATACAGCCAGTATCCGGCACAGGTATTTCGGCTCATGATGGAAATCATAGAAGGTGATGTATAGGCAACGATGTTCCACAGAGTCAGTGTAGAAAAGATACTGTCGCCCATGGTCGTAGAAGCGTGGCGGGGTGAAGCATCGGTGCACCTCTAGGGCGGAGTCAACGTAGGCGTTGAGTATGTCAACCATTTGATGTTCAGCCTCTCGAAGCTCATTTAGTGTGATTCCACTCAGGGCTTTTTTCTTCTCATCTTTTAAAATCCAGCTCAGTATCACTTTCGACCATAAGTCATCCTTGGGTTCCATTAGGTAGCCTATCAGCGAATCGCCGTTGCGTATGGCGAAGTAGGCGATGCTGTCTTCCGGTTGGCTGCCTTCGTCGACATTTGATAAACTTGTCATTTCCTTCGGTTTCAGCCTCTCGGGCTCCTCTGACGACTGCGCTTTCGATAGGAAAGGCATGAGCATCAGTGTGATGAAAGCTAGAATGACCTGTTTCTTCATTGTTATATTTTTTGCAAAAATACATAATTTTATTGGCATATGCAATAAAAAGATTTTTTTTCTGTTTTTTTGTAAATTTCAATATAAACACATAGGTATATGAAAAGAGTTGTCTGTTTTGCAATCGTTTTTCTCTCGTTGTCAGTACAGTCGTGCACTGCTCAACAGGGAGAGGTTCCAAAGGCATCAGAAAATGTGGTGTCTCGTTTGACACTTACCGACTTCACCGATGTGGCGGCCGCCACCATTGACGGTGTGGTACATATCAAGACCGAGATGACGCAACTGACACCTCTCTATCAGTCGTTCTTTGGTTTTATTATCCAGCAAGGTGTTCAACGTCAGGTGTATAATGCTTATGGTTCGGGTGTTATCATCACCTCTGACGGTTATATCCTCACCAACAACCATGTGGTGCAGGACGCCGAGCGCATCTATGTGACCTTCAACGATCGCCGTGAACTGCCCGCCCGTCTGGTGGGTAACGATCCCGCAACTGATTTGGCAGTGATTAAAGTGGAGGCTGAAGATTTAACCTATATCCCCTTCGGTAACAGTGACAAGGTGCGTGTCGGTGAGCCCGTGTTGGCTATCGGCAACCCATTCAATCTTACCTCCACGGTGACCTCCGGCATTATCAGCGCAAAGGCACGCAATATGCATATTATTGACAATCCCCGCACAAACGAAACTCCGTTAGAGTCTTTTTTACAGACAGATGCAGCTGTTAATTCAGGTAATAGTGGAGGTGCATTGGTAAACTCCCGTGCCGAACTTATCGGCATCGTGACGGCCATTGCTTCGGGTAATACGGGCAATTATATTGGTTACTCTTTCGCTATCCCCAGCAATATTGCTGTCAAGGTGGCCTCTGATTTGACCCGTTACGGTTATGTGCAGCGAGGCTATTTAGGAGTGCAAGTAACTGAAGTTGATGCCAATGTGGCTCGTCAGACGGGTGCCCGTGACACCAAAGGCCTTTATGTGGCTAGTGTCGTGCGCGACTGTGCTGCCGAGCGGGCAGGCATCCGTCAGGGTGACGTCATTCTTCGCGTGGCCGGAAAGGAGGTGAATACCTTCGCCGAGATGATGGAAGAACTCGGAATCTTTTCTCCTGGCGACGAGGTAGAGGTGGATTATGTACGTAATGGAAATACGAAGACTGTAAGATTGCAATTGCTTAATTCTAACGGAAATACGGATATTATTCGTAAGTGACACTTGAAGATAAATATGAAGAGATGACGACCGAACCTGTGAAGGGTTTGGTTTGTAAGATGGCGGTGCCGACCATCATTGCGATGGTCACCACCGCCCTCTATAATGTCGTCGATGCCGCTTTCATTGGCAGGCTTAGCACCGAGGGTACTGCGGGTATCGGTATCTCGTTTGCCTACATGACCTTCATCCAGGCACTTGGTTTCTATTTTGGACATGGAAGTGGTAATCATATTTCCAGAGCGTTAGGGGCCAAAGATGTGTCGTCGGCATCGGTGGTTGCTACCGTGGGATTTGTCACCCCGTTCCTACTGGGTTTAGTAGCGGCGTTGGTGTGTTTGCCAAATCTCAGCTGGCTGAGTCGTCTGCTTGGAGCTCCAGATGGTGTGGTACCCTATGCCAATGATTATCTGTGCTATATCGTTGTGGCTACGCCCTTTATGATGTCTGCACTCACGCTCAACAATCAGCTCCGTCTACAGGGAAATGCCCATTTCGGCATGGTGGGTATCGTCAGTGGCGCCATTCTCAATATCGCCCTCGACCCACTCTTCATCTTTACTTTTGGTATGGGTGTGAGCGGCGCTTCCTTGGCCACTGCCATCAGTCAACTCTTTGCATGGGGATTGCTTTTGTATGGTACATTTAAGCCTGAGAGTGTGCATATAAGTCTTCGTAACTTTAAGCCTTCCTTTAATGTCTATTACGAAATCTTTCGAGGGGGATTACCCTCTCTTTTTCGTCAGGTCTTCAACTGTGCAGCCGCTGTCTCGCTCAACTATTGTGCCGCTCTCTATGCTGCTCCCGGCCAGGAGGCCTCTGCTGTAGCCGCTTTCGCAGTGGTCACTCGCATTATGATGTTCGCCTTCAGTGTGGTGCTGGGTTTCTGTCAGGGATTCCAGCCTGTCTGTGGCTATAACTACGGGGCCAAACTCTATGGCCGTGTGCGTGAGTCGTGGCTTTTCGCCAGTAGCATGGGTACTGTTTTTTTGTTCGTTATATCGGCCGTGGGTTTTCTCTTTGCACCACAGATTGTTGCCCTCTTCCGAGCGGAAGACCCGGTGCTGATAGAGATAGGTGCCGTCACCCTTCGATGGCAGTGTGCCGCCTTCCCGTTAGTAGCCCTCTTCACCGCCACAGGCATGCTCTTTCAGAATATCCGTATGACTGGACCAGCCACACTGCTAAGTGTCTGTCGTAATGGTCTTTTCTTCCTTCCGGCGCTGCTCCTGCTGCCCATGTGGCTGGGGCTGGAGGGTGTTCAGATGGCCCAAGGTGTTGCCGACTTCCTCACCTTTGTCCTATCGGTACCCTATGCTATTTGGATCAATCGGAAATTGAAAAACAAGATGGGAACCGATGACAATATCCACACAACAACTGAAGAATGAATCTATTAGATTCCTCTTTGATACAAACGAAAAATGATTTCACTTCACTCGACAAGAGTGACATTCCGGAAATGAACAAAAAATTTTGCCAATTTGCTCAACTTTCGTAACTTTGCATTTTTGATTTAGACATTGATTTTGTGATGGAAGACAACGAAAAAGATATTATTCAGGAAGTTACCAACGAGGAATACAAATGGGGCTTCACCACCGATATTGACACCGAGACCATCCGCAAGGGTCTCGACGAGGAGGTTGTACGATTGATTTCGAAGAAAAAGAACGAACCGGAGTGGCTGTTGGAGTTCCGCCTTGAGGCTTTCCGCCGCTGGCAGAAGATGAAGGAGCCCGACTGGGCACATTTGGAATACGAAACGCCTAATTATCAAGATATCATCTATTTTGCTGCCCCCAAGCAGGAGAAGAAGAAAAGCATGGACGAGGTGGACCCCGAACTGTTGGCCACTTTCGACAAACTGGGTATCCCTCTGAGAGAGAGAGAGGCTCTTGCCGGTGTGGCCTACGATGCCATCATGGACTCCGTCAGCGTGAAGACCACGAGCCAGAAAGCCCTCGAAGAGAAGGGTATTATTTTCATGCCCATCAGCGAGGCGGTGCAGAAACACCCCGACTTGGTTCGCATGTATTTGGGTTCTGTGGTTCCTTCGGCTGACAATTTCTTTGCCGCACTTAACAGCGCCGTCTTCAGCGATGGCTCCTTCTGCTACATTCCCAAGGGGGTGCGCTGTCCAATGGAGTTGAGCAGCTATTTCCGCATCAACGCCAAAGGTACCGGCCAGTTTGAGCGCACGCTTATTGTGGCCGACGAGGGCGCCTATGTCTCCTATATGGAAGGTTGTACCGCTCCGCAACGCGATGAGAACCAGTTGCATGCCGCAATCGTGGAGATTGTCGTCATGAAGGACGCCGAGGTGAAATACAGCACCGTGCAGAACTGGTATCCGGGCGACAAGGAAGGTAAGGGCGGCATCTACAACTTCGTCACCAAACGCGGCATTTGTAAAGGCTCGCATTCCAAACTCAGCTGGACGCAAGTGGAGACCGGCAGTGCCGTCACTTGGAAGTATCCCAGCTGCATCCTGCAGGGCGACGACAGCACCGCTGAGTTTTACTCGGTGGCCGTCACCAACAACTACCAACAGGCCGATACCGGCACCAAGATGATTCATGTGGGTAAGAACACTCGCTCGACCATCATGTCTAAGGGCATCAGTGCCGGCAAGAGCCATAACAGCTACCGAGGCTTGGTGCAGATAGGAAAGGGAGCGGACAACGCCCGTAACTATTCGCAGTGCGACTCGTTGCTGTTGGGCGACAAATGTGGTGCCCACACCTGGCCCTACATCAAGGCCGACAACCACACCGCCATCCTCGAGCATGAGGCCACGACGAGCAAAATCTCAGAGGACCAGCTCTTCTACTGCCAGCAACGCGGCATCACCCCCGAGAGCGCCGTTGGCCTCATCGTCAACGGCTATGCTAAAGACGTCCTGAAGAAACTCCCCATGGAGTTTGCCGTCGAAGCACAAAAGCTCTTGAGCATCAGCCTCGAAGGAAGTGTTGGATAATGAACTTTTAAACCTTTTAAACCCTTAATAATGAAAGTAAAAGTGGGTATTGCGCAGATGAGTTGCGTTGAGGATAAGACGCAAAACATTGAGCGTTACACAGAAAAGGTGCGCGAACTGGCTGCAGGCGGTGCACAGATTATCTGTCTGCAGGAACTCTTTGCCTCGCTCTATTTCTGCGACGAGGAGCGCTATCAGAACTTTAAACTCGCCGAACCCATTCCCGAAGGTCCCACCACGCAGCATTTTATGTCGCTGGCAAAAGAACTAGGGGTGGTAATTATCTGCTCAATGTTCGAGAAGCGCGCCGAGGGACTCTACCACAACACCACCGCAGTCATCGATGCCGACGGCTCCTACCTCGGCAAGTATCGCAAGATGCATATCCCCGACGACCCGGGTTATTATGAAAAATTCTACTTCACCCCAGGCGACCTCGGCTATAAAGTCTTCAAAACCAAGTTTGCCACCGTCGGTGTGCTCATCTGCTGGGACCAGTGGTACCCCGAAGCCAGCCGCATCACAGCCCTTATGGGCGCTCAGATACTTTTCTATCCCACTGCCATCGGCTGGGATGTGCGGCAGGACGAGCACGACAACCGCGAACAGTACGAGGCCTGGCAGACCATCCAGCGCTCCCATGCCGTCGCCAACGGTGTTCCCGTGGTCAGCGTGAACCGCACGGGTAGGGAAGGGGGCATGCAGTTCTGGGGCGGCAGCTTCATCACCAACGCCTTCGGACGTGTGCTCTATCAGGCACCGCACCTCGAGGAGACCCTCCACATCGAGGAACTCGACCTCAACGAGACTGACCACTACCGCCGTCATTGGCCCTACTTACGTGACCGCCGCATCGACAGCTACTCTCCCATCCTCAACCGCTATATCGACTAAACTCATACCTCATACCTCAAACCTCATACCTGAAAAAAATGACTCCCAAAGAACAAGGCTACTACATGCCCGCCGAATGGGCAAAACATGAGGCCACCTGGCTCACTTATCCCAAGAACCCCGACTCCTGGCCCGGTAAGATAGAGACCATCTATCCTTCCTATCATCTCTTTGTCAAAACGCTGGCGGAGAGTGAAATGGTGCATATCAATGTCGACGACGACGCGATGCTGAGTCAAGTCAGGAAAGAACTCGAAGCCATCGGCACCAACATGCAGAATGTCAGTTTGCATATCATACCGAGCAACGATGCCTGGTGCCGCGATCACGGTCCTGCCTTCCTGCTCAATAGGAACAATAACAATCGTGCCATCGTCAACTGGAACCATAACGCCTGGGGCGGAAAATACCCCTACGACCTCGACACCCAGGTGCCCCTCCGCATCCACGACCTTATGCCCGATACCCCGCTCTTTGAGCCAAATATCGTCATGGAGGGCGGTAGCATCGACGTCAACGGCTGCGGAGACCTCCTCACTACAGCCTCCTGCCTCCTCAACCCCAACCGTAACCCACACCTCACACAAGACCAGATAGAAGAATACCTCCGCAACTACTACGGCGTCGACAACATCCTCTGGCTCGGCGACGGCATCGTCGGCGACGACACCGACGGCCATGTCGACGACTTAGCCCGCTTCGTTTCCCCCGACACCATCGTCACTGTTGTTGAAGAGGATGCCTGGGATGAGAACTACGAGCCCCTGCAGAAGAACCTCCGCATGCTCAACTGTTGCCGTCTGGCCAACGGAAAGCAGCCCACCATCGTTGAACTCCCCATGCCCGACATTGTCTTCTACGACAACCAGCGCCTCCCAGCCTCCTATGCCAACTTCTACATTGCCAACGGCAAGGTTATCTTCCCCACCTACCGCTGCCTCGCCGACAACCAGGCCGCCTATATCCTCGAGGCCCTCTTCCCCGACCGCGAAATCATTGGCATCGACTCCACTGACATCATCTGGGGCCTCGGATCCTTCCACTGCCTCTCGCAGCAAATGCCGTCTATCAGTTAAGAGATAATAGATAAGAGATAATAGTTATGAAAAAACATTTGTCCTTTCACTTCCTTTCACTTCCTTTCACTCCTTGTCACTCCCTAATACTTCTTTCGCTCCTCACCTTTCACCTTTCACCTTTCACCTCAGTTTCCGCGCAGGCTCCCGTCATCCCCGATACCCTTACTGCTGGGCAGATCCGGGTGGACGAGGTGATGAAACTCATTGATGGTAACTATACCGAGAGTCCCGATATGGACAAGCTCAGCACCGAGGCCATCAATGCGATGTTCAAAGCCCTTGACCCCCACAGCACCTATATCCCCGCCAAGGATGTGGAACGTGCCAACGAAGGCCTTCAAGGCAACTTCGAAGGTGTTGGCATCTCGTTCCAAATTGTTGAAGACACCATTGTCGTCCAGTCGGTTATCGCGGGAGGTCCCTCCGAAAAGGTAGGCCTCGAAGTGGGTGACAAACTTATCCGCATCGACGGCCAGCCCGCCACAGGCGATAGCATCAACAATCAGTTTGTCTTCAATCACTTGCGTGGTAAGAAAGGCACCATTGTTACTCTCGATATCCAGCGTCAAGGTTCCGTATACACCTTCGAGATTACGCGCGACAAGGTGCCCATCTACTCTATCGACACTTGGTTCATGGCCGACGACAGCATCGGCTATATCCGCCTCATCCGCTTTGCCCGCACTTCGGTTGACGAGTTTCGCAAGGCACTCTCTGGTTTGCAGAAACAGGGCATGAAATCCCTTATTCTCGACCTTCGTGGCAATACAGGAGGCTTCCTCGACATTGCCTACAACCTCGCCAACGAGTTCCTTGACCGCAATCAGCTCATTGTCTACCAAGAGGGCCGTCGTACCCCCCGGCAGAATTTCCGCTCCAACGGACGTGGGAAATTCTGTGCCGAGCGTATGAACGACGCCATCGTTGGGAATCGCCTCGTAGTGCTTATCGACGAAGGCTCTGCTTCCGCCTCCGAGATTGTCTCAGGAGCCGTACAGGATTGGGACCGTGGACTTATCATCGGTCGCCGCTCCTTCGGCAAAGGGTTGGTGCAGCGCATGTTCCAGCTTTCCGACGGCGGACAGATCCGTCTTACCACTGCCCGCTACTTCACCCCCTCGGGTCGCTGCATCCAGCGTCCCTATGACGCGGGTTCCGATGCCTATCGTGACGATATCTCCGAGCGTTACAAGCACGGTGAACTCGTCAATGCCGACTCCATCCATTTCGCTGACTCGCTGAAATACAAGACTGCCGGTGGCCGCACCGTATATGGTGGCGGTGGCATCATGCCCGACATCTTTGTGCCGATGGACACCATGCGACTCTCCGACTATTTTATCTCTCTCCGAGGAAAAGGTCTCCTCAACAGCGTACCCCTCCAGTGGGCCGACAGCCATCGTAAGGATGCCAGGGTGAAGACCTTCGAGCTCTTCCTGCAGAACTACGACAGTTTTGGCCTCGACAAGATACTCGTCGATGCCGCCATTGAGAAGGGCGTGGTGCGCGACACCGAGAAAGAGGCCCTCGAGCCCGAACGCACCCGTCATAGCGACGAATATATGCACATGATGCTCAAGGCCCAGGTGGCGAAAGACCTTTTTGGCATCGAGTACTACTATAAGGTGATGAAAGACTCCGACGAGCCCTACCTCCGTGCTCTCGAAGAGCTCCGCAAGAAATAGCGACACTGCCCTTTCTGGGCAAAGGTTGTAATGTCAATACCTTCAGCCTCTGCTTAACCATTGTTTAACCATTTTTAATGGCAAAACAATGGTTAAGCAATTATGTAACAGAGGAAGATTGGGTTATGTATGGCGGGGAAAAAGTTTTTTTTCGTAGGTTCGGAAAAAAGATGTATATTTGCATTTTAAACCCTTTGAGGGTTGAAGTGTAAGGGATTAAATATTAGATATTAAGATTTAAAAAGTAAATAATAATATTATAAAAATATAAATTATGACACCTTCGCACATTGAACACATCGGCATTGCTGTGACCAACCTCGACGAGGCTATCAGCTACTGGGAGGACGTTATGGGTCTGAAATGCTATGCCATTGAAGAAGTTAAAGACCAGAAAGTGAAGACCGCTTTCTTCCGCTGCGGTGACGTGAAAATCGAGCTCTTGGAACCCACCTGTCCCGAAAGCACCATCGCCGCTTTCATCGAGAAGAACGGTGGCAAGGGTGGTATGCACCACATCGCTTTTGCCATGGAGGATACCGACCAGGCTCTCAACGAGGCCAAGGAGAAGGGTGTGCGCCTCATCGACCAGCAGAGCCGTGGTGGTGCCGAAGGCCTCCACATCGGCTTCTTGCACCCCAAGAGCACCCTGGGTGTGTTAACTGAATTTTGCTGCAAATAAATGTAAATGCTTGAATGCTTGATTGCGTTATTGCTTGAGTGGTTACGCAGTCAGGGAAACTCAAACAATCAAGCATTCGGATACTCAAACAATCAAGCAATTAAACAATCAAACAATAATAACAATGGCTTTTGAACAGAAGATTAAAGAGTTGCTCGACAAGCGGGGCGAAGCGCGCTTGGGAGGTGGGCAGAAAGGCATCGACAAACAGCATGAGCAGGGCAAGCTGACGGCGCGTGAGCGCATCGCCCTGCTGCTCGACGAGGGATCGTTTGAGGAGTTTGACATGTTTGTTACTCACCGCTGCACCAATTTTGACATGCAGAAGAAGACGTATCTCGGCGACGGCGTGGTGACCGGCTATGGTACCATCAACGGCCGCATGGTGTATGTCTTCGCGCAGGATTTCACCGTCCTCGGCGGTTCGCTGAGCGAGACGATGGCCCTGAAGATTTGCAAGGTGATGGATCAGGCCATGAAGGTAGGAGCACCTGTGATTGGATTGAACGACTCGGGCGGAGCCCGTATCCAGGAGGGTATCAACGCGTTGGCTGGCTATGCTGAGATTTTCGAGCGCAATATCCTGGCCAGCGGTGTGGTGCCTCAGATCAGTGCCATCTTCGGCCCCTGTGCCGGCGGCTCGGTCTACAGTCCCGCTTTGACCGACTTTATCTTTATGAGCAAGGAGAACAGCTATATGTTCCTCACGGGCCCGAAGGTGGTCAAAACTGTCACGGGCGAAGATGTCACCGTGGACAAGCTGGGCGGTGCCATGGTGCATGCCACCAAGAGCGGTGTGGCTCATTTCGTCGGCGAAACGGAGGAGAGCACCATCCAGACCATCCGCGAGTTGGTGGGCTATATCCCCAGTAACAACTTCGAGGAGGCACCCATGGTGGCTACCGGCGATCCCATCGACCGATTGGAGGACAGCCTGAACAGCATTATCCCCGAGAATCCCAACGAGGCCTACGATGTGAAGGATGTAATCCACGCCATCGTTGACGACGGCCAGTTCCTCGAGGTCCACGAGAACTGGGCCAAGAACCTTGTGGTCGGCTTTGCCCACATGGGCGGCATGAGCGTGGGTATCGTGGCCAACCAGCCTAAGGCTATGGCCGGTGTGCTCGATTGCAACAGTTCGCGCAAGGGGGCACGTTTCGTGCGCTTCTGTGACGCTTTCAATATCCCGCTGGTGACGTTGGTCGACGTGCCGGGCTTCCTGCCTGGTACCGGCCAGGAGTACAACGGCGTCATCAACCACGGTGCCAAGTTCCTCTTCGCCTACGGCGAGGCCACGGTGCCCAAGGTGACCGTCACCCTCCGCAAGAGCTACGGCGGTGCCCACATCGTGATGAGTTGCAAGCAACTGCGTTCGGACATCAATTACGCTTGGCCTACAGCTCAGATTGCTGTTATGGGTGCCAGCGGTGCCACCGAGGTGCTTCACGGCCGTGCCCTGAAGGAAATCACCGATGCAGAGGAGAAGGCCAAATTCATCGCCGAGAAGGAGAAGGAGTACAACGACCTCTTCGCGAACCCCTACAATGCCGCCAAGTACGGTTATATCGACGATGTCATCGAGCCGCGTAACACCCGTTTCCGCGTGATCCGTGCCCTGCAGGCCCTGCAGACCAAGAAGGACTCGCTGCCGATGAAGAAGCATTGCAATTTGCCGCTGTAAGATTAATAAAGTTTAAAGTTTAACGTTTAAAGTTTAATGGGGTTAATGGGGTTAATGGGTTGAATGGGTAGTGGGTAGTGAATCTCTTTAAAGTTTAAAGTTTAAAGATAAACCTCTCAAACCTCTTTAACCTCTCAAACCTTTTAAACAAAAGAAAATAATTATTAACCAATTTAATAAAAAACATCAAAAAAATGAAGAAAGTTCTTTTCACCGTTTTTGCCGCTATGGCATTTGCTTTCACGATGACCGCTTGCAGCGGTAACAATGGTACCAACGACAGCGCTGTCGACACCACCAAACAGGCTGTTGCCGCTGAGGAAGAGCACCACTGCTGCCACGAGGCCGACACCGCCAATTGCTGCCAAAAAGTTGAAGGCGAAGCCTGCGAGCACAAGTGCGACAAGGCTTGCGACCACAAGTGCGACAAAGCTTGCGACCACAAGTGCGACAAAGCCGAGGGCAAAGAGTGCTGCAAGAAAGCCGAAGGCAAAGAGTGCGAGCACAAGTGCCAGAAGTAAATGAGTTGGTAGTTGAAAGTTGGTAGTGGGTAGCGTTCTACCCGAGTGCTATCCACTACACACTGCCAACTACACACTATCTTTTTTTGATGTTTACAATTAAAAAAGAACAATGAAGACCATTTATAAATTGCTGTTTGCAGGTCTGCTCAGCTTCTCGCTGCTCAGCGCCACTGCCCAAACAAACGGGCAGGAGGGTGTGGCGGATGCTGTTGCCGGCGCCACGCCGGTGAAGGAAGCTCCCATGCCAGGTCCTGACGGCCATCGTGGTTGTCCCGCCGCCATGGGTCCCGCCTGTCAGCCCGTGGACTTCCAGAGCGTCAAGATCTGCTATGCACCCGTTTTGGATGCATTCGTGGCTGTCGATAGTGTTGAGTGTTCGGTACACCTGGTGAAGGAGGTGGCAGGGAAACTCGACACCGTTGCCGTCTTCAAGACAGACAACACCCACAAGCGTCACGACCTGAAGAATATCCTGCGTCCTGTGAGCGTCACTGCCATGGGTGAATATGTGATTGTGCTAGTATCGGCAGTGAACGACACTGCTTATGTGGCCATCCTCGATGCTAAGTTTAACGAGATGACCCGCCGCTCGTTCAGTAGCCCGATGTATGCTATGGACCTCAAGCCCGGAAAGCTTACCGTTGTGGGTCGCAACCCCTATGGCTACGATATCAATATCATCCCGCTGGGGACGCCCGAGAGCGGCCTCGATTTCATTGCTTTCGCCAAAGCCGAAATGTCGACGCTGCACTACCGTGTGGCCAAGCAAGCTGAGAAGATCAAGGGTTCTGACCCCGTGGGTATCGGTCTCACCGCTGTGGCTGTCGCCGTGGTGTTCCTGGCTTTGGTTTGCATCGCCCTCATCCTGCAGGGTACCGGCAAGTTGATGTCGGGTATGGACGAGAAAAAGAAAGGCAAGAAGGAGACCAAGAAGCCCATCGGGGCTATTGCTTCGGCTTCGAACGACGATGAGGTGATTGCCGCAATTGCTGCAGCCATCCACCTCTACAACGAGGAGCTCCACGACGAAGAGGATGCCGTCATCACCATCCAAAAGGTGGAGCGTGAGTGGACTCCCTGGAATGCCAAGTATTATAATATGAATCAATATTTTAATAATAGAAGATAAGATATGAAAAATTATAAACTCAAGATAAACGGCAACGACTATAATGTTGATATCAACGAGGTCGAAGGTCAGGAGATTAAACTCAATGTCAACGGTGAGGTCTACGTTGTCACCGTTGACCAGGAAATCAAGCAGCAGAAGCCGAAATCCGCTCCTCGTCCCGTTGCTTCGCCGGTGGCTCCCGCCGCGGGTGGCTCGGTGCAGAAGAGCAATGCCCCTGTGGCTGGAAGCAAGGTGTCCACCCCGCTACCAGGCACCATCCTTGATGTCTTCGTCAATGTGGGTGACACCGTTAAGTCGGGTCAGACCGTTGTACTCCTCGAGGCCATGAAGATGGAGAACAACATAGAGGCCGATTGTGAAGGTACCGTCAAGGAAGTGAAGGTCCGCAAGGGCGACAGCGTCCTCGAGGGTGATATTCTGGTAGTTATTGGATAATAATATTGGAAGAAAATGATTAGTTTAGCAACAGGTGGCTTCATGGATTTCATGTCGACGCAGCTGGTACAGTTCCTCGAATATACCGGCTTCGCCAATGTAACCTTGGGCCATATCGCAATGATTTTTATCGGCTTGACGTTCATTTTCCTGGGCATCAAGTACGAATTTGAACCCCTCCTGCTGGTACCTATCGGATTCGGTATGCTTATCGGCAACATCCCCTTCTATCCGGGACTGAAGATAGGTATCTATGAACAGGGGTCGGTGCTTAATATCCTGTATCACGGTGTGCAGAACGGCTGGTATCCACCGCTAATCTTCCTTGGGATTGGTGCAATGACCGACTTCTCGGCATTGCTATCGAACCCCAAGTTGATGCTTATCGGTGCTGCCGCTCAGGTGGGTATCTTCGCCGCCTATATGGGTTCTCTCGCCCTCGGTTTCATGCCCAACGAGGCTGGTGCCATCGGTATCATCGGTGGTGCCGATGGTCCCACGGCTATCTTCATCTCCAGCCAGTTGGCTCCCGAATTGATGGGTGCTATCGCTGTGTCGGCCTATAGCTATATGGCCCTGGTGCCCGTTATCCAGCCACCCATTATGCGACTGATGACCACTCAGAAGGAGCGCACCATCCGCATGAAACCTCCGCGTCAGGTCTCGAAGCTCGAGAAGATTTCGTTCCCCATCATCGGTCTGCTTTTCTGCGCGTTCATCGTGCCGAGCGGCCTGCCGCTGCTGGGTATGCTTTTCTTCGGCAACCTGCTGAAGGAATGCGGTGTCACCAAGCGTCTCTCCGAGGTGGCCTCGAATGCTGTGGTGAACATCTGCACATTGCTCATCGGTATCACCGTGGGTGCCTCTACCCAGGCTTCTGTGTTCCTCACCGGCAAGTCGGTGATGATCTTCGGTCTCGGTGCCGGAAGCTTCATCGTGGCTACCTTCTGTGGTGTGCTCTTCGTGAAGATTATGAACCTCTTCCTCAAGGAAGGCAACAAGATTAACCCGCTTATCGGCAACTCTGGTGTCAGCGCTGTGCCCGATGCAGCCCGCGTGTCGAACAACGTGGGTCTTGAGTACGACAAGACCAACTACCTGCTCCAGCACGCTATGGGTCCGAATGTGGCCGGTGTGGTGGGTTCGGCAGTGGCTGCCGGTATTCTGCTGGCATTCCTGCACTAAGTGGCTCACTTTTTGCCTATAACGCTGGACGAGGTAAAACGCCTCGGATGGGAGATGGTCGACGTAGTGTTGGTCAGTGGTGACGCCTACGTTGACCATCCCTCTTTTGGCACTGCCGTCATCGGACGAACGCTTGAGGCGGCAGGCTACAGGGTGGCCATCATTCCGCAACCCAACTGGAGGGACGACCTGAGGGACTTCCGTAAGTTCGGCCGACCGCGACTCTTCTTCGGGGTTACCAGCGGCGCCATGGATTCAATGGTGAACCACTACACGGCAGCTCGCCGACTGCGTCACGACGATGCCTATACACCAGGAGGGGAGGCGGGATTCCGTCCCGACCGTGCCACCTATGTCTACACCCGTATCCTCAAGCAGATTTATCCCGATGTGCCGGTTATCATTGCGGGCATCGAAGCCAGTATGCGTCGTTTGGCGCACTACGACTATTGGGACGACAGGCTATTTCCGAGCATCCTCGTGGATACCCCGGCCGACCTGCTGAACTACGGAATGGGAGAGAGGACGACGCTGAAGATTGCCCGCCTCCTGGATGAGGGCAAGGGTATTGAGAGTTGCCATGGGTTGCCGCAGGTGGCTTATTGTACCAAGAATATTCAGAATAATCAGAGTTTTCAGAATAATCTGATCACTTTGCACTCGTTCGAGGAGTGCCAAAAAAGCAAGCGCGCCGAAGCGGAGAACTACCACATCATTGAATTGGAGAGTAACAAGATAGAGGCCGCCACGCTGGTGCAGAAACATGGTGGTCGCTATGTTGTGGTGAATCCTCCAGAGCCTCCTATGACCACTGAAGAGGTGGATGCATCGTTCGACCTGCCTTATCTGCGGTTGCCGCATCCCAAATACAAGAAGCGTGGTCCCATTCCGGCCTTTGAGATGATACGATGGAGCGTGAATACACATCGAGGGTGCTTTGGAGGCTGCTCGTTTTGCACCATCAGTGCCCATCAGGGCAAGCAGATTGCTTCACGCAGCGAGGAGAGTGTCTTGCGTGAGGTGGAAATCCTGACGCAGGATCCCGAGTTTCGCGGGGTACTTACCGATCTCGGAGGTCCTTCGGCGAATATGTGGGGCATGAAAGGAAAGAGCCCCGACCTCTGCCGCAAGTGCAGTCGCTACAGCTGCTCGATGCCTTCGATTTGCAAGAACCTCGACAGCGATCATCGTCCGATGATTGGCTTGTTGCGCAAGGTGGCAAGCCATCCCAAGGTGAAACATCTGTATGTGGGGAGTGGCATAAGGTGCGATCTGTTTCAAGAAGGAGTGAAAGGGAGTGAAAGGACAAATGGGTTGGACGGTAATAATGCTGGGTGGGAATATTTCAAGCAGGTGGTGATGTATCACACCTCGGGGCGCTTGAAGGTGGCGCCGGAACATACGTCGGACCATGTGCTGGCGTTGATGCGAAAACCTTCGTTCGGCCTTTTTCGTGAGACCAAACGTAGGTTTGACGAAATCTGCAAACAGGCGGGGCTGCGCTATCAGCTGATACCTTATTTTATCAGTTCGCACCCGGGATGCCGACTGGAGGATATGGCGCAGTTGGCACTTGATATGAAGCAGATGGGCTACCGGTTGGAGCAGATACAGGATTTCACGCCCACGCCGATGACGCTCAGCACGGAGATGTACTACACGGGCATCGACCCTGCCACGATGAAGCCTGTATATGTGGCGACGACGGCGGCAGACAAAGCCGACCAGCGTCGGATGTTTTTCTTTTACAAGGAGAACGAGCAGCGCGACATCATTGCGTCGTTGCGTCGTGCGGGACTTGCGCACTTCATCCCGCGGCTATTTCCGGGCAAGAGATAAGAATGAGGCCCGCCGTCAGGCGGGCCTCATTGTTTTACAGGACTTTGATTAGTTCTACTTTGAATATCAATGCGGCATAGGGTGGGATGTCGGCACCGGCGCCGTGTTCGCCGTAGGCGAGGTTGTAGGGGATGTAGAATTTGAAGATGGAACCTTCCTTCATCAGTTGCACACCTTCGGTCCAACCGGCGATAACCTGTCGTAGACCGAATTCGGCGGGCATACCGCGACGGTAGCTCGAGTCGAAGACGGTGCCGTCGATGAGGGTTCCCTCATAGTGGCAGCGTACGGTATCGCTGGCTTTGGGTTGACGGCCGGTACCTTCTTTGACGATTTCGTACTGAAGACCGGAAGCGGTTGTGACGATGCCGGCTTTTTTCTTGTTCTCGGCCAAGAAGGCCTCACCCTCGGAGCGGGCTGCTTTGCCGCGTTCGGCGGCTTCGGCCTGTTGGCGCTCCTCCAACTCGTTGAAGAAGTGTTGCAGGGTTTGTTGCACTTCGGCAGCACTCATCAGTTCCGGCCGGCCTTCTATCACATCGCGGATGGCGGCAGCATAATCATCTACATTCAGGCTTTTTCCCAAGCCCATTCCAATCAGTTGGTGGCCAATATTGTGGCCAAGTGCATAGCTTAATTTATCCATTGTGGGGTTAAAATGGTTTTAAAAGGTTAAAGGGGTTTATTGGGTGGATTGCATTCGTTGGCGGAGATAGAGGATGGCGTCGATGTTGCGGGGGACCTGGAGGTCGAGGGTGCCGCTGACGATGCCGATGACGTGGCCTTGCTTGACGGCGCTGAGGCGGTTGTAGGGCTTCGAGTTGCAGAAAGCGGCGCTGTCTTCGCGGCGCACGATAATAAAGTCGGGGTCCTCTTTCATCAGGGCTTCGAGGCTATAGCTCCATCCGTCGATACCTTCAGCGATATTACGTCCGCCGGCCATGCGGATGATGTCGTTGATGAAAGTGTTACCGCCGGCGGTGAAGTTGCCACCTTCACCGAAGCCGACGACGTAGTAGACCGAAGGTGTTGTTGCTTGATTTCTTGATTGTCTGGTCGCTTGATCATTAGGGTGTGTGGTCTCACTCAAGCAATCGTTCATTAACGCAATCAAACATTCATTCAGGCTGTCTGCTTCACGTTCCTTACCTACCAATTTTCCGATGGCCAGTATGTTGTCGTATAGGGCTTCGAACTTGGGTTTTTCGATGACGCAAACCATTGGGGTTCCCATAGCATCCATTTGATTGGTGACTTTCTTTCCCACCATTGAGCCACAGATGACGAGGTCGGGCTGCAGGGCGAGGATGCTCTCGATATTCAGGTTGCTAATGCCACCAATGGAGGGAATGTCTGTCGCCTCGTCAGGATAAAGGCAGAAGTCGGTACGTCCCACCAGAAGGTCTTCGGCACCGAGGGCAAACATGATTTCAGTGACGGCAGGGGAGAGGCTCACCACGCGTTGCGGATGAGTGGGCACCACGACCCTACGGCCGTAGTCGTCGGTGACGGTGTCGTTGTGTGATTGTGTGATTGTGTTATTGTGTGAGTGGCCGCAAGCAACCACCAATAAGGCAATAACGCAATAACGCAATAATGCATTCAGCCTACGCATCTTCCATTCCTCCGCATACGGGTAGCATCACGCTGGTAATATATGGACACATGTCGCTGGCGAGGAAGACGCAGGCCTGCGCCACTTCGTCGGGCGTGCCGGCACGTTTCATGGGTATACGGCTGGTCCAAGTGTCCATCAATTCTTTCGGTATGTCGGCTGTCATCTCGGTTTCCACAAATCCCGGACAGACGACGTTGACGCGGATGTTGCGGGCGGCGAATTCTTTGGCACAACTCTTGGTGAAGCCTGTGATGCCGGCCTTCGAGGCCGCATAGTTGGCTTGGTTGTAGTTGCCAGCAACGCCAACCACAGAGCCGATATTGACGATGGAGCCGTGTCCTTGTTTCCACATGGAGGGCTGGATGGCTTTGGTCATGCAGAACACGGACTTGAGGTTGGTGTTTACCACGCGATCGAATTGCTCTTCGGTCATACGTTTCACAGCGGCATCGTCGGTGATGCCAGCGTTGTTGACCAGAATATCCACCTTGTCGAAGTCGGCAAGAACCTCTTTGACAAAGGCTTGAGCGGAATCGTAGTTGGCTACATCGGCGGCATAGCCTTTCGCTTTTACGCCCAAGGCATTCAGTTCCTGCTCGACGGCAATCATCTTGTCGTTGCGTGTGCGGCCACAGAAGGCCACGTTGCAACCCTCAAGAGCGAACCTCTTAGCAATAGCGTGACCGATGCCACGTGTGGCACCGGTCACTATTGCAGTCTTATTTTCTAAAAGCATATTAGAGCAGCTTGGCGAGTTTGGCAGCCAGGTCGCCAACGCGGGTGCTGTAACCTTTTTCGTTGTCGTACCAGCTAACGATTTTCACGAAGTTGCCGTCCATCACCTGAGTGAGCAGGCTGTCGAAAATGCTGCTGTGAGTGTTGTCAATAATGTCGATGCTGACGATGGGCTCATCAACATACTGGAGGACACCTTTCATGGGGCCTTCAGCGGCTTCCTTGATGCAAGCGTTGATTTCTTCCTTGGTGACGTTGCAAGCCATCTCGGCGGTCAGGTCAACGACAGAGCCGTCGGGAGTGGGGACGCGCATGGCGAAGCCGTCGAGTTTACCCATCAGCTCGGGGATGACGAGACCCACGGCTTTGGCGGCGCCGGAGGAGGTGGGGATGATGCTGACGGCAGCGGCACGGGCACGACGGAGGTCGCTGTGGGGCTGGTCAAGAATCTTCTGGTCGTTGGTGTAGCTATGGATGGTGTTCATCAAGCCGCGTTTGATGCCGAACTTGTCATTGAGGGCTTTTGCCACGGGAGCCAAGCAGTTGGTAGTGCAGCTGGCGTTGGAGACGAGTTGCATTTCTTTGGTCAGCGTGTTGTCGTTGACACCCATCACGATGGTGGCGTCGACATCGTCGGCCTTGCCGGCGGGGACGGTGAGGATAACCTTTTTGGCACCGGCGTTGATGTGCTTCATCAGCTGTTCACGTTTCTTGAACAGGCCGGTCGACTCGACCACGATGTCCACTCCGAGGTCTTTCCAGGGGAGGTTCTGCGGGTCGCGCTCGGCATAGATTTTCACCTTTTTGCCATTCACAACAAGGCAGTCGCCTTCGGCGTGCACTTCACCGTCGAAGTTCTCGTGCACAGAGTCGTATTTGAATAGGTAGGCCAGAGTGTCAGCACTGGTGAGGTCGTTGATAGCGACAATGTCAAGCTCAGGGTGGGCGAGCATGGCGCGGAAGCTCATTCTTCCGATTCGGCCGAAGCCATTGATTGCAACTTTTGCCATAGTATCTTGTTTTTTAATGAATTAAGATTTAATCTGTTTTTTGATTAATTCTACAAAGGTACAACGTTTTTTTATATAAAACAAATTTATTTTTTTTTTAACACACAATTCTTTTCGAAAATTACGTTATTGTGTTTGAAATGAAGAAAGAAAAAGTCAAAAAAAGAAGTCTGTTCGGTTGGATGAAGCCTTGGAAAAGTCTGGGGTGGGGGAGAAAGATCCTCCGTGTGGTGTGGGTGTCGATAGTGAGCCTGTGGCTTTTCTCGGTATTGCAGGTGTTGCTCGGCATCTTCTTTAATCCCCCGCTGACACCGCTGATGGTGCAGCGTTTCTTTCAGCAAGTCTTTGATGGTGAGCGCAAAGTCTGCTTTGAACGCGACTATGTGCCCCTAGACTCTATCTCGCCCAACCTAATCACTGCTGTGGTCTATGCTGAGGACGGCCTTTTTATGTATCACCATGGTTTTGACGTGAAACAGATGAAGATAGCTTATTCCGAGAATAAGAGCGGCAAACGTTTTCGTGGAGGCAGCACCATCAGTCAGCAGACCGCCAAAAATGCATTCCTGCCTCATTCCCGTACTATGATTCGCAAAGCGCTCGAGGCTTACTATACCATGATGATTGAAGTGTTTTGGAGTAAGCGTCGAATCATGGAGGTCTATCTGAATATCATTGAGTTCGGGGATGGAATTTACGGAGCAGAGGCTGCCTCGCAGCACTATTTCGGCCATTCAGCGAAGACGCTCTCCCGCAACGAGGCAGCGCAGTTGGCGGCCACGCTCCCATCGCCCCTCAAGCGAAATCCTGCCCAGCCTTCCTCCTACTTCCGTCGCCGTACCGCCGACATACAGAGTCGTTTCGGCTGGGGCAGGGTAAACCTCGACAAGCCAGATCCCAAGAAGGTGAAGAAATATGAGAACCAGGAAACCCTTTGGGATTTCATCAAATGGTATTATGAGAAGGAGTAACGTTTAATGTTTAACGGTTTTTCGCTAGATTTGATTTATTTCAGCGGTGCTCAAGGCCTGCGGAGCAGGCAGAATGTTTAAAGATGGAAATCGATCACACATGGAAACGTTATCGTCGCGACTTCGAGACCTGGCTCAAACTGGAGAAGGGGCTCGCCGATAACAGCGTTCAGTCCTACCTTAGGGACGTGAATCATCTGTCGGTTTATATGTCAGAGATGGGTATTGAACCTGAATTGGTTACGTTGGAACACTTGCAGTCTCTCTTGAAGAGTCTCAACGAGCTCGGCATCGCTGCCACTTCCCAGCGTCGCATTATTTCCGGCTGGAGGATGTTTTTCAAACACCTTGTCATCGAAGATGCCATCAAGGAGAATCCTGCCGACCTCCTCGACCTCCCACTCCGTCCGCAACATCTGCCCGATGTGCTAACCGACGAGGATATAACAAAGATTCAGGCTACTTTCGACCTTTCCTTTCCCGATGAGTACCGCAACAACGTTATCGTCGAGGTGCTTTATGGCTGCGGACTTCGTGTGTCGGAATTGGTAAATCTTAAGCTCTCAAATATTTACCTCGATGAGCAGATGCTACAGATTTTTGGTAAGGGCAGTAAGGAACGCTGGGTACCCATCAACCCCCGTGCTCTCGAGATGCTCTCCACCTATATCCATACTGTCCGTTCTCAAATCTCTCCCAAACTCCATGAAGAGAAATATGTCTTTTTGAACCGTCGTGGTTCTCACCTCTCGCGCAACTATGTCTTCATGTTCCTCAAGCAAGCTGTCCTCGATGCGGGCATCGACAAGCATGTGAGTCCCCACTCCCTGCGTCATTCTTTCGCAACGGAACTCGTCGAAAATGGCGCCGACCTTCGTGCCGTTCAAGAGATGCTGGGCCACGAGAGCATTTCCACCACCGAGATTTACACACACCTCACGCGTGACACCCTCCGCAACACCATCGAGGCCTACCACCCTCACTACAAGAAATAATCTATAATGGTTATTGAATGGTTTGCTCCACAAGGTCGCAGGCCGTGACCAAAGGTCAGGCAGAGTGGTTATTGGTTTGCTCCACAAGGTCGCAGGCCGTGACCAAAGGTCAGGCAGAGTGATTAGTGAAAGGCTGCCGCGGTCGTGTTGCGCAAGCGTCAATAACCTATAACCCATAACCTATAACCTTTAACCTTTAAACGTTACAAAAAATTAGTCCCCTTTAACCCCCTAAAACCTCCACTTTATGTCTGCTGTAATCATTGGAATATTGTTGCCTCTGTTGGGCACCATGCTTGGGTCAGCGTTTGTCTTTTTCATGAGGAAAGAGATCCCCGACCGGCTTCAGAAAACGCTACTTGGATTCGCCAGCGGCGTAATGGTGGCTGCCAGCGTATGGTCGCTGCTGATACCATCTATTGACATGGCCGGCGCCCAAGACTATCAACATTCCACTATCAATTTTCCACTTAATAGTGTGCTCCCAGCCGCCGTAGGCTTTCTGGCGGGCATGGGATTCCTCTTGCTTGTCGATGAACTGACACCACACCTGCACCTTGGGGCGCAGAAGGCCGAGGGACCGCGTTCGAAGCTCTCGCGCACCGCCATGCTCGCCCTCGCTGTCACCATCCACAACCTGCCCGAAGGAATGGCCGTGGGCGTGGTGTTTGCCGGCGAAGCGCAGGGGTTGACATTGAGCGCGGCACTGGCGGTGAGCATCGGCATCGCCATACAGAACATTCCCGAAGGAGCCATCATCTCGATGCCCATGCATGCCGAGGGTAACTCGCGTTGGCGCTCCTTCCTCATCGGCTCGCTAAGCGGCGTGGTGGAGCCCTTAGGTTCGGTGGCCATTCTGCTGCTGGCTTCGACCTTGAGCGTCGCATTGCCCTATCTGCTGGCCTTTGCCGCCGGTGCTATGATGTATGTAGTCATCGAGGATCTCATCCCCGAAACCGCCCAAGGCAGCCACACCAACCTCTCCACCATCGGCTTCGCCGTGGGCTTCGTCCTGATGATGACGATGGACGTGCTGCTGGGGTGATAAAAAAAATGCTTTTTTTTGAAAATATCGCTTGCGATATAAAAATATTTTGTATATTTGTATCGTGAACGATATAAGTATTAATTAACTTAAAACATTAAAACAATGGAATTTAACAACAACTTACAGACGATGCAGCTCATTGTAAACGAGCTCGCGGGCAGTGCTTTTGTCCACAAAATGCAGGGTCAGCTCTTCAAATCGCAGGGCTTCACGAAGCTCGGCGAGAAGTACATCGGCCACTACACCGAGGAAATGGAATGGGTGGAGAAGTTCACCAACCGTATGCTCGACCTGGGTTGCGTGCCGCAGGTGAAGGTCTGCAACGAGACGACGCTCGTGAAGGATGCCGTCGAATATATCGCCGCCGACCTCAAACTCCAGCGCGAAGGTGTGGAAATGCTCTACAAAATGATGCCCGCAATGGTTTCCGACCCCACCACCTATGATTTGATGAAGGCCTACCTCGCCGATGAGGAGGAGGATCTCTACTGGGACGAGGAGCAGGTGGATCTCATCGAGATGATTGGCAAGCAGAACTGGCTGATGAAACAGATGTAATGGACAAAAAAGCCTTTCTGCTGGACAACCAACTTTGTTTCAGGCTTTATACCGCGTCGCGCCTTCTCACACAGGCCTACCATCCGCTGCTGTCGCAGCAGGGGTTGACTTACCCGCAGTACCTGGTGCTGCTGGTCCTGTGGGAGAAGGACGCGCAGCCGGTGAACGACATCGCCAAGCGCCTCTATTTAGAGACCAACACGGTGACACCGCTCGTTCAGCGTATGGAGAGGCAGGGCATTGTCGCCCGCCACAAGGGCGAGAAGGATGCCCGCCAGATGATTGTCTCCCTCACCGAGAAGGGGAAGCACCTCCAGCACGATTTGGCCGAAGTTCCTTTCACCGTCGGGAATGCTGTCATTTGCGATAGCGTTACCCCCGAGACCGCTCCGGAGCTGTTCCATATGCTGGACGACATGATTGAAACCCTCATGAAGTGACAAGATGTCCGAAATCAACCTGCAAAATTATATGAGCGACGCTATCCGTCGCATTATGGCGAAAGCCTACCGCAACGTGCTTGGCAACCCACTGCAGGCCAAGACCGTCTGGCGGCTGCAACAGGCATTCCTCAAGTCGGAGAAACGCCGTGGGACTGTGAAAGAAAAAGAAGGTGTGGAGGTGCCGCCTTTCCTCATATGTTCGATAGCTACCACCTGCAACCTGCACTGCAAAGGCTGCTACGCACGAGCCAACGGAATCACTGCCGATGGTGAAGAGGAACAGAAGCCGACGCTCAGCCCTGACCAATGGAAAACCATCTTCGAGGAGGCTGCCTCATTAGGCATCAACTTCGCTCTACTGGCTGGAGGAGAGCCTATGATGCGCAGGGACATCCTGGAACGTGTGGCCGAGGTTCAAGATATGATTTTCCCCATCTTCACCAACGGCACCCTTATCGGACCGTCGTATATCGAGTTTCTAAAGCGGCACTTGAACATGATTCCCGTCATCAGCATCGAGGGCATGGAACACTCAACCGACGAGCGACGCGGCAAGGGCATGTACAAGAGAGCCATGCTCTCGGTAGAGATGCTGCACAAAGAGAACCTCTTCTTCGGTACTAGCATCACCGTCACCACGGAGAATTTCGACTTGGTCACCTCCGATGCCTTTGTCGACAACCTGCGCTCGTTGGGGTGCAAACTGATCATCTATGTCGAGTATGTGCCCACAGAGCCGGGTACCGAGTATCTTGCCTTTGGAGAGGCCGACTTGGAGAAGATGGAGGCGGTGCAAAAACACCAGCGCGAACGCTACCAGGATATCATCATCATCTCCTTTCCCGGCGATGAGCAGCACATGGGTGGATGTCTGGCGGCAGGCAGGGGATTTTTCCACATCGGTCCCGACGGCAGCGCCGAGCCTTGTCCCTTCTCCCCGTTCAGCGACAGCAATGTCACCCAACTGGGTGTCAAGGGCGCCTTGTCGTCACCGCTGTTCCGCAAACTGCGCGACGTGCATCTGGTGGGTGGCGAGCACTCTGGTGGCTGCGCCTTGTATGAGCACCGCGAAGAAGTGGAAGCAATGGTTATTTCATCAAACAATATATAACATGAAAACAGCAATCCGATTCTACAGCAAGTTCGGCCATTCCAAACAGATGGCGGAGGCCATTGAGAACATCGTAGGCGCAAAGGCCGCCACCGTTGCCGAGCCGTTGAGCGAACCTGTCGATACGCTCTATCTCGGCGCGGGAGTCTTCCTCGGAAAGGTCAATGGTTTGGTCATGGACTTCATCGCAACGCTTACCCCCGACAAGGTCGGGGAGGTCGTCTGCTTCGGTTCGTGCGCCATCATCAACTCTCCCGTGCCGCAGATGCGCAAAGCCTTGGAGGCTCGCGGCATCACGGTCAGCACCAAGGAGTTCACCTGCAAAGGCTCCATGGGTCCCATCCACAGCGGCCACCCCGACGCACAAGACATCGAAGCCTTCAAACAATTTATTCAATCGACCACTAAACAATAAAAATAATCCGCAACCGTTGAGGGGTATTTTTATGTTAAATCAATTAAGAAAACGTAATTGCATTGTAATTCACCGTTCACCATTCACCGTTAAATAGAAAAAGTGCTCTTTTGGAGCGCTTCCTTGCTTGTTACCAAGCAATTGTGAAGATGAGAAGAGAGTTTTTTGGTGGCGGTTTGATACCTTTTTGACGGGTAGTATATACCTACCATGTGAAAGATAGACCCTCTGCCATCGTCACTATCTAAGGCGAATTACTCGAATAGAAGGCGCGAGAATTAGAGTAATCATGTTAATTCGTGTCAAATAAAAAAAAGTTTTTCGAGAGTCTGTGTGTATTTCAAGAAAATTATGTAAATTTGCACCGAAAAAAAACAAAGAATTATGGCAACAATTTATGATTACAAGGCCGTGGCAAGCAACGGCAACGAGATTGACTTCCGTCAGTTCGAAGGCAAGCTCCTCCTCATCGTCAACACCGCCAGCAAGTGCGGTTTCACACCTCAGTTCGACGGATTGGAGGCACTAAACGAGAAATACCGTGACCGCGGATTGGTCATCGTCGGCTTCCCCTGCAACCAGTTCAAGGAACAGGACCCCGGCAGCGACAGCGAGATACAGGAGTTCTGCCGTCTCAACTACGGTGTCACCTTCCAGATAATGAAGAAAATCGACGTCAACGGCGCCGACGAACACCCCATCTTCACCTGGCTCAAAGAGCAGGCTCCCTCCGAGGAGTACAAAGGGCTGAAAGCCAAGGCTACCCACACTATGCTCAAGGGTATCAGCACCACCGCCAAGAAGGAGAGCGACATCCTGTGGAACTTCACCAAATTCCTCATCGCCAAAGACGGCACCACGGTGAAACGCTTCGCCCCCACCACAGAACCCAAAGACTTCGAGCAGGAAATCGAAGCAATGTTATAATCCCTAAACAAATCACTGTTGTGAAACGTATCTCATTGATTATCGCCGCTTGCTGCCTGATGCTGGGTGCATGCGGGCAAAATGCGAATAATAACGCAGTAACACAAACAACCAATAACGCAATGAAAAAGACACTGGTAGTATACTTCTCGGCCACGGGAACCACCAAGGCTGCAGCAGAGAAACTCGCCAAGGAGCACAATGCCGACCTTTATGAAATCGCCCCCGAGAAGCCTTATAGCGCCGCCGATCTCGATTGGCGCGACAAAAACTCTCGCTCAACCATCGAGATGAAGGACAAGTCGTCTCGTCCCGCCATCAAAGGCCGTTGCGAGAACATCGCTGACTACGACACCGTATGGATTGGCTTCCCCATCTGGTGGTATACCGCACCCACTATCGTCAACACTTTCATCGAGGCTCACGACCTGAGTGGCAAGGTGCTCAACGTCTTCGCCACCAGTGGCGGTAGCGATGTGAAAGATTCCTACAATGACTTGAAGAAAGCCTATCCTCAGTACAGCTGGGGCGAAAGCTGGCTGATGAACTGAGGAGGACGAAGTCGACTGAAGAATGTGAATGGGAGCAGCCGCAGGGCTGCTCCTTTTTTCGAGTAATCGGGTGACAAAGCGCGTGCCAATGGCGACGAAGAGGGGCGGTGTGGATAATTTTTATCATTATGTTGCGTGTATTTGCAGAATTATTTGTATCTTTGCATTTTAAAAAAATGAATAATAATAAGTAATTAATTAATAATAAACATTTTAATCAAGATGACAAAGTACGTTTACACGTTTGGTGGCAAGACTGCCGAAGGAAAAGCTGACATGAAGAACCTCCTTGGCGGCAAGGGCGCCAACCTTGCTGAGATGTGCCTCTTGGGGCTGCCGGTGCCTGCTGGTCTGACCATCACCACCGAGTGCTGCACGGCCTACTACGACAACAACTGCCAGTTGCCGGGCGGTCTTATGGAAGAGGTGTGGAAAGGAGTGGAGAATATTGAGAAGATTATGGGTATGAAGTATGACGATGCCGAGAATCCTCTGCTCGTCAGCTGCCGTTCCGGTGCCCGTTCCTCTATGCCCGGTATGATGGATACCGTTCTCAATATCGGTCTCAGCAGCAAGACTATTCCCGGTATGTTGAAGAAGACCAACAATCCTCGTTTCGTGTATGACTCGTACCGTCGTCTGATTATGATGTATGCCGACGTGGTGATGGAGAAGAGCGAGGGTATCGAGCCCGCCGACGGTAAGGGTATCCGCAAACAGCTCGACGATATGCTCGACGAGTATAAGGCTGTGAAGGGTTACAAGAGCGACACGGAGCTTACCGCGGAGGATCTCCAGAAGTTGGCCGATGCTTTCAAGGTGCGTGTGAAAGAGGTGCTCGGTACCGAATTCCCCGACGATGCCCGTGCCCAGATGGAAGGTGGCATCAAGGCTGTGTTCAAGAGCTGGAACGGCAAGAAGGCCGTTGCCTACCGTAAGATTGAGGGTATTCCCGACGATTGGGGTACCGCTGTCAACGTGCAGGCTATGGTGTTCGGCAATATGGGTGACACTTCCGCTACCGGTGTGGCTTTCACCCGCAACCCTGCCACTGGTGACAACCAGTTCTACGGCGAGTGGCTTATCAATGCCCAGGGTGAGGATGTGGTGGCCGGTATCCGTACCCCCAACCCCCTGAACGACGACACCAAGAACGAGAAGAACAAGGAGATGCCCTCGATGCAGGAGCTGATGCCTGAGACTTATAAGGAGCTCTGTGAGATTCGTCAGATTCTCGAGAAGAACTACCACGATATGCTCGATATCGAGTTTACCATCCAGGATGGCAAGCTGTATATGCTGCAGTGCCGCGTGGGTAAGCGTACGGGTGTTGCCGCCCTCACCATGGCTATGGACATGATGAAGGAGGGGCTTATCGACGACAGTGAGGTGGTGATGCGCATATCGCCCGCCCAGCTGGACGAGTTGCTGCACCCCATCCTCGACGCTGCCGACGAGAAGAAGCACACGGTGTTGGCCAAGGGTCTGCCCGCCGGTCCCGGCGGTGCCGTGGGTGTCATTGCTCTCACCAGCGAGAAGGCCAAGGAGTATCACGCTGCCGGCATTAAGAATATCCTTGTCCGTGAGGAGACCAATCCCGAGGATGTGGAGGGTATGCGTGCCGCTGACGGTATTCTCACCGCCCGTGGCGGTATGACCTCCCACGCCGCCCTTGTGGCCCGTGGCTGGGGCAAGTGCTGCGTGGTGGGATGCGACGCGGTGAAGATCAGCCTGGAGCAGGCTTCTGTGTCGACCGACAACTTCGGCAAGAAGAGAGTCAATGTTCAGGAGGACAACACTGTCATCATCGGTGGCAAGGTGTTCCACGAAGGCGACCTGCTCTCGCTGAACGGCTCGAAGGGCTATGTCTACGACGAGGAGGTGAAGATGATCGACGCTACGGAGAATCCGTTGTTCCAGCAGTTTATGAAGCTGGTTGACAAGCACCGCAAGATGGGTGTCCGCACCAATGCCGACAATCCCGCCGACGCCCAGCGCGCCATCGATTTCGGTGCCGAAGGTATCGGACTGTTCCGTATCGAGCATATGTTCTACGGAGAGAATAGCGAGGTGCCGCTGGAGAAGTTGCGCAATATGATTCTTGCCGACACTTTGGAGGCTCGCGTTGCCGCGTTGGCCGAGTTGGAGCCTTATATGAGGGAGAGCGCCAAGGGTACGCTGAAGGTGATGGATGGCAAGCCTCTGACCTTCCGTCTGATGGATCCCCCGCTGCACGAGTTTGTTCCTCAGACCGAGGAGAAGCAGCGCGAGGTGGCCAAGGCCCGTGGCATCGAGTTTGAGAAGTTGCACGCTCGCATTGAGAGTATGCACGAGGTGAACCCGATGATGGGTTTGCGTGGTGTGCGACTGGGTATCATCTATCCGGAAATCACGGAGATGCAGTTCCGTGCCCTGTTCAGTGCCACCTGTGAGCTTTTGAAGGAGGGCAAGCACCCGATGCTGGAGATTATGGTTCCGCTGACCATCAACGCTGCGGAGCTGAAGCACCAGAAGGCGCTTGCGGACCGTGTGAAGGAGGAGGTGGAGAAGAAGTACGGTTTGAAGTTCGAGTATAAGTTTGGCACGATGATTGAGATTCCGCGTGCCGCGTTGGTTGCCAACCAGATTGCGGAGGTGGCGGAGTTCTTCAGCTTCGGCACGAATGACCTGACCCAGATGACCTTCGGCTTCAGCCGCGACGACGTGAACGCCATTGTGAAGACTTATGTGGACGAGAAGATTATCCCTGCTGACCCGTTCAACAACTTCGACCGCGAGTGCGTGGGTGAGTTGGTGAAGATTGGTATCGAGCGAGGCCGTTCGACGCGTAGTGCCTTGAAGTGCGGAGTCTGCGGAGAGCACGGAGGAGATCCCACTGCCGCCGAGTTCTTCTACAAGGCCGGCATGAACTATGTGAGCTGCTCGCCGTTCCGTGTGCCGGTGGCCCGACTTGCCGCCGCCCAGGCCGCCATCAAAGAGGCCAGGGGGAATGCTTGAATGCTTGAATGCGTGATTGCTTGAGTGGCTGGGGTGGCTAATGGGCTGCCGTAGCGCTCAAGCAATCAGGCAATAATAGAGATAGAGAATGGCAGAACACGACATTCGCTCGATGATTGTGATGAAATCGACATTGAGTCGGATGCCATTGTATTATACCTATTTGTGCAGCCTTCAGAAGGAGGGGACGCAGTATGTGTCGTCGGCGCGGATAGCGCAGGGACTGAACATGAATCCGGTGTTGGTGAGGAAAGACTTGGCCTGTCTGAGCAGTGTATCGGGCCGGCCGAGGGTGGGATTTGAAGTGGACACACTTTTGAAGGAGTTAGAAGAATACCTTGGGTATAACAACACCGACCAGGCGATACTGGTCGGTGTTGGGTCCCTGGGGAGACTGATACTGAGCAACAAGGAGTTTGACACGTTGGGGATGCACATACCGGTGGGGTTCGACAAGGACCCGCACTTGGCAGGACTGCAGGTGGAGGGGAAGTATATACTGCCGATGAACAAGATGGAGAACTATGTGAGGCGGACGGGGATAAGGATTGGAATCATCACGGTGCCGGCAGGGGAGGCGCAGGGGGTGTGCGACCAGATGGTGAGATGCGGGATAAGAGCGATATGGAATTTTGCATTCACGCTGCTGAACGTGCCGCCGACGGTGCTGGTGAAGAACGAGAACCTGCCAATGTCGTTGGCGCTGCTGTCGCACCAATTGGAAAAGAACCAGAGAAAGAAATAAATTTTTTTTTGCAAAAATATTGATACTTTTTTATCGAATAAAAAATATTTTGTATATTTGCAGTGTGGTTTTGGAAGGGAAGATGATGATGGTTGGTTGTGTTTCAGGTATTTGTGCGAAAATGATGGTTGGATAATCCCGACAAAACCGGATAAGAAAGCTGAAAAATGAACTGGAAACAACTATATGAGAGTCGATCGGTAGATGCGAGTGAAGCCATCAAAGTGATAAAAGATGGCGACCATGTGGTATTTTCCGATGGTGCCGCCATTCCGCAGCATATTGCCTGCACACTTGCTCAGCATAGGAATGAATATAATAATGTATACATATATCATATGCTGGCTTTGGGTAACAAAGATTATCTTCTGCCCGAGTGCTACGGACACTTCCGTCATCAGACGAATTTCGTCTGCTGCAATTCCCGGCAGGCAATCCTTGACCATCAGGCCGATTATGCTCCTTTGTATTTCAAAGATGTACCCGAGATGTTGGGTAACGCTTTCCCAGTGGACGTAGCGGTGATTTCGTTGTCGCACCCCAATGAGGAGGGTTACTGCAGTTTCGGCGTTTCCTGTGATTATTCTGTTGCAGCGGCCCGTAAAGCCAAGATTGTCATTGCCGAAATCAATGAGAACACCCCCTTCACCTATGGTCCGGAAAATCGGATTCATGTGTCGGAGGTGGATTATTTCGTCCACTGCCGCTACGAACTCCCGGCCTATCCGCTGCCCCCCATCGGCGAGGTGGAGAAGGCTATCGGCAGGCACTGCGCAACACTTATCCACGATGGTGCCACCTTGCAGTTGGGCATCGGTGCCATTCCGGAAGCACTGCTGCTGTCGTTGACCGACAAGCACGATTTGGGAATCCACACCGAGATGTTCTCCGACGGGGTGGTCGACCTGATGAAAGCAGGCGTCATCACAAATGCGAGAAAGACGCTGCATCAGGGCAAAACCATCTCGACCTTTGTGGCGGGTACACGCAAACTTTATGACTACATAGACAATAACCCCGATGTGGAGCTCTATCCTGTCGACCATGTGAATGATCCGTGGGTGATTGGCAAGAACGACAATATGGTTTCCGTCAATTCCTGTATCGAGGTTGACCTCACGGGACAGGTGACCTCGGAGATGATAGGGGAGAAGCAGTACAGTGGCCCAGGAGGACAGGTGGACTTTGTTCGTGGAGCCATGCTATCAAAGGGGGGTGTCTCCATTATTGCAGTGCCCTCGACAGCGAAGCATGGATCCCTTTCGCGTATCGTCCCTTATCTGAAGCCCGGTGCCGCTGTTACCACTTCGCGCAACGATGTTGATTATGTGGTTACTG
>Ga0265300_10000275_pt1 | contig 54376 bp, 48 predicted proteins | sample AusTroGonzalo_MG_FD_193482 | JGI IMG/M metagenome (GOLD analysis project Ga0265300, IMG submission 193482) | Bovine rumen microbial communities from tropical cattle in Woodstock, Queensland, Australia - Gonzalo_03 | ecosystem: Host-associated > Mammals > Digestive system > Stomach > Rumen ... | reverse complement strand
GCAAAGGCAATTGCCTGGATAACTCCATGATGGAGAACTTTTTTGGACTTATGAAGTCCGAGTTGCTATATTTGCAACATTGGGATACTATTGATGACTTTGAACCAGCACTGGATGAGTATATCAAGTATTACAACAATGACAGAATCAAACTGAGGTTAGACGGAAAGAGCCCGGCACAATACCGAGCTCTCCAAATATCAAATCATTAATTAATCCGTCCAACTTTTGGGGGTCACTTCATACGAACGGTACCATTTCAAGCGCTACACTGACACCGATTAAAGTGATACGCTTGGTACCGATACAGCACTATAATCAATTATTCTGATTAATAATATATTTAAAACACCCTTCACTCCACAAATTACGCAGCTCAATACGTGTAATTCATTCGTAGATATTTGCACACCAGTAATTACATTTATCTACACGTTTGTTAAATCTATAATATTCCAACCTTGTCCTCTCATTTTTATCAATGCTTCGTCTGTCCATCTTCTTTTCTCCGTAGCATAACAAAGAAGATGTGTTGGCCTTGAGAAACCCACATACATCATCTTTCTAGCTGATGCGGCATATACACCTGTATTGGAAACATCATCTCCATATAAAGGGTTCAATATTTCTCCTCTTTTATTCTCCATCAAATGCTCAATTTCATACTTGCCCTCGTAATAGGTTTCCACATACATCGTGGCACAATGTGTCCTTCCCTTTGTCGAATGTATGGTGCCGATTTTGACATTTCCTTCAGGCTCTGCATTCTCTTCAGGTTGTGCTACAATAATCTCTTCATATTGTTCCCCAATGAATGTTTTTGCAGTATCATTGCACTCCGCGTGAAATATTGTCTGAATCGAGTTCTCGATGAAAGATTTCAACTGTATATAAGCTCGAGATTTGTTGCCTGCTGCCAATTCTTTTGCACAACTAAACAAACCCTCACTATACTGTTTTTTTATACTATCTTGAAGAAGTGAAACTGTTAGTGCTAATTTAGTCTTATTGAAATTATTTCCGTCCGCGGTCTTTATACCGTTCAAATACAAGACCTTCAGCAAGATGTCAATCACCAACTTATGTGATTTCTTGAAATCGTCTTTCACGCTTTCATCCTGCATCGCCTTACTTAAGGAATCTACAACAAAAGATTCAGATGGTTTATAATGATAATCCGGAAAAATATCTTCCAAATGAAGTTTATTGGAATCCTCCGTTTTGGTCGCTGCCCATCCTATAATATGAAATCCATGTTTATCTACTCTGTCAACTTCTTCAAGATTGAATTGCTGTATCAGCTCTTCAAATTTATCCTTTAATTGTCCCATTGTTATACCATCATACAGTATCATTTGGGGCTGTATTTCTACATCAAGCTGCCTAAGGCCTGTTACTTGAAAATGATCGTCTTCTCTTCCCTCCTCATGACCTTTATCAGTGACTAAATTGTTCACTACATTAGAAACCATTGGAGTTAATCGTATGGATTTATTAATATATCTAGGGTTCTTGCCTCTCCACTGTAATGTGGTGGCTCTTGATAGACTGCTAAAGATGGACTGGTTGGGGTCTCCAATCAGTTGATAGCACTCACAACTATCCCCTTCAAATAGCTGATTTAGTAAGTCTAACTGATGCTTCTGTGTATCTTGTGCTTCATCAACAAATACAAAACGAAATCTATCCCTGATTACATTGATTATCGATGGCTTTTTCCTCAAATAACAATTCGCCAAAAAATAGCAGTCATCATAATGAAGATAGCCCTCTTTTAGTAGACACTTCTTCATGTCCATAAGAAAATCTAAAACTGCCTTAGTGTTTTCTTCAACAGTATTTGCTCTTATCCATGTTTGTGGAGCATTCACGGTTACTTCTCTTCCGTTAATTCCCATTGTCAAATCTACCCCTCCAGCATCATTTAAAGAGAATCTAACATAATGGTAATGCTTATTATCGCTTGCAAACTTATATTGTACGAGGTTAGCCGCTAATCCTCTTCTGGCATTTACATATTTATCGCACTCTTTATAGTACCTGTCTGCTTCTATAGATTCAATGCTTTTCCCAAAACAACTTTCGTAAAAGGGTATTGCCAGATACTTATCTACAAACTGCTGTATTGTTCCTACAAAGTTGGGGTACTCGAATAAATGAGGGCAAGAACCTTGCAACAGGCGTTTCAATTCATCGACAGCCGTGTTAGTATGGGAAAGTACCAATATACCACTTCCATCATCCAATGGTAATTGCTTTGCCATGCAAAAGAGTTTTGCCTGGAGAGCAGTTGTTTTACCACTGCCTGGCACAGCCATTAAATCTCGGTGATCAAGGCTCTTGATAAAAGCCCTGCGTTCATCATCAAAAGACTTACCAGCTGGCAACAATAGCGCCTCGGCCTTCTCTATAAGCTTATCAGTGATAACCATACTTAATTAATTACAAGCGTGATTAATCGCATCTATAAGGTACTTTGCAGAGTCGCCTTCCATATGACTACAATCTATTGTAGAAGACTCTAAGAGTTGGGTAAATTGGTATGCTACTCCGACTTTATCAAGAGGTGTAACATGTTGGCGAGCGCCCATTTCGTCAATACTATATTTTCTGAGTTTGTTAATCAATTCAGACTCGAAAGCTTCTTCATCATAATGACCGTCTTCTTGTTTCTTAAATGATTCCGCATGTGAATGAACCATACTAACGGCTTGTTTAAACAGTTCACCAAAGTGATGTGATTTAAATAGACACCATTCTAATGTCCAGTGTTCAGCAATAAACCAACCAACTTCCGGGTAATCCGTCACATCAACTTGTGATCTAATACTAGCCCTCTTTTCTCTTTCTTTTTCGACATCAAACAGACTATCGTCCTCATTAGGTCTAATATCTAAGTCTGTAACTATGGACACATTACACCCGGTACGGTTCTTATCTTTTCGCATATAAATCTTGGCATAGCGCATATAAGCCGTAGAGCCAACATTAACTACGCTTACCTCACTAGCGGTCAAATCCTTACCTATCCTTTTAGCAATAGAAGGAATAATTATTTCCTCTGCCCACCCTTCAACGAGAATTATCCCTTTTGCAAAGAACAGATTAGACTTCGTTACATCTAAGAAATGGTCCAGGAACTTATAGTCACCCTCCTCAAGCAAAGTATAGGCAGGCCCCATAGGGAACACTTTACCGTCTTTACAAATTATCACCTGATTCTTTTCTCCCTCTGAGAGCTTAACTTTGGATGCAAGGTTGGGGCTGTGAGTTGTGATAATGAACTGAGTCCCTTCTTGCCTTTGAATAGTCTCAAGAACTTTCATTTGGGCTTGGGGGTGTAAGTGTGCTTCTTCTTCCTCAACCAAACAGAGTTTAATTCCAGTCCAACCCTCTTTTTGTAAATGCAATAGCTCTGTGGCCATATATAAACGGTTCATCGTTCCTAAGCCAGGACCTATAACTCCATCAAGATGAAGTGACAATTTCTCAAGTATCTCTTTGATATTTGAGCCAGAGATAGTAAACGCTGATTCTGCACCAGGATTCACAAAACTTCCAAGAAAACCATCAATTACACCCTTAATTTGATCCTTAATACTCTTCTCCCCTTCCTCTTTATCATCATTTTTGAACCAATCCTTGATACTTTGATTTGCCGTGGTAACATACCCCTCGAAAGCGTCTTTTCCGTCAGCTCCTTTTTTGAATAGGTCATGCCCCTCCAAAATTTGAGACAATCTGGAATACTTTTTAGCCGTTAATTCATTCTCTGCATCTCGCAAGGGTTTCAGAAATGTCACTTTCAGATAATCACGGGCTAGGTTATCTAATGATGAGCCAGACATATCCATCCCCGCTCTCACGTCCATAGGAATAACTCTATCATCTATTTTTCTTGCAGTATAGATTAATCTTAGTAATGGTTGGTCTGGAATATCTTTATCCCATCCCAGCCACTCAGTAAAGTGTGAAGCCTCTGATGTCGTTAGCCCCTTTATTATCAACTCTATTCTCAGCTCATTAGCACCATTATAAAAATCTTCGGTTTCCAATAAAAGCCTCTCAAACGCATGTGTTTTTAATACAATCTTAATGGCTTCCAAGATTGCAGTTTTACCAGAGTCATTTTCGCCAATAAGCACATTTAACCCTGGAGTAAACGAAAGATCCAAATTGGGCTTATTCAAGTCTATCTCACCCAAAGAACCAAACTTTCTAAAATTCCACAATTTAATATTCGCCAGAAACATGCTTAACTATATTATAATGCAACAAGTACATATTAGCATCAAAATGTCACACCACCTCAAGCAAGTGGTCAACTAAACCCTCAAACTCATCAAACAGTTTGTCCTGCGTCTTTAAATAGTCATCTGCGGTTATTAATGCGGGCTTTCCCACATAATGATTATAACTGTCAGCTATATCTTCTTCTTTCTTTTTGATTTTGCTTTCCGAGCCGTGGTAGTAATCATGCCTTAAGTCTGTACGTATATGCTTCACCCTAAAGATGCATTGATACACCTCATCGTTCCGCACAGCAGCATCAGTCACTATTGTTTTAATATGTTCAAGATTCTCATAGAATATAAAATACAACCCGTCAATGATATTCCCAAAGTCATTCTTCGTAGCACAAACCGTACCTCCCATTGTAGCCGCTGCTATAGTTGTAGCTCCACTATATTTAAAAATAATATCCTGATTCTTCCTTGCTAAAATGGAATTAATTGTAACGACCTTGTTTATTATCCTTTTACCCTTCTCACTAAGTTTATAAGATGGTGTTTTTACTAACGCTTCCGCCGGAGTAATGTCAGCATTCTGTTTCTTTTCCTTCTCTAGTTCATAAGGTAGATAGGTGACAACATTTATCTTTGGCTTATATGCTCCAAAATCACCTATATCTTGTAGTGGTCTGGCACCATATGCTGTAGTACAATACTTTGAAGTCCAATCAATTTGTCTATCCACCATATACGAAGCACTATCCATCACACCAAGTTGCCATGCCGTGAGGTTACCTGATTCGGATATTGCTTTGTGAGTTTGCATGGCTATAGTATTAAGATCTCCAAGCATGGAAACTGGAGCAATAATACCCTTAATAGCATCGGACTGAGTCATTAAGATATCAGAAACAGTCGAAATCTGCGATGCTACACTAGTAACACAAGGGAAGCCCTTATCTCGCGCTAAATTCAGCGTTTGTTCCTCCAAAGAAGCTAACGAGGCCAACGGTCCAATGCTTGGCAACGTCAGGCTTTTAATTGTATCATATACAGATGGTATGACCGCAGAATTAGTAGCTATGCTCCACCTTGACGGGGTAGCAAGAATGTCAGATGCCAAACTCCCAGCTGGTGCAGTGCACACATTCAAAGTGGCCTTGGCTTTGTTCCAATCATCCCAAAGCTTTACACCTCCTAGTGGAGATAGAGAAGCATATTCCTCTGCTGATATGTGAGCCCTTCCACAAACTTCATTTAGTTTTGTAGACAAAGAGGCAAAACTAGCTTTTGCTTCTACCAAAGTATCTTTCTTTATTTCTTCGTTCATTTATTTCAACACTAAACTATCCAACAAGCATTAACGGTGCAATTATCTTCCTAATAAGACCTGGGACCTCACTATGTTGTTCATACCAAATAACTTGCACGCCCAAACCCTCAAGTTGGTCCTCCACCGTGTTAAAGTGCTTTTCGTTCTTATCAACATCTTTAGGCCTAAAGAGTCGCTCTCTTTTCAGAAAAACAAAATGATGACATTCATTATCGCCTCCTGATCGTGAGATATCTAATAACCTTCTCAGATTAGGATCTTTCATGGACATGCCTATAAAAAAGCATGTGTTACGATCAAGAGCATGTAACTGTTCAACATTAGACCAATGATATGCCTCTTTATACATCTCATGGTACTCTTTCTCACTAAATACTGGGGTGGAAGCTATATCCCTTTTCATTTGAGGAATCAAACCGTGAACGTGGTATACTGGAAATTCATTGCGTTTATTTCGGTTTTTCAAATATATACGTGCTGTAGAAATTCCATTTCTTTCAAGAGCCGTCTCCATCAAGTCGTCATAGTTATAGGTAATAATACTATCCACCTTACCTGCTATTACATTACGCTTGTTATCTATTGGCCCTTGAACGGCCTCACAAATAGACTTTATTAAGTCTGACTGTTCTATATCAACTTTGTTATAGAGAACATAACGACGCAGGTAGTCGGATACAGCTAAAAGCCGTTTACTGCCAGATGCCCAATAGCGTCCAAGGATAATAGGAGACATGCCACACCAAGAATAGACTTTATTAAAATCTTTCTTCAAACCCAACCCTTTAAAATAGCCAGCGATCCTCCTTAATAAATCTTCCCACGATGGACCACCCGCATCCATACTGACTCCAGCGCCAAGAAAGAAGGAACAATGATCTTCTCTGAAAGCAAACTTCGCATTATCTATAACAACTTCGCGTTTTGCCTTCCAATCTAACTCCATCCGTTCTATTTGGTCATTTATTTTGGCAGTTTTATCTATTTGTTCCAGGAACTCCTCTATTTGATATAACAATACAAGCTTTTGACGTTTAGTTTCTTGTATTATTTGGTCAGTAAGTACACCTCGCTCCTGATAAAGCAAATAGACTTTGGCGTTTGGGTATATCTTATGATACTTTTCTGCAAATTCATTAACTCTATACACAGTATCTGAAAGGATACTCCATTTAAAATCAAAACAGCTATTTGCCGGTATCTTTAGTTTTGATATACCGGTCGTTGTGTATAGCTCAAGTAAATAACTATAGTCCTGGAATTGGGAAGCTTTAGCAAATTCTATTGACTCCTCTCCTTTCCTGCATCTAAAATAAAGCGATGCATAAACTTTCTGTACCGACATGCGAGAAAGAATAGCCATGTATCCCCCATGGTTTTCTATTAATTCGTCATGTTCTTTTTTGATTTTATCTATATCCATAGAGTTATAAGACTTCCATCTCAAAACAACCAACACCTCCCCAGCCCCAGCCAGGAAGGTGTCAGTCAGTTATATCAAAATAATCCCCACAATTCAAGGAGCAAGGCCATACCTCGCCACCAATCATATAAGGACTATTATTCTCAATTCCAGAATTCATTCTCACTAAGCATCAATCATCCGCCCTCAAGTAATCCTCATTTGCGGCACTGTCAGACTTCCACAAAAATACCACAATCCTTTAAACAACCTCATTCCCCTCCAAACTAATATCTATAAATTCACATATCTTGAATTTTCATCCCCGCTGCATACCGTGCCGGGCAAAGCCTCGGCACCGTATTCCGCTCCCCGCGCACATCGTGCAGCCGCAAACGTCAGCACCGCCTGCCTAAGCCTCCCGCACTCACAAAGTTTTCATCATCTCCGCAACTATTATCTATCATCTATCATCTCTTAACTATTAACTACTCATCGTTTTCCTTAGTAGTTTTAATCTTTCCAATAGCCAGACTCTTCTCTCCTACTATGCTCTGTCGCGCCATAAAAACTATTATCTATAATCTATTATCTATTAACTACTATTGGTATTGATTCTTCCGTTTCCACTCCTACCACAAATCTACCAATTTCCCCATCATCTCCACCCGTTCCGGAGCCATTTTACCAGCCTTTAACAGTTTCCGGTTATGTTTCACCCAGTTCAGCATCAAATGCTCCTCAATCCGGTGCTTAGATGGATTCCTATGGTTTGACTCAATAAAGGTCATTACCTCATTGTAATTCTGCATCCACCTTTCATCCTGTGTCATAAATCACAAACCTTTTCCGTGGCACTGCTTGAATTTCTTTCCACTCCCACACGGGCATGGCTCGTTTCGCCCGACTCCTTTAAAGCGCTCAAGAAGCAACGCCTTTTTCGCATCATCTTCCTTTTCTTGGATGCACTTGTCAATTCTCTCTTTCACCTTATCATCAAGAAAGAAATTCGGATGCCAGCCGTTAAGTATCTTATTAAGAATAAAGCTATCAATAGCCGAGGCTGCAATACCTGGTATCGAACTTACAAGCCCCAATGCACTGCATGCAACAAATCTGATTGCTCCTGATAATTTGGCCCCAAGCACTGTATGAACAGAGTTCATTATATCCATCTGCATCTGAGCCTCATCATATTCATCATTCATTGCCCAATATCTGAACAATTTACCTTGCAGGCTATTACGTAGTTTCAGTATATCTTCCAGATCAATAACCTGATTATAAAAAAGTTCACCCAAGTCAAGGAATCCCTTTTTATGAAGGATTGACTGAATTGCAGTAACCCCATCCTTCAAATTATCAGCAAAGACAGAGGCACACTTTTTACCCATCAGAACGCTGATTTCCCCATCTGTTTTCAAAGCATTGGCACCAAGCAGCCCCGCGGTTACCACAACAGTATTAAGCTCATGTAGCCTAAGGATATTCAGTTGATGATACTCCGTCTGTCCCCACTTATTCTTGCGCAATATCTCATTCGCAGTAACAAATGGCTCATTCTTCAAATCATGAAGTGTCTCTTTCAATGTCAGTTGTTTGATTTTCTCTTGTTCTATAACCTCCTTCTTTTCATCTATCAAATAAAGTAAAGCCTGCGCCTCCTTACCTGCTATCTTTTTATGATAGAACGTGATTTCTATTTCACTCCATTCATCTTGAACAGGTTTGAATACGGTTTCACCCTTTTCATTTGCTACTGCCGAAGAATATGGAAAGAAACTTGGCTTCCAAATCTTGTCAGATTCCCTCATCATCACAGGATTGATAAGATTGTCTGGGATAAATTGTAAAATATCAGCTCTCAGCAGCTCTTCAATATATGTGGAACCAAACACCTGCAGGACATCCCAAATATGGTTACCTTCTATATAAACTTTGTCATAGGCTAATATGGCCGTAATCAGGTCGTTAGCGATTTGCAGTGTAACCTGATGGGCATCTACTTGGATGTCATACCCGCATTGTATGTCTATTACTTCCTTCCCTCCTACTTGCCCAAACGTAACTTCCTGGCGAATATTGGGATAGTTTGACAATAGAATTTTTGTATCAGTCAAGTTCATAATTTAGACTTTAATCTTATGTGTCATTTCCTGCTCCATTTTCAGCAATTCATCAAATGTCTTCTTAAAGGTCCCCGTGAACTTCACATCAAAGCCTTTTCTTCGGGCATATTGAAACAGATACTTATTGAACGGTACCGTATTCAGGATTTCCTTACTATCCTTGTATGCCAAGTATTCGTTCACGACCTTGTCCAATTCAATTTTTCCGTTCACGAACAGATTTTCCAGTTTCATCAGCAGGTTCAAATTCACCATCAACAAGTCTTTCACCTGGAATCGGTCATCAGACACACTTAAGCACCTCTTGAATTCACTGTTAAGATAGTAGTTAATCCCCTCAATATCAAAACTGCCATCGGTATATACCAAGACGGGATAAATCTTCAGCTTACCTTCTGGTGCTGAGGTATCTACCCGTGATATAATCTCAGGAAGCTTCTTTTCAATAACGTTCGCCAGTTGTTTTACACCTTTTGGCTTTCCCTCTTCATTCTCCACAAAAATATTGAAAAGCTTCTTCCTTATCGTTTCGAAGTCACAAGATGTTTTGGTCTTTGCATCAAGTCGAACATCCTTAAACTCAAATATAAAGACCCTGTTGCTTCTTCTGGCATAATAATCAGGCTCACCAGATTTCAACTCTTTATGCAAAGCCTCGCCAGTCATTCTCACAGGTATCCTCCTTGAAAGAGTGCTTTCCAATGTCCTGTACAGCATATATTGCTCTGAAAACCGTTCTCCTACCTGCTGCTTTAATGACTTATATGCTGTTACTTCATCACTGAAAGTTCCCATAGCTGCAAGGGTAGCAGCCATATCAAACAGCATTCCTTGGAATATCTTGTCAATGAAGAATTTTGAAAACAGGATGGCATATTTGTCTTTTTCCAACCGATAAACTGGCTTTGAGCGTATGTCATTCAAATCGTCATAAGCTCCGTCACCGTCTTGATCGTAACTCATGCCGCTCATAAAGTCAATCCACGCACCATTGTCTTTTCTAAACTTAATGATATTGGTGGGCGGTTCATGAACAGTCGTTGAAGCCACAATGTTAAATATATACCCGATGTATTCTATGACAGAATTGTATCTCTTTGCGCCTATGAAGTCATCAACATATTTCTTGAACTTCTTATCTGAATTGGCGAAATCTACAAAGAACCATTTTCCCTTTATTACTTCCAGTGTTGCATCGGTGAAGTTCTCAACATCATTTGTTAGCAGTGTAATTGGCATATAACACTTCAGCATATCATCCGAAGTACATTTCTCTGGCATACTCCTGCCCATGCTAATACGATCTAGATATTCGTCGCAGAAAACCAAATATGCCTTAAACAGTCTCGTCTTCTCGCTCTCTGTTAATTCATGGTGTTCCTCATTGGGATGAGCTATCAGATATTGGGTCAGTTTTAGCAGCGAATACCTGTCAATCAAATTATCCACCCCGTTATAGAATCCACCCAAGTAATCGGTCAATCTATGCTGTAGTTCGCTTTCAAAGCTGAACATCAATGGAGCCAGAATATGTATATCGCTTTCCTCAATCTTCATATTGTCTTTCCTGAAAACGATATACGTACACCACTCCACAGCCTCGTCAGTAGGTATATACTTAACCAACGATTCCAAAGACGCTCTCTCATCCGCATATAGCTGCGAATAAGAAATCATCTTGGCTTTCCGTAATGTCAATGATGGGAATGGTTCGCTTTTCATCTTGAAATTACTTCTCTTTTTCCATCTCACTCTTCAGATATTCCGCCATACGAGCACTCCATACTCTCACTTCCTCAAACTTATGCTCTTTCAGTGTATCCACCGCTTTCAGTTCTTTCTGATACAACGGTATCACCGAACCAACCCATCCAAAGCATCCAAGGTTGTGCCCCAGAGCATTCATTACCTTTATATTCTGTCCGAATTCGTCCACGAGCAAATACACAATCTTACTAAAAGCATCCCCATCAAAGACAGGGGCCATATCCATCAGTCGTTCGGGTGCCACTTCCGGGCTCTTTCTGCACCAGTCCATTAATGCTGATGAGTGGTCAGTCTCGAACAACAGTCCGACTTCATTCTGCGCCCCTCCTATCATAGAACCCATAATGTCCTTCAGCCGATGATACGTACAGTATTCCTCTCCCCATAGCCGCCACTCTCTTGACTCAACACCACATCTTCTATGATAGAGCCATCATCATTGTGAGTAGTCACTCTAACCTTGCCTCGCAGGATAACAAAAGACTCATCCTTCGTTGGATGCCGATGGATGGGTACCACAGTCCCTGACTCCACAGCATTCAGCATCCGATGACACTTATCCTCCAGCGACTGATAAGTCCGATGCCCGATTACGGCCGATGCCCCAAAGCATGCAAAACGGTGCTAAAGGAGGTTTAGCTCGACTATCCGAGGGGGAAGGTCCGCTCGGCTCCGAAGGAGACGCTTTCACAAAGCGAAGCGACTGAAAGAACCGCCCTCAATGTCTCCTACTTAACCACCTCAAAGAAGGTATCCGGCCGTCCAGGATCAAACACCTCATTGCAATACATCACCGTAACCAAGTCCTCCGTCTCAGAAAGGTTGATGATATTATGCGTATAGCCCGGCAACATATGCACTGCCTGAATCTTATCACCAGAGACTTCCCACTCCAGCACCTTGCCTTCAGGGTCATTCAGATTCCTCTGCTGAATCAGTCCGTGACCTTTCACCACGATAAACTGCTCAAACTTGGTGTTGTGCCAGTGCTGACCCTTAGTGATGCCAGGTTTCGAGATATTAATCGAAACCTGCCCAGCATTCAAAGTATGCACCAACTCCGTAAAGCTTCCACGGTCATCCACATTCATCTTCAAGGGGAACGCCACCTTCGAAGCAGGCAGATAACTCAGGTAGGTGCTATACAACTTCTTAGCAAAAGAGCCCGCAGGAATCTCCGGTATCATCAAGGTCTTTGGCTGTTCAACGAAAGACTTAAGCAGCTCCACAATCTCACCCAGCGTTACTTTATGAGTAATGGGTGCAGCACAATAGCGACCATCCTCTTTCATTACGGTTTCAACACCATCAAACTCGCAATGATGCTCCTTACCCAGCAAAGCGCAAATCATCTCATCTACCAAGTCATCTATATAGAGCAATTCCAATTCCACCGAAGGATCATTCACTGTATAAGGCAAATCATTGGCAAACGCGTTGCAGAACGTCGCCACCGCGCTGTTATAATTGGGCCGACACCACTTACCAAACAGATTCGGGAACCTGTACACCAGAACCTTAGCGCCCGTCTCACGACTATATTCAAAGAACAACTCCTCCCCTGCTTTCTTACTCTTACCATACTCCGATGTTCCAAAACGTCCGGCAAGAGTAGCCTGAATAGAAGAAGACAGCATCACCGGGCAACGATTCCCGTGTTTCTTAAGCGTATCCAGCAAGGTCGATGCAAACCCAAAGTTCCCAACCATGAACTCACTCTGCTCTTTGGGCCGATTCACACCCGCCAGATTGAACACAAAGCCACACTCACGGCACCAGGCATCAAGCTCCTCCGCAGTCGAATCAAGGTCATACTCTAACACCTGCTCAATCTTCAACTCCGGAAACCTCCGATCCTTACCTTCAGCAACATTCTTCAAAGCTGCACAAAGGTTCTTTCCAACAAAACCTTTCGCTCCAGTAACTAGTATCTTCATAACATCAACCGACAAGCCTTATTCAACAACACATAAAAGTCTTAATAGGTATGATACAAGATTTACAAAGTATCAAAATAGTCAAACAAAAAACTCATTTCAGAACATCCGACGGATGTACATGTGGTTATATCAAATGGTTTTGAATGTTTTCTAGCCTTACTAAGTCCTTCATCTCCTCCTAATTTTACAAAAATATCATTAGGGCATCTCTTATAATAATTCTCATCCTTACTATAATCAGATAAAGAATCATTTTTTTTCAAATCTGATTCTAAGGAATCAAAATCATTATAGAACTTGGTAGTTTCCTTAAAATGCAATAAATACCAATATTCAAGACAGGGATTATTGATAATAATCAGCAAATTTTTCATCCACCCATAAGAAGCTTTGAATCCATTTGATATTTTCTTGTCATGAATAATTGATAGATAACGATTATACCAGGTTTCGAAATCAGACCTCTCCTTAGCACTGTGTAAAAGACTATCAAAATCTATTATCAAAATAGCTTTATTAAACAATTCGTCCTTTATCTTCAGTTGGGCTATCTTAAACAATTCATTTATACTCTTCTTTTGCGGTAAATCAGGTTTGATTTTAAGATTACAAAGTCCTCTACATTTACAACTATAATGGTCCTTGGTTACCTCAAGATACCATTTTTCATCATTTCCATCTACAATAACTGCAATCGCATTTCTGGATGGTAATTGTTTCGTTTTCCTACCCATATGCAATGCAATATTAATTGTCATCCATTTGATTTATATGTGTATCTCCTAGCCTCGGGATTGCCCCCAATTTTCCAGAACGATAAGCATTATAACGACTTGTTGTTGATCTTATAATGTCCGAACCAAAATCTGCTAAAGAATATACCTCTGTCTCACCTTTTTCATTCTTTTCAGTGAGCCACACACTATCATCCCTATATATGTCTCTATTATCTAAAAACTCTCTATTGTGAGTTGTAAAGACCATTTGAGATTCATTTGAGTTTGTGAGATAGGTTATAATAAAATGTTCATATAGATCCGGATGCAATCTACATTCAAGTTCATCAACACATACGAAATGAGATTCTTTTATCAGATTCAACAAAATACTTGATAGCTCATAATAGCGTTTCGTTCCATGTGACTCATCATTATAATTTAATGAGACTCCTCCATCTTTGCCATTATGGACCATTTGAACCTTAACTTTTTCCGTATATGGATTTTCTGACAACTTTTTTTTAAGTCCCGAAGGAGTCGATTCATCATCCATTAACAATCTAACCACCTTGGGTGATATCTCAACTTTCGTCTTTTCAAGTAGAATATCATTAATACCAACATCCGCTTTCCTAAGAAGATCAATTACTTGTTGTTTGGCAATGTTATCCTCATATAATTGTCCTGATGTATAATCGCTTAAATGTTGACCTGAAGTGCGAACAAGAGGCATTATATAATTCCCAGCCCAATCAAGTATAGTTTTGGCCCAAGGGATATCCAGATTACTTTTTTCAAAAGCACCAAAAAAAGTTCTATTATGGAGAAGATTTACATTAATATCGCGTAAACCTGAAACTGAACCATATTTCTTATTATTATATTCCCCCCATTTAATTGATGATACCAATGTTTCAATATTGGTATTTCGTTCGTAAACAACATGAGGACGTAATGCATCAAATGGATGACGTGTTAAACGCTCATATTGGATATAATCATTATTAAAAATAACGTTAAAACAATATGCGCTATCCTCACATATAAAATTCACTGTCATCTCGGAATTCTTTGTTCGATATTCTGAGTCTAGAGCAAATCTATCATATTTTATTTTTGATGACTTAGATTCACATGGAACAAGCATCAACTCTGGGAACATTTCAAGTGCTCTAATAACATTGCTTTTTCCAGATGCATTTGCACCCATTATAGCAGCCATCTTGAGCAAGCGATATTTTCCTTTTTTTACTACATAATATTCTTCTAGATGATTATCATTCGTCGCTTCAAAAGAAATGGTTTGAGGTTCTTTGATAGATCTGAAATTAGAAATCGTAAAATCAATAATCATACCTTTAAAAATATTTCGTTTTGCAATTGTCTTGCAAATATATCACTTTAATTTTAGAATGCACCGCGCCGAGAGGTCAAAAATTGCAAATCGCTGGAATTTTCAAACATTTCACCGCCTGCATCCGTTGCTAAAAATCTTCAAGTAACCAAAAGATGATCCTATACATCTTATATGCACCCATCATAATCAGATCACAACTCCCCAGGCAAAAAGAACTGCTCACAGTTATTAATAGGAACAATATCCACATGTATATCCGCAGGCAACACAGCCTTCATAGATTGGATAACAGCATCCGCATTCATATCCTGAACATATATCTTTCTCAGCCGTTGCATTCCTCCAAATATAAGTCTGTCAGTTTGTCTATTAAAGAAAGGGAATGAATAGCCTATCACAACTACGTATTCTGTATCTTCAGTCGTTGATTTGATGGTATTAAGCATATTCTCTTGGTTGGGGGAGTCTTCCCACGCAAAAGAAAGATGCGTATTAAAATGAATACCTAGACCACTTAAGGTAACCTTAATATGACTATAAATAATAATCAATTGTAAGGCAACAGATAGTAGTTTATCCTCCATTATATTTGTAATAATTGGAGAATCTGCAAAAGTAGCAGAACCATTCAACTTAATTATCCTTCCTGTATCAGTAAGAGCCGGCCATTTACTCTCTCTATTCTTCTCAAACACTATTAATCCCGGTCGCTCCCGGTATGAACGGAACGCCATCTCAATTTGTGAATCATAGTTCCATGACAGTATACTAATGTCACGTGGGATATCCAGATATGGCATCTCCAAAACATTCGCCAAGAACGTATCATAACGATTATCCGGATAATTCATTATCTGTTCCCAAATAAAGAAAGCACATAAGACATCTTTTAGTTTCTCAAAACCTTTTTCATTACCTGTCAAATATAACTTTCGGGCATATGTGTCAATTGTGGCATGACTTTGAACACCTTTAATTAGGAAATCAATATCATTCAGCATGTCCTCTTTATTCCTCTCTACATTATTTGAGGTGGTCAAAAACCGATTCCAAAAATTAATATCTCCATCAGGTATTTGGGCATTAGAAATAGATTCACGGAACAACTCAAATCTTTCCGGTATTTCCGATACGACAGGCAGTCCTTCCAGAATAAGCCCCTGCTTATTCCGTTTTCCAGCGCTCGCACCGGCTCCAAAATAATATATGGTCTTACTCATAATAATTAAAAACTACATTTCTACACTTAGCCATATTAGTTGTGTATGTATCAGCATCTTACACTACAAACTAATGCCGGACATTCACGAAGAAATCTTCGCCACCCGTCTAACCCATTTTATTAATCAAATCCCAAAGAACAGCTTTAAACTCCAACAATCTAGAAGACTTGATAACGTAACCTAGATTATTCGGTATCCCTGTACTAGTCTTTGGCATATTGGCAAATGTTATTGTCCCCTCTACTCTATGCTGGGGACCAGCATATAATATACCTAACAGTATAACCCTACTTGAGCCCCAATTAAGATTGCCTTTCTTGTCAACAAAACCACCCTCATTAAGTATTAGTACAGGAGAGCCACTTGAGCCAGGGAAGCAAGCCGCATCTATTAAAAACACCTGTATTCCATTAAAATCATTCTTGGGATGCGTCGCTGTTATTCCCCTACGTACAATTGGTTGGTTATTATAGCTATCCCAAATACCGTCTGGATAACCAACCATAATAATCTCTTCTATAGCTGATAACTCCTCTAGTTGAGTTTGAGAAGGCACTAAGCTCTCATCAAGTGGTGCAACAAAAGGTTTCTTCCCTTGAGCTTCTAGATAAGCAAACACTGGCTGAATGGGAAGCACGCATAGATCCGTTCCATTATCCGGATGCATAATCCATTGACCAGAATCTACATGAACCTTCTCGTGTGATATTGTACCGTCGGGCATAGTACATGTAATAACAATTGACGTTGTAGTACTCCCATTGATCACGTGTTTGTTAGTTACCAAGCATGGAATGAAGGTTTTATCATTCACCTTGAAATTGAAGAGAAAACCAGTACCTGTTGATAAAGAATTTGGAGGTATCGTTGCTTCTATCCTAAGCGTAGAATAACAAACTTTCTCACTGAGAGATAGTTCTTGTATCTTTTCCATATTAATCTTCATTGATATTAATAAAAGAGAACCGTAACAGACCTCTGGGAGTCATTAGTGTGTGGAGCAAGCTCCTCGGTTGGATTAAGTAACTGCCACAGCATTAGATTGCGGTCTTGCCTTAAGAGACTATAACAATATTCAGTTACCTACTCCTTCCGAATAACCGACTGAGTTAATATCTTTCCACAACCCCTCATCAAAAATTATAACCTCATCACCTCATCCACCCCCAGAGCCCGATAAGCCCCATCTGATAGTATCGGTCAATCGGTACCAACGTAGCGGTCGAATCGGTACCACCGTAGCGGAGCAATCGGTACCATCATAGCGGACCAAACGGTACCACCGTAGCGGTCCAAACGGTACCAAAACCATTTCGGTTCTGCGAGTTATTGTTTAACCTCGTATGTTTGCAGAAAAGACTATCAATTCTGCAGAGATATGGCAAACCGAAATGTAACTATGAACAAGCTGAAACGAGCTTTTCAAATGCTGGCGGGCAACATCCCGCAGCGTGACATCTGCGAGCAGCTTCGTATGGGTCGTGGCGTTCTTGACAAGTACAAGAAAGCCGCAGTCGCCTCAGGCGCGACCTTTAGCGAGCTCGGCCGGATGAGTGATGAGGAAATCGGCAGTTTCCTCATGTCTACCAAGAAGGTCATTCCTCAATCTGAGAGAAGACAGATTCTGGAATCGCTAATCCCGGACTACGTGTCTGATCTTGCACACAACCACTTCCTGACTATCCTTGACCTGCACAATCGGTATCTGCAGGAGAATCCGGATGGTTATGGATATACCCAGTTCAAGCAGATCATACGCGATTATCAGTACAAGCACAATCTGAGTTATCATAACACCTATGTACCCGGTTATGAGATACAGATTGATTTTGCAGGTGACCACCTTTATCTTACGGACAGGAACACCGGTGAACTGACGGCGGTCACCGTCCTGGTGTGCTGCCTACCATACAGTGGCATAGGTTACGCCAAGGCCATGTACAACGCCACCATGGAATTCTTTCTTGGCGGAATATCTGACGCCTTCACTTACATAGGCGGCACCACACGTACAGCCAAGAGTGACAACATGAAGCAGTGGGTCAAGAAATACGACCGTTATGAACCCACCTTCAATGATGCCGTCGTGGAATGGGCCTCATATTACGGTACAAGCCTTGAAACGTGCCGTGTACGCACTCCACGTGACAAAGGCCCTGTTGAAGGTATGGTCATGAAAGTGTATCATGCCATCTACTCCAAGCTCAGAGACGAGGTCTTTTTTGATCTGGACAGCCTCAACAGCCGCATCATAGAGCTCCTGGATGAGTTTAATAGCAAACCATCCAGAACCACTGGACGTAGCCGTTTTGATATCTTCCAGGCTGAAGAGAAAGCCTTGCTTGGAGAACTGCCGGAAACTCCGTACAGATACCGTTACCGCAAAGAGGTTAAGCTGACCGGCAACTACCATGTAGAGGTAACAAAGCACAAATACAGCGTACCTTATCAGTATGTAGGCCGTAACATAGTAGTCATGTGGGATATCGACACCGTCGAGATGTATTGCGACAACAAGCGTATAGCCCTACACAAACGTATCATGAATGCCGGATACACCACTGTCGATGCACATATGCCGGCCAATCATCTTGAATACAGACGCGGTCACGGGTACAATGCCGCTTTCTATCTGGATGAGGCCAAGAAGATAGGTCCGAACACCCTTATCACAATAGGGCGCATACTGGAGCACGATAAGCACGTGATGCATAATTACCGGTCATGTATGGGTGTGCTTGCCCTGCGTAAGCAATACGGTCAGGAAAGGCTTGAAAACGCCTGTCACAGACTCTCGGAATGCGGTGCCCCGACTTATACTATGGTCAAGAATGTCCTGTTGCGCAACCTGGACATGATAAGTGAAAACAAGAACGAATCTGCAATACCTTATAACGATGATGTGCGAGGTGCAGAATCTTTTGTCAGGCTCTTAGAGATGCAGATGTCATGAATATCCAGGAAACCGTAATGCAGCTCAAAGACCTGAAGCTGAACGGTATGGCATCATCATATGAGGCCATAATGGCGCTGCCGGTACAGAACCGTCCCACGCTGGAGTTTGCCATAGCCAAGATGGCGGAGGCGGAACAACAGTACCGCAGAGACAGGAAAACTGAAATGTACATCAAGACAAGCCGTCTCAGATATACAGCCTTCATTGAAGACATAGTATGTGGCACAGATCGTAATTTTACTGCCGAAGATCTTGCCGCATTGTCTGACTGCTCATTTATACGCAGGCATGAGAATCTGCTCATACAAGGTAAATGCGGGTGCGGGAAATCCTTTATAGCATGTGCCCTGGGCCGACAGGCATGCATGCTTGGATATAGGACATCTTATCTAAACATGAACAGTTTTGTAGAGAAGATAGCCATAAGCAAGCTTGACGGCTCCTTCCTTAAAATGGTATCATCACTTGAAAAGAATGACCTGATAATCCTGGATGACTTTGGCCTCCAGCCATTGGACACAAATACTCGTCTGGCCTTGCTACAGATACTTGAAGAGAGGTATGAACGGAAATCTGTAATCATAGCATCACAACTGCCGATTGTCAAATGGTATGACTACATAGGAGATCCAACGCTTGCTGATGCTATAATGGATAGGCTGGTGTCAAATGCAAACCGAATTGAATTAAAAGGAGAATCGATGCGACAGAAAAAGAAAAAATAGATACTTTTACCCAATCTTTGCAGAACTGAAACTTTGGTACCGTTTGGAGCGCTACGAACGGTACCGTTTCAAGCGACACACTGGTACCGATTACAGTGATACGCTTGGTACCGATACAGCGCTATAATCAAGAAGCCAACCTTGAACAGTTACTCCTCTATGCCATTGGTATATACAGGAGCGCCGGCATACACCGGATGCTTGTGCATGGGTTTCCACGTGGGGCGCGCCTCAATCTTCTTGCCGAGCATAAAGACACGCAGAGCCTCCACGTTCTCGTTGGGCTGCCAGTCGGTCGTGGCCGATTCCACCTGATGAATCACACCCGCAGCACCACCCACGGCAGTCTTGATCACCTCTTTGTAAGCATTTTCCGGACCCACAATCCGCACCTCCGGGTCGAGCGTTGCGGCACACAGCCAGAAGTTCGCATCATAGCGAGGATCAGCAGGCTGCTTGTGGATATGAACCCCAGGAACGTCCTTCAGCAGTTCCTCATACAGAGCCTGCACATACTTATGGTGAGCAATCCAGCAACTGATGGAAGTTATACTTCATACACAGACGGGCCGATGCCCACCTCGCAATCCCCTACTCCAAAATATCTTCTGGGCCGATGCCCCCTTACACCAGATTTGGAATACCGTTCAACTCATTCTGAATATACGTCAGACTCGCAATCTTCTCCTTGGTCTCTGCCAGATCCAGGCGCTTTGTATTGTTTGAGTTGAACTCCTCGATGGTGGCGCGCTTCACGTCACCCACCTTGAAGTACTTGTCGTAGTTCAGGTCGCGGTTGTCTGCCGGCACGGCGTAGAAGTTACCCATGTCGATGGCCTTGGCGGCCTCTTCCTTGGTCAGCAACGTCTCATACATCTTCTCACCGTGACGTATGCCAATCACGCGAATCTCCGGCTCGTTAGGTGCCTGGTGCTTGAACAGTTCCACCACAGCCTTAGCCTGAGTTTCAATGGTACAAGCAGGTGCTTTCTGAACAAGAATATCACCATTCTTACCATTCTCAAAAGCAAAGAGAACCAAATCCACAGCCTCCTCCAGACTCATAATGAATCGCGTCATCGAGGGCTCAGTAATAGTAATCGGATTGCCCTTGCGAATCTGGTCAATCCAAAGAGGAATCACACTGCCACGACTGCACATCACGTTGCCATAACGCGTGCAGCAGATCTTCGTATCGCCACTCATACGGCTCTTGGCCACAGCAATCTTCTCCTCAATGGCCTTGGTGATACCCATGGCATTGATAGGATAAGCCGCCTTGTCCGTCGAGAGGCAAATCACACACTTCACGCCCGCATCAATGGCCGCATCCAGCGTGTTGTCCGTACCTATCACGTTGGTCTTCACCGCCTCCATGGGGAAGAACTCGCAGCTGGGCACCTGCTTCAGGGCTGCAGCGTGGAACACATAGTCCACACCTTTCATGGCGTACTTCAGTGTGCTCTTGTTGCGCACGTCACCAATGTAGAACTTAATCTTGTTGGCCACCTCAGGCATACGCGCCTGGAAGTCGTGGCGCATGTCGTCCTGCTTCTTCTCGTCGCGGCTGAAGATGCGAATCTCGCCGATATCAGTGCGAAGGAACCTATTCAACACTGCATTACCAAAGCTGCCTGTACCACCCGTAATCAGCAGCGTCTTGTCTTTAAATACACTCATATTGTTATAATTGTTTTTATTATCCATATTTCGTCTTCTTCCAAAGGATGGTACGGACCATCCTTAGCCTCAAAAAGGATAGTTCCTGATTCAAGACACTTTAAACTATGCCACCGTCCTTTTTCAATGTTAAGGATTGTACCACCAGGAACCATATCAATGGTATCTGTCAGATTTCCATTCTCATCATAAAAGTACTCTTCAAAGTGCCCACGGATGCAGATACAAGTTTCAGAAGAACCCTTGTGCCGGTGAATTGGCATTACAGTTCCAAGTTCCAGCGCGTTAAGCATACGTTGTGATTGATCCTCCGTACTATTCCTCAGATCAAGGTTACAACGTAATCTTGGGTTCTCTTTGGCTTTTGCCGTTAGCTCATCAAGTATCTTTTTATCTACAACCATTAATAATTTCCCTTAATCCGTTCTCAATTTCTTCTAACGCAACTGTACAACCCCGCATCCGATAAATGTATAATGGAGTAATGCATCCGAGATCCATAGAGCACGAGCGCGTCTCGTTATCTATAAATTCTTTCAACCTTGCAAGAATATCGGAATTCATGACTAAAACAACCTTTCTTTTACTTTTATCCAGTTCACATTAAGCATTATCCCTGGTGCAAATCTCAGAGTACTCAGCGGAAATATCGTACCTACCAAAATTGTGTCTTGTAGTTTTCTCCACTCGCCTTCCTTAAGAATAAAAGAAATAATCTTGCATGCTTTCTTGTGCCACTTACGATCTTTACTGTAAAGAGGCATTGCATCCACGGGCATTCCAAGGTGTTCCACAGCAACGGTAGCAAATGCACGCCATTCAGACATCAATCCAGACCGCACAAGTCGTTTCTTCAATAAAGATATATCAACTTTGTCTCTGTATTTCCATAACAACCTACACCAATCGCAAACCTGTCTCAGAGTCATCCCTTCCTTATAGAAATGCTTAATAAAGTGAGTAAACACAAAAAAAACATCGTTATCTATAGACGGAAGAAAAACTATTGTATTACCATCCTTCCACGACCTAACATTCCCACCGTAGAACACATCTCCCTGCACAGCGTCGACCTCTCGATCAATTGTCGTAGATAATCCCGTTCTTAAAGAACCATGTACTTCTACAAACCAAGAATCTATGGTAAGGCCAACTTCTTTTGAATAAAAACCACCATCCTTTCTGTTCGAAGAAAACCGCCCTAAATAATCAACAGCTTTTTTATAGTTATCATTGCTTAACAACAAATCCACATCACCAGAAGCTCTCCATAGCGGTCTTTCGTAGCATTGAGCAACACCTTGTCCTTTAACAAGAATTGAATAAATGTCGGCATCCCTCATTCTATCAACAAGATTGGCAATGAAAGCATTCAACGCGACATTTCTCTGCTCTATTTGAATCGTTTGTCCAACAAACTGCAAAACGTCCACTTGTGGAACTTTTAAATCAGTTACACGTTCAAGACCTGCAGCGATGAGACCAACAACAGCATGTGTTTCTGCAAGACGTAAAACTTGTGAGTAGTTAATGTCTTTAAACTGTGAGAGCCGAGCCTCCTTTTCCCATAGTCCTGCTCTAACCAGTTCAAAAAAAGCCAATTGGTTATTGTTCGTCATTTACTGAAACCAAGATCATTCTCTTAATGAAGGAAATGCTTAATAAATGCATTCACAATAAAGCAACAGACATGGAATGCCGCTGACACCTTGTTGATCTTCTCATCTTGAGTCTGTATCTCCCATACTTGCCTTACGCTCTTCCACTTATTTGAGCTCAGTGATTTACTCATCACACGATAATGGCTCAACACTTCATTAAGTCCGTAGCAAATGGTGCCATTTCGCATCAGCATCAACCAAGTAGCATAATCCTGTCCACCACGTCTTAATGGCATTTGGAAATCACCCGTTTTGTTTCTATCAATCATCACTGTTGATGTGGAAATCATCGTATTCTTCAGGAGGAACTTATACGATATCTTTTCCTTTACTCCACGAACTGAGTTTAGAGGCTTATCTTCTTCATCAATGCAATCCATTGCCGTACAACAGATGGCAGCATCCTTCTCTTTCATAAAAGCGAGCTGCTTCTTTATTTTGCCCTCACACCACATATCATCAGAATCCAGAAAGGCAACATACCTTCCCCTCGCCAATTTCAATGCCGTATTACGGGCTACTGCAGCTCCACCATTCTTTTCCTGTTTGTGATAGACAATATTGGGATACTTGGCCGTATACTCTGCAATTATTTCAGCAGAATTATCCTTAGAGCAGTCATCCACAAGCACAATCTCCAGATTCCCATACTCTTGGGCTAGCATAGAATCTATGGTCTTCCCTATCACCTTCCCCACATTATAAACGGGGGTGATAACGGAAACAATCTCATTGTCGTATAGTGGCATATTATTTTACATAAATCGGAGTCAACCAATCCTGATACTTAGCAAGCTTACCTTGTACGCATTCCAGATACTTCAGATGTATCTTCTTAGTCCATTCACCTTGATCACCCGTACCAATAGCATAACGATCAACAGTATAGATAGGTGTAACCTCCATTGCTGAACCGCAAAGGAAAGCTTCATCTGCCATATACACCTCAGTACGGTCAATGGTACGCTCCACGAACTTCATACCCAGTTCTTCTGTAGCCAACTTGATGACGGTATCACGGGTAATACTTTCCAACACGCTATCTGTCAGACGAGGAGTAATCAGAGTATCACCTTTCACCATAAAAAAGCAGCTGCCAGGGCCTTCAGCAATCTTACCGACTTCATTCAAGAAGATGCAGGTATCAAACCCATTGCGTAATGCTTCACGCTGACCAACACGGCTGTTGATATAGTTAGCTCCACACTTGATACGTGGACTAAGGTTCTCGTCACTTATTCTGCGCCAAGAGGTAATGCAGCAGTTCAAACCTTTCTTGTTATACTCAGCAGCTGTACGACCACGAGGAATAGGAGCCACAAACATTTCAACCGGTCCTTCAGAACCCCAACTTCCAAATCCATCCACGAACAAGGTCTGGCGAACGCTAAGGTTCTCATCATATTCATTGGCCTTTACGGTATCAACCAGGGCTTTCTTATAGTCCTCCTTGGTGAATTTGCTGTCAAGCTGTATCAGTTTAGCTGAGCGAATCAAGCGGTCATAGTGGTCAGACAAGCGGAAAGCATAAAGCTGCTTCTGCTCATCATTCCAATAGCACGGGATTCCCTCAAATACATTCAGTCCAAACTGTGAAGTAGGTGAAAGCACGTTCACCATTGCATTATTCACATTCATAATCTGACCTTTGAACCAGATCAGTCTATTTGCCACATCAGTTTTTGCCATATCTTTATTCAATTATTTGTTTCTTGTATTATTTTTCATCAGGAAGATGAGCAATACGCTTTACTTCCTCATCATCCATGGCGGCAGATTCTTCCGCACTCATACCCTCACGCTGGTCTTCATTGATGTTCGCGCTCTGGAACACCTTCAGGATTGACCACCAGAGAATCTTGATATCAATCCAAACACCCTCTTTCTTAAACAGGTCAACATACTCGTTATCCAGCGTCACTTTCTCATCCCAGGAGTTTTCATTACGGCCTTTGCACTGAGCAAGTCCAGTAATGCCACCTTTCACTTGGAATCGCTTTTTATACTTCTTATTCAGTGTATCAAAGTCACCAAGTTCGTATGTAACGCAAGGTCTGGGACCGACTACAGAGATGTCTCCTTTCAGCACATTAAAGAACTGCGGGAACTCATCAATACTGGTTTTCCTGAGGAATGCACCCACTTTGGTCACTCGGGGGTCATTATCATACGAGAATAATCCTGTGCCCAAATACTCCGCATTTACCACCATAGAGCGAAACTTCAACATCTGGAACACACGTCCATCCTTGGTTCTGCGTCCCTGCTTAAAGAACACTGGGCCTTTGCTGTCCAGCTTGATGGCAATAGCCACAACAATCCAAACCGGAGTTAACAGGATAACGGCTATCAGGCAACTAGTAAAATCAAAGCAACGCTTGATAAACAGATTCAGTTTATACATGCTTAGAAATTGAATGTATGGAACAAGTCATCAAAGTTCTCCTGGCGTTTAATCACCTCGGTCTTTCCTTCGCTAATATCCAGCACCGGGAAGTTCGGAAGAATGAAAGGCGGCTTCATCACCAGAGAGTAACTACCACAGTTGCTAATCACTATAGCATCCTGATGAGCCAGTTTGCCAGAGTAGTTGTGATAGAGCACATCACCCTCAATGCAGGTAAAGCCCACAAAGTCCAAATCTTTGTACTCTATCTGCTCTTCCCCCATAGGAATCACTTCCATAGGAGGATTGATGCCAGTCATACTGATATTCTTTTGGCTACCTAAAACAGTAGCAATCCACTTACCACGAACATTCTTGATGGTCTTAACTGTCCCCACGAATTTCATGCAGTCACCCACCACGGCACTACCTGGCTCAATCAACAGTTCTGGTTTCATTGGTTTATCTGCAAAATAGTTTGCAAACACCTGAGCTGCAGCATTAGCATATGCGTTGTAATCTGGTATCTCACAAGAGAACTGAGCACGAAGCGAATCTGCCATCTTACCAAACAGGCCTCCTCCTATATCAATACGCTCAGGGATAATACCCAAACGGTCTATTAAATCTACCATACCCTTTGCCCTTGCAGGCCAGTAACCAATCTGACGCTTGGCAAAATGACACTGGAAATTGATTAACTTCACATTCTCGGTAGTCGTGACAAACTTGACAGCCTCCATAAAGTCCTCGCCTTCCGTATCAAAACCAAAACGGGAAACTACGCCATCGTTCACCTCATAGTTACAACGAATACCTACATGAATCAACTTATCCTGATGACGGTTATGGATACCCTTAATCTGCTCTAGTTCTTCTTTACTGTCAATATTCACCGTACCACCTTCTAACAAGAACTGCTCCATAATGGATAAATTCTTGATAGGGCCATTCCATATGATGCGGTCAGCCTTGCAGCCCACACGTTTGGCAATCTCTAACTCCATCTCGCTCACCACCTCTGCGTAACCACCAAGTTCATTGACGATCTTACAGAGTTTGGGGGTGTAGTTAGTCTTATAGGAGTAAGCAATATTCCAATTAGGATATATATCGTTAAAAGCTGCTTTCAGTTCAGTGAAGTTCTTACGGAATTGGGCACTATCCAAAAGGTAGAAAGCCTCTCCGTGTTCAGCACGTAGTTGTTCAATAATCTGTTTATCCATAAAAAAATCAATAATTCGTACCCGCAATCTTGTTCACGACCGCAACAACAGCCTTACGATTCCCCTCAAAATAGGCTGCATCAGCATGTAATGCTTCTTTCTCTAATGCTCTGAGTCCAGAAATGCCAGTATCAAATATTCGTTTCACCTCATTCATGTCCGTAACGACATCAGTGTTGCAGAAACTACGACTCACTATCACCATACTTGATCCTAGGCGCACATGTTCCTTAAGCACCATAGATCCAGGGAGTGCACCACCATCTAACGTAGCAATCCCTCCAAAACCGAATGGAATTCCCTTAGCCTTTATTTTGTTTCCAAGCTTTTCCACAGTACCATTGGCCAATAACTCAAACATAAACTTCATACCCAACTCTAGGTGCATGTCGTTCAACCCAAGATGAATCATGTCAATTCCTGGAACTTCAAGGATTTCATCTATCAAGTTGGCTGATTCTACGGTTTCCACCAGCAGGAGCGTTTTAGCCCTACCATCAACCAGATTAATAAAAGTTTTAACCTCCTCGATGGTTTTAAAAAATGGAAGCATTAGAATATCCGCACCAGCTGCAATAGTCGCGTCTATCTCATCTTTTGAGGAGGGATAATCCGACAAGGTATCATGGACAGGATTCACACGAACCAGAACCTTTGCAGTCTTGACAGAAGCTTTGATGTTCTCAACATCTTTTACAGTATGATGATTCTGCACAGTGTCTAACCCACCTTGTCTGGCATCCTTGCCTATGAATTCCATATCAAGGAAAATCCAGTCTACACCAGAAGCCTCCGCTATCTCAGCTACTGCGGGCTTGTTGGTGATATACATTAAATGAAGAGCCATCTTATTATTATTTCAGGTACTCAGACAAGTCAATCATCGAGCCAACCTTATCTAAAAACTCCTGTGTATAGAATGTCTGGAGGCCGCCTAATGATGTAAAGGTCATTTCACCAAAATAAATCTTTCCATTAAGGTTGTATAGATCGACTCGTACAATTGGGAATGGCTTTGCCAGTTTCTCGGCGACTTCAAGCATGCCAGACAGATTGGCTGGCGCAGGCATAGGTGTTCCTTTTCTATAAATTGAATCAAAAATTGAATACTCAGGATGAGCATTCCACTCCCGATCGTAAGTCATAACCTCAATTCCATGGGGAGGGGTGCGATTACAACAAGCCCAAATGTATTCAGCACGTCCGTTAATACACCATATCTTATAATCAATTAGAGTATTCGACACTTTTTTAGAAATCTCGTCATTTTCAAGGAACTCTTCTGCAATAATCCCCGGCTCTATTCTCATATAATGACGACCGGCCTCAAGCCCTCCATATCGCTGGGAATATACTTTTCGCATATATTTTAAAGCCTTTTCTTTATCAAAAGTACTTTTATCCTTAACAATAACTGGATCACCGGCACCTTGAACGGCTTTAAGGATGAAAGAGTTGGGCAGTTTGTCAAAATCAATTTCGTCCGCTGTTTTCCAATAACCATATAATTTGACTAGACAATCCGACAGCCCACACTCATCCACATACTTTCTTACTTGATACTTGTCCGCAAGTTCTGTCCATTTTGTAGTATCCGTTCTTAGAGACAAATACAAAATCTTTTCATTCATATCCACAGGAGGATCAAGACGAATAGGCCTATGGAATCTCACAAAATAGCGTGCCTTAATAACCAACTCTGGATTACGCTCACTTGTATACCATGTCAGCTTAATAAGTGGCTGACAAATTACCTTCAAAAACTTATTTGTTGTAATACTCATAAATGTAATTATTTTATTATTCTTCTTCTAACATAATCTCCAAATATTCCCATAAATAGGACAGGGTGCTTTAATGCAGAAATAAATAACTGCTTGTGATTTGCTTTTCTGTAAACTTTATATCCCTTCTGTATCTCATTATGGTAGTTTTCAGAATTATCTTCCTTCTTCAAACACCCGTTTAAAAATGGGAAACGCCACTCTAATGGTATAGCACTTTCTTCCACTATGTGGGGGCAACACTCTTTATCTATACGCACATAATCATTCTCCAATACCGCCTTACCATTATTAAAACTCAGTTTAACAACAGCACCGATTTTACATTGTTCACTTGGCATGTCAAATACAAAATTCCCAAGAGAATAGTAGATTCGCTTACCTTTGTAATCCTCAAATCCTTGAAGCACATGGGGGTGCATCCCAATAATTAGATCAAAGCCGGCATCAATCAACCAATGGGCAATTTTTTTTTGCGAAGACGAGGGACGGTTGATGTATTCATTACCCCAGTGAACAAAAAGGACTTTAAAAGCTTCACCCGGCAAAGACGCAATTTCTTTTTCAATTTCTTCATACTCAGGATTATACCAGTAGAGTGGTTTGTTTTCCGACTCCTCTATTCTTAGACATAAACCCGTAAGTGAAACAGTTTTATTCTGGTATTCAAAAACACAACTTTTCCTTGTTTCGATCCCGAAAACTTTGCTCCCATAGCCCTCGAGAGCATTTACAGTCTCAAGATAGGCCTCCCCCCCATGCTCCATTGCATGGTTGTTAGCAAAGCCATAATAATCAAAATGATTAAGTGACGCTAACACATTGGGATTAACTCTAAAAGACTTCGCGTAAATCCCGCAATTTGAGCTAGTTGAAGAAGCAACCCCTTCAAAGTTACCCACCCAAACATCATTATGTCTTCTCTCCAAGTATTTATAGGGATTAAATCCATTCGCGATGTTAGTCCCTATGCCAAAACCGACGTTAAAATGCCAATCGGTGAGATTGATATCACCTGTAAAAATCAACATGGATTATTATATAATAGATAAATGGATTTATCTTAATTCGTGTTCTATCTAAAGAAGGACGTCTAACAACATTTTTAATGATGAATACAAAAAACTAGACAAAGCCAACTACCCTTGCCCTTTTGCTACTGCTATCTTGTTTGCAAAAAAAAGACTTTCTATTGAGGCTGACAAATACTATGTAACAACTCTTTAAATTTAATCGAGTTTTTATGAGCGTCATGATTCTCTACCGCAATTCTTTGTGCATTAGTAATCAATTCTTTCCTCTTATCTTCATTATATAATATATCTCTAAGCGAAACCTCAAGATCTTCTTTTCTGCCCACGAACATGCCCGCGCCATTATCTTTTAAATATTTAAGTCCGACGTTGCCATCTGGCCCATATGCTAATATTGGAATACCAGAAAACAAACAATCCGTTATCTTGCCAGAAAACCCGAAATTGGTTTGTCTCGCATACCTTTCCTCACTATTCTCTGTAACAACCAATACACATGCTTTGGAGGTAACATCTTTCACTTCTTCATATGAAACGACTCCATGATAACATAGGCCTGGGGTGGTATTCAAAACAATCAAAGACTCCTCATCTTTTACTATACCGTATACATCAAGAATATAACTATCATCAATCTTTGTAAGAGCATTCGCTATATCAGCCAATGGGAAACAACGGCCCCATGACAAATTACCTGTATAAACTATTCTCTTTGATGTTGTGGTGCACTTAACTGGTTGTAACGACAAATCTGATGACTGATAAATTACAACACTTGGCATATGAAAATAAGAATCAAATCTATTTTTTAACCATTCAGAATTATATATTGAGATAGCTGTTTGCTTAATTGCTTTGGACATTGACCTACGTAACAGATAACGGTAGATAGGAAATAATAATGGATTCCCCCCATCGTTTTCAATAAAAAATGAAATCTCTGTGTTGAACAGGACAAGTGGGACATGCTTATATTTAGCTATTTTTGTGGCTATCTTGTAAAAAAATGGTATATCACCACATTGCAAAACTACCACATTAGGGTTAAACTCATCAATCCATTCTCTAAGATCACTATTCCACCAGTTACTAGCACTCCACATTACCTCTCGGAATATCATCATAAGTGTGGACCGGCCAAACTTTTTACGGTAATTCGATACTTTTTCCGTTGTTTCATTTATTGAGGATTGAGATATTCTTCTCCCCTTATTCTTGAAGAATATTGAACGGAGCGCATCTTTATCTTTAAAATGATAAAAGCTTGAACAGGTATTAAAGTCGTTAACGCCGTCTATAACATAGAATTCTGCTACATCCTCTTTATTAATCTCTCGAAAAAGACATCCAAAAATACGTCCGTTTGAATTGGTTTCAGAAAAACAATTACTACTTACTGCTAATACTTTCATATAATCCATCTATAAGTAATACGTCTATTTCTCGTAGCTGCGTTCCTATAGTCTTAGATAAAAATCCTTTAATTATTAATAATTATAATGCTATTACCTCCTTGCAAACACCTATTGTCCAAATTAAGAGCTGTCTTACGAAAAATGATTGCTGTGACCTATCTTAACATTTTCTATGCGACCTTCATTATAATTAAACCGGGCATAATATGGTAGTAAAAAGAAATAACCTATTCCAAACATCCAAGGACGTTGATAGATTGTCGTAAGAAAAAGCACGGTAAATAGCAACATTTTTGTTCCCTTACAATATTTATGAGCATAAAGCAAAAAGAAAAGAACATATAAAGCAAAACATATCATACCACACCTTAAAACAACAACTTTATAAGACGAAGAGCCTTCAAATGCGGAAGCATAACTATTAAAGTTTCTGTCACCAATCCACCAGTCTAAGGACCATTTTTTACTTTCGTAAATTTTGTCAGCTTCATAATCCATTCTATTATTTCCAGCAAATGTGCCCTCTTCTTTATTCCATTCAACTCTCTCCCAAACTCTTTCGGATAATATTTCATTATCTTTGGTCACCTCATAAAAGGCTACAATAAACAAAGCAATAATTAATAAATAAATTATACGAAGTTTAGTAATATTCTTTATAAGAAAGAATAAAAACACGCCAATATAAAAAAACAGAGATAATGAAAGCGCTCCAGAAAGAATAAGAGCATAGGTCTTCCAATCCTTTCTGTTCATGTCAAGAATAAATAGCAAAATCACATTCATTGTACCAATAACTCCCGGCTCTTCAAAAGGGCCACAAAATCTGAATGCATACAATGAGTTCATTTGTACTGTTAATGGATACACAGTATAATCAAATGTGTTCAATTCATTCAATGGAGCTATATTTCCTATTGGACTAACGAGCCCCAAGAGAACACCAATCCACACTAAAGAGGAAATCAACAGTATCGCGGCATAAATATTAATAAAAATATTAAAAGTCTTCTTTGTAAAGTCTTCTTTCCCAAAAGCCACAAAGACACTAAACCCTAAGAAGATAAATCCGAAAAAAGACACCCCTGAGGTTAGGCAATATAAGACCATCACAAATGAAATAAATACAAACAGCTTTGCATTCTTCTTTATTTCATTATTCTTTAAAAATAAAAAAGCCAGTATTGCACCAACCCCACCAAGAAAAACATCATTTGATATTAACCCCCATACGAAATAAGGTCCCAAAACAACAAACAATAATATAGCTGCAATTGCCGGAAGAAAATAATTCCTTCTTATAACCATAATGCATTTAATTTAAGCCAGTTGTTATTCCCTATTAATTCTTTTGATCGTGCGCTCAATGGTTTCTGATAAAACCTCTTCTGGTAAACTATCATATAAAATAACCTCAACACCTAGTGCATCATACTCTAATGCAAGAGTAGAACTATAGGAAAAAACAACATCAACTTTAGGGAAGATTGGTCCATCTAACAAGACAAAATCGAGAGAACTCTGGATTTTTTTATATGCCGAAACCTGAAGAGTAGGATGATTCTTTAAATAGACTCTAATACCAGTTCCTTGAAATCTTTTAATCAATTCTGTTTCTTTATCAATATATAGAGTTGAATATCCAACAATTAGAATTGCTTTCTTCCCATCAATGTTTTCATTGAATTGTTTTAATGAATATCCCACATATCTCACCTCTGGACTACAATTCAAAACCGATGACGACATAGCTACTCTTTCTTTTTCTGTAAAACAATAAAGAACAGCAATATCATTATATCTGACGGGAAGTTTATTTGACCAAAAATTGTATTGTTCGTTATATTCATAAAAATCAGATCCTATATGAGAAGGGTTTTCCAGCACAATCTCTGTACCATGCTGAATTAGACATTTACGAGAATGCGGCAGGTACTTAAATAATACTGCAAATGAGTCTTTGTGGTTAGCAAAAAATAGTTCTGTATCAGACGGCAATTTTCTTATAGCCAGATTAAAAAAAAACCATCTTATTGAAAGGAGTGTTGGCAATACGAACTTGCATCCCTTTTTTCTATACGCATAATACACAACGATGATTGAGTCCCAAGATGCTTTAATAGCATCATTGAAGGAAAGCAGGGAGAAAGGACTTGTCACATTTATACATTCCTTATTTGTATAGTTCATCCAAGGTAAAATGAGCCAAACGTCATCTTCTTTAATTGTTAAACCAGCATTTTTCGTGACGCGAGGCAGAGCAATTGAAGCAAATAAAAAAGCCCTCCTTCCATGTGGGTTATTATTCTTATCCCATAATATATTTATAAAGGCTCTTATTGTGAAAGCAAGCCCAATAAAAGGATAAACGTACACAATAATGGCTATATAAATCTTAAGTAATGACGTATTACTTCTCAAGAAGGACGGAACCAACTTACTTCTTGCACCAAGGAAAGGATGATAAGTACTATAATCGTTAGCTTTATCAATCTCGTTTAACACATCCAAGTTCGAAAGTGATGTTAAAAAATGAAGCCTATCTATCTTTGCCATATTTTATCTCTTAAATAATGTAATATCAAGATTGAAGAGCCTATATTACATACAAAAAATGTAGTTTGAAATGAGCCTATACCTTTCCTTCGTCAGGCTCTAATTATCCTTCTAAATACAGGTTCCCAAAAAGAGATAAAAACTCTTTTTGAAAAACCATAAGAAAAAAGAAAACCTACAACAAAATTATAGAACATCTTTACCATTAAAAACAATTCTGGTTTCATTAGAAACATACTCCGTTGCATATTGGCTTTACACCAACAAACATCATCCTTTTTTTGTACAAGGTTTTCAATATAATATTTCCATTGAGTGATTCCTTCAGTGGTTTTATAAGCAGTCGTTACATCCTTAAGATTGACAGAGACTCCAATCCCTGCATAATAAATACTTCCAAGGGTTTTAATATAGTATGCTTCATCTAAATATCTAAAGAATTGACTATCAAACGTTGATTCGGCTAAGCTCAATCCTTTATCTAAAACTGCTGGTTGGAATTGAGATGTTACTGCCGCACTAAATAAAGATGCCCTCCATGAAACAAGCCCCCTTAAATAGAGTCCAAAATAATTCTTATTACGGTTAACGACCCTATTTCTTAAGTCAATTATATCTTCTCTATTATCGTACCTTATGATAAAACCACTCATTAATGCGATAGGGGCAGATATATCAATCCTGTTATTATCCAAATACTCCTGTGCAGCTTTAAAGAAACCATCACACAATGCATCATCTCCTTCTAACCAACAATAAAAATCAGCGTCTCCTCTAAGAGACATCACCTTGTTGGAATTCCCATAGATACCCAGATTGGGTTCATTACGGTAAGCTACGATATAATCTGGATACTTATGGACATAGCTCTGAATAACCTCCCAATTATTATCAGGAGAACAATCATCGCATATAACAATCTTATTGAGTCCGTATTCTTTCTGCTGTAATATAGACTCAATATTACGTCCTATAACATCAGCCTGTTTATAGGTTACGATGAGCACATTTATTTTATACATAAAAATTACCCTTTAAATGAGTTTATAGCACTTATAACCATTTGACACTCTTCAATAGTAATAGAAGGTCCAATAGGCAAACTTAACTCCTCGTCGGCAATCTTCTCCGTGATAGGCAGAATTAATTGTGGTATATTCCAGTCCTCCTTAGAATAACACTCCTGCTTATGAGGTGCTATGGGGTAATGAATTACAGTACCAACACCATTCTGATCCAAATAATCATGCAAGGCATCACGTTTACCATTACCAACTAAAATCGGGAACAGATGATATGCATTTTGCTCATCGGGCAGCAAGTCAGGAAGCGTTACCAGTGGATTTTTGATACCATCATAGTAAAGATGTGCAACCTCTTTGCGATGAGCATTGTCCTCGACCAGATACTTCAACTTTACATCCAGAACAGCTGCCTGTATTTCGTCCAGACGAGAGTTGCGACCGGTATACTTAAATACATACTTTTTCTGAGAACCATAGTTTGCAAGTGCTCGAACTGCAGCAGCCAATTCAGGATCATTTGTAGTAACCGCGCCTCCATCACCAAGAGCTCCAAGGTTCTTCCCTGGATAGAAACTATGACCTGCGGCATCACCAATAGAGCCGGTTACCCTGCCATCGGTATGCTTACAGCCATGTGCCTGGGCATTGTCTTCAACCAGTTTTAATTTGTATTTTTTGCAAAGAGCACCTATCTTATCAGTATATGCATTGCGGCCATAGAGGTGTACTATTGCTATGGCCTTGGTTCTAGGAGTAATGGCCGCCTCAATGAGGTCATCGTCAATTTCCAGGGTATTTAGCTTTGGCTCAATAAGAACGGGCGTCAAGCCATTCTCCGTGATCGCCAGTATTGTGGCAATATAGGTATTTGCCGGGACAATCACCTCATCACCTGGCTGCATTACACCCATCTCAATATAAGCACGGAAAATCCATATGAGAGCATCCAAGCCATTAGCGCATCCAATACAATACTTGGTTCCAATAAACTTGGCATAATTAGCCTCAAAACTCTCATTCTCTTTACCCTGGAGATACCAGCCTCCATTTACTACACGGCTTACTGCCTCGTTGATCTCTGCTCCGTGAAGAGCCGTTACGTCTTTCAGTGATAAAAAAGGAATCATATGATATAACTATTGTTTCTTTATCCGAGTATTAAGGAATCCTATTATTTGCTCTCTTTCGGTTCTCTTTAGTCCAAACAAATAAATAGAAAAGACAATCCAGATTTCATATATAATCACAAGAATTAACGAACCCACAATTGTGAATGAAAATACATGCTTAATAAGTAATAGGGGTCCTAAAGAAATAACAAATGTCACCAATACAGGACTAAGGGTATCTTTTATATAATCTATGTAATTAAAAGAAGTTAAGCGGCCTAATAAATAAATTTGATATAGCTTTTGTAGAAGCGTTGACAAGCAAAGAAGGATTGCATTAAAAAATGGTGGTGCACCCAAGATATAAGCAACATACATTATTGGAAGCTGAATCAAACTTATAAGGGCATATACTACTTCGTTGTTTCTAATCTTTCCCGTTGACTGAATACACGAATCAAAACCCGATCCAAGCACAGAAACGAAAAGGGTGATAAGTAAAAAGACCACAAATTCAACTGCATACTCTGGGGGTTCTTTTAACCATATAATCAAAATCTCCTTAGTAAAAGAAAGCATTGGCACAAGGAGCAGTAAAAGAGCCAAGGATGAAATACGACATATAATATACACAAGTCTTAACGATCGTTCTTGATTTCCTGCGCCATAACTTTTCATTATTTGAGGCACAGCAGCCTGTGTAATCCCTTTTATGAATGTATTAGCATAACTATTGACCTGAGATGCAATACCATATGCTGCATTTAATACCGTACCAAAGAAACGATTTATGATTATTGCAGCACCTTGAGTATTACCTATATAAGCTGATGCGCCCAATATGGACCATCCCGTAAATGAAGCTATTTCCTTATAATCTTCTTTCCTTTTATTATATTTAAATTTTACAATGCCTCTATCATGAATAAAGCAGTATGACTGATACAAGATCAAATTTAAGAACTGCATCCCTAACATTATAAAAGCAAAGAATCTAAGCCTATTACCTCCATATGTCATCATAAAAAGCACGAAAATAAGCCTTGCTACTGCAATGATAACTTCTACTATGGATGTAAATAAGAATTTTTCTTTGGCTATCGTAAGGCCACTAGCTGGTACATTGATAACGGTAACTGCAGCTGTTAGCAAGCTAATGTGGAAGACAAAACGCGCATCAGCAAGTTTATCGGGAGCAACAACAAGGTAATTATTTATGTAATAAAGACCTACAATTTCTCCTATTACCAGCAAGAAAAGAGCTAACAACCAATGAATCAAGGATAAACAACTATATGTTTGGCCAAGTCTTTTTAAATCACCAGTTCCAAGCCCAACTGCTAAAAAACGATAAGAGGTAGATACCATAGTAACACCTATAACATTAAGGAATGTTACGACACCTCCTACAACAGAATAAAGACCAAAGTCAGAAGACCCTAGTGATAAAAGTATATAACGAGATGCTAACAAACCTATTATGGTTGTTATCACCAACTTTCCGTAAAGAATACCTGTGTTTACTACTATTCTTTTATTATCATTCATTCGTAAATACTCCTATTTCAAATGCTTTACCAGCTCATTTGCTTTCTGGTACTCCTGCGGATTACCAATATCAATCCAAGTTCCATTTAACGGGAATCTTATCACCTTCTTTCCCTCAGAAATCAGCTTCTCTATGAGGTCCGTTGCATTAAAGAATGTATCGTCGGGTATCTCTTCCAGCGCTTTGCGTTTAATTAAATAAATACCGGCATTAGCATAATAGTTATATGTCGGTTTTTCTATAAGGCCATGTATATCTCTTCCTTCCAAATCAAAGATACCATAAGGAACAGAAACTGTATAAGGGACAGCTGCCACGGACATTTCCGCATTATGTTCCTTGAAGTGAATGAAAAAGTCCTCGTAATTTATATTTGTGAAAAGGTCACTATTCATCACCAGAATGGTGTCATTATAAAACTCCTTCACAAACTTTATGGAGCCTATTGTGCCAAAAAACTTAGGCTCACGGACAGTTTGGACTTTTACATCACCCCTCGGTTCAGAAAAATGTTCCTCTAACTGCTCTCCTAGATAATTAACTGTGACATTGATATGCTTAACGCCATTTGCAATAAGCCTGTCAATATTATGATCAATGATAGCTTTGCCTCCGACAGGGAGTAAAGGCTTAGGGGTTTTCTCAGTAAGGGGTCGCAGTCTCTCTCCTTTCCCTCCTGCCATCAATACAGCATCAATTGGAAGTCGAGTGGCATATTTCTCTAGATTAATTACTTCCACAATATGCATCTCTTTATCAAGCACCGGGACAAGCTTCATTTTCATCTCCTTCTGATGCTTGATTTCCTCGACATCGTCAATTCCTTCAACTTTCATATAGTTGAAGTTGCAATGCATTATCTTTTCTATTCTATCATTCACTGAAGCTCCGGCAATCAATGCACGTCGAGAATCACCATCAGTTAGAGTGCCTACCATTCTATCATTGTCATCAACAACGAAAAGTACTAATGGTTCGGGAGCCAATTCACAAATAGAAGATAGTGCTTCCAACAAACTAACGTTTTGGTTAATTACATGATTTTTCATATTGCATTATCTTTCTTTATCATTTCCGCCATCTTCCAATCCCACATGGTATCGAGATCGAATGATGACAAATCATCCATTACATATTTTACCCTCTTCTGCATTTTGTGCATGTGAGTAGTCTTCAATATCTTGGCATTCATAACATAGATGGCGCCATTATATTCATATACCTTTGGTGCATCCTGTCTTCTGAAGATATTACCATCTCCCTTGCAGATATGAAGGAAACCTTCCTGGTTCTCTTCAAATACACAATAATATGGATTGGCAGCACATTCCTTAACTGAAACAACCATATCCACATCTTTCCTATACAGACCTAATGCTTCCTTCACTTGCTGAGGAGTTCTAAATGGTGATGTATTCTGTAAAAGTACTACCACATCATAGTGAACACCCTTCTTCTCGTAAAAATCAAGCGCATGAAGTAATACTTCGTATGTTCCTGCTGTATCAGTTGCCAATTCCTCTGGACGTTTAAAAGGCACCTTCAATCCGTAGTTTTCAACTACTTGGATGATTTCATCATCATCCGTTGAAACACAAATATCCTCATCAGGGCAAATAGCACGTGCACAATCAATTGTGTAATAGATAAGTGGTTTCCCATCAAAAATTTTTATATTCTTTCTGGGGATGCCCTTACTACCACCACGTGCCGGTATAATTACTAATGTTCGCATTATTATAAATCGTAAAAATGCTTCTGAACTATATTCTCCAAAGGATAGGTCTTGACAATCTTCAAAATGGCATCGCAAGTACCTTCCTTATAATAGGGATTATCTATCTCCCTATGGCCGTATGCCACAACCTTCTTAAGCCCTTCCTTAATCTCCTCTTTGGAATAACCGCAATGAATCACACTACCTGCGGCAATACGACCTTTCTGACGGTCACCTATATCCAGTGTAGGTATTCCAAAACTGGGGACCTCAATGATACCGCTGGAAGAGTTGCCCAAAACGGCTTTCACATACTTCAGTGCAGAGAAGTAGCGTCTCTGACCCAAAGAAGGAATGAACATACATCTGCCCGGATTCTGATTTACATACTCCAGAATACGCTTAATGATAATCTGAGAGTTGGTGTCAGAATTCGAATAGGTGAAGATGATATGATAATTCTTATAATCATCCAAAGACTTCAAAAGATTCAGCACCTGTGTTTCTGATGACATATTAGAGAGCGTAACTGGGTGGTATGTGCAGAGGAAACATTTGTCAGTCATCTGGAAGTTTAAGCTCAGCTCAATCTCCTCTTTGGACATAAAGTCATTCTTCGTCACATTCTCCACACCCAGGGCGCCTACATTAAATACTCTGTCCGGCTGTTCACCCAACTGAATCACGCGCTTGCGGTAGGCCTCTGTGGATGTGAAATGCAGGTGGCTCATCTTGGTAATAGCGTGACGTATGGCATCATCAAAAGCTCCTTCGGTAATCTCTCCCCCATGTAGGTGGGCAACAGGAATTTTATAGATGAGAGCTGTAGAAGCCACTGCCAGCATCTCATATCTGTCACCAAGAATCAGCAGCAAATCAGGCTTCAAAGCATCAAAAGCATCTGCAAAACCGCTTACTCCCCTGCTGATTGACTTGGCTGTAGTATTGGCATTGTCAGGAGCCTCATCATCTGCCATATAAACCTTATAGTCAATCGTGAAGCCGTCACGTTCAATCTCCTTATAAGTTTCCCCTTGAAGCTTTGATAGATGCTGGTTGGTGGCAATCACCTGAAGCGTAAGTTCCTGATCATCCTTAATGGCTTTCATCAAGCCTCTAAGAATGCCATACTCAGCACGGCTACCGGTTACTACACAAATCTTACGCATACGCTTAGTTTCAAGTTCCATGTTTCAGGTTTCAAATCTCTATGAGGTCATCCTCTGAGAAATCACGTTTTGCCTTAGTGCCCACGGCTTCTTCCCAACGCATGGGTGACACACCATTGCCAGGACGTTTGACAGTTAGGTTCTGCTCTGTGAATACTTCGCCTGCTTTGATGTCACAGGCGGCTACAATACTCTTGCGGGCAATAGCAATATTCTTCTTCTCACTCTCACTCACATGCTTGGTACCATCACCTCCAACTGCCTTTTCTATATTGCGGATTGCAGAAACCATCGCTTTCAATTCGTCGGGCTCCAGACTTGCCTTATGATCAGGACCTTCCATATTGCGGTCAAGCGTGAAGTGCTTCTCTATTACGGTTGCACCAAGTGCTACAGCAGCAATTGGAACTTCAATGCCTTTGGTATGGTCAGAATAACCCACCTCAACTCCAAACTCTTTACGGAGTGCATCCATTGCTTTGAGGTTCACATCCTCAAAAGGTGTGGGATACTCGGTGTTGCAATGGAGTAGAATCAGATTCTCTTTGGATAGCCCATTCTTATAGAGTGCGTCAACTGCAGCTCTCACATCCTCCATATCACACATGCCTGTGCTAAGGATAGTAGGCTCATTGTATGCTGCAATACGTTTCAAGAAAGGATAGTTGGTCACTTCTCCAGAAGGAATCTTCCACAAACCCAAGTTCAATGAGTGTAGATACTCAATACTATCAAAGTCAAAAGCCGTGGAGAAGAATTTGATACCCAACTGGAGGCAGTAATCTATCAAGATTTCATGTTCTTCTGGAGATAACTCCAGTTTCCTCAGCATCTGATATTGGCTATCACCTTCTTTACCAATGTTCTTCTGTTGGTATTCAGCCTGCTTTGCTGACTTGGTTACAAGCTTAGAGGCCTTAAAGGTCTGGAACTTAATATAGTCCACACCTGCCTCCTTGGCTTTTTCAACCAGTTTCTTGGCCAACTCAATGGAGCCATTATGGTTTACGCCAGCTTCTGCAATGATTAGAGTATGATTGGTCATTATGCTTTGACTTTAAGTATGGCTGGATTGCCAGAATAGATGCCTTTCTCTGAGATTGACTTACGGACAAATGAACCGGCCCCTACGATAATGTCATCCCCTACGGTAATACAGTTTGCAAGTACCGACTGACTGCCAATAAAGCAGTTATTACCAACCTTGCATTCACCATTCACCATTGTCCCTGTGGAAATGTGGCATTGGTCACCGATCACGGCATCGTGCTCAATGTTCACGAAATTGTTAAGGATCACATTGCACCCCACTTTGGCATCCGCATTCACAAATGCCTGATGGAGAACTACAGTGCCTTCGCCTATCTCAGCATATTTAGAAACATGAGCTGTAGATGCAATCACTGTAGCCAGTTTGCCGCCAGCCTCTTTCACCCTGTTATACAGTTTGATGCGGGTTGCTGGGTTCTTGATGAATCCAACAGTAATGACAAACTCCGCCTTATCAACGTATGCAGGAATGTCATCGTCTGTACCAATCACCTTGGTAGAGAGTATTGTCTTCCCTACTTCTTCCGGCATATCCAGCACACCAAGAATGCTATATCCAGCACTCTCAGCAGCCTCAATCACTGACTTACAGTGACCGCCACCACCAACAAGAACTAAAGGTTTCTTCATTATTACAGGGATAAATCAGAAGGACGTACGGAACTAGGAATATTAACAACTCTATCCGCAAACCAGATAGTATTCTTCAACCCGTCATTCTCACACTTCTCAAACATGGGCAAGCGGTTCATCAATTCCCAAATGGGGCGGGTCATTACGCCATTGTCATTGGTTTGAGTCAAAAATTCTATCTGAGCCTCCTTGTTAGGCAGAATCACAACATTGAGCCAATAGTTTGAGAATGTATCAGGTGAGTCTACAAAGAACTCAATATCCGGAATGTTCTTAAAGAATGCCTCATATTCTGCTGCCACCTGTCGCTTACTAGCGATGTACTTATCAAGATTCTCTAACTGAGCACAACCAAGAGCCGCATTGATATTGGGCATACGGTAGTTGAAACCAATATGATCATGACGGAACTCCCAACGATGAGGAATCTTGGCCTGGGTGGTAATATGTTTGGCATAAGCACCAAACTCTTCATCATTGAAAAGCATCATACCGCCACCACCAGTGGTGATGGTCTTGTTGCCATTGAAACTGATTGCACCTACCTTACCAATTGTACCAGTATGCTGGCCTTTGTACTTAGAACCAATACTCTCAGCGGCATCCTCAACCAGTTCAATGTGCCACTCCTTACAAAGAGCAGCTATCTCCTCAATGCGTACAGGATGGCCAAAGGTATGCATAGGAACACAAGCCTTGATTCTGCGGCCAGTATTCTTGTTGTAACAAGCATACTCATCTTCCTGGTAAGCAAAGTCATGGCTCTTATCAAGTTCATTGATGCGGGTGTTCTTACGTACCTCTGCATTCTTCTGGAGCCACTCCTTCATAGCATCAGGTGAAAGACCCATCGTTGAGCAGTCAACATCCAAGAATACAGGGTGAGCGCCAATGTAGCTCAATGCATTACAAGTTGCAATGAAGGTAAGGGCCTGGGTGAGCACCTCATCATTTTGCTTCACGCCAACAAGCAGTAAGCTCATGTGAAGTGCGTTGGTACCGCTCACGCAAACCACAGCACGCTTGGCACCAGTGTATGCAGCCATATCATTTTCAAAGCGGTCTACGAACTTACCTACAGAAGAGACAAAAGTAGTGTCAATACAATCGTTCAGGTATTTCTTTTCGTTGCCTGCAAAAACGGGGACAGCCAGAGGTGTAAACTCTTGGTTGCCATATACCGATTTAATGAAATCAATTGTTTTTTTATAATCTGCCATGATTACTTGGTTTAATCACATTTACATCTTTTGGTCGAGGTTCTTGCCCTTCTCCTCGTGTTCGAAGTTGGGTATGAACTCACGGATGGCATCAACAACCTGAGCTTTGGTGAAGTCATCCTTCTGGAATATACCCTCCAACTTATTGAAGAATGCATCCACTTCCTTCATATCATGACGGGTGGTCTGCTCCACCACGCCCAAGGCTTGGAAGCGCTGCATGTCTATCTTTTCACCAGGGACATAGAACTCCTCGAAGGCCTTTTCACCTGTAGTATCTGAACCGAAATAAACTACTGGGTATTTCTCACTTTCATAACCCATCTTGGCAGCATACGCTACAGCCTCTGCATCATTAGCACATTGTTTCTTCTCAAAGCCTTCTGCTTTCACAAATTCATCACAAATGGCAGAGAACGTCAGCATCTGGTCTTCACCCAACTTCGGGAAGAACACTTCCCCGCCATTACCCAGAATGCAAGCCAACATACAAATCTGGCCAGACTCTTCAGGTGACACGAAATAACGCTTCACGTCAGAAGGAGCAACTAGCGGCTGCTTCTTCTGCAAACGGTGAATCCATCCATCAGGCAATGAACCATTCGAGAAAGCCACATTTGCAAAGCGAGCAGTAGTCACCTTGTAGTACTTGTTGTAAGCCATCACCAAGTCTTCCATGATACGCTTGCTGGCTCCCATGATGTTCACAGGGTTGGCTGCCTTGTCGGTACTTACACAGAAGAAATGCTTGGGCGGGAACTCACAAAGAAGGTCCATCAGCTTCTTGGCCTTGATGTCGTTGTTCTCAATGAGTGCCTGAACAGAGTATCTATCCTTCTCCGAGCGTACATGCTTGTGAGCGCTGAAGTTGGCCACAATATCAAAGCCCTTTTCCTCACGGAAAATGCGCTCAAAAATCGGATCTGCAAAGTTTAGCGTATAGCAACGGAACTCGTTTGGCACATAGAGTCCGTTAGTGCTTCGTACATCGCGGACCAATTCTGCCAAACCATTTTCGTTAAGGTCAACAACCACAACGCTCTTTGGTTCAAAGCGTAACACCGCCTTGACGAAACTGGAGCCAATACTTCCAGCACCACCGATGACACAAACCTTCTTTCCTTTAATCTCCTTGGTCAACCTTTCCTTATTCACCTCAATATCTGGGGCAAACATGCTGACAGGTCGGAAGGTGACACTATCTGATATGAATTTATCTAAATTGAACATATATTATCTACACCTTTCTAAATTCCAAAAAAGAATCATAATTCCGTATATAGTCATCTGCTTTATAAATATCTGATGCTAACACCATACATACAGCACCAGCTGAAAAATCAACCAAATCACGCCAAAGACCTGGTTTAACATATAGCCCTTGATACGGTCTATTCAAGAAAAAACTTCGTTTACAATTGCCATCATCTAGTGTGACAGTAAAAGAACCACTTGCTGCAACTATTAGTTGACTTAATTCTTTATGTGCGTGTGCGCCACGATTCTCTCCACCAGGAACATCATAGAGATAATACACGCGTTTTACATCAAAGGGAAGTGTTTTTCCGTTCTCCACTACTGTCAGATTACCCTTTCTGTCACTATGGTGTCTATCAAGTTCTACCATAGAACAATCAAAAACACTATACTTTTGTAGTGCTTCAAAAGTTCGTGGCTTTAACGGGCTTATATCCTTTGTAGCGACATGGGCTTTTGTATAATACAGAAAACTATTATAATCTCTGATATAGTCATCCTCAGAATATGGAATACTTCCAAACTCAAGAGCTAATGCATTTGTTGAAAACTCTTTAATCTCTCTCCACAAACCTTTTGGAATATACAAACCATAATAAGATCTATTGAGGACAAATGTCTTTGAGTGTGTTCCATCATCTATAACAATCTCAAATGATCCGGATAAGGCAATAATAAGCTCTTCATTATTCTTCTCTGCATGACCGCCACGGGCGATTCCACCAGGGACATCATACAACCAATACACCCTTCTAATTTCAAAAGGAATATGGGTATATTGCTCTGCAAATGAAAGATTTCCTCTTACATCTAAGATCTTTGGTAACTCTATTATTTTAGCATCATCAATTGTCATAAATACTGTATATCAGTAAAAAAGTTTATTTTCTCCAAACCATTTTATTAACTATTCCAGTGTATGACTGGATTATCTTGACCACCTTGGTGCTCACGTTTTCCTCTATGTAATCAGGAACCGGAATTCCATAATCACCATTCAGATTCATTGTCACAGCTGTATCTACGGCCTGCAGTAGTGACTTTTCATCTATACCAGCTATAAAGAAGCATGCTTTATCCAATGCCTCGGGACGCTCGGTGCTGGTGCGTATGCAGATTGCAGGGAACGGATGTCCTACACTAGTAAAGAAGCTACTCTCCTCTGGCAGTGTACCGCTATCGCTTACTACAGCAAAGGCATTCATCTGGAGGCAATTGTAATCATGGAAGCCCAAGGGCTCATGCTGGATAACTCGTTTATCCAACTTGAAGCCACTGGCCTCAAGGCGCTTTTTGCTTCTGGGATGGCAACTGTAAAGGATAGGCATATCATACTTCTCTGCCATTTTATTGATAGCGGTAAAGAGGCTCATGAAGTTATTTTCAGTATCGATATTCTCCTCACGGTGGGCAGAGAGCAAGATATACTTGCCTTTCTCTAAACCTAGACGCTTGTGAATATCACTTGCTTCAATCTCTGCTAAGTTCTGGTGGAGCACCTCGGCCATGGGGCTACCGGTTACATAAGTGCGTTCCTTGGGCAGACCGCAATCAGCGAGGTAACGTCTGGCATGCTCACTGTAGGCCATATTCACATCACTGATTATATCAACAATGCGGCGGTTGGTTTCCTCGGGCAGACATTCATCCTTGCAGCGGTTGCCGGCTTCCATATGGAAAATAGGAATATGCAGGCGCTTAGCTCCTATAACACTCAGGCAAGAGTTGGTATCACCCAGCACCAGGACGGCATCAGGCTTGGTCTCTACCATTATCTTGTATGACTTGTCTATAATGTTGCCCATAGTGGCTCCCAGGTCATCACCTACAGCCTCCATATAGATATCAGGATCTTTCAGTTTGAGATCCTTGAAGAAAACACCATTAAGGTTGTAATCATAGTTCTGACCAGTATGTGCCAGAAGACAGTCAAAGTACTCGCGGCACTTGTTGATGACTGCGGCCAGGCGGATTATCTCCGGGCGGGTTCCAACTATAATGAGAAGCTTAAGCTTTCCGTTGTTTTTAAATGCTGCCATATCTCTTATTTTACTATTTCAAAGTATGTATCCGGTTTGTTGGGATTGAATATCTCGTTGCAGTACATCACTGTTACCAGATTCTCAGTCTGAGACAGGTTGATGATGTTGTGCGTATAGCCTGGAAGCATGTGTACGGCCTGGATATTATCACCGCTTACCTCCCACTCCAGCACCTTGCCTTCCGGGTCATTAAGATTGCGCTGTTGAATGAGGCCGTGGCCTGCTACTACAATAAAGAACTCCCACTTTGTATTGTGCCAGTGCTGGCCTTTGGTTATGCCGGGCTTAGAGATGTTTATGCTTACCTGACCACAGTTGAGAGTGTGTACCAGTTCAGTAAATGAACCTCTATCGTCCACATTCATCTTAAGCGGGAATGCAACTTTTTTCTTGGGCAGGTAACTCAGATAGGTTGAGTACAGTTTCTTTGCAAAACTGCCAGCGGGTATTTCCGGAATAAGCAGTGTTTGAGGTTGCTCAGCAAACTGTTTGAGCAAATCTACTATCTCACCTAATGTTGCCTTATGAGTTACAGGAACATAGCAATACTTGCCATCGCTTTGTGGAATGACGTCCAGGCCTTGGAACTCACAATGGTGCTCCTCACCCTTAAGTGCAGATATCATCTCATCTACAAGGTCATCTATATAGAGTAGTTCAAGTTCTACACTCGGATCATTAACGGTGTAAGGCAGATCGTTGGCAAACGCATTGCAGAATGTTGCTACCGCGCTATTGTAGTTAGGGCGGCACCACTTTCCAAAGAGATTCGGGAACCTATATACCAGGACCTTGGCACCTGTTTCCTGTCCGTATTGCAAGAACAGATCTTCTCCTGCTTTCTTGCTGCGGCCGTACTCGCTATTACCAAAACGACCGGTTAGACTGGCCTGCTGGCTGGAACTAAGTATTACAGGACAAGTGTTGCTATGCTTTTTTAGGGTCTCAAGAAGTGTTGACGCAAAGCCAAAATTACCTTGCATAAACTCCTCCTGATTTTGCGGGCGGTTCACTCCTGCCAGATTGAATACAAAATCCGCCTCCTGGCAATATGTGTCAAGTTGCTCTGGAGTTGAGTCAAGATCATACTCATACACAGCATCCACCTGCACACCGTAGTTGCGTGCCTTACCTTGTTTTATGTTATTAAGTTGAGCACATAGGTTCTTTCCTACAAACCCTTTTGCTCCTGTTACCAGAATCTTCATTGTTGCTCTGTGCTGTTGAGATTTACAGCAGGTTATCCTTCTCAATATCCTTAAAATACTTATAAGTATCAACCTTAAGTTCTCCGCAGGCGGCTTCATCGGCCACGATGATTGCATGCGGGTGAAGCTGAAGTGCGCTGATGGTCCACATCTGGCTAACGCCCTCCTCTACTCCATGCTGCAGCGCACGAGCCTTGTTGTGACCGTTCACAACTATCAGCACCTCCTTGGCATCCATCACGGTACCTACGCCTACGGTCAGCGCGGTCTTGGGCACCTTATTCACGTCGTTGTCAAAGAAACGGCAGTTTGCTATGATAGTATCGGTAGTAAGAGTCTTCTGGCGAGTGCGGCTGCTCAGGCTTGAGCCCGGCTCGTTGAATGCTATGTGACCATCGGGACCTATACCGCCCATGAACAGGTCTATGCCGCCTGCTGCCATGATTGCCTTCTCATAGTTCTCACACTCAGCCTTGAGATCCTTGGCGTTGCCGTTCAGGATATGCACGTTCTCCTTCTTGATGTCAATGTGGCTGAAGAAGTTGGTCCACATGAATGAGTGGTAGCTCTCCGGATGCTCCTCGGGCAGGTTCACATACTCATCCATATTGAACGTAATGACGTTCTTGAATGACACCTTACCAGCCTTGTTCAAAGCTATCAGTTCCTTATACAGGCCCAGCGGCGAACTACCGGTAGGGCAACCCAACTTGAAAGGCTTCTCTGCAGTAGGATTAGCCTCATTTATACACTTGGCTACATAGTTTGCAGCCCACTTTGACATTCTCTCGTAATCGGGTTCAATTATTAACCTCATACTTTTTGCGTTATTAATTATTTGTATTGTGTTCCAGCGGACCTGCTACCAAAAGTATGAAACGGAGGGGTTTCCGCTGGTTATTTAATTAGTTATTATCTTTCAACGCCCCAAACGTCCGTTTCACCGCCTCATAGCTCTCCAGGTTGCCAATATCATACCTGAGTCCCGGCATTTCCCAAGCATAAACCTGAGTCTGTCTGCAGAGCCAAGCAATAAAGCTACCAGGGGCATCGGTACCGCAGCCGCTCTCAATGCCCTTCTGTACCAGTTGTGCATCCTGCCTAGTATAGTAGTAGAACGCTGGCAAGCACCAATGGCTCTTAGGCTCAGCCGGTTTCTCCTGCATGGAAACCAACAAATCATTCGCGCCAAGTTCAGCCACACCGCTTTTGTGCAGTTTAGCCTCATCGGGCTCATAATACCGCATTACGCAGGTTGCAGCCTTACTACGAGCATAGTTAATAAATCCAGCCAGGCTGAAATCCAACAGATTATCCCCAGCCATAACCAAAAGGTCATCATCCAAGTGCAACTGCTCTATTGCAAACTGAATATCACGGACAGCCCCCAAACGCGTCTCATTAGTCATAGTGCCATCATCAACCACGCGGATGGTGACAGCTGTGTGACTAGCAGCCCAGTCGCGGAAGATTTGGGCAAACTTGTGGTTGCTTATTACTATGTATTCGTCTACCAGACCGGTTTGGGCCATGTCATCTATGAGCCAGTCCAGGATGGGTTTGCCAGCTACCTCGAGCAGGGGCTTGGGGAAGTTCTCGGTCAGGGGATAGAGCCGGGTGGCGTAGCCGGCGGCTAGGAACAGGCATTTCATAATTCTACTCCGTTTGCGCTGTCACATATGTAGACATCATATTTGCCTTTCATGGCGGGATATGATGCAAGATATTTCTCTGTTACCTCACGTGATATTGACTCCTCAAAGGCGGGGTCTATCAGGGCCATGCAGCAGCCTTTGAAACCGGCTCCGCTGAATCGGCCTCCGTAGATGCCGTCGGTCTGGGTCATTATCTCATAAAGGCGAATCTGCTCGGGGGCTCCACTCTCCCAGTTGTGGATGCTGCTCCAACCGGACTCAAATGAGAGCTTTCCGTAAAGGTCTATATCACCGCGGCGCCATGCCTCGGCTCCCTTCTCCACACGTTCAAACTCTGTGTACCAATGCTCACAACGGCGTGCCCACTGAACGGGCAGACGGTCCTTGAACTGCTCATAGACCTCACGGGGCACGTTACGGGCGTTGGCCTGGTTGAACTTGCCGTATTCCATTCCGGCCAGAGCCTGCAGTGCATATACTCCAGCACGGAGTTCATCAACACGCATATTGTACTTGGAGCCGGCCAGATTGTGTTCCAGTCCGCTAAAGAATATGGCAATCTTGTAGGGCTTCATCTTAGGACTCTCAGGGATAAGCTCATAGTGGTTGTCTTTAGTGTCCAGATAGAGCAGATGGTTCTTCTTGCTCAGTACCTCACAACTCTGGTCCAGTTTGCCTACGCTTACACCAACATAGTTAAGCTCAGCATCATAAGCTATATCAATTATCTCCTGCTGGCTGAGTTTGATGTCATTCACATTACACAGCGCAATCAGAAAGCTTATGATTACGGCAGCGCTACTGCTCAGTCCACCTATAGGCAGTGTACCCTCAATCACACCGCACAAGCCAACGCTCAAACGGTACTGCTTAGCCAGACACAGAGTAGCTCCACGCAGGTAATCCGCCCAATCATTCTGTTTCTGAGCCGGGACCGATGCAATATGCCACTGCGCACGCTTGGGGAACTGCAGTGAAGCCATCTCCACCACTCCGTTATGTTTGGGTGCATACGCTATATGGATGCCCTTATCTATGGCCAGACCTGTTATCTTACCCAGGTTATGGTCCGAGTGAGCACCTATGGGGCATATCCTGTATGGACAGAATGCCTTGCCCTCCGCATCACGCCCGTATATTTGATTAAATCTTTCCTCGCACTGCATGATGTTGTTGTATATTAGTGTTCAATTAGGTTGCTTATGCATTTATTCAGTGAGTCCGTCCAGTACGGGACCGATATGCAAAACGTCTGCTTGATCTTAGTCTTGTCCAGCACCGAGAACGCGGGGCGCTTGACGGGACTTGGGAACTCGTCGCTGTGACAGGGTTTGATATCACAGGCGGTTTGTCCACTGTATCCAGCTATCATCTTGGTAAAGTCAAACCATGAGCATACACCCTCATTACTGTAATGGTAAATGCCCTCAACAGGCCTTTCAATTATCCTGACTATTGCCTTGGCCAGGTCATAGGCGTATGTTGGAGTCCCCACCTGATCAAATACCACCTTCAGTTCCGGTCTTGTAGCCGTCAAATAGAGCATGGTGCGCACAAAGTTCTTGCCAAACTCGCTGTATAGCCAGGCGGTACGTATAATCACATACTTGCAGCCCGATGCCATTATGTTCTGCTCACCATGGAGCTTGGTCAATCCGTAAACTCCGGTGGGAGTTCCCTTCTGGTCCTCGCGGCATGGAGTGTTGTATGGTTCCTTACCAAACACATAATCAGTACTGATATGCACCAGCAGTCCCCCAACCTCTTTCATTGCAACAGCCAAGTTTTTGGGGGCCTGTGCATTGAGTAGCTCAGAGAGTTCCTGGTTGGTTTCCGCTCCATCAACATTGGTATACGCAGCGCAGTTCACGATTGCATTGACACCTTCTGATTTCACAATCTTACGGATGTCATCCAGGTTGGTAATATCAAGATGAAGTGTATCAGTTTTTATGTCGTCGCCAGCCAACTTGCGGAGCATAGCGATTGACTCCTCTGAGGCATCTACCACATCGGTAAAGATGTAGCAGTCTTTGCTGTTCTTGGCAACTATGCGCATTTCGTTGCCAAGCTGGCCGTTGGCTCCTGTAACTAAGATAGTCATATCGTAAACGGTGTTTCAAAATCAGCGAGCAGCGGATGCTTGGTATCTTTCTCGCTCAATAATGCATTCTCTACGGGGATTCTCCAATCAATTCCAAGTGAGCTATCCAGGATGCTTATTCCTCCGTCGGCCTCAGGGTGATAAAACTCGTCACATTTGTATTGGAATACTGCGGTCTCACTCAGGACGGCAAATCCGTGGGCGAAGCCTTTGGTGATGAAGAACTGACGTTTATTCTCTTCACTCAGTTCTACGGCTACGTGCTGGCCGTAGGTGGGGCTGCCTTTGCGGATGTCTACTGCTACGTCAAGGACGGCACCACGGACGCAACGGAGGAGTTTGCTTTGGGTGAATGGGGGGCGCTGGAAGTGGAGGCCTCTCATTACTCCGTAGGTGGACATGCTCTCATTATCCTGCACAAACTGGACTTTGTGGCCTAGGATTGGGGATACTTTTTCATCAAACTCTCGCTGAGAGAAACTCTCAAAGAAGTAACCGCGGGCATCGTTAAACACCCTTGGCTCTATTATTAGGGTTCCCTTTATGGGGGTTTCTATTATGTTCATTTTTTGATCAAAAAAGGACCGCCATTGGGGACGGTTCCTTTTGGCTCCGTTGACACTGTGCCAAAACGAACCGTCCCCAAGTGGCTACTGAATCAACTTTAGCAGATATTGGCCATATTGATTCTTCAACATTGGCTGTGCTAACTCACGCATCTTCTCGGCTGAGATCCAGCCTCTACTGTAAGCGATACCCTCTAGGCATGCTATTTTGAGACCGGTGCGCTTTTCGATTACTTCTACGAAGGTGCTGGCTTCACTTAAGGAGTCATGGGTTCCGGTATCTAGCCAGGCAAAACCGCGGCTTAACGTTTGCACCTTGAGTTCTCCATCCTTGAGGAACTCTTGGTTTACGGTGGTAATTTCAAGCTCTCCACGGGCGCTGGGTTTGATGTTGGCGGCTACGTCTACTACTTTATTGGGGTAGAAATAGAGGCCTACCACTGCGTAGTTGCTTTTGGGTTTGGCGGGTTTCTCCTCAATGCTCAGACAGTTTCCTTCATTGTCAAAATCGGCTACTCCGTAACGCTCCGGATCAGATACCCAATAACCAAACACTGTTGCTTTCTGGTTCTCCTCAGCTTCACGGACGGCGTTCTTGAGCATGGAGGTGAAGCCGTTGCCGTAGAAGATGTTGTCTCCAAGCACTAGGCATGCGCAATCGTTGCCAATAAACTCGCGGCCAATTATAAACGCCTGTGCCAATCCATCAGGACTAGGCTGCTCAGCATATTCAAAATTAACGCCATAATCACTTCCATCGCCAAGCAGACGCTTGAAGCCTGGGAGGTCATACGGTGTGGATATGATTAGTATCTCACGTATACCCGCCAGCATTAGGACGCTGATGGGATAATAAATCATGGGCTTGTCAAAGATGGGGAGCATTTGCTTGCTTACTCCTTTGGTGATGGGGTACAATCTGGTACCGCTACCACCTGCTAATACTATTCCTTTCATGTTAAAACTGCGTTTTACCATGCATTATTGGCAGCGCCTCGGGAAAACAAACTAGCTTGTTCTCCTCTCGGCTTGCTCAATAATTCATTCTTAAATGTATGGCTTCGCCTGTGTCAGTCCCAAGTTAATGACTGGCATAACGTTATGTGATAAGTTGTGGGCCGGAGTACCGGCATTTCCACAAAAGTACCTCAAATATCTGTATGAAACAACTGTTTTGTTAAAGAAAATAAAATAATGGCCCGGAAAAGTTTTCAACACTCTTCCGGGCCATTTTTGGGATGTTGGATTAAGCTCTTATTTTGCCTGATAGCCGGGGTCACCGGGCTGCTTGTCACGTACGGGGAGTACGAGCTGAGCGTATGTACAGGTAGAACCTCCAGTAGGTCTTAAACTCCATGCCTCTCTCATTTCACCGGGATTCTGCAGATAATAATCAGCATCATCCAAACTGTAGTTAGGAGCATACTCATATGCATAACGATATTTTCTTGTAGTCTGCTCAAGTCTGAGGATTCCCGGATAGAACTGAAGAACCCATGAATAGTAATCATAAGTATTGATTGTAATTACACCATCTACAGGAGTGAGAGTAGCTACATATTGATCGAGCATCTGATCAAGAATATCATTAACATAGTCAGCTGTATAACCTTCACCTAGATAGGCGATCGTACCGCTACTAGTCTCTTCAAATGAAGTTGAAGACCATAAATAGAAGCCACCGTATGATTGAATCATACGAATGGACTTAGCACCAAGTCCGTAGCTGGAACCGTAAGGAGCCTGAAGGAAAGCAATTTTCTTACCGGTTACACGCGATGTGCAGATAAGTTTGTTCTTTGAGGGATCAGTGTATGTTTTAGGATTGAAACTGGACACAAAGATAAGTGAATCTATCTCCTGTTTGGTAGCCATACGCCATGTGCCGCCCAGTCTGTGACGTACAGGGTCATACTGGGTTCCGCTGATATCATCCGTTTCCAATTCTATATACTGCTGATTTTCATCATAAAGAGCATACGGAACACCGCTCTTGGCAGGTTCAATCTCACCCCAACGGTACAGGTCACCGTACTCATCATCATTATCGGCTCCAAGCAACAGTTGTGAGAACATGATTCCGGTACCCATATCTACGGCATTCTCATTATAGTCACGGGTTGAGAAAGACTTATCATCACCATAGTAGTAATCCTTACCGTTTACTAAGAGATAGGGACGGTAGTGGTACTGTGTAAGTACTTTAAGATAAGTGGCCTTGGTTGCGAAATCCTTGTTCTGTACAGCCTCACCTACATTCCTGAATATCTTGCCGTTCTCTACTGTAGGATTGGCATCCTGGCTGCATACAAAGCCAAACTGGCAGAACTTTGTATCCATAGAGTCAACACCTGCAAGAGTTGCATTAAGCACTGCAGAGAAGAACTTGGGATCTGGTGCACCGGTATTGGTGATAACGGGGCGGAATGCCTTGGTCGTGATGTTCTCGGTCTGACCAATCATACGGCGCTCGCCATCCTCTGATTCAAAATAGGCGCAAACCACATACTCAGTCTCAGGATTTAGTCCCTCAAGTGACATGTGCAG
>Ga0265300_10000273_pt1 | contig 54857 bp, 87 predicted proteins | sample AusTroGonzalo_MG_FD_193482 | JGI IMG/M metagenome (GOLD analysis project Ga0265300, IMG submission 193482) | Bovine rumen microbial communities from tropical cattle in Woodstock, Queensland, Australia - Gonzalo_03 | ecosystem: Host-associated > Mammals > Digestive system > Stomach > Rumen ... | reverse complement strand
TGCCTTCGCCGAGCAGCTTGTAGATGCGGCTCTGCGTGTTGAATCTGATCCAGTCGTCCTTGACCACCTGGTCGATGAAGCTTTCAGCGTCGGCCGTCGTACCCATGAAGAGGCGGGCCTCGCCGGAGACCTTGACGTAGATGTTGATGCCGCCGTCGATCCATGCGTTGTACTGCGATACGGTGTATGTATCGGGCGTGACGCCCTTGCACTTCTTGTGGGCGAACGTGCCGCGTGCCGAGTCGCTCGCGCAGCGGAGGGCCACGATACCGACAGGGAGGAACTCGACGGAAACATCTACGGTCGTCGTTGTACCGCTTTCGGTCGTGGAAGTGTGGAGGTTGCCGTCGGTCCACCCTCCGGGGAGGCTCGACGGGTGCGTTACGGTAGTGGTCGTGCCGCTTGTCACCGTCTGCGTGATTTCCTTGATTTCGTCGTGCTTGTACACGGCGATGCGATTGCCGCCGTGGTTCTTGAGGGAGGTCGGGTCCTTCACCTGTACGTGGAGAACCTTCTTGGCGTCTGCGAGCCATTCCTGCCAGCCGTTAGAGCCCGTGAGGATGGTGGTAGTGACGGCTCCGTCCCAAGTAGCCCAGACGACGTGGTAGAAGCTGAAATCCTGCGCGGCGGCCTGCACTGCGGCGAGCGTTGCGGCGGCGGTGTTGCCCGCCGGGATGCACACGACGCGGGACGGTTGGGAGTCCTGCGCGAAGAAATCCTTCACCATGGCGGTGAGTTCGGAATTTTCTCCGTAAGCTGTAACTGCGTCGGCGACGCTTGCGATTTCGCCTGCGACAGGCGTGGAAGTAGTAGCGAGGCCGACAAGGGCCACGGTGTTCACATCCACGGTCGTGACGCTCGAAATGGCGTCCTGGATGCTTATCTTGACAATCTGGTCGATGATTTCAGCCATTGTCCTATGCTCCTGTTAGTGTTAAAGGTTCGACGCTCTCTATCTTCGGAACGTCCTCTGTAATCTCGTCTGCGAAGTTGACGCGCATGGTGAACCGCCACTGCCTCACGATGAACTCGCCGTCGAACGTGTCGACCGGGATGATGCTCCCGAAATCCCACACGCTGAACCCCGCCTCCGCACCCGCCCTGTCGCGGAAGTCCTTCCGCTGGATCAGGTTGCGGACCATGCGAAGCGCCTCGCCGTCGCCCTCGACCTCTGTGAACGAGACCGTTGCTACCTGCTGGAACACGAACTTCGCGCCATTTCCCGGAGGCGGCTGCATCTCGGAGCCGTACTGTTCCACGTCCTCGACACGGACGGCGACGTACTTTCCGACGGGTGCCGGCAGGCTCGACGGGGCCTTCCTAAACGGACAATCAAGGAGGGCATGGCCGTTGAAGTACTCGACTATGCTCCCCTTGATGCGTTCAACCAAGGATGACTCAAGTTCTTTCTGTTCTTCCTGCTGCACTTCTTCAGGCATTGCCTACGCCCTCCTTCAGTGCTTCCGGGATCTGCGACGGCGGCACGAGGCAGCCGACATACTTGTAGTGTTCGATGAGGCCGTTCAGGTTCGGGAGCTCGTCGACAAGCTCGTAGAGGAAACCGCCGCAGCGGACATAGCCGAGGCCGTTCCCGTCTTCCGAACGGAAGTCGAGGCGTTCGCTCGAATAGACCTTTACGGTGCCCGTATTGCGCGAAAGGGCGACAGCGGGTACGGTCTCCTTGCCGTTGAACGGCTGCACGGTCCCCAGCACGGTGCGCGTGGTCTTCTCGCCCGGCACGGCGTTGCCGCGCAGGTCGACGGTGGGCCTTCCGAGCCTCACGAACTCAAAGGAACGATTGAACAATGTCGCCACAGCCGAGCCCCATTCCGCAGCACGCGCCGCCCGTCACACCCGGACGGGGCGAATACTGCTCCAAAAGTTCAAGGTATTCCTGCCCGAAGACGGTGTTGGCGAGGTCGTTATTTTCGCCGGACGAGCCGCCCGAGGAGTAACCAACGGAGAGGTCACCCTCGCGCTTGCTCGTTACCGGGCCAGCGACGCCCTCTTTGGCCATGTCGAGGAGCGTGGCCTTGTGCATTACCATGAGGGATAGTGCATACACGTACGCCTTGCCGAAGTACTGCCTGCCTACGCGGAGTTCCGCGCCACGGATCATGGCATCGAGACGCGGGCTGTTAGCCACGTTGTCTTCCAGGTATCCGACAAGTTCTGTCCTTTCTTCGGGTGTCAAAGCCATGACTATTCGCCCTTCCCTTCTTCGTTTTCTTCTTCCTCGGCCTTCTTGGCGGCTTCGGTTGCGGCCTTCGCCTCGGCCTTCATCTTGCCGAGCTGCGCACGTCTCTTTTCTGCCGCGCCGGACACCTTCGCGTCGCCCTTGCCGAGCTTCTCGAGTTCGTCAACGACGCCTTCGGTGTTCGCGTCCTTCATCGCGGATGCGGGGTCGTCGGACACGACCACATCGTCCTCTTCGACGTAGTGCTTCAGGCCGGGAAACTTATCCGTGTCGATTTCCTCGGCAACGTTCGTTCCAGGGAGGAGCATTGTGTCGCCGAAGACGAGTGCGCGCTTCGTGCGGTTGTTGTAAATCTTCTTCATCGTTTTTCTCCAGAATTGATGCGACTTGAATGAGTGAAAAAAAAGGATTACCGCCCCTCCGGAGTGTCGCGGGGACTAGCCCCGCGCTCGCTCCTGGAGAAACGAGTAAACTGTGTCGTCACGGCGCGTTTACACGCCGTCGCAATACACGATGCCCTTGAGGTTCTTGATCACGGTGCCGCCGATTCGGGCGTAGCACGGGACCTTGTAGTGGAGGGCCTGTTCCTGCGGGTTCTTCTGGCGGAACGGTTCCGGGAGCACGTAGGAGAGCACGTTCTTTGCCTTGCGGTAGAACACTGCGCGGCCCGTGCCGTTTGCGCCTGCGTCTTCGAGCAGTTCGGAACGGTACCAGTTGACGATCTGCGGGAACTTGGCCTTGAGGGAGTCGAGGATGGATGTGTCGATGCTGTCGCTGACGTTGGTCGTTTCGAGGTAGCCGAAAGCGTCGTCCGGGAGGATGACGGAGTCGATCTTCGTTGCGACCTTCTTGTCCTTGAAGAGGTTCTTCTGTGCGGCGAACACGGCGCGGAACTGTGCGACGATTTCCTTGTAGGTCTTGTTTTCGAAGTCGGTCTGGCCGGAAGCGCCTGCGGAGGATTCGACGACCGTCACGTTTTCGTTGTTGAAGAGACCCGTGACGCCCTGGCCTTCGTCACCCATGAGGAGGACGTCGTCGACCTTTTCGTCGATCTTGCGGCGTGCCGTTTCGGCGTCGTCGCGGGAGAGGTCGACCTTGGTTGCGAGCCACTGCTGGAGTTCGAATTCGGAGTAGGCGTAGGAGTCGCCAATGGTCTTGATGCCGACGCTCTTCGGGGTGAGGAAGCGTGCGACCGGCGGGAGGTCGTCGGCGTAGTCGGCGATGAATGCGGCCATGCCGACTTCGGAGACTACCTTGTAGCCCCAAGCGGACTGCCACGGCTGAACGCCGTCCTGCATCGGGATGAAGGTGGTGGCGTTGAGCGCGACGCGGTCAAGGCCGTAGGTTTCGTTTGCGATTACGCCGAACATGGCGAGGATCGCGACTTTCTGGGCAGGGTTGAAGTTCATCTAGTTACCTCCCTTATGCGATTTCGAGCTGGGCGAGTCTGCCGTCTGCCGCGTTGCTCTTGAACACGCCGCCCGTGATGGCTGTAGCGCTGGAGCTGGAAGCGGTGATCTTGCCCGAGGAATTGTTGATGTATGCGGCCTGGCCTGCGAGCACTTCGCCGGAGACCTTGACCCACACGCGGCCCTTCTTGAGGACGTTGACCTGGTCGCCCTGGCCGTAGCCGAGGTGCATGCAGTCTGCGGTCGTGAAGGACGCGATGCCGAGGAACGTGCCGCCTGCGACTGCGTCGGCGCCTGCGGTCTTCTCGTTCTTCGTGATGGTTCCCGCCGTGGACGTCTTGTCCACGATGAACTGGTCGGCGTTGCGTGCGGCGCCTGCGACGGATGCCGTGACGGTCACCTTGCCGCTGGATGCGCTTGCGCCGTAGTTGGCGTTGGCGTCGATTGCGGTTGCGAGCTTGCCTGCGACGTCGGAAGCGGTGTCGTCGGAGTCTGCCGTGACTTCGTACTTCGTGCCTGCGATGGTCACGGAGTACTTGTCGTTTTCGGCGACGGTGCCGCCGACGGTGACTTCCACCACGCGGGCCACGGCTTCAGCGGATGCGGGCTTCGTAGCCCATACCTTGCCGGGCTGGCCTACGACAGCGTATACCGGGAAGCCGCCCATTTCGTCCTTGGAGTCCTGGAGGATGCCGGATTCGATGGAGTGCGGGACGAGCGGGAACAGGAGTCCCGGGAGCCCTTCCATGCCGTCAAATTCTTCTGCGTTCTGTACCATTGTGATACCTCCTTACTTGGCCTTGCCGGACATCTTGTCGAGCATGGCCTGGTGTGCCTTTTCGGCTTCGTCGTTCACGGCGTCGTCGGAGATGCCGGAGAAGTTCTTTGCGAGCGGAGAGCCTTCGCCGGAACCATTGAGGCCGTCGAGGTGGATGCAGGCGGCGTCAAATGCGGTCTGCACGTACACTTCGTTCTTGTCCTTGAGGTCCATCTTGTCGCCGAAGGCCTTGCCGACGATAGCCTTCTTGATGTCGAAGGCCGTGTCTTCGGCCTTGACTTCGCAGCCGTAGCCCTTGGCCTTCTCGACGAGGGAAATCTTCTCGTCCACCATCTTCTGGATGGCGGCTTCGTCGAGCTGCTTTTCCTTGAGGGTCTTGACCTCGGCCTGTGCCGAGTCGCGTTCAGCCGTAACCTTGTCGAGTTCGGCGACCTTTGCGTCCTTTTCGGCCGTCAACTTTTCGACTTCGGCCTTGTGCGCGACCGCGGAATCGGCGAGCTGCTTTTCGAGCCCGGAGACCTTGGCGGCGACGGCTTCGTCGCATTCGTAAACGGCACCGTCAATGACGATCTTCTTCATTGCGCTGTCCTTTGCCGGGTCGGCCTTTTTTCCGTCCCCGGTCTTGTTTTTGGTGTTAAAGAGTTCTTCGACGGAATCGCCCGCGTAGATTTCCACGGACTCGCCTGCGCGTCCGGCATAGACGAGGGCCACGTGGTTGTAGGTGATTCCGTGCTGCATCTTCGTGTACTCGGTGCCGCGCCAGTTGTTCAGCGGGTCTTCGTTCGTCTCGTAGAGGGCGATGTCGTACCCGCAGGATACGGCCTGGACTTCCTTGTTCTCGACGGCCTCGATGGCCTTCGGGTCAGTAATGGTGATTGTCACCCAGAGGTCGATGCCGTCGAAGTACGCGTCAGTGCCGGTAAACCCGACGGAGTACTTCTTGATGTTCTCGGCGGTGACGTTCTCCTTCGGGTGCCTGAGGGTTACCGGCTTGGAGTTGAGCGACATGACGGAGGCCGGGTCACCCACCTCGGACTCTGGGCGCAGAACGCGCTCGATGGTCTTGCCGTCCTCGCCGAGATAGCGGAACACCCCCGCGCACGATACGCGGATGTACGCCGTGAGGTACCCCTCCGGTGTACGCTGGAGCCTCTGCGGCTCGAAAAGAAACCTGTCCTTGAAGTTCATACGCTCCAAAGGTAGGGAGCGCGACCGTAAAAAAGGGCGTTTCTATAGCATAGGCTAGAACACGCTTAAAGACGCTTAAAAACGGGGGTAGCGAAAAGCCGCTTTAAAGCCGCTTGCAAGGCGTTTTTATGGGCGACCCGTAAAACCTTACGGCCGGACGAAAAAACGGGCTGAAAACCGCCTAAAAACAAAAATGCGCTGGCAAAGTCCGGCGTAGACCGATTGACCGGGACAAAAATGCCGAAATTAAGCAATGCTAAACGGAAGTTTAGCCACGTTGAACCGGCACGGAACGGAAAAGGGCCACCCGGAAGGCGGCCCTCTGAAACGGGAAAACGGTTCTTTTTAGGAAAAACGATACAAAATGTTCAGTTTTCCGTAAAAATTTTACGGAATCGCGCTACATTCAGCCGTCCTTCTCGACGAGTTCCTTGGAAATCAGCATCGGGTCCTTCGACAGCTTGCCCTCCATCCTGTCTGCGACCTCGGCCATAGACTCAAGCGTTCTTTCAAGCACCTTGGAACGGTCAAGCCCGTCCTCTATCGCCCGCCTGGCAACCTTGATGTGGTCCCGGAGCCAGTCGGCGAAGCACGTCATCGCCTCGCGCTTGCCCTTGCAGTACGAAATTTCGAATTCTTCCGATGTCATTTGATTCTCCCCTTCTGCGGTTAAAGTTTGTCGATCTTCTCGAACAGCTTGTTCATGAAGAAATTCGCCTTCCGGTCGAAGTCGTCCTTCGCCTGGTTCGCGCTGGACCGGTACGGCTTCCCGAACAGTTCCTCGACGGTCATTCCCATTTCGAGAAGCTGCACGCACACCTTGAACGTAGGTGTACGGGTCCCGTTCGCCCACATGGATACCGTGACGTTCGTCACCTTGAGGCGTTCCGCGAGTTCTTCCTGGGATTTTATCCCGGCGCGGTCAATGAAGCTCTTGATGTCAAGTCCTTTCATGAGCTTAAATATACAATAATTTTAAACAAGAAGTAAAAAATTTAAACAAAAAATTTAAATTCCTAGTAAAAAAGTATTATATTTGAAAACGACTGGAGAAAGAAAGGGAGCAAGAGAAATGGAGACGATAGGCTACATCTACGCGATCGTTGTCGAGGTGCTGAAGGGAAACCTGACGGCCGAGGAGGCGCTCGAGAAGATACGGAAGGCCGTTGCGGCTTCCGAGTGAAAAAGGGTTTGACGGCACAAGTGTCGCAAGAAGGCATTAGCCCGGGACGGGGACGAAAGGAGATGGCTTTCGGAGGGGAGAAAGCAGCCCCGCCACCGGGCGTTGAATTTTAGCCACTTACAAATATAACCAAAAAATTCAAAAATATCTACAGACGCCTCGCGCGCACGCGCACGCGCGTTATATCCCGCTCTTGATAAATGGTTATTTAGGGATATATCCTTAAATTAGAAGAATGTTTTTCTTACTCTACTTCTACCTCTACCTCTACTTCTTAATGCTAGGTTTTTGCTAGACATTTTGCTAGACATTTTGCTAGATGTTTCGTCATTTTGACTGTCAAAAAAGCGTCAATTGAACAGTCTATTGATTGGTCAAAAGAAAAGAACCAAAAGAAAAATACCCCTCTCTCTTATTCAATGGAATAATGCTTAAATAGAGAATAATGGTTATAAAAGAATATCATATTCTTTTTGTCATATCATATCTTGTTTTGTCTTATCATATCATATTACAACCTAACTTTACGTAATAAACACGAGTCGTTACGTAATATTACGTAACTTTACGTAACTAACACGAACTATTTACAAAAAAGTAAAAACCTAGTAGGTTATTCTAGGTTGGCGTCAGGTTCTTTTTGGTTTTGTGATTTACAAAAAAAGGAAGCCTTGATAGCTTCCTGTGAGTAATCCAATTCAGTAAATTTTCGTTTCACTAACATATTTGCATTTTGACAAATTCCGCTATTTTCTCGCAGTCCGCGTCGGATATTGTAGCAGTCTGTTTATCGCCAAACATTTCCGTTGGAGTCATGCCCAGACGATGAAATTTCAAAAGAGTCGAATACGAGGGCGTTGTTTCGCCGTTATTCAACAACGTCATCATGGATTTGCTGACGCCTGCCTTCTTCGCGACATCAGAGAGGGTGTAGCCCATCCGTTTAAGAAAAGAATCGAAATTTATGCAGTTTTTCTTCATAGTCCATCCTGTTTTATAACGCCCATTTTTTTAAGATCTTCAATAGCTTTTGCGACTCCGCGCTTAAACTCCGGTGAGTTAAACAAGTCCCCGTTCTGTTCATTACAACAAGACTCAAAAACTTTCTTTTGGACTTCTTCGCTGAAGATTTCTGAAAGATACGCACCGTCAAGAAGCATTTTTTCAATAGACTCGTAGGACGGCTTGCTTTTGCCGTACTTGTAGTTGTATATAGCGGCTTCTTTTACTCCTAACAGTTTTGCAAGTTCCGCTACAGTCTTTTTTGTTCTCAGTCTGTATGCTTCAATATCCATCCAATGTAAAATTTAATAATCATTCAATTAAAAAACAAATTTTTTTTAATTATCTATTGCTTTTTTGTTTTTCAGTTTATATATTTTACATCGTAAAACAAAATTTTTGATTTTAAAACAAACACGGAAGAAAAAGCAATGGCTACACAAGACCTGCACAGCATTATCGAAAAGAGCAAAGAGTTCCTCGGCTTGAAAAACATGACCGACGAAAAATTCCTCTCGGAATGCCGTTCTATAGAAAGGTTTTGGAATTCGAACAGTCTTCTAATTGAGAATGTGGGAGCCTCGTTTATTACAAACGTTCTGTACAACGGCTCGAACATATCAGACGAAGACAAGGTGAAAATCGTCGACGCCGTGCTTAATGATTGGACGGAAGAAATGGAAAAGAACATCAAGTCGAGGAAGCAGAACAATGGCTAAAATACTCCGAGAAATATCCGAAGAATCGGAAATCATGGAAAAGGAAATCGCAACCGTACTTTCCAAGAACATGAACATCCCTGAATCCTCTGTAAGCGGAAAGATGGTCGTGAACATGGCTATCAAGGAGCTTCATAGCAAAATCGTCAAGCCTACAAAAGCAAAAAACTAGGACTTCTAAAACAAGAAGGAGAGTTGACGATGTTGAAGAAACCGCAAAATGTTTATATGCCTATCGACAAGTTTCAGGCGAAAATTTTTAAGCACAAGGACGCCGAAAAACGAGGAGAATGGGTTGCAAATTTTGCGTTAGCTCTTTCAGAAGAAGCTGAGGACGATTTTGCGAAGTTGTTGCTAGACCACGCTCAACTTGCATGGTACAAGGACACCGTCAAGGCTTGGCGTTCAAAAGCAAAAAAGGCTTTATCGCAATGCGACAAAGAACCAACCGCAAAGCAAATACACGCATGGTGCTACGAAGAATACGGAGACGAATATATTGAAGCCATAGAGCTTTTGTCGAAGAATAAGGAAAAACTGCGCAAGAAAACGCAGGAATTCATCGGCGAAATCAACGACATTTTATCCGCTACAGGTAACGACCAAGTACCAGCAGACGCCGCCACCCGCGAGGGAGCGGAGGTTACAAATAGCGCCGGAAACGGCGTCATTCCTGAGCCCGCCAACGTCTGCAAAAACGCGGAGGAAGGCGGCACCCGCAAGGACCCGCTGAACATGACCACCGTTCGCAAGAACGGCGCGCTGGAATCTGGTACTTCCTCCGCAAACCTTCAAGGCTCGGCAAGGCCAAAAAAAACGGGCGCGGGTGCGTCTATCGCTCCCCTCCTGATTTCTCCGTTAGAGAATCGCGCACCCTCGCCCACTATTGCCAACAGGTCTGATAAGAAGCAACCCGTAAACATCGGCGCCGCGGCTCCCGTGCCTCCTTTGGGTTCTCTTGATTGTCATAATCGGGAACCGCAGGCGCCGTCACCGGGAGCTTCGCACATCTCGGGCGACGTGATGAGCCTCGCGTACTCCGGCGAGTTCGGGAACGTCCGACTCACGCAGGAGCAGTACGCCCAGCTCGGAATCAAGTTCGGCAACCAGCAGAAGCTGAACCGCGCGATCGACTCGCTCTCGTGCCAAATCGAGAACGGCGAGAAGAACCCGCAGAACCATTACGCTGAGCTGGTCAAGTGGGCAAACTACCGCGACGACATGGAAGAGCAGAAGGAAGAGGAGAACGCGAAGCCGAAGCTCTCCAGGATGGAGCAGAGCTGGATTAACACTTTCAAGGCAATCGAGAGGATGTAGCACATGGTATCGGAAGAGACAGTAAAGGCAATCGCGGTCGAGCTTGGAAAGGCTTACCTCATGGCAGGAAGGCACGCACCAGAAAACACCATATCAGTAGTAGCCTCGGCAATAGCCGACGCGGTCCCTGCGATAACGGCACAGAACGCCCACGACGTGTTCCGCCGTGCATTGCAGACGGAGGCAATCCCGACCGTGCCGACACTCGTCACGGCTGCGAAGAACCATATCGCGGAATCCTACAGAGAGACAAGCAACACGCCATCCATCGAGTACAGGGACCCATGCGAGGCGTGGCTCCCGAAGAACGACGTCATCAAGCGCATCAACCTCAACACGGCCATAGCGAACTACTGCATCGCCTGTGGCGGGATTTCATACGCCAACCTGTGCAGCGCAAGGGCGAGAGGGAAAGAAGCCTACGAAGCATTTACGCGCGGAATAAAGGATACTTTGCGGAGCCTGTACACCAAGTACTGGAGGAAGTGCCCGATAGCGAACGGATACCCCTTCAACGCCAAGCTAAACCTCGGACTTATCCCGCCTTCGGTGGAGGATTTCCGCAACATGTTCTCGATGGAGAACGCAGGCCATGTGTAGTACTGACAACCTCGGATTCATACGCGCCGCCGCGTACGACGGCATCCACGGCGAGGATGAAATCGCCACGAACGAACTTCAACAGCTAACGGAGATTTGTCCCATGAGAAACTTTGTCAAGAGACGCGTGAAGCTCGCATTCGCGCTTGCCAAAAGGGACCCGGCGAGGGTGGCCGAGTTCGTCACCGACGTACTGCTCCTCACAGGGCTTGTGACGCTAGTCCTTATCGCTTGCGATTCATGCAGGGGGGCGGCATAATGGCTTACGAAGACAACAGGATCCGCAGCAAGGACGGGACGTGGGCCATCGTTGTGTCGGAGGACGGCTCTGGCGCACACTTCAAGTCCACCGGCAGCGTGCCGAAGAAGGTCGCGGAGGCGGTTCTCCAGAAGGAGAACGACGGCATGAAGAAGACCGCGAACGAACTCAGGTTTTACGCCCGCATGCTCGTGTGCGGGTGCTAGGAAAAGGAGAACGGGTATATGGAGAAACTTTACATCGTGACCGCCGGGTCGGAGTTCATCGGGATAATGACCTACCGCGACGCAATCGCATGGGGCTTCGGAGTGCCGGGCGGCGTTTCCATCGCCCTCGAACCTCTCAACTGACAAATTAAAAAAAACGGAGAAAAAGAAATGGATCGGAAGGAAAAGAAAACGGAATTGCAGCTCACGCTCGCAGGAATCCACAAGCTCTACATCGACGGCAAGATCACGCTCGAAAAGCACAACATCTGGTGTCAACAGGCATGCGCCGGGGCTACGAGCTTCGAGTTTTAAAACCTAACGGAGAATACGGAATATGGCAAACGAAATTGTTGCAACAAACGAAGAAAACAAGGTGACGCAGGACTTGCTCCTCGACTACCTCAAGACGATGAACAAGGGCTTGAACGAACAGCAGACGAAGCAGTTTTTGGCCGTCGCCGGAACGTTCGGACTCAACCCGTGGAAGCGCGAAGTGTACGCCGTGACCTTCAAGAACAAGGACGGCAGCACAGACATGTCCATCGTCACCGGCTACGAGACCTACATCAAGAGGGCCGAACTCAACCCGAACTATGACGGCTTTGAAATCGAGTTCAAGGGAAGTTTCAAGCGCGGAAAGGTCACGAAGTCCGGCAAGAACGGCTCTTGGCAGGTTGACGCTCTCGTTCCTGACGGAGACGTTAGTTGTGTCTGCACCGTGTACCGCAAGGATCGCGCCCACCCTACTCGCGAGGAAGTATTCTTCGACGAGTATAACAAGGGCAACGACATGTGGATTAGCAAGCCGCGCACAATGCTCAAGAAGGTGGCAATCGTGTCCGCGTTCCGCAAGGCATTCCCGTTCGACTTTGGCGGTATGCCGTACACGAACGACGAACTCCCCGACCACATGACTGGAGCCGACAAGCTCGAACAGCAGGGCTTCACGGAAGTTCCGCAGGATGCACAGCCGCAAATTCCAGCAACGCCGAAGTCCGCAAAGAAGGAAATCGACGAAGACACAAAGCAGTTCATGGACGGGATGAAGGGTCTATGGACGCAGGCGCCCGAAATCTACAAGTCCACGATGGACGAATTCGGCTTCAAGTCAGCGAACAACGTACCGCCGGAACGCAGAACGGAAGTATTCTGCACCATCCAGGCGAACATCACGAAGGCAGCGCAGCAGCAGCCAAAGAGCGCACCTACAGCGCAGGAACAAACTAACAACGACCTTTTCAACGGAGAAGAAAACAATGGCTAAGGAAGTAATGGCAATCACGGAAGAAGACATCAAGTCCAAGCTCACCCTTTCCACTTCGGCAATCGACACGCTCAAGTTCCTCGCGGCTCATGCCGGGATCGAGATGGACGAAGGCACAATGCAGGAGTTCGTCGCGCAGAGAAACGTCCGCATGGGCGAAATCTCGCAAATCTGGGAACTCAAGGCGTGGTGCGAAAAGACGGTCGATTTCATCAAGACTGTCTGCAAGCACGCCTTCAACGTCGGCTCCGACGAGGACCTCCCCAAGAACGTGAGCTGGAGCAAGCAGAGCTACACGCAGGCTTTCGCTGACGGCGCTGGCGCCGTCGTGTGCGACACGCTCATCAAGAAGCACCTCGTCAACAAGGAGGACATCCTTGGAGCGGTAACATTCCCCGCCCTAGTCAAGGCTTCCGGCATCACCGCTGACAAGCTCAAGGAGATGTTCCCGGACACCGTCATAGAAACACCGAAGGAACGCACCCTCAAGATCAAGTGATATGATGCGCAAGGTTAAGTACCCGTCAACCAAAATCGCCCGCGAGCGCTTCGGAACGCAAAGCCCGGAATACAGGCGAATCAAGGCTCTCGAAAAATGGGCGATAGACCACGGCTACGACGGGTACGCCCCAATCCAGCGCAGGACGAAAACGGACAAGCAACAGCAGACAAGCATGGCATTTTTCAAGGATTGAAGATGGACGGACAACTAGACCTTTTCCCGGACTTGAAAGAACGAAGGACGAAAGCGTCCAAGGAATACGGCGCTTTTACGGACAAGTTCAAAGTCAAGCTCACGACCGACGACTGCTACACTCCCGAACCAGTCTATAACGCTGTCAAGGACTGGACCGTCAAGAAGTACGGTCTGCAAGGACGCCAGATTGTCCGTCCGTTCTTTCCCGGTGGCGACTTTGAAACCTACGACTACCCCGAAAACTGCGTAGTCATAGACAACCCGCCATTCAGCATATACGACAAGATTTTGAACGTTTACACTAACGAACTAAAGGTTGATTTTATGCTTTTTGGTCCGTCGCTTACGCTCTTCAAAAAGTACGACGCCTGCTACATCGTCTGCAACGAGGACGTGAGATATGCGAACGGAGCGGTCGTTAAAACGTCTTTCGTTACGAGCTTGGACAAGGAAAACCGCGTAATTTGTGACACGACGTTAAACCGAGCTGTAAGAGAGGCGAACGCCTTCGGAAAACCGAAAAAGGCAGACCTTCCGTTGATAGAATACCCGTCATGCTTTATCACTTCGGCAATCCTCGGAAAGACTGCGCGGACGGATTTCGCCTTCAAGCGTAAGGACACGGCGTGGGTTACGAAGCTTAACGGCGAGAGAATCTTTGGTTCGGGCTTCCTGCTATCGGACAGGGCGGCAGCGGACAGGGCGGCAGCGAGATTGAAGATTGTGCGCAAGCTGGATGACGAAGCGCTTGAAAAGATTAAAAAACTTAACGAACAAGGATAAAACACTATGGCTTATCTTAACAAATGTATGCTCATCGGCAATCTCGGCAAGGACCCGGAAATCCGCGTGAACCAAATCACCGGCAAGAAGGTCGTGAAGTTCAGCCTCGCCACCTCCAAGCGTTACCGAGACAACAACGGCGAACAGAAGGAACTCACCGAATGGCATACGGTCGTGGGCTTCGGCAAGCTTGCGGAAATCGTCGAACAGCTCGGCGTCCGCAAGGGCATGAGCCTCTACGTAGAAGGCGAACTTGCCACGCGCTCGTGGACCGACCAGGCAAGCGGCCAGAAGCGCTACGCAACGGAAATCAACATGAGTACGTTCCAACTCCTCACGCCACGCGATAACAGCTTGCAGGGCAACGGATACGGAGCACCGCAACAGCGCAGCACGTACCAGCAGCCGCAAGCACCGGGCGATGACGAGGATATTGACCTCCCGTTTTGATAACAAATTAACACCAACCAACAAGGAATACAGACATGGCAAACGAAAACCCGATTAAAGAACTTTTGAAGACGCTCCACAGCGAAGCCGAAAACAGAGTCAAGACCCCTAGCGAAAGAATCATGATGCTTTCGATGGAACGCGACAAGATTTTCGACAAAATCAAATGCACGGAAAAGGAACTCGAAACTGTGGAAAAGGACGCACCGGACTACTCGCTAATCGTAGACCAGCTCAATTACATGGTTTGCTACAAGAACACGCTCGGCAAGCGCATCAAGGCGCTCGTTGACAAAACCTAAAGCACAAAATTTTCGCCGTGCGAGCCCAACTTTAGCCCACGGCGAAGCCGAAGGCGTGACGAGTAACCAAAATCAAAGGAAACAATCACCATATAACACGGATGATCGTTGTTCCTGCGACGTAGGAAACTCTCCTTTGTTGATGCCACGCCCGAAGCACCCACGCGCGAGTGAAAAGAATTATCACAATTCCCGTAATTTGCCGCTTGCACGTGGTCAATGGTTCCTTAGCTCAGTTGGTGGAGCGTCCAAAGCATCCCTATGACGGATGGATAGCAGATAGCATACGTTCTGTATCACGCGGGTTCGAGTCCCGCAGGAACCACTAAAAATCCCGATGGCGGCACCATTGGTAAAATGACCTTTTACCGCAACACTCAAACACACGTGATAAGTACCGCCGCCGGAGGGAAAAGTTTGCACGGCAACCAAGGTTCAACGGCGAACGAACAAGCCGTGCAGAGCTGGTTTGTCCGTTCCAGCGATAAAGACGGACAAAGTTTAAACCGCGACAAGGTAACGACCAAACGCTCTGTAATACTGGTAACGTCAAGCCCATGGCGTGAGCGAAAACGGGCAAATTTTAATGGAGAAATCACGATGGAACAGTCTACGAACTGGGAAAGCCTCATAGCGCAACGTATGCGCCCATGCGTGGCGCTAAAGATTGAGGACGCGTCCAAGCGCAACACTAGACGTCAGCAGCTCAAGTGGAAACACGAGCACAGAGAGCAAGAGAACGAACGTCAACGCAAGTGGATGGCGAAGAATCCCGAAAAGGTCAAGGAATACCAGCAACGCGCAAAGCCGGCAATCAAGAAGTGGAACGAAGAACACCACGAGCGTAAACTTGAGCTGAACCGAAAAAGCGACCGCAAGCGTGCGACAGACCCGAAGCGCATAGCGTGGAAGGCTGAATACAATCAACGCCCCGAAGTCATAGAGCGGAGGCGTGAGCGTGACCGTGAGCGCAACAAGGACCCGAAGCGCAAGGAATGGTTCAGGCAAAGAGACGCTCGCAGACGCGAGGCAAAGAGACTCGCAAAGCTTGCAAAGGACGTTGCGTAATGCAGAACTGGGAATCGCTGATTGCTGCAAGGAGCAGACCCGCAGAAAGGATGGCGGAATCCATCGCAAAGGAAGCGGACCTCGAACGCAGAAGGAAGTACGACAAAAGCCCGAAGCGCAAGGCTTCGCACAAGGCGTGGGCGCAATCCGAAGCCGGAAAGAAAAGCGAACATGAAAGAGGAAAGCGGTACAGGGCAACGGAAAAAGGAAGGAAAAACAAACGCAAGAACCAAAAAGCGTACTACGACAGACACAAGAACGACCCCGAATGGATGGCACACAAGAAGGAGCTACAGAGGAAATGGAACACAGCGAACAGAGAACACCGCCTAGAGTACGAGAGAGAACGCAGGGCGCGTAAACGTGCAGAAAAGAAGGCCAAGGAGGCAGCATAATGCAGACAACGCAAAAAGGAGAACAAAGCAGCATGAACAACGAGAAACACTACCCAACCCACCCCGGAGCGGAACACCCGCCCACGATGTGCATGGAAATCCCCGTGGAGGAATACGAGGCGATAAAGCGAGAAAACAAGGCTCTACGCCGATCGAAACACAGCGCGGATGCCGTGTTGCGTTCGCTCAAGGAGCACGGCGTGATTGATGTCGTAACATTTGACGGCACGTACACCGTCAAGCTTGGACAAACTATCATCCACGGGGTCGCTTGATGAATTGCTGGTGGTGCAGACGAAAAAAGCCCTGCAAGTATTACCGCATGCGCTGGATGCGGGGTTTCGTCCCGCTCTGCGATACATGCGCGGATGGATTAAGAGAAAAAATTACGGAGGTGAAATAAAATGGAACTTGACATGATAAAGCGCGGATTACGCGCGGAGATAAAGAAGCGCGAAAAAGAGACTTATGCAACATGTCAGACAAACGTTAGAGACATGTGTACGGATGTCTTGTCCAAGCTCGAAGAGCAGGAGAAAGAAATCGCGGAACTGAAAGCGCAACTCCGCAAGACGCAACGTGCGCTGTGGATGGCGAGAGCTAGAACTGCTCACCTCGAAGTAAAATGCTTCATACACGATATGTATGACGAAGACGCTACCGCCGAACAATCCGCAAAAGATGAAATTATGGCAGATAAGTGGCAAAAAGTAAAAAAGTTGTGCAAAAAGAAAGCGGAGGAGTACAAATGAAGACGCTCACGCTACCGCTTAAAAAGAAATGGTTTGACCTCATCAAATCCGGAATCAAGAAAGAAGAATATAGGGAACGAAAAGATTACTGGTTCGACAGGTTTTACCACGCAATGAATCCTGACGGCACGAGCTGCAAGTACGACCGTCTCATCTTTACCCTCGGCTACCCGAAGGCGGACGACTCCGAGCGCAGGCTAACGTTCAAGAACCCGAAAATCCGCATCGGCACGGGTCGCCCTGAATGGGGAGCGGAGCCGGGAAAGATGTACTTTGTAATCACTTGGGAGGCTGAATAATGGCTGACCCGACAAGAAAGAAAAGCGTTCACGTAGCAATGATTATAACAGAGCATCGGAACGCATGCAAGAAGCACCCAGAGCCGTTCGACATCCTCTGCGAAAATGGCGGCTGGGATATGGTAGCGAAGCACTACAAGCAAGCCAACGATTCGAGCAAGACGATAAACGGCCACATGGTATTGATGGAAGAAGTGTCCGAGGCTCTAGAAGCCTACGAAAAGGGAGAGCTTGAAAACTGCTTGACGGAACTCGCCCAGTGCGGAGCGATGATCTTGAGAATGATGCAATTTGTGCGCGACGAAATCAAAGGAGAAAAGAAATGAAACACAAGACTATCCAACAATTAAGAGATTCCTTGAACAAGGTCTTAAAACGCGGAAGACCTAAACAGCTCAACAAGTTAAGAAAGGCCTATCATGGAAAAAGGCTTAAAAAATGGTGGTCGTCCTACGCTAGCTGGGAATGCTGTACGATTGCGGAACTCAAGGATGATGAACATGTCGGCCACCGCATGAAAGGCGGCCACACGCACAACCACATCAGGAACTGTGAACTGCGGTTGATGCTAACGAAAAAGGAAATCAGGTCACTGCGGAAGATTATGAAAAGGGAGAAGAAGAATAAATGATGTTCTATCTAGGATTTTTCGTAGGCTGGGTTATCGGCATTTTATCGGCGCTCCTGTTTCTTTACCTTATCAGAAGGGAATCGGAGCAAGTCGCCGACGGAGAAAGGGTGTGCATTAAGAAAGAAAATTCCGTAAGATGGGCCGACACGTTCTACGTCGAGGTCGCTACGGGCAAATACCACTTTGCGAGCGACCTCATAAAAGAATACGGACGGCAAACGCTAGGTAAGCTCGTTGCCGAAGGGAAGTTTGTCAACGAGGGCCATTGGGAAAAAATGCAGGAGGGCAAGAAATGAACTACCGCGATGTGGCTTGCCCGAATTGCGAGACTGTTTACGGCGTGGGCTACAGCGACGTGCCACACAGCGTCGAGAAAATCCACCGCATCTGCGACACCTGCATGATGCCGATCGAAGTCAAGAACCCCTGGAACGATAAGGATACGAAAAATGAACAATAACGACAAAAACTACTACCGTCTCAAAGACGACATAGATTGGGAAGGTGAAAAAAATACAACCGCATCATCTACAGAACGTGGTGGATGCTAGCCGTGAACTTGTTGCTGAAGATTTTACAGCCGTTCACAAAAGACCCGTTTTTGATAAGAGTCGAATCAGAAATGGATGAAAAAGGAAATCCGCACTTTATCCGCTATGATTTCGGGAAGACTCATTTTGATGATGGTTACTTTGAACGAATCAAGAGTTCGTTTCTATCCGGACGATATATAGAGAGGTACTACAAATGAGCCAATGGTACAAGTGCAAATGTTGCGTATGCGGTCACGAAGTCTTTCAAAATAGATGCGAAATTTTGCAGCCTGAAATCTTCGTATGCTGGAATTGCATGGAGGATGCAAGACAGATGCTCGCCATTAAGAAATTCGCAAAGGATGTTAGCGTGAAGGTTGACTTCGGAGTGATGAATGAAAATGACATTCACAAAATCAAGGCTTCGTTTGATCTTATGGAGGAAATCCAAAATGGATAAACGAACGTTCAAGATTTGCGAGGCCGTGCACCTCGGACTCGACTACTACTACATGGGGTCGAAGGACCGCCGGACACTCACAAAGGAAGATTACGAGCTGGCGAAACGCATTCTGCCTACACTCCCCGACGGGTGGTATCGCGAGAAATACGACTGGATGGCGCAGAAGTTTTAACAAACTAAGGAGAAAAGAAAATGGAAGAAACGGCTACAGAAATCAAGGACGAGAAGCTCACGTTCATCATGGACGACGAGGAGTTCCTCACGCGCAAGGGCGCGATGAAGGAAATGAAGATCGGGGCGACTACGCTCGCGAAGGAAATACGCCTCGGCAACATCACGCCTTACGACCTCCCCCACGGCTACGGGTTCTCGAAGGCGTCCGTGCGCGAATGGATGAACAACCGCAAGAAAAAGTTCCTTGCGAAACTGAGGGCGAAGAAATGAAGAACTACGGAAGGATGCACCGTGCCGAAACGATGTACGCTATCATCTACCCGTTCCGTGACGCGCTGAAGCAGGACTGCCCGAAGAAAGTGCAGCTCATCCTAATGGTGAATCGCTGGATAAACCCGTGGCACGCGCTCCAGGAACTTGCAAAGGAAATACCGTTCAATCGCAGAAAGAAGCTGGAGTCGTAGCAACATGGCATCGAAAGCGAAGGAAATTATCGGGATGCGTTCGAACACGTCCGACGCCATAGCGAAAAAGCTCCTGTCGATACGCGACCGCGACTATTACACGGTTCTCGGAGAATTTTTCGAGGCTTCAGCGATTTCCGTAAAGAACGCCGTCGATTGCAACGACCGCGACGTTTACGAGAAGCGCTACGGCGACATAGCCCGTTCTTACGGCAAGGCCGGGATGGACGTTTTCGCGGAATGCCTCGGCCTGTTCATGGCCGAAATACACGCCGCGATTGAAGGTTCCGCCATGTTCCGCGACTTCGCCGGGGAGCTTTACATGGCTTCCGGGACGAACTCGAAAGGTCTGGGCCAGTTCTTCACGCCGTACCACGTATCGCACCTGATGGCGGAAATAAACGTAGAAAAGGAACGTTTCCTGAAAGAAATCGAGGAAGACCCCGACCGCGTTATAACGTTCTACGAGCCTACGTGCGGAGCGGGCAGCCTCATGGTAGCCGCCATAGACTGCATGAGGTCCGCAGGGATAAACTACGCGCACAACATGTTCATCGACTGCGGCGACATAGACCCCCGATGCTTCCACATGAGCTACCTCACGCTTTCGCTGTTGGGCGCTCCTGCGGTCGTGAGGCTCGGCGACGCTTTGACGATGAAGTATTGCAGGGCGTGGTTCACGCCAGCGTACATCTTCAACTGGACGCATTTCAAGAAACAGCTACGCGGCGGGAAATACCCATACACGCCAACGGTGCATGGAAAGGGCGAAATTCCGGAAAAGAAAACCGAAGTACGGGCAAAGGAAAGCAGTCCCGCGGCCGTAATTCCGAAAACGGCTCCCTCGATTATTCCGGAACCCGTCGCGGACAGGTACGGACAGCTTTCACTTTTCTAGGAGCGGACAAATGGCACTTGCAAAAATAAAGACTGAAGAGGAACGGATGCGGCTCGACATCATCTTCGCAGAAATCGAGGCCGATCGCGTTATCGACGAGGCGAAGAAGGCGGCAAACGACAGCGCCGTACACGAAGAAGTCGTCACCGCGTCCGAACGGAGGCTTGAACAGCAGACGGCGGCCTGCATCGCAGGCAATGCTAGGATAATGCTGAAGGACGGAGCTTTCAAGACGAAGTGGGAACGCGTACTTGCCAAGACGCTGATAAGGCTGATGGACGAGAACGAGTTCATAGAACGCAAGGAACTCTCCGCGAAGAACGCCGAACTGAACTTGCTCAGGAACTTTGCCAACGCCGTAGAGCAGAGGCTGGAAAAGGCCGAACGCTCCGCGCGTGAGCAGGATAACCACCACTACTACAAGATATTTGCCGAAGGCGTGAAGGAACTGCTGGAAGCGCTATAGAGGACAAGACAAAATGACACCGACAAACGACACGCCAAGAATAGCGGAAGGCGGGACCAACGTGCAGGGCATGGGCTACACGCTCACGTCCGCACAGAAGGATCGCAAGAAGAAGGGAAAGACCATCTACCAGCGCGACAGGAAGGTAGACGAATACAGGTTCAGCAAGGGAAGGTTCGTATGAATGACCAAATAGAAATGTTTGCAACGCCAACAGAAATCCAAAAAACACCAAAGAACGCTGAATTAACCGAAATTCTTGAAGTTCTTAAAAGTCAATTTGAATGCAACGATATATCAAATTTTTTTGACAAAATAGTTACTGCATACACTCAGAACGATTCTGATTTTTACAAAAAGTTGTCTCAAATTATATGTGGATACGAAAACGACTGTATCCGAATGATATACCAATACTGGTGCGCCGATAGAGAGAACTTCAAACAAGACTTTACTCCTGAAACACTTTCTCAATTAGTTGCCAAGCTCGCTGTTCGCGATGATTTCTATACGATTTTAGATTGCTGCGCTGGAGTTGGCTCGTTGACGTTGCAAGCCGCTAAATTGTTTAAAAATAAAAAATTTACACTATTGGAGAAAAATGAAAAAACTCTTCCATTTACGAAAGCGAATGTTAAAGCGAATGGAATAAACGCCACCATTATACACTATGATGTTATCGAAGATTTAAATTTAGAGGGTGACGCAGAGGACTCCGCGTTTACTTGTGATTGCTGTATTTCAAATCCGCCGTTCAACCTCAAATGGCAACATCCATTATTCGCTTTACAATTACCAAGATTCCAAATAGCGTTACCTCCAGAGCAAAATGCAAACTTTACATTCGTCTTAACAGCAATGTCTCACACGAAAAATATCGGAGTATTTATCCTGCCATGCTCTATTTGCAATTCTGAATACGAAAAAGACGTTAGAAAAAATCTTTTATTAAAAAATCTTATTGAAGCGGTCATTTCTGTTCCTGGCAGAATGTTTGAAAGTACGGATGTTCCGACAACCATTTTGCTTATTAACAAGAAGAAAACGACTAAAAAAGTATGTCTTATAAAAATAGATGATGCCTCTTGTAAAAAAGAAACGAGGCTTCAAAAAGGACAGATTGGTGGAACTTCGCACACTAATCGAACTTATGAAAAAATTGTAAATACAATACCAAGCGATCTGCAGGACAAAATTGTCAACGTTATCGATAAAATGACGGACGAGCCAGGCTTTTCAATTTGCGTAAATTGCGATGAACTTGCGAAAGGAATCGCAGATATAACACCTTGGATATATATAAATAAAAAGACAGTCAAAGAAGCACTGCCAGCAAGAAATCCAGAAGACATCATCAAAGAACTTTACAGCATCAATAAAGAGAAAGATCGGCTAAAAATAACAATTAACGCTAACGCCGCTAAATGTTTTGGAAATAAATTTTTTATGGCGTGTGCTCAAATACATCAATCAGCCGAAGCAACTCGAAAAATCAACGATGCCATGACCTCGCTTGGATTTGAATCAAAAATATGGATTCCCGATCCAATCGCAATATCAAAAGACAAAAACGTTATACGCATTGAGCAAAACTCAGACCTTAACGGCATATCATCAATACTTACGACAATGATTAATTGTTGGACTCAGCATATGTGTTACCTTAATCAGAACGAAAATATTTTACTAGCGGAGCTAAGAGACGTTTTGTTGCCAAAATTAATGAACGGAACATATAAAGGAAAATAACCATGTCCATAACGCTAGTCCAGAAGAACAAGTCCAAGGGAATAATGACGTGGTACGCCCGCGTACCGGATCCAAACAAAAAGAACTGCATCCACTTTTTCAGCCTCGGGACAAATTCAAAGAGCGAGGCAAAGCTGCTGATGCAGGAACGTATAAAGGAAGGCGCTTACGACCTGAAGGACGAAGCCGAGACAATGACGCTCGGCGATGCTGCCGTGAAGTTCGAGCAGTACGAGCGCGCAAAGGGGGTGAAGCCCGGAAGCATCGACGCTTTTATACGCGGACTTAGGTCTCTTGAAAGTTTGTTCGACAGGCCGATAGCGTCAATAACGGCGAAGGAGCTGAACGACGCATTCATGGGAAACACGTCCGGGAACTCGTCGCGCACGTACATGAACAAGAAGACAATCGTCTCTACGTTTTTCAATTATGTTGTCGATGTACTCGAGATTATACCGAAGAACCCGATCAAGAAGGCCATACCGAAAAGGAAGGTGAAGAAGGCCCACCGCGAGTTCTGGACTCAGGAACAAGTGGACAGGATTATTGCGAACGCGCCCGACCCGCAGACGAGACTGTACTGGTCGTTCATGGCGTTCGCCGGATTACGCGCAAGCGAAGCGAAGGCGATGCGCCCCGAGAAGATTTACGACGGAAAGATTCACGTCGTAGGCAAAGGCGACAAGCCGGCGACAATACCCGTATGTCCGAGACTTCAAAGAGAAATTGACAGATACGACGGCGAGTGGAACTTCAAGGCGTCACAGTACACTCTGGAGAAGACAGCAAGGAAAGCCCTGCCCGAAGGGTTCCAGGGAAAGGCACACCCGCACCGATTTCGGCACTCGTTCGGATCGAACCTCATACGCGCCGGGGTGAACGTGAAGATAGTCCAGACGCTGATGCGTCATGAGAACATCAGCCTTACATTGGACACTTACGGCCACATCCTAGACACTGACTCCGAAAAGGCGATTAGCGACGTTTACAAGTGACGGCTTGACAAACTCCGCCGATTGAACTATAATTTTTGCATGGCTAGCGGCCCGGAAGCGATTCCGGGTATTTTTTTTGCAAAAAGTGGATAAAAAAGTGCATACGCACTTTACAGCCGTTGAAATTGCTTTATTTCGCCAAAATAACACAATTTATGCACGAAAGTTTAAGAAAAATTTGTTTTATTGCATTTTTTGCCGTTTTTGTCGCCAATTTTCAGATTTTCCACGTTCGTTTACTTTCGTGTATTTTCATTCATTTTCACATAATTTTAACAAAATTCAAAAATATTCAAAATTAAAGTGCATAAATCCGTGCATACATCATTTTAGTGTTCAAATTTTCACCTATAATCCGCTCCGAAACCGTAATCGCAAAAGATTTTTCTTATTTATTTCTTACATTTATAAATAAACCAAAATAATTAGGTATATTTATAAACGTAACAAGAGAGGTTCAAGATGAAAACTAACGAAGAAATCAACGAAATGGTCAAGCAGATGGTCGTGGCGGTATGCCACGGCGGTTTCGGTAGGCTCCAGGCGATGCTCGGCGCCAAAGCCGACAAGATCACCGAAAACAGCTTCCAGTTCACCTTCAAGATGTTCCGCAAGGCCAACATCTTCAAGATCGAACTCGACGAAGCCCAGGACCTCTACAACTGCTATTTCATCAAGCAAAAGAAGTACACGACAAACGACTTCATCAAGGGTTTTCAAGTCACGGATAAGAAGTTCGAGCCGGTGATTGTGAAGGAAGCCGAGGGGCTTTTTGCCGACCAGGTGCAGGAATTTTTCGAATCGACAACAGGCCTCCGCACTTGCCTCTAAAACAAACCACGGCGAGCGGGCAACGCCACAAACCCGCGCAACTTTTATAAAGGAGGTCCAGCCATGGAAGATACACCCAGAGAAGAAGTCCTTCGCCATCACGGATTCAAGGAAATCGCGCTCAAGTTCCGCAAGAAATGGCTCGACGATAAAGCCGTCGACTGCATTAAATGGGTCATCATGCGTATTTCCGATGAAGTCAGGAAATTCGGGCATCAGTACGCGAAAGACCTTGAATACGGCGCCAACAAACAAAGGATCATGTTCGGGATCAAGGGAAAGATTACCTATACGTTTCTCGGCCCGGCACACGAATAAAGGAGATTTACAATGACTACGTTCGAAACCGGAAAGACCTACTACTACCGCTTTGCCTGCAATACGGATACAATCGTAAAATGTACAATCACGAAGCGCACCGCAAAGACTATCACGTTCAAGGAAGACGACGGAGAAGTCAAGACGCGCCGCATCTACATTTACGGGAACTGCGAGAATGTGAGCCTCGGGCGTTACTCTATGGCTCCTATTCTCAGCTCCGAAAGGGCCGCATAGGAGATCTATAAATGGCCGAAGAACAAAAACGGACAGTAAAGGGAGTTCTCCTCGACATAGAGAAGGACGATGCGAAGGTGGTGGAATTCGAACCGACGCTCCGCAGTTACTACGAACTGCTGCATTGCGACATGATAGAGTTTAATCCGCGACATATAGGATGCAGAATAAATCATAGGCGTTTAGACATCGTATCCGACGAGGAAGGGCTTTTCAAGGAAGGCAACAAGATTTCAGCTATAAACAATCTCGGAAAGCCTATGTTTGTCGGGAGCCTTTTGGTCGTGAACCGTTCAGAAGACGGAGAGACGGCATCGCTTACGGACGAGGAATGCAGATTTGTTCTCGGGAAGATCCAGAAGATGTACACCAGGAACCACCCCGAAGGCTACCTCATGCTTACGCAGTGCGAATACTAGGCTTGACTTTTATTTTTATAAAATCTATTTTCAAATATGGAGGTGCGTTATGCCTGCCGAATTTACACCAAGTCCGGAATTTTTAAAATTGTTGGCACTCGTCGACGAGTGGTCCTTGCATGATAAGCAATACATTTGGGAAAGCTCTCTCAAAGAGGGAGCTCCCAAATATGTACACGAAGCACTTGAAGAACTTGTCAAGATGCAGAAAGAACTTGACAAGGATGGATGCTGCATTTAGATTCCCAACGACATAGAACGCTCTTTCACGAGTTTATAAATCTGTTTTGACAGATTCTGCGCACGGCTTCTATTTACGAAAACGTCGGCGAAACTTTCAGCAATCGTTTCCGTATATTTATAGCTCATGTCGGCATATTCGCTGATAGTCTTTCTGATAGCCCTTAACTGAAAAGACGAAAAGTTTTTATAACCGGCCGCTACAGCGGCCTTTTCTACTATGTCACGAGCTATTGATTCATAATTCAAAATAGAGCTCTCTTTTTGTGCTATCCAGTAATTTACTATATGGCCCATTTCATGTATAGCAGAAGCCTTCGCAGACATTCCTTTTGGATGAAACGAGGTATCGGCAAATTTATACGTGTTATTCATATAATAACTAGAAAAACGCAAAAAGAACGGCTTGTTCATAACCCAGTTTGCAGACATGATATAGCCCATGGCATTCGAACTTTTCACGTCAGAAATTTTTGCATTCTTGAATATTTCCAGTACGCTATCAATACCAGAAAGGGCTCCTTTTATTTTTTCAAAATTACAGTTTTCCAAAGCCTTTTGCAGTTTTATAGAATGCTTTTTTTGGAAATAGCCAAACAAGTCCTTTGCATCATTGCTTTTTTCAATTTTAGGATCTACAACATACTTCGGAATCAGGCCAGCCCTTTCTTCTATACGGTTGGCCCGTTCGTATTGGATTTCCTGGATATATTCAGGCGTTCTGCTTGAATGCCTTTCGTTTGCTATTTGTAGTATTTCCCGACGGCGTTGCTCTGCGTTGAGCTTTATTTCCGCATTTTCAGCCCGCTTTTCGGCCTTAGCCGTTTCTTCCTTCGCAATTTCCAAAGGAGTCGTCGGCTCTTCTTTTTTCTCTTCGGGTTCTTCTACGGGCGCCTCCTTGACCTCGTACTTGCCGTCGATAACCGGGTCCCACATGACCATCGTGCAGCGGCACTGGAAGTCATCGCCGGGGTGGAGGTGCACCATCGTATCGTCGCGTTTGTGCTCTATCGGGTGCATCGGGTCGTCGGGGTTTTCCTCGTACCATACCGTCGGGTCGGTCGCGGAACATATCCGTCCGTTCATCATGGCGTGGTCGGGACGGACGCGTTCGTCGAGCGTAGCCATCCACATGTAGTACTGGCAGCCGATTTCCTTGTACGTTTCCAGCGTTACCGACGTGTTCAGCTTTGCCGATTCAGTCCTTGCTATCAGAGAGGCGCGGTTTGCGTACTTGTCCGGGAGTTCCTTCATCACCGCTTTTCCGAGCTGCTTTCCGTTCCAGCCCTCGTTCTTCGCCTGCGTCACGAGACGGGCGATGTCCTTCTTCGCGTCCGATTCTGCGGACACGCAAAGAACCTGGAAGTTGGACTCCCAGTCTTTCAGGAGGCTTTCCTTTGCCGCTTGCGGGTAGTAGGGCTTTCCGACAGTCATTTCCGTCATTTCGGCGATGCTGCTAGAAACTTTCCTCGCGATGGATTCCGCCGCGTAGGATATTTCGGCCTTGAAATCGTCCGAAAGACCCTCCGGCAGCAGCGCGAGCTCCTCCATCGAGTCAGTCTTGAAGGACTCGCCGAATACTGCGGCCCCGTAAGCCGCGCCTATGTAGTCCTCAAGTTCGTTCCTCAGCGCGTTCTGCAGACGTCTTTCGGCGGCGTATGGATAGAACTGGCTAGAACTGAAAACGGGGTGGCGGCCGCGCTTCTTGCCGGTCGCTAGTTCTACGCTTGTCGCGAATCTTACGAGGTCGTTCATTGTCTATTCCCCCTTGCCGTAGTCTGAAGGTTTCGGCAGCTTCCTTCCGTCCTTCACGCTGACTTCCCAACTGTGTCCGTTCTCGAATACTGAAGTCCTAACTTCGTCCGGTCCGAGGACGCCACGGTTCATGTAGCGTTCAAGTGTCTGCGACTGTAGGTCGAGAGCTTCGAGCGTCTGCTTCAGAGTCATCTCGTCGATTGCTCCCCAGCTGAACTCCGAGAAGCCCTTGCTGAAGTTACGGCTGCAGAAGTCGGAAATGAGCCTGCACGTCGGCACGTAGAGGTATTCCTGCCTCCAGGAACCTACGGAGCTGCACCACGACTTCAAGTCGCCCTCGTTCGTCTGCGCCAGCCCTGTAGCGCTCTGCCCGAAAAGTATGCTCATTGGTATGCGCGACTTTGCGGACGCGTCCATCTGCTTCTTAGTCCACAGTTCCGCAATTCCGGCGAAGTTGTGGTTGATCATGTCGTAGGAGTCCTTAGGCCCGGCGAACGTTGCGCGCATGGAGTTCATGCAGAGCTTCATCGCGGATATGATCTTGTGGATGTCCTCTATACCGTTGTCCGGCTTGGAAAGGAGCAGGCTCAGGTTATTGAGGCGCAAAAGCAGCGTTCCCGTCTCCTGTATCATGTTCACGACGGCACCAGAAATCGACGCGAGGTCCCTCAGGTCCTGTTCTACGAGGCACAGGTCAGACACGCCGAAGTACTGCTCCCTTATCGAGTTCTCGATTATGTCGGGCAGTTCCGAACCCTTGAACACCGTACAGCGTGACGGATGTACATCGACAGTGCCGCCACCGATGCGCTTCACGCGGAATACGCCGGGTTCCTCGCCGTTGTTGAAATCTTCTTTCTTCAGGTCAATTTTCCCTGCCGAGTACACCCTGTACCCATTAACCTTAGCAGACTTCGGTGGCGCGGAAGCGAGTACATCCGCGTTCCTGTCGCTGTCGTATTCCGTGACGACGACCGCACCGCCAGTAAGGCGGATGCAGGAACCAGCCTTCTTTACGGCCTTGAAAAGCCCAATCTTCGACGCTTCCCTGTACGCATCTCCGTCCTCGTCACCGATGATCTTCGGCTCGTTCATGAGTGCCGCCGTCGGGAAACCGTCAACGATGAACGCGGCTATGCCGTCCTTCACCTTCATCGTCGCAAGGCTCACAAGGTCCGCAGGTGTGTACGGGGCGACAACGGTGTTCGCGCCCTTGTCCATCCCCTTCTTGCCGAGGCCGGTCGCGGCGTTCTCGTAAGCGCCGTCCTCGACCTCGATACCGTCTTTTACAGTCAGTTCTGTATTTTCCATTATTCTATCTCCTGTTTTGTTTTATACAAAGTCGAGCACGCCTCCACCCTCATGGGTTACGAGCGTGTCCAATGCCTGTGTCGTGGAGTCCACCTGGTCGTCGTGTTCAGCGTTCGGGAACGCTAGAAGTTCGTCTATGTACCGCTTTACCCACGGGTGTTCCTCGTCCATCGGCGGTAGGAACACGTTTCCAGCCTCAAACAGCGGAGAGACGGAATATGCCCTCGCAGTCTTGCTCCCGCGAGGGTTGTAGGAAACGATACCGGGGATTCTTGAGCCGAGAGCCGATATGATTGCAGGGCCGTTCGCCTTGTCTTCGACCACTTTCTCCAAGGCTTCGGGCCACTTCGATGACATGCGCTGCATGGCGCGTACCTGCGATACGAAGTCCATGCGCGCGGTGTCGTTGTCGAGCAGGTAGAAGTTCGCACCGACCTGCCCCCACACCTGTCCTGAAACGTTGTCGCTGTGGTCCGTATCCTTGAATGTGAAGTCCCAGCTCTGTATCACGCGGTCGAACACCTTCGGCATCGTAGTCCAGTGCCTTATCCACTTGGCCTTGAAAACTCCTCCGCCGCGCGGTGTCGGGTGCTGCTGGTATAGCGAGCCCCAGTCGTACGACCCGATGTTGTGCTTTATGCGGAGTAGCATCTCGAGCGGGTAACGTCCAGGATGGAGCGCCTCGCCCTTCTTTCGGTGAGGTTCGTCTCGTTCAGCGATTGCCGGGTAGTTGATTATCTCCCACTGGTCGCCGCCTTCCTGCTTCATTGCGTCCACAAGGCGCCCTACAAGGTCGTCCTCGTGCCACCTCGTAACCGTTACGAGCACTCCGCCACCTGGCGAAAGACGCGTGTATGCGGTAGACGTATACCAGTCCCAAACAGACTCCCTGACCGTCGGAGAATCGGCGCTCTTTCTGTCCTTGAACGGGTCGTCGATGATGAGGATGTCGGCGCCCATGCCTGTGATGCCGCCTTCCACGCCCACGCTTCGGAGCGACCCTTCGAACCCAGGCACCTCGAAGAACTCCATCGTCTTGACGTAAGTCTTGCGACGCTTGACGAAACGAACCTTTTCGGACCGCTCCGTGAAGCTGGTGTTCGGGAAAATCTCGCGGTATATGTCGCTCTCGATTATGTTCTGGACGTTCTTGTTGAACCGCTTCGCAAGGCTCGCAGAATAGCTCGCGGCTATTATCGATGTATCGGGATCAACACCAAGTCCCCACGACGGGAAATGACGGCTTACAAGCTGGCTCTTGCCGTGCCGAGGCGGCATCGTGATAATCAGGCGCGGCGATTCCTTCTTCTTGACCTTGACGAAGAATCTCATGAGCTGTCCGCATATCTCGCGGTGCACCCAGCCGATGTCGTATGACGGCATCGTCGCCTTAACGAACGCCATTAGGTTCGTCCTCGAAAGCTCCACCATTCCGCCGCTAACCGTCATATATCCCCAGCTTGCGGGCTTCCTCGTCGATTTCGTCGAGGTTGATAGGCGGCTTGACCTTCGCCAGCGCTTCCGCGTCCTCCGGGTTCGCCATGCGTTCCAGCAACTTTATCTTCGCCAGTCGTTCCTTCGCGCTCAGCGAGTATCCTGCAACGTCGAGCAGGAACTTCGCCGCCACGATGTCGCCGTCCAAAGCCTTCCCGGCGAAGACCGCCATTATTCCGTTCAGGACGGTCATCTTGTCGTTCGGGTCGATCCCTATCTGCTCTAGGAATTTCTTGAAGTCCTTGTTCCTTTTCGGCTCGAACTGTGTCTCAAGAATCACCCTCGCGTTCCGCTGGATGTTCCCGCGTTCACGTCGAGCGGCGACGGACTTCTTTCCGCCCGCCTTCCCTATCTTGGCGAAGTAGTTTTCGCCGTCCTTGTCCGTTACAGTAGCCGTACATCCTCGCTATGCCTTGGACTCTTTCCACCACTTGCAGAACTCGTGCCATTCAACGGTCCACCTTCCATGCGATGTCGCCTGCCTTACGGGCATGCCCCTCAGCCGCTTCCACGCGTAAACTGACTGTAGGTGAAAACCTATCTTGTCCGCAAGCTGCTTCGGAGTCAAGAAAATCTCGTCCCCGCTTAGCTTGACTATCCTGTCCTTGCCGAAGCACGAAGACGACTGTACAGGCATTGTTTTAGGCGCCTGCTTCGCCGTCTTGAAAAATCCGAACAGTTCCATCTGCACAGGCTACCCTCCCTTCCTGATTTCGAACGTTACCGAATTGACCATTAGACCCGTGTCTATGAGCGGCGTGCTGCTTCCCTTCGCCTTTACCGTCCTCGGCGAAAGCGGAGCGTAGTCGCCTTCCCTTATCGCCTTCTGCACGGCGTTCTTCGCCCGTTCTCCGAGCGTCTTTAAAACATCTCCTATCGACAGCTTGCCTCGCAGGAACGGAGGCATGAGACGGCCCAGAATCTTCGGGAACTCGCGCTCCCATATTTCGGCTGCGAACTTCATGAAGGGCCTAGCCGGGATTTCCGGGTACTTCCGCCCCTCGGCGGTCGTCCCTGCGAGCCTACCGTAGTTCAGCGTCCTCGCGATAAGAGCTATCGACGCTGGCTTCCCTAGCGCCTTCTGGTCCTTCCCGGTCTTCATCTTCTTCATGAGGTTGGCGTACGCCTTACGCGCCGTGCCGTTGCCGTCGATCCATCCGACGGCGATAACGGACGAACTCAACGCGTCGTCGAGTTCCTTGATTTTGCCCATGACGGGCATTTTTGACAAGTCCAAGCCGTTGTCCATATGCTATTTAACAATATATAACTTTTTTTAAGCATTATTAAACCAAACAAGATTTATTTACGCAATTTTTGCGTCAAATATATTTCTTATATTTTTCTTACTTTTGTAATTAAACCTAAATAATTTGGTATATTTACAATGTAAACGAGAAACAAGAGGTTTTACCATGCAGAACGAAGTCGAAAGAATCGAAAAGGCCGAAGAAATGAAGGAACTCTTCTGGAACCTTTGGAAAAGGAACAAGATCAACGGGCTTTCCCGTTTCGACATCGACCAGTTCGACGAGGTCGTCCGCTGGGCTTCCAACGACTTCGAAGCGTTCAAGGAAGTCTTCGGCAAGTACGCGTCCTTCGCCGCCAAGATCCTCACTCGCAGCGAAGTCAAGATGTGCCTCAAGGGCTACGCCTTCATCGCCACCATCCGCGACGTGGAATTCGCCCACCGCTGCTGCTCTAACGAAAACCTCTGGAACCTCGCCGCTTAAAAGGAGAACTGAAAATGGGAATGAACAACCTCTACAAACGCGTTTCTCTCGAAGTTAGCGCGATCCTGAACGAGTATTATTTCAAGCACGCAATCAAACAAGACCTCATGCAGAAGAATCTGGTCGTGAAATTCGACTCGCCGCTTTTCGGTGACGCTCGCTCTGTCGCAGACGCGGCTCTCGACTCTGCCGTCAGCTGCATCCAGACTTTGCTCGGTCTCAAGCACAGACCGTATTACACAATCATCGACCCAACAACAGCCGTCGTTCAAAAAGAATTTGCGGACAGCGATTTCGCAAGGGAGTAATTTCACGATGAAAACCAAATGCTACAGCGTTAGGCTGAAAAGCCTCGAACTCATCAGCGACAAGGCGTACAAGGCGGTCGCCTTCGACGGCTCAAGCGACATCATCCCGGCTAGCCAAGTCTTCGGCCCGGACCTCGAAGTAGGAAAGAGCGAGGCGTGGTGGATTTCCGCGTGGATCCTCGAAAAGAAGTCCATCCAGTACAGCACGAAGAAGTCCGCATGGTTTGAACAAGACGGCACACGTCTTGACACAAACAGCGTCACAGTCTCTCACCACAGGCCGGGCAAGATTGCCGCAAGGCCGGAACACGAAATCAAGGAACTTAAAAGGGGATAAAGAAAATGTCTTTAGACCGCGACTGCAAAAACTACCACTACCGCCTCGGACGGCTCGTCGCTGTCGTGGAAGCTATCGAAAAGCCCGATTTTTGCTTCAGCTCTAGGGTGTTCGACAACGCAGGGCAGAAGCTCCGCCCGACCCTCGACAACGCCATGAAAAAGAGCGGCCACGTCCTCTCCAAGGAGCTTTTCGAACTCGCCCCGGTCGGTCTCGACGAACGCAAGCTGCCGTTCGAGAGCCTCGGCAACACGAACCACGGCACGGCCTACTGGCTAGGCTACCATCACGAGAAGTCCTACATCGAGAAAAACTTCGCCGGGTGTCTCGGCATCGTCAAGACCGAAGTCGAACACCACGTCCCGGAACGCATCGAAGCCCCGGCCGTCGAACGTGCCGCAATCGAGGAACTCCGCCGATGAACGCAGCCGAATACACCGAGCACCAGCGTTCAGCAATCGAGCACCTCAAGGAGTGGAAAGTCGGTGCGCTGTTCATGGAGCCGGGAACTGGAAAGACACGCGTGGCCCTGTCGCTCGTCAACTCAACGCCGTGCTCGGAGGTGTTCTGGATCGGTCCGCTCCGCACGCTAAAGACCGTGCAGGACGAGGCCGCGAAGTGGGGCGGTTTCTCGAAACCGGCGACCTATTGCGGAGTCGAGAGCATCAGCGCGAGCGACAGGATTTGGCTCGAACTGCTCGAAAAGGTGGAGCAAGCGTCCACCCCTTTCGTCGTGGTGGACGAGTCGCTGAAAATCAAGAACGCGACCGCCAAGCGGACGCAGAGGCTGCTGGAGCTGGGCAAGAAAGTGGAATGGAAGCTCATACTCAACGGCACGCCCATCAGCCGCAACCTTCTCGACATGTGGCCGCAGATGGAGTTCCTTTCGCCCAAGATCCTCGGCATGAGCCTCAGGCGGTTCAAGTACACCTTCTGCACTTTCACGACGATTAAGAAGCGCGTTGGCTGGCAGAAGTGGACGAGGGAGTACATCACCGGCATGGAGAACGTCGATTACCTTCACTCGCTCATCCGCCATTACGTGTACGAGTGCGACCTGAACCTCAACGTCTCGCAGAAATGGCACACCTCGTACTACTGTATCAGCGACGAAAACAAGGAAAAGTACAGGGAAATCAAGGAAAAATACTTGAGCGACGAGACGCTCGAATTCTTGAGCAACAACATCTTTTTCGCCATGACCACCGAGATGCAGATGGCGTACGCCCAGGACGATGACAAGATACGCGCCGTAAAATCGATTTTCGAAGACCGGAACCCGGCTACAACTATTATATTTTGCCGATACGTCGAAAGCGTCAAGATTTGTAAAGAAAAGTTTCCCGATTGCGCTGTATTGTCGATGCAGAAAGAAAGCCTTGGACTGAACCTCCAGCAGTACGACACGACAATCTATTTCGACAAGGTCTGGGATTATGCCCTCTACATACAGAGTACTAGAAGGACGTTCCGCACCGGGCAGGAAAAGGACTGCCACTACTACGAGCTTACGGGCGACGTGGGCCTCGAAAGCATGATAGACCGCAACATCAGCAAGAAGGTATCCATGAGCGAATACCTCAAGAAGATAACCATCGAACAACTCAGGAAGGAACTATGAAGAGATTCCTGGACAAGAACGTTTACGAAGCAGCCGTGGAGCGGTTCGACTACATATACACGCACTTCGAGCGCGTGTGCGTGAGCTTCTCGAACGGCAAGGACAGCGGAGTATTGCTGAACCTCGCCATCGAGGCGGCAAGAAGGCACGGAAAGCTCCCCGTGAACGCCCTGTACATCGACTTCGAGGCGCAATATGCAAAGGCCATAGAGTTCACGCACAGGATGTTCTCAAGGCCGGAAGTGACGGGCTGGTGGGTGTGCCTCCCCATACACCTACGCAACGCCGTGAGCCAAATATTGCCCTACTGGGTGTGCTGGGACAAGGAAAAGCGCGACGCGTGGGTTCGCGAGTTCCCGGAAAACAAGCACGTAATCACGGACGAGAGCTTCTTCCCGTTCTTCAGGCACGGCATGGAGTTCGAGGAGTTCGTGCCTGAGTTCGCCCGTTGGTTTTCGCAAGGAAAGAAGACCGCATGCTGCGTGGGCATCCGCTCCGACGAGAGCCTGAACCGATTCCGCACCATCGCGAGCTCTTCGAAGGTGACGCTAGACGGACTGCAATGGACGACGAAGCTTTTCCCGAAGGACGATTCCGAAATCTACAACTGCTACCCTATCTACGACTGGAGAACCGAGGACATCTGGAGGGCCAACGGCAAGTTCGGCTGGGATTACAACAAGATCTACGACATCATGCACATGGCGGGCGTGAGCATCTACAAGCAGCGCCTGTGCCAGCCTTACGGCGACGACCAGCGGCAAGGGCTTTACCTGTTCAAGATTCTCGAACCCGAAACGTGGGCGAAGGTCGTGAACCGCGTCGAAGGCGCCAATTTCGGCAACCGCTACACGGAAACCGACAGGACAACGCTGGGGAACTTCAAGGTGAACCTTCCTCCTGGCCACACATACGAGAGCTACGCGAAGTTCCTGCTAGACACCATGCCGCCGTACCTCGCGGAACACTACAGACAAAAGATTGAAAAATTCTTGAGTTGGTGGGAAAACGAGGGTGTAGCGTCAATTCCGGACTACGCCGACATCAAGGAGGAGTCGAAAAAGAAAGTCCCGTCATGGAGAAGAATCTGCAAGGTATTGCTCAAGAACGACTACTGGTGCAAGGGCCTGTCTTTCTCGCAGACAAAGAAAGAGCTTGAAAAGCAAGTCGCAATGATAACAAGGTACAACGAGGAATTATGATAAAGGAAATTTTAAAAGACATCCCGTTCGACGATAAGGTGAAAGTTTTCAACGAGGTCACGCAGGAGCTTTACGAATGGCTCGGCGTGAATCACCCGTCGCTAAACGTGCAGCTCGTGCCAGCAGAAAAGGTGCAGGGCAACGACTACAACCCGAACAAGGTAGCTCCGCCGGAAATGAAGCTGCTCAAGCTGTCGATAAAGAAGGACGGCGTTACCATGCCCGTGGTCGTGTGCGACACGCCGGAAGACAAGAAGCACCCCTACACCGTCGTTGACGGATTCCACCGCACCACGGTAATCCAGACGGACAAGGAAGTCCGCGAGTCCCTGCACGGCTACGTACCAGTGAGCCGCCTGAACAAGAGCATAGAGGACCGCATCACGGCCACCGTGCGTCACAACATGGCGAGGGGCACGCACCAAGTCGAGCTGTCCGCGAAGCTCATCGTGCTCCTCAAGAAGCACAACTGGACGAACGCGAGGATAGGCATGGAACTCGGCATGGATGCCGACGAGGTTCTACGTCTCAAGCAGATAACGGGCCTTGCGGAGGCGTTCAAGGATCAGGAATTTTCAAAAAGCTGGGAACCCGAAAAATTCGACGAAGAAAAAGTTGAATTCGTGCCTTGATTTTATATATATTTAAATTGTTAGGTTTATTTATCGGTTGAAAATTTATGAAAATAACTTGTCCACACTGCGGCCACGAACTGACACGTGAAGAAGCGAAACACATCTCCCGTGTCTATGCCGGTTCGAGCGTCAGCGAAAAGAAGAAAACCGCCGTCATAGCGAACGGCAAGAAGGGAGGCCGCCCGAAGGGTGCCAAGAACAAGGCCCCGCGCTCAGACAAGGGTGTACCGAGAGGGCCGAGGAACATGGTAAAGGAACAATAAGATGATAGAAATTAAAGGCAAGTACAACACCGCATCCATCTACACGGATAGCATAGAAGACGAAGCCTACAAGCAGGTCCTTAACCTGATGAACCAAAAGTTCGCTGAAGGCTCAAAGTTCGCGATCATGCCGGACTGTCACGCTGGCGCCGGGTGCGTCATTGGCCTTACCATGAAAATCGTCGACAAGGTTGTCCCGAATTTGGTAGGCGTAGACATTGGGTGCCTTGATAAAGATACTGAATTTTTATCACCAACTGGATGGAAGAAAATCTCGGAATATGATAATGAAGAAATAATGATGTTCGATTCGGTAACTGGAAAGGCTTATTTTGGGTTACCGAATGCTTATATTAAGAATCCGTGTGATAAGTTTTATCATTTTCACAACTCTAAAAACTTAGATCAAATGTTTTCCGCAGAACATCATATGTTGGTGTATAAGGGGTGCAAATCGAAAGGGATTGAGTTAATTGACATAAATGCAGAAGACTTTGTAAAACAAGTTAACGGATTGAAAAAGCGTGACTATTATTTGGCTAAGACTACATTTGAAACGTCCGAACCCGGTTTGAGTTATACCAATGACCAAATTCGTGTGTTTGTGATGATCAGTGCTGATGGGCGAATTCGTAAACTTAAAAACGGGTCTACATACACCGAATTACACTTTCGTAAGCCGAGGAAGATTGCTCGGTCTAAGGAACTGTTGGATTTGGTTGGTGTCAAATATAATGAAAGCGTAATGGCAAATGGGTCTACGGTGGTGTCGTTTAGCAGTGCTATGTTTGATACAAAAGACTTGACTCAATTTTACCGTGCATCGATTGACCAGCTCAAGGTGTTGTGCGATGAAGTTCTGCGATGGGATGGGACAATTGATGAAAAACGAAACCATAAAATGTATAGTAGTTCGGTAAAAATAAATGCTGATTTGGTTCAGTTTGCGTTTTCGGCTATTGGGGTTCGTTCGACCATAAACTGTACGGAATATAAAAATGAAAATTGGAACCCGTGTTATTATGTGATACCTACAAAAAATGAGTTTGTGTCGTATAAGGATATTGATGAAGTCAAGAGTACAGACGGGTTTAAATATTGTTTTAATACGCCGACTGGTGCGTTTGTAATTCGTCGTAATGATAAGATTTCGGTCACTGGTAACTGCGGCATGCTAGTCGTCAAGATTGACAAGTCATTCGTTTTCGACATGCAGAAGGTCGACAGGATTTGGCACGAAGATATTCCATCGGGGATGAACCACCGTTCCACAAAGCATAGGTTCGCTGACCGAGCAAATATAGAAGACATACTGGCTCCTATCGGAGTTGACAAGCTGAAGCTCTCCATCGGGACTCTAGGCGGCGGCAACCACTTCGGCGAAATAGATGTTGATGATGAAGGCAACTACTACATAGTAATACATTCCGGATCACGCCACCTCGGAATCGAAGTCTGCAAGCACTACCAGCGTCTTGCGATAGAGTACCACAAGGACAAGAAGAAATCCGACCTAGCGGTTATAGAGCAACTGAAAAAGGAAGGCCGTCAGTCCGAAATTGAGGCGGTGCTGAAAGCGTCAAAGCAATCCCAGCCGTCCATTCCTGACGAGCTCGCATACCTTGAAGGGCAACATCTTGAAGACTACCTGCACGACATGAAAATAGCGCAGGAATACGCAATCTGGAACCGAGAAGCCATGATGGAAGTGCTTTTGGGCGGGCTTGGAATCGGCAAGGACAAAATCCTTGAAAAGTTCTGCACCATCCACAACTACATCGACGTGGAAAACCGCATACTCCGCAAGGGGTCTATATCGCTACAGAAGGACGAAACGGCTATCATCCCTATGAACATGCGTGACGGCTCTCTCATTGTCCGCGGCAAGGGGAATCCGGAATGGAACTTCTCTGGCCCTCATGGTGCTGGACGGCTCATGTCACGCTCAAAGGCCAAGGAGTCATTGAGCATTGACGAGTTCAAGCAGTCAATGGACGGAATCTACACTACCTGCGTGGACAAGGCTACCATTGACGAATCCCCAATGGCGTACAAGCCCATGGACGAGATTATCCGCAACATTGACGCAACAGCCGAAATCGTCAAGACAATCAAGCCCATCTACAACTTCAAGGCGGCAGAGTAACGGAGGAACGGAACGATGGATGACGAAAAGTTCATAGATCCACGCTACCTCGAAGAACTTCCTTCGCAAGTATTCGGCCAGCGGACACAAGGGCGACGATGACACACTTGGAATTTTCAGGCATTGGGACGACTAGGGAGGTTTAACATGCAGCAATTCATGATTGGTCCGATGTGCGTAACAAAGGAAGAGTTCGAACAACAACTCAATTCGTGCGGCTTGAAATTCGGGTATATCAAACGCCTGTACGAAAAATGGAAAGACGGCGACCTCACATATTTCCGTATCATTATCGAAGGCAGTCCGTTCGTGATTGTCACGGACGACGAGAACAGCTATCCTGAAATACAAGAAGAAACCGGGAAAAAGATAGAGCCGTATTCGCTCGAATGGCTTGAAAATTTAATTTACGATTCCAATATCATTGGGCCTTCTTTCTACGAATCGCTTCTGTGCCATCTACAAATGTACATCCGCGTAAAGAAAGCCGAGAAAATCGACGAGAAGATAAAACAGAATAAATGCCCGTACTGCCACGACTTCGACGGGCATGGGCCCAATTTATTTAAGTGCGACAGCGATTACGAGACCGCTTCAATTTACCTTGAAGACAACACAATAACATTCGACAACTCGGACGGTTCCCGTATGTCTGGATCTTTCAAAATCAAACTTTGCCCGATGTGCGGCAGGAAGCTGGAGGCGTGAAAGCATGATGGTCGAGATTTTGATAAGCGACAAACTGTTTCTTATAAATTCTGATGCGATTGACTACATTCGTTTAGGAGACGGGACGGTACCTTCATCCAAAGCACGAACCGTATTAGTCCACTTCAGGTCAGGCGAAACAAAAACTTTTCAATCCGACGATAACAAAGGTGCAAAAAAATTATACAACAGGTTTGTAAAATTTTTTAAGCCACTGAAAATTGACTAGGCGTGAGCATGAGCGACATCAACATTAGCGACGTTAAAATCTCATTTGGCGGAATTGAACTCACACCATTCTTCATAAGTCAATCCTTAAAAGATGCAAAAACAACGTTCAGCACATTACGTGAAAAACTTCTAAAAAGAATAAAAGGCCCAATTACCGTTACAACAGAAATCTTAGGCCATACAAGCGTACGTCTTGTTAATCCCATAGACCCAAGATACAATTTGGAAAAGGATTAAAATGACCACTATCGACAAGAAAGACTACTACAAGGTGGGCGCCGAATTACTAAACGCAAATATAGAATTCGTGCTTCCACACAGTCGGCACGAAGGATATTTCCTTTTTTTGCTTGAACAACTGGCACACGCCTGTTTTCAAAAATATGAAAAAGAATTTTCCAAAGAGTTTGCAAAACGTGTTGAACATTTAATTGAAGACAGACGCATAAACTTCGGGAAAATAAGTCTTACAATACCCCAAAAGGCTATTCAAGACATATCTTCAGCACAATACTTATTCTCTCTATGCGAATTGAAAGTATGGGATGGACTTTGTTGCAGCCCCCATGACATAAACACGAAAGTTTACTAACTTTGCAATACCTTTCGTTCTCCAGGACGAAAACAAAAGACGGCCGGAATTTCTTCCGGTCGCCTTTATTTTTTTGCCTTTACGGCTTCGCTACTTGGCCGCCGTTACGGTTGCGGTAGTCTGCTTTGCAGCTCCGTTCCCGTTCGACATAATCATGATTTCGTGGATGTTCCTGATGCTTTTTACGGCATCCTTCACGCCGTCGATAACCATGTGGTCCTTCACGTCGCCTCCGGCCCTTTCGATCTCTCCGTCAAGGACATCGAGATGCATACAGAGCGCCCTTTCGGTGCGTTCCAGAGTTTCCTTCGTCTTTTCGGTCATCATTCAACCTCCGTGACGGTAACGGTTGCAGCTTGCGCCTTGGACATCATTTTCTTGACGAGGTTGGCGGCTTCACCTTCGTTGATCCCGAAGCCTAGGTATGATACCTTCGGTTCGTTCGCGAAGATGTTGTCAAGCCCCGCCTTGAAAACGTCCACATCGACCATGTCGTCAGAAACGACTCCGGCCATCTCGAGCCAGGAACGGGCCTTGGACATCAAGCCTTCCGGATTTTTCCTGAGGGCACCGACGACGAAGAGACCGACGGAACGCTTCACAGGGTCATGGATGGTGTTCACCTGTTCGCCCATGAATTCGGAAAGCGCTTCCATCGCCTTTTCAAGCGTAATCTTCATACGCTACCTCCAGCAATTTTAGGCGGCCTGCGCCGTGGTCGTGGTTGTCGGGGTTGTGGTCGTACCGCCGTTCACAGTCGGTGCGACGACGGGCGGGAACGGAGGCGGCATCGGTGCAACGAATGCCGGACCATAGCCCGGAGCCAGCGCATAGTTCGGCACGAACGGGACGGCGATGCGGGAAAGCGTTGCCTGCAAGTTCAAGATGCTGTCGGACAGTATCTTGTCGCGGAGAGGCGCAGCCGTTTCGATTGCCACAACCTTGGTTTCAAGCGCAGCGACCTTTTCGGTCAGTGCGAAAACCTTGTTGTCGGAATACTGCTGTGCCTTGAGCAACGCGATCTCGTTGTCCTTTTGGGACAACTGGTAGACCGGGCTTGCAGCCGGATTCTGGTTACCGCCGCCGAAAATTCCGGCGAGACCATTGTTGAGGATTCCGGAACCGAGAACGGTGCCGATGATGCCGGTCGTGAGTCCGGCAGTGCCAACGCCCTTGGAGGCGTATTCCTTGTCGTTGTTTTCGTAAGCCATCTTATCATCTCCTTTCAGTTGGCTTGTTCAGTATGCCTATCGGGGACCTCCCGAGTCGGCTTTCTCAATTTCTACGGTGCAGCACGACACGCCCTTCTCGTATCGGTTGCTAACATAGTGGTCCGTGATGACAGTCCAGCAGTCGTCAGGCAATACGCCGACATCGACAAGCAAGTCGAAAATGCTGCTCGTTCCGTTGTCGGAGTCCTTGCGCCTCTTTGTCGCATGGACGAACGTAAGATGGATTTCGACGGGACCTTCAATTTTTTCAATCTTGTAGTGCGTGCGTAGCCACGTCACTGCGGCCTTGTGCCATTTTGTAAACGTCTTGTTGGGGAACGTCCTTCCGGTACGCCTGTCGGTGACACGCGAGTTCTTCTTTGACGGGGTATCGAATGGAAGCTGGAAAATCACTAATCCCCTCTCCTTGGATTAACCATATCAAGATACTTCCGCATGGACGCGATGCGGACGGAACACTCAAAGACGCGTACACACGCTTAAATACGGCATAACATGGACCGCATAAAAACAAAAACGGTGCGTCGAAAGCACCGCATTTGCGTTTAGAAATTGTTTTTATAAATGTCGGACAGAATCGCAGTTCTCTCCGTCAATCTCTCCGACATTATCATTTTCGTGGGGTCACGAAAATGGTCGCTACCCTTTCTCGCAGATTACGAGCCGGTCCACGTTGCGGCAGAGCATCGTGACCATGGTCTCCGCAAGCCTGCTTTCAGTTACCGAGGATTTCTCTGTACTTCGCCCCATGCCGACAAGGACGCAGCCCTGCGAGTCCTTGTAGGTGTTGCCACGGTGTATCCTTATACCGCGTGATTGCGGAACGTTCGAACTAAATAGCAATGGCAATTCGCGCTTGAATTTCGGGGACTTACTGTTCTGCACGGAGTACATTCCGCAAGGAATCGACTTTGCGGCGTTTTCCAGCGTGTAGCATATAAACGCGCCATTCAAGTAAAGAGAGCCTAGAATGGCCTCTTCTGTTCGAGTATAGCGGACTAGCGTAAGCATGTTGTCACCTCCATGCGGGCAAGCGGGGCGACGCAGTAGCTGTCGTTACCCCAGTGCGACTTGCCGCCGGCAAAAATGCCTACAGCCTTGTCCGCGCATCCGGCCTTGAATCGGGAAATCCAGGAACAGCGGAGTAGCCCACGGAAGATGTCGTCACACTCCTCTCGAATGAACATCCCAAAATTACCCTTCGTGGCATAAAGCCAATCGTGGAAAGCTCCGGCGACGTTGTAGATGCAGTTGCGCTCGTCCCACGAAGGAAGGAACCAGCGGAAAATTTTAGGCACGCTCAAGCCGTCACAGCGGAAGCCACGTCCGTCGGTGGACTCGCCACAGAAACGGACCGTTGCCGTGCAGTCGAATCCCTTGTGCGTAAAGTCGATACACAGCGTTGCCGTGCGCTTGAGAATGTGCGACCCGTCCTTTTCATCTGTACGCCAAAGGAACGGCGAGTAGTTGATTACCTTATTTACTGTTACCGACATAGGTTTCCTTCCCTCCATGTCTAGGTTTTACTTTTGGCGGACCCTTCCCGCCATCATCTCGCAGATGAAGGCCATGTTGCACGCCATGTGCTTGTAGTGCGGTATTCCCGACTCGGAATCCACCGACTCGGGATTGTCAACGAATTCGAGCGCATGGCGAAGCAGGGCGTCAACGTAACGGCGCATCTCGACTTCCTTCCAGTTATCGGACGATTTATATTTCATGTCGCCAAATCGTCTCACTTCCGCAATGTCACGGATAATCTGTGTGGGTACGAGCGAAATCGGGAGCTTACCCGCGTCCGCCTTTGCCGACTGCGACTTGTCCGTAATATTCTTTTTGTTTACCATGAGTGGGTCTCCTCCAAGACGAAGTAAATGAACGCGGCCAAGTTGATGACCGCGGCGACCCAGAACAGCCTAGTCATTGGGCGAGAACTCCGTTACAACAACGCCAACGGCCATGATGGCGAACATCATCCACACGCTACTTCCTCGACTCCAGTTTTCCACGGATGTAACTAACGTCCGAGCGTATGTCGCCAAGTAAGACTTTAAAATTGTCGATGTCGGCCCCGAAGCGGTCAGAGCGCTTGTCCGTCATGTCGGCCCGGAGCTCAAGCGCTACAAAACGGGCCTCCGTCTTTTCTTCGGAGTCACGTTGTGCGTAAGCCGTGTAAGCGGAAAGCGCGGCAATAGCCGCTGTCACCAACGGTTGCAGGAAATTGCGCCATTTTACATGTTCTGTAGCAGACATATATACTCCTTGTTATTAAGTTTTGGTCATTCCTTGACATCTGTTCCAAGGTGCTGGACGAAGGCAGAAAGAAAGCTGTTGAGGCTATACCGGACATCAGCGGGTTATGAGTCCGTGGCTATCGCTCACTACTTGAAATTACTGAAGTAGAAGAATTAGGCACACCGAAGAGGTGACAAGGCTGGTGATGACGGGATAGCTATCCAACATTCCACACCACCTGTATTACGTTGTACAGCATTTGCGCGAGAGTTTTATATCCAGTGGTATTAAGATGCACGCCGTCTGCTCTCAAGGTGCGAGGAATTTTACCGTCGGCAATGTCCTGGGCATCATCTTCCGTAGGGTCAGGCGAAGCGACGTAACCGCACTCGTAAGCGATACGGAGTCCATCGTTCATCAGGTTTTTGCGGACGTTGAAATACATATTGCCGAACTTACGAGCCATCTTTTCTTCGTAAGTGTCATTCGTATTAGATGTTGGGGTCAAAACAAGCATCTTGTCTCCAAGAATGTCACGACACATATCTAGATAAGTCACGTATCGTTCAAAGTTGGCATCGCTCCCGCACCAGCTGCCGGCATAGCGGTCGGCATCGTTGAGCCCACAACCTCCGTTCTGACCCATCCAAATAATTTTATAATGGGACTTGTCATTTGCAACAACTTCGTCCTGTTCTGTTGTCCCGTTCTTCTTGTAGTTTTTTACATATATCGAAGTTCCAGCCTTTATCGTTGCGGAGTTTCCCGCCTCACTGCGAGTAAAGTAATACGTCGCAGAAGCTGCGGAAGGGTCTGTCTGAGTTGTAGATAGAGTGCCCTCAATGCCACCGATCGAGACAAGGTGTGTATCGCCGGGCCAGTTGATGCACGGAAGAATAAAGCCACCGTTCTCGTTAGTCAGTTCAATCTGTGCTGGAGTGACAGTGGCGGGCACGTTAAAGTCCGTCTTCACAGTCCAAGGGAAAACATTGACTCTACCAAGAATAGTACCGACATTCTGCCCGCCCATTCCGAGGTTTCGCATGCTCCATCCGGAGCCGAGAAGCGTTTCAAGCTCGGCTTCCCACGTCCCGCTGTTCGTCAGTGAATCGCCAACGCAGTCTATTACTTTTTGGGTCGGCAGCATAGCGTCAACTTCGGGCTTGGTATAATACTCGTCCGGCGTATGGCCTCCGAGGCTTGTCGCCCAGACGATTATAGCGTTAACGCTGTAAAACCTATAAGTTATCTTGTTAGTGCCTGCCGTAGCAACGTCACAGCCCCAGACGAGATAGATAGACTCGCCCTCGCCGAGCATCTCATCTTTAAGTGTGAATTCATAACGGACTCGTCTTTGCTTCAATTCGCTCGGAGTCAGAGGCGATCGAATGACACTTCCGGCAGGCCAGCCGGCATTTCTCGAAAAGACGAGTTTATTCACAAAGGGAAGTCCGTCGACATAATCAGGGTTTTCGACTTCGAACCTGAAAACCCGAGACGTTCCGACATAAGCAGTCAGGTCAACCGAGAAAACGAGAAGTTTGTTCTGGACATCCTTGGTAAAAGTGCCTCCAAACTGGTTGTCATCGTAGACGGTGTTTGTGTTGTAGATTTTCGTTATGGAATACGCAGTCGCGCCTGCATTTTTGGCGATGTCAACAACTTTGTAGCTAAAGTCAATCGTATTAATGCAGTTTGCGACATATTGTTTAATCTGTTCGTTACTATAATTAACGTTGTAACAAGGTGGCGTATATAATCTATGAGTACAGACAACAATCTTTGATGCGTTCAAGCCTATCGTGTTGATTAAGTAGTTATAACGCAGTTTTCCGGCATCGCCACGTACAAGGGGTATAAAGTTATTGCTAGCGCCATAGACTCCTATGACGGCATACGCATTTACAACAGAATAGACAAGACGCGAGTCTATTTCATAGACGCCATCGCCACTCACGGTGTACTCGACGAGGCTAAAACTTCCATTTTCTTCAACAGCCCCGTTGGCTCTTATCAAAGCGCCGTCGGTACGCCCACTAGGAGCAAGTCTAGACTTTATCGCGCTATTGGATACGAGGTCTGTACGGGTTACGGCGTTTGAATTCCACGCACCCTTCGTCTTATCCGTCAAAAACCGATACTGCGCACCGCTGTAAATAACGAATTCACCTGCATGGTACGCATAGCCGTCGGGGCCATTCTCCTTGAGCGGGTCAAACGCTGGCGCGAGGTTGTTGAAGATTGTATTTATATCAAACTTACCCGTGCCGTTGCCGTCGTTGAGCGCAATATAGCCTTCGTTCTTGTCCGGCAAGTTTCGGATTTCGGAAGTGGAGCCGGATCTGGGCGCGAGCAAGGAGCCGGGCAATCGCTTTGTCTTTTGCGGACCGTCTAGCGGCAGAATATAGCCGTCAATGAGGTCGGCTTCTGTGGCCGGGTCACCTGGTAAGTCTTTTATTCTGATCTTTAAATCTGAATCTGCCATTTTTTAATACTCCATCCGGATCGTATTTTTAAAACTTTAATTGAATCGGTTCACCTTATGCCGAAGGTAACTTCAGCATTGCCTAGCGGCATCCACCTAAATCCGACTCCTACGATTACGCCAGTGCAGATGAACGCCATGCAACACATCGGGGCGATTGTCACGTAGAAGTTCGGTTCGATGTAGACTTTCTGCGTTTCTGAAATAGCATGGGAGTTCTTGACGACTACGGTGTCGCCAGCAGCAGGAACGGGACCTGGGCTAAAACTGTGACTGTACAGATTTATAGAGCTGGAAGCGTACTGTTCCGATATGATTTCGCTAGCGTTGAAGTTGAAGCGCTCGATAGAGACGCGACCTGTAATGCCCAGACCCGTATCGGTGAACTGCATGTCGGTTACTGCGGCATTATTTTTCAGGTGCTTTATCTCGTTAGTGATGATGACTGGAAGAGTCGCGTTCTTTCCGTTGGCGACTTCCAGCCCGTCGGAAGCGTAAAGCAGGCCCTCAATGACAATTCCGCTTGGGTCGCTGATAACGATCTTGTCGGAACTGAGATTGATTACGATGGAGCACTTTACATTGTCATTTCCCGAGCCATGCTTGAACTTCAACCCGTCCGCATCCAATTCGGTTTCCCTAAGCTGTCCGCTTGCGGTCTTCTTGAATCTCAGGAATGCAGCTCTCAGTTCAGTAACAAACTTTTCGCTCAACGTGTTTCCATCAATCGCCACATTTTCAAGATCGAGTCCATCGCCATCTATGAACGTCAAGTTCTTGTACGTATCATGGTCTAGTTTGAAAATGACGTTTTCCAGTACACCGGCTTCAACATTGGACGCAATCCATTCCAACAGCTTACTGAGAGACAGCTTTCGGTCACGATCGCTTCCGAGACCCTGCATGAGGTACATCAGGTCTTCACCGTCGAGATCCCCTGCCGGCAACAGCTGATATAGCGTATTTACGCTCTCGGTGTTTTGTACTTCTTGTTCTTCGTCGTTCATTTTCTACAATCTCCATCGTTCTAGTCGGATATTTCGGCGTAGAGCATCTTTCCGGCGTCAGTAGAGAGGACCTTACCCGCATCCGTAACGAGCAGTGGTTTGAGATTTTTCCTGTAGTCCCTAGCTACGGTAAGCAGGAGCTTTCCGTTTGCGCATCCAAGCAGGTTTCCGTTTCCGAGCTTGATTGCGGCGCCAGGGAGCCCGAGGACACCGCATGGGGCGAGTTTCTTTACATCAGCCCTTTTCATCTGGTTACCGTTCGGAGTGTACACGATGAACGTGGCCGGGGCCTCGTCCATGTACTGCGGCTTAGGGTCGCCAGACATCGAGGCCGCCATCTGTATCGCATAATCGGGAGTCCCTGCTGAGTCCGACCACAGCGCGGCGAGAACGCGTTCCCTGAAATGGGCGTCGGATTCGCCGGCACCCCTTTCGAGGTTCTCGAGCTTCCCGATAAGGTCTAGCCTTGCGCCTGTCGCCGTATCGACATCGAGCAGATCCTGAAGTTCAACGCAGGCGTCGTCTAGAGGCTGGATGAGTTCGTCGATTGCGGCCTTCAATAGTCCCTGGAACCTGTTGTCAGCGCCTTCCGGAAGCGTGCAGCCTTCGGAGGAGACGACCGACTTCAAGTCGCCCTTGTACTGTTCAAGGAAGAGTTCCTTCAGTACCGGCCAAATGTCCCTGTTCGTTACCGACATCTCTCGCTACGGCCCCACAACTTCGATGTTTTCCTGCGGAAGTACGGCGTACTTGTCCGATGCGACCGCGATACGGTTCGTGGTCCATGTAGAGCCGTCTGTGGACACCTGCACATTGACAGTGTCTATGCCTTCGACCTTGTAGATTGCGCCGATTGCGCGTTGCGGGATGATGTCCTTTCCTCCGGTGTATTCCGTGAGCGCCCATTCGGCTACAGCCTTTATGATTTCGGCCTTGTAGTTGTCCGGGAGTTGTTCTTCCGTGTATTCGGTGACGGTGATCTTCATGTAGAACGGATTGGAAGCCGTTATCACGAAGAACTTGATGTCGTGCGACATTCCGGAAGAGTCCTTCGCAGTACCTTCCCTGTTGCCGTAAGCCCTGATGCCTGCGGGCTTGCACTCCCATATCTTCTGAGCGATGTAGCCGTCAGCGGACGCGATTTCGCCCTGAGTCTCCTTTTCTTCGAGTTCAGCGTAGACGTCCTCGGGGATGTATACGGCGAACGAGTGGCCCGGAATGTGGTCGGCATTCTCGGTTGGCTCCGGGTTTTCCGCCATCGTTACGCTGGAGTGGATGTTGTCGCGCAAATAGGTGAGCATGCCCTCGAAAGTGGCCAGGCCCTTGTTGTCCGCCTCGAGAAGCCTTGCCCTCAGTTCGTCGTCCGTTTCGTCGAGGTTCCTCGTGAGACCCATGAGCCGCGCGATGTTGTCGAGGAATACGCCCTCAGCGCTGGAGACGTCGAGGTTCGCGATTGCGCCCTGCAAAGCCCCCTTAACTTCGTCGTATGCGTATCCTATGAGGTCGAAAAGGTGGCCGTCGGGCGAGCTCGGGTCGGTCTGCAAGGACTGCCCGAATACGGCCTTCAGCTTCGTCATGAATGCTTCGCGCATCTCGCGGTAGGACTTGACGCTTATACCGTTTCCGTCAATGCTGATAATGTCGGCCATCAGAATTCTCCAGTCGTGACGCTCCCGTCACGCGCTTGCACCTTGAACTTTCCGCCCATGTTGCGGCGCCCGCCCTTCACTTCGAGGACAACCTGCACGACCTTCTTCACGGACGGCATCTGCGATAGCTTCTTGCGGATTATCGCGGTAGCGACGTCGAGGTGCTGCGCCGGTAGGCCGAGTATCTTCTTGAACCACGGTACGCCATGCGTGTAGTCGACGAATGATTCGCCCTCCTCGCAACGGAGCATGCAGAGGCACTGCTGTTCGGACTCCTTGCGGAACGCGTCCTTGTCATCCTTGAGGATGCGCGAAATGCTACCGCCATCCGAAAGCTCCAGGTCGTGATTGTTGTTTAGGCGCAGTTCGTTCATATACAGACAAAAAATAGGCCGCCCACTTATAAAGCAGGCGGTTCCTATAGAACATTGTCAAATACGCTTAATTTCGTATCAAGTCGTAGAAGGCGTAAGCGGTATGGCCTGCGTAGGAGTACCGACGCTGCCAGCTGTGGCGTGGCCGTGTTGCAACAACGAGAGCGTCGGCGTCGCGAAGTCGCTCGCGTTCATCTTGCCGTCGCTCGACACGTTTCCAGTTGCCGAAATCTTGCCATTCACGGAGAGGTCACCGTCTACGCTCACCTTGTCCGCAGTGAGGCTTACGGAATCGGCCGTAAGCGAGACCTTCCCGTCGTGGCCGATGTTCACCGTAACCGCCCTCTCACCGCTCCCGCGGCTCAACGGTATCGCCACGAGGTCGTTCAGGTCGTTTCCGGAAAACGAGATCGGGTCGTAAGGCCCCTTGTCCTCTCCGCCTTCGGCCCATGCGCGGAGGTCCCGGCTAGATGATATGCAAAGCAGCGGGTCGCCCTCGGCAAGTTCGAACTTGACGACCGCCGCGGAAGTACCGGGCCAAAGGACGGGTACGCCCTCGACGGGTAGCGGCTTGCCGTCCTTGCCGTCAGGCTCTATCTGCATGTTCTTGAGGACGTTGCGTATAGAAGGCGTAACGTCAACCGTCCCGTCGTCGTTCACCTTTTTCACAACCGCTGGGAACGCCGTCTCGAACCCTTCCATGTAGGAATCTATGAGCGTCCTCACCAGCCTTACGATGATCCTGTCAAGTCCGTTAGCCATCTATGCCCCCGTTCGGCTCCTGGGCCGTAAATTCCACCGTGAAGTCGCTCCCGACGTTGCCGCCCTTGTAGGTGCAGTCGGTGACGATGTAGCGCCCCTTGACCGCAATGACGCTGTCATACTCGCTTCCGTCGGAGCTGTCGATATCTACAAAACAGTTCGGGACGATTGCCGCATTCATCAGGCACCGCCCGCGAACCTTCTTGATTCGGTCGATTTCCTTGCTCGGACGTTCAAGCGGCTTCACGTCACCTTCCTTCTTCGACATAAAGAAGTAGTTGGGATCGTCGCCGAAATTGACCTTGTTGAGGCTCTCGTCGCGCTCCATGCGGCATTCTAGAAGTCCCGTTTCGTGCGTGAGTTCCACTTCTTCAAGTTCTATTGACTTGTCGCGACCCATGACGATTAGCTCGTTGTTGTCCAGGTAAAGGATTGTCTTTCCTTCGCCCTTCAGCGCGTATTCGTAGAAATCGCTAACTACATCGGTGAACGTGCCGGAGCGCCTGTACGGATATGCAAGCGGGTCGTCGATGAACGCACCCTCCCCAGCACGCAAGACGATACCGGCGTAGTCGCACAGTTCCTGCAGGCATGCGCGTACCGTCTTGCCCTTGGAGAAGCACACGGAGCAGTTCAGGCGCGCAAGCTGGTAGAAGTTGCCCCTCGCCTGCACGCAGTTGATTTCGAGCGCGATGTCTTTGCCGTTGCGTTTCGGCACGGCGTAGGCTATCTGCCCAGCGAATATCGTCTTCGCCCCGCCCTCGTCCTCGTAACCCGCCTTCAGTATTACGGAGTTCCCTTCGTTCATTAACGAGTTCAGCGTGTACGGCTTCGGGTTGTAAATGGTGATTTCCGCGCCGTTGTCGAACCACTCGACGGAGCGCGTCACCTCGAACTCGATGTCGAGCGCGGAGAGGTCGAGCGAAGTCTCTCCGCCCGACTCGTTGCCCTTGCTGAACTTTCCGACCAGTAGCTGAACCACCCTTCCGAACGCCATGGGCTACGCCTCCCCCTTGAGCACGGAAAGCAGGTATTCCTTCTCAACGTCCTCGATGTAGTAGAGCGAGTAGTCGCTCCCGAGGTTGTCAAATCCGAGCGGGTCCTTGCAATCGAGCGTCTTCTTGAGCACGACCAGGTCGCCGCCCTTCAGACACCTGTTCTTGTATGCGAGAAGCGGGGTGTTCGTCCCAACGCGAACTCCGTTGTTCTTACCGTCCACTGACTCGAAGTCGGCGAACCAGTGGCCGTCGCGGCTGTTCCACAGTAGGCGTATCGAGAGCGAAACGCCCGAAAGGTTCACGGACAGGGTGCGCCATGCACCTCCGTCCTTGTTTATCGGAATTTCCATCATGGCTGCATCACCTTCCCGGTTATTGATTCCTCAATCTTCGACGAGTTCCTTTCTACGGCCGTCGCCTTGCCTGCCTTGTTGTTCTCCGCCATCTTCTTTCCCGCGTCTGTTGCCTGCGTCTTCGGCGCGGGAGGGTTCCACACCCCGTCACGGCGCACGATTGAAACTTTCGCCGTTTTCACCTCGCGGAGCTTTGCCGTGAACTTGATGCTTTCGCCGTCGTCCGGGCCGCGCGAATACGGCATTGACTCGAAAAGCATCTCCTCGTAAACTTCGAGTGAAGTTACAAGTCGAACCGGTTTCCTTCTTCTTGCTATTTCTTTCAGCTTCTCGAATTTCTTGAGTGCCACATTTCCGCGCCCCTCGACACCGTCCACATTTACTTCGTCGGCTTCTTCGTTCACAGAGCCGTCGTCGTTGACGTACCCGCTTTTCTTACTTCCTATCGGATGGTTCGTAAACATTCCCGTTATCTGGACTGCACGCAGGCGTTCCTGTACGTGGTCGCTTATGCTGGAACCGTCCTCAACGGCGTGTTCCGGGATGTCGAAGTCAAGTGAATGCGACTCGTCGATGAGCAGGTCGAACGGCAGTTCGTCTATACCGAAGTCCTCGTTCCTGAAAAAGAGTGAAGACTGCACCACCTTCGGCGGGATATTGCTACCCGTAAACTTGTCTATAAGTCCCTGGTACGGAAACGTAATCATAGCGCGAAAGCCTTTGCCGCTGCTGTGCGGCTGGTGAAGTTGAGCTGTGACGTGGCGAAGAAGCGCAACTGCTCCTTGATTATCTTTGCCGTCATTTCGGAGTCTGCCGATATGCTGTTGTACACTGTGATGTTGTTGTTGTACGTGTCACCCTTTCCTGCCATAGCGGCGTCTTCCTTGGACTTTTCATAGACATCACGGAACGCATCTTCGGCCTTCTTCCATTCTGCGAAACCAGTCACATCACCGTTTGCATCGGTCCCGTAGACATGGACCTTACGGCCACCGACCTTCATGTCAAAACCGTTCTTTGCATCGAGCTTGTCGAGCCATCCCTGTTCTACGCCGCTGTATTGTCCGTTCTCGATGCGGTTCTTCGCATAATCGGCAACGGCAAATCCGGCCTTTTCCCTGAGTCCTTTAAGCGAACCTTCCATTTCGGATACGGAGCGTCCAGTAAGCGGGTCGAAAGACTTCCCTTGGCTTTTAAGCCGCGCAACGCGTGCCTTCGTCTCGGAGTACCTGTCGATGGCGTCCTGCGCTTCTCCGTACCTCCTGTCTTCCCTAGCCTTCCGCATCTTCTTCGCGGCTTCCACGGCCGTAACTGAAAGGGCCACAATCCCCGCTGCCACAAGTCCGAAGGCGTTGCTCCTTACTAGCTTCATTATGGAAGACCCTATCGACTCCATTCCGCTTGCCGCCGCCGGCGCGAAAGTCGCCACGGTCTTGAATGTCACGGAGAATGCAACGATTTCGCTTATATGTCCGGCGATGAACGATACTAACGACGAAATCGTGCTTGCAAGCGTCTTTATTCCGTCCATGTGGTCATTCACGGCGCGTATCATCGAGACTATAGAATCCTTGAGGCTGTCGAAAATTCCCTTGAGTGCAGGCAGGTTCCCCTTGATTTCTTTCGCGAGATTAGCAACCACGGGTAATAGCTCACGACCGATTTCCTCGCGCATGTCGCCGATCGTGTTCTTTAGCTGCTGAATCTTTCCTTCGTCTGTCTTTGCGAATTCGTCAGCAAGGCCCTTCCAGTCTTTCAACGCCCTTTCGAGCGCAGCAACCTTTAAATCTTCAACATTTTGACCCCTGTGCTCCTTCAGCCACTTGAGCAATTCCTTGTCATCTGCGCTGAGTTTTAATTCCCCGGTTTTCTTGTCGGTCTTTACATTCCCCTTTTTAAGGTCTTCATTCAGTTTCAACGCATTCGTAATCATTTCGAGTTCCGAAGTGTCGAAACCCTTTTTTCTCAGCGAATCGTATGTACCGTCAAAAGCCTTTCCTAGACCGGTAGCGAGGTTCGTCAGCATCTGCGGGTTCATTTCCGCGCCGCCGGTCATTCCCATGGAATAGTCCGCAAGCAGGTTCATCATGCGGGAAAGTCTTTTCGGGTCCTTGATGTAGGTGGAGAGTTCCGCCGCGCCAGCTATCATCGACTCGTCGCCGATAGTCGTACGGGCCTGAATCTTCGACGCCTGATTCTTGATGTACTTAGACGCGTAGCCCATACCGTTGTTACGGAGCACCGTGTCGAGCATCTGTTCCTGCTTGCGCTGAGAAACGAATGCGTCTATGCTTCCCTTTCCGAAGCCGACAAGCGCTGAAACCCCCTTGAAACCGGCATAGGCGCCGACGAGACCCGTCACTGCGCCCTTCATCCTGTCGAATGCCGAAGCGAGGCCGTTCGTCTCCTTCGTCGCCGCCTTCATTCCCGCCGCTATATTTTTTGTCTGCTTCGCGGTGTCGCTTGCGGCCTTGCTTGCCTTCTGCATGCCCTTTTCGAGGCCGGACGCGAGATTGTTCCCTCCTACTCCGGCAACACCGCCGCCGAAAGCCTCGCGGAACCGCCTAATGGCGGCGACAAGCTCGCTATCGTCAACCTTCAGCCTAATCGACTGTACAAATTCGTCTGCCATCTAGTGTTCCCTTTTCCTTTCGGATTGTCGCGAATAAAGTTCAGTCCATGCGGACCTGTAGTCAAGCTTCATGCTCAGATACGCCCCGAAGCTCGCCATCCTGTCGAAGGTCCATTCCTTCTCTATATCAGAAAGCGGAACATGCGCCTCTGCGACTATTCGCCACACCAGCACATATTCCGCCGCGTTGCCGTCAAGCGTACCAACGTCTCCCAATTCCTCGATGTTCGACGCGTCGGTAGCGCAAAATGCGGCTACGATTGGGTTTGCTCGGTTGAGCCTCCATCCTGATTCTTCGGGGCCACCGCGAAAGGGGAAAGCTTCTCTTCCTTCCATACGCGGAGCATTACGGTGTAGAGGTCGTTCATCCTGCCGGCGAAGTGTTCGGCGATTGTGTTCGCGTCTGAAAGCGTCACGTTCTTCTTCCCTGCCGTCGTGACAGTCACCGTCTTGAGCGTCGTATGCACGAGCCAGTGGTAATCGGAACTCGGCATTTCGGAAAGCGTGTCGGACAATGCCGCAAACGCACCGATTTCGTCTTCGAGGAGGTCGCCGTTACGGGCCATGCGGCCGATTACGCCGAGAACCTTCCTGTCGAGGTCGATGGCCTCGAATCCGGTATGTGGCAGGAGCTGATAGCTTTCGCCGTTGATTTCGAAGTTCACGGGCGTCATCTACTATGCCCCCTCGAAGGCTGCTTCGGCCTTGACCTGCAATACGATGTTGCGCGGCTGCGCCTGTCTGCCCTTCACCGCGTCGCCCATGCTCTGAATCCACGCGACGCCCATGAGGACGTATGCGCCGTTGAGGTCCACGATTGCGAACGGGAACGGGCCGACGCCCGTCTTCTCGTCGGCGACTCGCGCCGTCTCGATGGCGTTGATCTGCGGGCTCGTCTGCATCATCGGGAGCGTCACCGTGTAGAGGTTACGCACCATGCGGGAGCGTTCCACTGCGCCGTTGGAGCCCTCGACGGTCTCGAAGTCCGGGCCTTCCTTGGAAATGGTCGGGTCGCCGTTGAAGTCCGTGATGGCGATGCCGTTGAAGGAAATGTTTACCTTGGTGTGGTCATAAGTCTTGAACATCGACATAGTTCTTTCGCCTCCTATTCCTTAGAGAGTGACCTGCAGTTCAACCTGCACGACGGTGTGTACGGAGTTCATTCTTGCGTAGCGGCCCTTGATGAGCGGGAGGTTGCGCTTTCGCACGTCTTCCGCGTAGTTCGCCACGAGGTAGCTGTACGGCTTGTAGTCCACGCTCGCGGAGTCCGTAATCACGTACTGGTGGTCGGTATCCTGCGCGACAGTGAGGACGTTCATCACGGAAGCCGCGACGGATGCGATGCCCGCGTCGTCGTAGTTGATGCCGTTGCCGTCGTTGCCTTCGCCGAGCAGCTTGTAGATGCGGCTCTGCGTGTTGAATCTGATCCAGTCGTCCTTGACCACCTGGTCGATGAAGCTTTCAGCGTCGGCCGTCGTACCCATGAAGAGGCGGGCCTCGCCGGA
>Ga0265300_10000271_pt1 | contig 55208 bp, 44 predicted proteins | sample AusTroGonzalo_MG_FD_193482 | JGI IMG/M metagenome (GOLD analysis project Ga0265300, IMG submission 193482) | Bovine rumen microbial communities from tropical cattle in Woodstock, Queensland, Australia - Gonzalo_03 | ecosystem: Host-associated > Mammals > Digestive system > Stomach > Rumen ... | reverse complement strand
ACGAAGGGCTCTACGGGCAAGGTGAAACTGTATGCCAAGTGGCAGGCGAAGGTGTTCACGATTACCTATGTGGGCGGCGAATTCGCGCTAGAATTGATTGACCCGGTGACGAAGGCTTTCGGCGAGACCGTGAAACTGAGGGAAGTGTCGTACACCCGCGAAGGCTACCTGCAGGATGGCTGGTCCAGAACGGATGGCGGCAAGAGGGCCTACAAGCTGGGTGCCGAATACTCTGCCGACGAGGACATTACACTCTACCCGCATTGGGTGGAAGACCCGGATGCCATTCCCACTGTTGCGGGTTCGAGTGTTGCCCGCTTCGGTGTGGTGGCACACGCGCGTTCGCTCGAAATCTCGGGTGTGCGCGTCGGAACGCAGGTGGCCGTGTACGATATGCGCGGGAAGGTCGTTGCACGTGCAACTGCCGGTGCGGCCTCGTTCAGCGTGGGCACGTTCGTGCCGGGTGTGTACCTGGTGCGCGTGGGCAGCGAAAGCAAGCGCGTGCTAGTGCGCTAGGCGCGCTGGCTCAGCCTGAACTTCAGGTAGCCCGCCATTTGCAGCGGATGGTTGAATGTGCCATCCGCCATTTTCTTTTGCAATTCTTCGTCCGTGAGCTCGAGCGCTTCGATGTCCTCGGTGGTATCGAAATGCGTGCTGCCTGTCTTTGCCACGCCGTCGATGAAAACCACGTGGAATACGCCGCGATGCCTGTCCGGATTTACCGGGAACGCCCCGAGATAAGTTGTTGTGGTGTGAACGGCGTCGCCTTGTTGAGTTGTCATTGCGAGAGGCGAAGCCTCGTGGCAATCACGAACCGGCATCCCGTACCCGCATTCTTCCTGCAATTCCCTCAGCGCAGCCTGTTCCGGTGTTTCGCCCTTGTCGATGATGCCCGCAGGGAACTCGAGCGCAATCTTGCCGGTGCCGTGGCGGTACTGTTCCGTCATGACCCACTTGCCCTTGTCGGTGCGCGCGAGAATCAGTACCCAGTCGGGCTGCCACAGCGTGTAGAAATCGTCGATGACCTTCCCGTTCGGGAGTTCGCACTTTTCTTTGGCGACCTTGAGCCAGGGGGCGTCTACCAGGTATTCCTTATCGAGCAGTTTCCAGGGTTTCATCGCTAGCCTTCAAGTTTGTTCTTCACGTAGTGCCTTGCGGTCCATGTGAAATATAATATATCGGCCACGATGAGGGCGATGGCGCAGGTGAAGAATACCTGCTGGTGCATACCGAAGTGTTCCGCCATCGAGCCTCCCGCGAGGATGCCTATACCGATGCCGATGTCCCAGCCGCTGAGGTACGTGCTGTTGGCCGTGCCGCGCTGGTCGTGGCGGGCGAGGTTCACGCACATTGTCTGGTAGCCGGGGAAAATGAGCCCGAGGCTTGTGCCGATAAGGAATGCCGATGCGAAGAACGTGACGGGCGAGTGACTGAAGGCGAGCAAAAAGTATGCGACGATATTGAGCGTCATGCCCGTGCCCACGAGATGCACGAGGTAGCCGCGGTCGATGAGGCGGCCCGTGGTAATGCGGTTGATGATGAGCCCTGCCGCGATGAGTGCGTAGAACCAGCCGGAACCGCCGATGCCGAGTTCCTTCGCGTAGAGTGCGATGTAGTTGGTTACCGGCCCGTAGGCGAAACCCACGAAGATGAAGTTCACGAACTGCGGGATGGCCCGCGTGAGGAAGAACCTGTCGAGCGAAAGCGGGGCGTGCGGCTTTTTTTCTTTCGGTGCGACCTTGAGCGTCTGTACCAAGATGAGCCCGATGACGCAAAGCACAATCGAGATGATGAACACGATGGTGTCGCCGAAGGCTTCGTACAGGAACATGCCTGTCATGGGGCCGGTCGCGAAGGCCAGATTCACGCTGATTCCAAAGTAGCCGATGCCCTCGCCGCGGCGGCTTGAGGGGAGCGCGTCGATGGCGACCGTGTTACTTGCAGTCGTAGAAATCCCGAAACATAGCCCGTGCATAAAGCGCAGTACCGCCAGCAGCGGGATAAGCCCGAGCGTTTTGTAACCGATAAAGCATAGCGTGAACGCGAAGAAGGTCCAGAAGTAGAGCGGCTTGCGGCTGAGGGTATCGACCAGGAAACCTGCGAAGGGCCTGCAGGCGAGCGCACCGATGGTATAGAGCGAAATCACGATGCCCGCGGTCGCGTTGTCCGTCTGGAACTTCTCGATGATGAACATCGGGAGGATGGGCAGCAGCTGGTAGAAACTGAAGAACAGCAAGAAGTTCGCCGCGGCGCATGTCGTGAAGTTCCGCGTCCAAAGAGCAGGCTTTGTGGTGGCATCCGTCATATCAAATATCCCGGCGCCCAAAGATAGAAAAATGGACATACCAAACGCCCCAAAATGGCTTTTTGGTATGTAAGACTTCAAATGCGTTTTGTTCAATTACATACTAAAGGGGGTAAAAATGCCTATTTGGTATGTAATTTGGGTGTAGAGTTCAGGATGACGCTTCGCGTCACTTCCTTTCCAGCGACACGATGGTCTCGAGGTGCGGGGTGCCGGGGAACAAATCGAGCGGCTGCACTTCCTTGACGCGGTAGCCGTAGCGTTCCCATTCCTTGAGGGAGGCGGGAATCTCGTCGGTGCCACAGAATACGTGGCACACACGCACGGGTTTACGCATGGCGAGCGCGTGGATGACTCCGGGTTCGCATCCCTTGCGGGGTGGGTCGAGCAAAATCTTCTCGTTCTCGCCGGCGACGGGGCGCGGAAGTCTAGTTTGTACGAAATTCTCGTCGATCTTGCCCGCGACAAAGCGGTAGTTCTTCTTGAGAAACTTTGCGGAAGCCTTCGCGCATTCAATGGACTGGCCTTCCCATTCCACGCCCAGCACCGACTTGGCGGCTTCGCCCAGCGCAAAGCTGAAAAGCCCGTAACCGCAGTACAGGTCGAGGAAGTTGTCTTCCCTGGAGAGCGAGAGCATGCGGCTCGCCGCCTTGATGAGGTTGTGTATCTGGCTCTCGTTTATCTGGCTGAATCCCGTGACGGGGTACTTGAGCCTGAAATGTCCGAGGTCAAGCGAGAGTTCTCGCGGGCCGTAGAGTTGCTTGAAGTTGAGACCTTCGGCGGGGCGCTTCGATTCCAGGTAGTAGTCGGATTCGGTCGTGTCGATGTACGCATGCGCCGCTGTCACGTGGTAGGGCGAGTTCTGCAGTGCTTCTGAAATCTGCTTGAGTTTGCGCACGATGCTCGCGTCGATTTTCTTGATGTTGAAGATGACCACGCGGTATTTGTAGGTGCCGCGGATGATGATCCAATTGAGCGCGTAGGCGAGCGGCTTGTACGCGGGCTGGATAAGCTTGTCGAAGAGGAAACGGTAGATGGCGTTGTGCTCTTCGGGTTCGAGGATGCTGTCGTACTCGTTGAACCGCAGGTCGCCCGGCTGCATGTCCACGCGGCGCTTGCTCGTGGTGCGGTAGTTGCGCGGCATCGGGCTCGCGATAATCGGCTGCGGGCCGCGGGGGAGGCGGTTCACTTCCCAGAATTCGCGGATGGCGTCGTTCTTGACCTTCAGTTCGGTCTTGTAGTCGAGCGGGGCGAGCGTCTCGCCGTAGGCGGAATCGGATTCCTTCGTGTATCCCGGAATGTTGTGTGCGATGGCTTGTTCGAAAAACATGTGTCAAATTTAGAAATTATGGACAAAAAAAAGACCCCTCGAACGAGGGGTCTAAGAGCGGCGGACCGGGATCGAACCGGCAACCATTAGCTTGGAAGGCTAAGGCTCTACCATTGAGCTACCGCCGCAACAAGCCCAATTATACAAAAATCGGGCGTTTTTTAAAGGGTTTCGCCCAAAGATATTTGAAATTTACATAAAACTTGCTAAATTTAGCCCACGTTTAACAAATCATACCCAAGGAGTATACTTGTTCCCCAATCCGCGCGATCGTCGCATGCCCAACCGTCCCAGCGATGGGACCCGCACCAACGAAGATATCCATATCTCCCCGATTCGTCTTGTAAAGGAAGATGGCGAGGCCATCATTATCGAGACGAGCAAGGCACTGCAGATGGCGAAGGACGCCGGACTGGACCTGGTGGAAGTCTCTCCGAATGCAAAACCTCCCGTATGTCGCATCATCAACTACGGCAAGTACAAGTTCGAGCAGGTCAAGAAGGCTAAAGCCGCCAAGGCCAAGCAGCACGTGGTGAAGCTGAAGGAAATCAAGATGCACCCGAAGACTGCGGAGAACGACTACCAGTACAGGATCAAGCAGGCTGGCGAGTTCTTGCAGGACGGTATGAAGGTGAAGCTTATTATGCAGTTCCGTGGGCGCGAGATGGCGCACATGGACTACGGCAAGCGCCTTATGGAACGTGCCAAGGAAGACTTGGCCCCGTTTGGCGATTTGGAAATGGATTCGCGGGTGGAAGGCAACACGATGCTTTCTATCTACGGTCCTAAACGTGGTGCGGGTTCTGCCAAAAAGCAGGACCAGGCACCGAAGCCCGTAACCGAGCCAGAGGCAGCAGGTGAGGCTTAACATTAACCTAACGAGGTAAAAATGCCTAAAATGAAAACACATAGCGGTGCTAAGAAGCGCTTCCGCGTGACGGGTTCCGGCCACGTCAAGTTCAAGCGCGCTGGTATGCGCCACATTCAAGCCAAGATGACCACTAAGCGTAAGCGCAACCTTCGTAAGGGTGCACTCGTTAAGAAGGTCGATACCTATCACGTCAAGCGTCTGCTTGTAGTAGCATAAGGAGAGTAAGAATGCCACGCGCTAAAACCAGAGTTCCTTCCCGCGAACGCCGCAAAAAAATCCTCAAGGCCGCCAAGGGCTTCTACGGCCGTCGCAAGTCGAACCTTCGCCTTGCCATCGACGCAGTCGCCCATGCTGGTCAGTATGCCTACGCTCACCGCCGCGACAAGAAGGGCACGTTCCGCTCTCTGTGGATCGTCCGCCTCAATGCCGCCGTCCGTGAACACGGCATCAGCTACAGCCAGTTTATTTACAAGCTTTCCAAGGCCAACATCCAGATGAACCGCAAGGTTCTCGCCGATATGGCCGTCGCCGATCCGGAAGCATTTGCCAAGGTCGTCGAAGTCGTGAAGGCTGCCTAAGTTCTGACTTAGCACAACGCGAGAAATTGTCCCCTGCCGGTAAAACGGCGGGGGACTTTTGTATTTGACGGATTAAGGCGAAGGCCATGTGAGCCGGAGTCGCCAAGCGCAAGCTGGCGATGAAGGCGAGAGTGAGGCTATACCATATTTTTATATGAGCAGTGAAGCCGAACGGTTTTGTGTGAGCCGGAACGGCTTGTATTAACAAGCCGTGGAGGCGAGAGCATGCGAATTACCGCAGGTCTTGATGCCCTAGATGATGAGCATGCGGTCTCATACCGCCGTCGCCGATCCGGAAGCATTTGCCAAGGTCGTCGAAGTCGTGAAGGCTGCCTAAGTTCTGACTTAGCACAACGCGAGAAATTGTCCCCTGCCGGTAAAACGGCGGGGGACTTTTTGTTTGTTATTGTGGGGTGCGCTGCGTCGACCCTAGGCGCGGTCTAGAAAAAATCCACGGCCAGCTCGGTCTTCTTGCGGCCGGCGGGCTCGATGACTGCGGCGGAGAACTTCGCGGCGTTGAACAGCCTGTTCGTAGTCGCGACGACCTCGTCTTCGGTCATGGAACTTATGATCTTTTCGGAGTGTTCCATCGTGTGGAATTCGCCAAGATGCAGCACCTGTTCCGCCATGCGGACAACGCGCTTCTCGGGGCTGTCGGCGCCGAGGTACATGCCGCCCAGGATGTTTGTCTTGGTGCGTTCGAACTCGCCCTTGTTGAATCCGCGCTTCAAGAAGTTGCGGGTCTCGTTCAGCGAAAGTTCGAGCGCTGTTTTCAGCTGGTGCGGTTCGGTGGCAAGCGATACGCCCCAGTCGGTGCAATCGCAGTAGATGTCCGCAGTGGAATATACGGAATAAGCGAGTCCCCTGTCTTCGCGAATCTTCTGGAACAGGCGGCTCGCCATGCCCGCACCCATCGCCACGTTGAACAGCGAGAGGGCGCAGCGACCGCGCTCGTCCATCAAGTTGCGGTCAAAGCTCAGGCCCCAGAAGAGGTTCGACTGCGCGATGTCCTGCTTCTGCACGACCTTCACGCTGTTGTGCGCCCGGTAGGCATCTGCGGGCAATACGCCGCGAGTCTTTTTCTGCGCGAATTTTTCGGCACAGAGTTTCACGAGTTCTTCGTGGTCCACCTTGCCCGAAGCGCAAATGAGCAGCGGGATTTCATCCGTCACCTGTGCCCTGTACTTGAGCATCTGCCTGTGCGTGAGCGCCTTTACCTGCTTGATGTTGCCGGTAATGGAATGCGCGATGCCGCAGCCCTTGAAATGGATGGCGTTGAACACGTCGCCCACGATTTCTTCGGGAATGTCGTCGTAGCTGTGGATTTCCTCGATGATGACGCGGCGCTCCTTTTCCATCTCTTTCTTGTCCATGCGCGGATGCATGAGCATGTCCGCGATTACTTCGACAGCGAGCGGAAGGTGGCTGCGTTCAATCTGTGCGTAGAACCCGGTCTCTTGCCTTGTGGTATAGGCTTCCAGGTTGCCGCCCTTGTCCTCGATGGAGCGTGCAATCTCAAGCGCGGAGCGGTTCTCGGTTCCCTTGAAAACCAGGTGCTCGTAAAAATGGCTCAGTCCGTATTCGTCTTTTGCCTCGTGCCGGCTCCCGCGCGGAATCCATGCGCCCACGGCAACGGAATAGGCATGCGGCATATAGTCGGTAAGAATCGTGATGCCGTTATCGAGAACAGTTTTCTTTACGATTTGCTTCATTTGCGGGACTAATATAATTCTTTTTCGAAAGCCTTACACGCGCCCGAAACGGCGGGTCTTGCGGAAAGGCTTGTCGCCAAAGCTGCGCTCGTCGTGGCTCTTGCGGAACGGGCGATCCTCGAACTTGCCCGGCTTGCGGTCGCCGAACATTCTCTCGCGGCGTGCCTTGCGGTTTTCGAACGGGCGGCCGCCTTCGAACTTGCGGCCCCGACGGTCGCCATCGCGATGGAACCCGCGACGGCTTTCACGGCTTTCGCGCGGGCCTGCGGGCGGTTCGTCGGTCATGAGGCGGAACTTGGAATCGTTCCCGCGGATGGTCATTCCGGAGAGAATGTCCAGGACCTCTTGCGGAAGCGTCTCGGGCAGTTCCACGGTACTGAACCTGTCGAAGAGCTTGATGCGCCCGATGTTGCTACTGCTGATGTTGCCTTCGCCGGCGATGGCGCCCACGATGTCCTTCGGGGTAACGCGGTCCATGCGGCCGACGCCCATGTAGTAGCGCAGGAATCCTTCCTCGACGCCGTTGCTGCCTTCCTTGCGCTCCTTGCGCAGACGGCTCTTTTCTTCGCCAGAAAGTTCACTCGCGGCCTTCTCGGAATCGCGCCCGAGAAAGTCCCTGCCTCCGAGCTTCTTCTCGCGGCGTTCCTTCGGCGTATCGAGCGGGGCGAGTTCCGGGAACAGCGGCTGCTTCTTCTGGTACATCTTGATAACTGCCGCGGCGATGTCCTCGGCGGTCATTTCGCGCACGGAGCCGTCTTCGAGCACCGTGCCGTTTTCCATGTTGCAGCCTTCCTCGACCATCGCGTGGACGAGCGCCTTGAACTTATCGAGCTCGCCGTAGCTCACGACGCTCTTTACCTTGTTCTTGAAGGCGGCGACGCGCTTTGCGCTAATGACTTCGGCCGTGGGCATTTCCATTGCCTCGATGGGCTGGCGGGTTGCCTTCTCGATGGTCTTGAGCATGCGCTTTTCGCGCGGGGTGATGAACAGGATGGCGTTCCCGCTTCGCCCGGCGCGGCCTGTACGCCCGACGCGGTGCACGTACGATTCCGTATCGTAGGGAATGTCGTAGTTCACCACGAGCGATATACGGTCCACGTCGATGCCACGGGCGGCCACGTCGGTGGCGACGACGATATCGAGCTTGCCCATCTTGAGGCGGTTGATGGTGCGTTCGCGCATGGACTGTGCGAGGTCGCCGTTGAGCGGGGCCACGTTGAACCCGCGGCTTTCGAGCTTCTCGGCCACTTCGGTGGTGTTCTGCTTGGTGCGCACGAAAATGAGCACGCCGTCAAAGTCTTCGCCTTCGAGCACGCGGGCAAGCGCCTCGATCTTGTGCTCGTTCTTCACCAGCAGGTAGCGCTGGCGGATGTTCTCGACCGTAGTTGTCTTGCCTTCGATGCGGGCTTCTTCGTATTCGCCGAGGTGCTGGTCGATAATCTTCTTCACGTCTGCAGGCATGGTGGCGCTGAAGAGCGCGCGCTGGGCATCGGCAGGGATTTCTTTCAGGATAGTTTCCACATCTTCCATGAATCCCATGTCGAGCATTTCGTCTGCTTCGTCGAGCACGATGGCCTTCACACCGGAGAGCACGATGGAACCGCGCTTGATGTGGTCGATGAGGCGACCCGGAGTCGCGACCACGATGTTCGCCTGGCGCTTGAGGGCACGGAGCTGAATCGCGATATCTTGTCCGCCGTAAACCGGAACCACGTGGACCTTCGGCATCTTGACGGCGTATTGCTGGATAGCTTCCGCCACCTGGATGGCGAGTTCGCGTGTCGGCGTGAGCACGAGCATGGAAGTCTCGTGCCCGTTGAAGTTGAGTCTCGAAAGCAGCGGGAGCGAGAAGGCGGCTGTCTTGCCGGTACCGGTCTGAGCCGTGCCCAGCAGGTTTGCACCCTGCAAAAGGGCCGGGATGGCCTTCGCCTGGATGGGGGAGGGCGTCTCGTAGTTCAGGGCCTTGATGGCTTCGAGAACTTCATCTGCGAGTCCCAGGTCTTCGAAGGTTACGAGCGCTTCGTCGCCGACATCTTCTGCCGGAATTTCGTCATCGGATGTTTCGTCAGAGGAGTCCGCGGTAGGTTCTGCGCAGTCCTTCTTCGACTCGGCGTATTCCTTGTCGTTCTCTTCGACTGCTTCCTCGTCAATAATTCCCTGTTCGACTTCGCCTTCCTCGATTTCGACCTTCGTGCCGACCTCGATGGCGGACTTGGGGCCCTTCTTGAGCACATCGCCTTCTTCGTCGATGACAACGCCATTCGGGTTCAGTGCGAAAAACGCGGCTTCGTCTGCCTCGTCTTCGTCGGCGCCGTTTGCGATTGCGTCCAGGAAAGCGCCCGCTTCGTGAGCTATTTTGGATTTCGGGTCAATATCCTCTTCAGGGATACGTTCTTCGGTATCTTGCTTCATAATGCACCTTTGGGGCCGGTAAACTTCATCTGCGGCCCATGCCGCACTATCGAACGGTTCGGAATCCGAACCTTGAAAAGCCCCGAAGCGCACTCGCGCTTATAAACCTGAAGTCTTTTGGCCCTAGAATTTGCGGCCAAAGATAGAAATAAGCTTTTTGTTTTTAAAGGGTGGGTGGGAAATCTTCGAGAGAGGGATTGGACGATGCCGTCATTTCATTCCTGCATCGCCCTTTGGGTTACGGCCTTTGGCCGTAATCCTTGACTGCGTCTGGTTCGCTTCGCTCACCCGCAGTCAATCGAACCCTCTTCGAGGGTTCTTCATCACCTTCCTTACCTTGAAATAAAAAGCGGGGCCTTTCGGCTCCGCTTTTTATTTCAGGAGAGAGAGGGATTCGAACCCTCGGACCTGTGACAGTCTCCGGATTTCGAGACCGGCCCAATCGACCACTCTGGCATCTCTCCAAGGTTCGCATAATTTAGTAAAGATTTCCGGTTTTGTCTAGGTGACGGCAACTGCCTGTTTCCGTCGGTATTCTCCTGCAGGTGAACATTAAAACGCCTGGTATATCTGGAATATCGCGAGAATCTTCCCGATAATCGCCGGGATGCCCGGACACAGGAAGCAGAGAATCACGCGGGTCACGCGGTTCTTCCACCAACGTTTCACCTGCCAGATATCGTCGGCGAGGGTCTCCATTTCGGAAACCCTTGGCGGGCGCATGTACACCTGCGTGAGCGCCGTGAAGAATCCGACCCCGATAAGCGGAGTAAGCCCGGTAAAGGGCGCTGCGACCAGGGCCACGAGTATGGTAACCGGATGCCCGCCTGCGATAATCGTCCCGAGCATGGCACCGCCGCCCGTGAGCATCGCCCACTGCAGGCTGAGCTGCCCGGCCTTCTCGACGCCGGCATTGTAGCCCACGAAAATAATGCTTGCAATAATCGCGAGCGGAATGGCCCATCCGATAATTTTCCAGATGGGCGCCCCCTTCGGGATTACGCTGATGGATTCCTCGCTCGGCAGTTCCTTGTTCTCTCTGATGATGGAGGCGATTCCCTTCACGTGGCCCGCACCGACGACCGCGACAACCTTCTGGCCTGCAGCGTTCTTTATCTTGCTTGCGAGGAACTGGTCGCGCTCGTCGATGAGCACCTGCTTTACTTCGGGGAAACTCTTGCCGAATTCCTGCATCATGGAGTTGAGGGCATCCTGCTCCTTGATTTTCGCAAGATCCTCCTCGCTAATCTCCGTCTTGTCGAAGATGCTCCCGAACAGCCCGCCGAGCAGGCTGAACTTGCGGTACCAGGGCGTGCAGGCCCATGTGCGGCGGAGCGTAATCTTGATGTCGCGGTCTGCGAGGACAACGGGAATTTCCTTCTCGCCGGCAATGTCGACCGCTTCCTTCAGTTCGGACCCGGGCTTCACCCCGGTCTGTTCGCCCATGCGCTTCTGGTACGACCCGAGCACGAGGTTCGCGATGAGGGTGGCGAGCTGCTTCTTCTTGATGACTTCCTTGAGGTCGGTCTTTTTCCAGCGGTCGGGATCCTGGATGGACTTGGCGCGTCCTTCGTCGAGTTCGACGCAGATGGTATCCGGCTTTTCGCTTTCGATTGTCTCGCGGACAAGCTCCTTGGATACCTTCGAAATATGTGCCGTTCCGATGAGGATGATTTCGCGCCCATCGGCTGTATTTATGCGGTAAATGTCTGCGTTTTCACTCATATTGGGCCAGAAAATAGCAAATCTGACCCGTTTTTAGCGCGTATAAGTGCGTTTATAGCACTGAGTTATGAAAAAAAAGACGATTTTCTTGGCAAATTCGCCAAAAAATTGTTATATATTAGGTGTGGGATAATTTTTTTAAGGAGGTTTCTCCCTATGAAAAAGATTTTGATGGGTATAGCTTTCATGGCTTTGGCACTGGTCGGTTGTGCCGGTACTTCGGACGACCCGGAGGCGCTGGACAACGCCCTTGTGGGTTTCACTTCTTGCGTGCAGGGTTCCCGCTGGCAGGAGGCTTTGGACTACGTGACTCCCGATGAAGCCAACGCCATTAGCCCGGACGGTTACGAATTCAAGCCCGAATACCAGACGGCTGCTCGCCGCTTGCCGCTTTCCACTTTGCGTAAGGCCGGCCTCCAGGTCGACGGCAAGGGCCGCCTTGTCGGCATCAAGGCCGCCATGGACGAAGCCAACGAACGCTACGTGATGTCCGAGGAACAGGCCAAGGTGGGCACGAACCTCGAAGAAATGGAAAAGAAGCACATCCAGCAGCGCCTGGAAGAAGGCCAGAAGATTATGCAGGGCGAAGAAGAAGAAGCCCAGAAGGAACAGGAAGTCGAAGTGTTCACGAACAAGCTGACCGACGAGGAAAAGCGCAAGTACGGCAGCACTCGTGACCTCCAGGCTCCGGAAGAATTCAAGGACGAGAATACCGAGGAAGCCGAAGAGAAGATCTACAACGGCGACTACGAATCCGACTGATAGCCAGTTTACTTTTGACCAATCCCCCGGCTCCGGTCGGGGAATTTTTTTAGGTGCTCCCATGTTTTTGCGTTTTGGAAAGTTCGCTTTGCTCTCGCTTGCCACCCTGCTTATGCTTGCCTGCGGTGGGGAATGGACTGTAAGCGGTTCCCCCGATGCGGATGGCGCCATTTTCAGCAGGTCGTTCCGTTACTACTACGTGATGGATTGCCGCTACGACTCCTTCGGGTTGTACGACTGTAGCCTCGAAGAGCCGGTGAGTCCTGCCTATACGGCTTCGCTCCGGATAGATTCCGACGGACTTGCCTCGCTCAATCTGGACGGCAGGTACAATTACTACTACACAGAAAGGCAGTATGGTTCTGGCTCCGACGATGACGGGAGCTACTACTACTTTTACGAGGACGACTGGGAAATCTCGTTCTACAGGAATGGTTCGCAGCTGATTTTCTGGGATACTTACGAAAATACGGCCACGGTCTACCTTTACGAACTAGACTACTAGCCCGTTTTTTTCTAAGTTGGCACTCTTTTGGGTGCATTTAGCTTGGCTCGGTCATGTCAATCCGTGCAAGCACGATTGACGCGACTCTCGCCTTTAGCTAAATTTGCGCTCACTATGGAAAAATCCAGTGAGCATTTTGTCATCGCCCTCGACGGCGGCTCGGGTACCGGGAAGAGCACCACGGCCAAGATTGTGGCCAAGACGCTCGGCATTACCTACCTCGATACCGGTGCCATGTACCGCGCGGTGACGCTTGCCGCCCTCGAGAAGGGACTCCCTGCCGAGGATGGCCCCGCGATGGACGAACTGCTCGCGAACCTCACCCTCGGGTTCGACTCTGAAAACCACGTGCTCATCAACGGTGTAAGCCGCGAATCCGAAATCCGCGGCATGAAGGTGTCGAGCAACGTGAGCATCTACTGCGCCCTCCCGTCAGTCCGTGCGGCAATGACCGCCCAACAGCGCGAGATTGGCAAGAGGCAGAGCTGCATTTTGGATGGCCGCGATATCGGCACGGTCGTTTTCCCCGACGCGAAGTACAAGTTTTTCATGGTGACGGACGTAGAGGTCCGCGCCGAACGCCGCTACAAGGAACTCCTTGAGAAAGGCGAGAAAGTTACCCTGGAAGAAGTCCTGAACAACTTGGTCGAACGCGACCGCCTGGACTCTTCCCGCTCGAACGCCCCTTTAAAGAAGGCGGACGACGCAATCGAAATTGACACTACACACATCTCAATCCAACAACAGGTTCAAAAGATTCTCGACTACGTAGGTGTAGTGGCGTAGTCCCGAGTCCTTTGATCCACAACCCCAATTAACAATATGTCTCAAAATCTCAAATTCGGAACCCAGGAAGATCTCGCCGAAATTCTCGCCGCTCAGGGCGAATGCAGCCAGGACTTCCGCAAGGCTAACGCCGATATTTACGCCGGTATGGGCTGCCTCGAACAGGGCAAGCTCGTCATGGGCAAGATCAGCCAGGTCAACGACCAGGAAGTGCTCATCGACGTGAACTACAAGTCCGAAGGTGTCATTGATCGTGCTGAATTCAAGGACACGGACTCTCTCGAAATCGGTTCCGAAATCGAAGTGTTTGTCGAAAAGCTCGAAGATGAAGACGGCCGTCTCATCCTTTCGAAGCAGAAGGCCGACTTCGTGCGCGTGTGGGACCGTATCCACGCGGCATTCGAAAACAACGAAGTCGTGCGTGGTACGCTCACCAAGCGTATCAAGGGCGGTGTGGTTGTCGACCTGTTCGGCATCGACGCCTTCCTCCCGGGTTCCCAGATCGACCTCCGTCAGATCCCGGACATCAACGCTCTCATTGGCCAGGAATTCGACCTCAAGGTTATCAAGGTCAACAAGGCCCGTCGCAACATCGTCGTGTCCCGCCGCGTGGTTCTCGAAGAAGAACGCAACAAGCAGCGTGGCGACGTTCTCGAAACTCTCGAGAAGGGTCAGGTCCGCAAGGGCCTCGTCAAGAACATCACCGATTTCGGTGCGTTCATTGACCTCGGCGGCGTAGACGGCCTCCTCCACATCACCGACATGAGCTACAAGCGCATCAACCACCCGACCGAAATGGTCCAGCTCGGCCAGGAAGTCGAAGTCATGGTGCTCGACTTCAACGACAAGAAGGAACGCATCTCTCTCGGCATGAAGCAGCTCAAGCCGCATCCGTGGAAGGACATCGCCGAACGCTACCCCGAAGGCGCTATCGTCAAGGGCAAGGTCGTTTCTATCACCGATTACGGTGCATTCATCGAACTGGATTCTGGCGTCGAAGGCCTCATCCACGTTTCTGAAATGTCCTGGACGCAGCACGGCAAGCACCCCTCCAAGATCCTCTCCGTGGGTCAGGAAGTGGAAGCCGTTGTGCTCAAGGTCGAAGAAGAAGCCGAACGCATTTCTCTCGGCATGAAGCAGCTCGAAAGCGATCCGTGGGATTCTATCGAGACCGAACTTCCCCCGGGTGCCCGCGTGGTTGGCGAAATCCGCAACATCGCTTCCTTCGGCGCATTCGTCGAAATCAAGGAAGGTGTGGATGGCCTCATTCACGTGTCTGACATGTCCTGGACCAAGAAGATCACTCACCCGAACGAAATGGTCAAGAAGGGCGACAAGGTCGAATGCGTCGTGCTCGCTGTCGATAAGGAAAAGCGCCGCATTAGCCTCTCCATGAAGCACCTCACCGAAGACCCGTGGGATTCTATCGAAACCACGTTCCCGGTTGATAGCGAAGTGAAGGGCAAGATCGTCCGTATGCTCGACCGCGGCGTCGTGGTTGAACTCAACGACGGTATCGAAGGCTTCATCCCGGTTTCCAAGCTCACTGCTGAATACATCAAGGTTCCGTCCGATGCATTCAAGGTTGGCGACGAAGTGCCGGCCGTTGTGACCGAGATCGACCAGAACAACCGCAAGATCTACCTCTCCGTGGTGGACTACTTCAAGAATCGTGAATCCGCTGAACTCAAGGCTTGGATGGACTCCCACAAGCCGGGCGAATCGGGCACCACGATCGGTGAAGCTGCCGCTCCGAAGAAGAAGACCACCAAGAAGAAGGCTGCTGAAAAGCCGGCTGAAGCTGCCGAAGCTCCTGCTGAAGAAGCCAAGTAATTCTTGGAAAATCAAGTCTGAAAGGAATCCCGTGGCATGAGCCGCGGGGTTTCTTTTTTGGGGAAAAGAGAAATTTCTATCTTGCATTTCATGAATCTCGCTGGAAAGAAAATTCTTCTGGGTGTCTCGGGCGGAATCGCGGCTTACAAGAGTTGCGAACTGTTGCGCCTGCTGCAGAAGAAGGGTGCCGAGGTGCGCGTGTGCATGACCGAAGCCGCGACCGAGTTCGTGGCGCCGCTCACGTTTGCGAGCCTCAGCAAGTGCCCCGTGTACTTGAAGAACGGTGCCGTCGAGGCGCGGCCTTTCCAGCATATTGACTTTCCGCGGTGGGCGGACCTGTACCTTGTGGTGCCCGCGACCGCGAACGTGATCGGGAAATTCGCCTGCGGTATCGCCGACGACCCAGTGAGCCTCTGCTTTATGAGTTGCACGTGCACCCGCGTGATTGCGCCGGCGATGAACGTGGCGATGTACAATTCGCCCGCGGTCAAGCGCAACCTCGAAATCTTGCGCGGGTTCGAAGACACGGTTGTATTGGAATCGCCTGCCGGTGAACTCGCCTGTGGCGAGGTGGGGCAGGGCAGGCTCATGGAACCGGCGCAGATTGTGGAATGGTTGGAAAATAATAACGTCATTGCGCAAGCGCATGACTGCATCGGCTCGGCAATAGAAACCACAAGCGGTTCTGCTGCACTCGCCTCGCACGTCATTGCGAGGAGCGCAGCGACGAAGCAATCCACTGCGCCCGCATTCCCCGTTGCAGCCGATATTCCGCCGACACAAGACGCAAGCCTCCCCGGCCACGGCAAGAAAGTTCTTTTGACTGCAGGCCGTACCGAAGAGGCAATCGACCCGGTGCGCTACATCAGCAACCGCAGTAGCGGGAAGACCGCCGTAGCGATTGCATCTGTATTTTATGCGAACGGCTTCGAGGTAGAAGTCGTCGCGGGCCCGATGGAAGCGGCGTTCCCGGGCGGAGTGAAGGTTACGCGCGTGCGTAGCGCCCGGGACATGCACGACGCCGTGATGGAACGACTTGACCAGGCTGATGCCGTCGTGCATTGCGCGGCGGTAGCGGACTACCGTCCGAAAACCGCTGCCGCCGAGAAAATCAAGGACAGCAGGAGCCAGCTTACGATCGAGCTCGTGCCGAACCCGAACATTTTGCGCGACTGCACCGCCGCTCGCGCATCCCATGTCGCGCAGGGCGATGCCCGCCGTCAGGTGATTGTGGGCTTTGCGCTTGAGACCGACCACTTTGCGGAACATGCCGAAGAAAAGCTCGCGAAGAGCGGCGCGGATGCCCTCCTCCTCAATGCCCCTGTTGCCGAGGATTCGGGCTTCGGGCACGACTGCGTGCGTTACGCGCTGGTGCGCCCCGGCGCAGCCGTCCCCGAGATGCAGATGGGCGGCAAGGTTGACCTTGCGCAAGAAATCGCCAACTTCGTTTTGGATAAACTAACAGCATCGCGGTAAGTGGATATGCCGGAAGAATTTGACTTTAGTGAGCTTCGTAAGTATCTCCGTGGGCAGATTGACATGGGGGAGCCCGAGGTGTTTCTCGATGAACCGTGGACGCTTGTAAAACGCGCGGCTCCGGCACCGGCAAGCCCGGCGCAGTTTAATGCCGCACGGACGACGACAAACATTTCGCAACCGGCAACAAACGTCGTTCGCCCCGCATCCGCCGCTCCGCTGCCCCAGCCGCCTGCAAGCCCTGCACCCTCCAAGCCCGCCTCTGCGCCCGCATTCGAATCTAGCATGGCGAACGCGATTCCGGCAGCGCGCCCTGTGGTAAGGAAGGCCGCGGCCGCCTTCGAGTCTGCGGAAAGCCTAGATGCCTTCTATGCGGCAATCAAGTCCGATGTGGTGTACGCGAATGTGGCGGATTTCGTGCAGTACGAAGGCCCTGCGAACCCGAAGGTCTTGCTCCTGTTGCCCGCGCCCCCGGCGCAGGCGGGTTCCTTCTTTGCATCGCCCGCGGGTGAAATGCTTGTGCGCCTTTTCGCAAGCCTTTCCGTGCCCGCAGAAACAATCGGGGTCACGTTCTTCTACAAGGGGAGGCCTTCGCGCAACATTCCCGCCCTGCTCGAAGCCACGCTCAAGAAGATGCTTGCGAAGGAACTCTCGTTCATCGCCCCCTCGATTATGGTGACGTTTGGCGAACCGCTGTTCCATCAGGTGTTTGGCAAGGCGAAAAACTTCGAGGAACACGCCGGCACTGACCAGGAGTTTTCGGGCGTCAAGACGTGCTCGCTGGTCGATGCCTACGCCATGTTGCAGGACAAGCAACTCAAGTGGGTTACCTGGAAGGTCCACATCCCGAAGAGCAGTTACTTCAAGGCGTAGGCCATCAAAAAATCCCGATAAGACGGTGTGTCCGTTGCAGGTGCGCCGTTTTTTTCTTGTCTAAAAATTATATTTCACTTGGAATAATATGCCTGAATTTGCAAAGGAAAACAAGACTTACGAAGGTCGTCAGGTCCCGATGGACATTGATGCCGAGCGTTACCTGCTCGGCGGGATTCTCCGCGACCCGAACGCGATGGCTCCTGTCATTGAGATGGTTTCGGAAGACGACTTCTTTTACCTGGAAAAGCACCAGTTGATTTGGCATGCCATGAAGAACCTGTACAGCGCGGGTACTGCCATTGACATGCTCTCGCTGCCTGCCGAACTCGAGAAGATGGGCAAGCTTCGCGAGGCGGGGAACCGGGAATACATTTTCGATATGATGGAAAGCGTCGCCTCGTCGGCGAACGTGGAATGGAACCTGCAGCACCTGCGCGACAAGTACGTGCTGCGCCAGCTTATCAAGATGTCGTCGGAAACCATCAAGAAGGCGATGGATACGACTTCTGCGCCCGACGAAGTGTTGCAGTCTGCCGAGCGTTCCGTGATGGCCATTGCCGATAAGCAGGTGAAGAACACGCTCCGCCCCATCGATAAGTTCATGACTCCGCTCCTGGAACGCCTTACTACGCGCAGGGACGGCATGACCGGCGTACCCACGGGGCTCAAGGATTTGGATGAACTTACGAACGGCCTGCAGGATTCCGACCTGATTATCTTGGCTGCGCGCCCCGGTGTGGGCAAGACCTCGTTTGCGCTTACGATTGCAGCGAACGCCGCCATTGATTACGGCAAGCACGTGGCGTTCTTCAGCCTCGAAATGGACGGCGTGCAGTTGGCCCAGCGCTTGCTCTGTTCACGTTCTAGAGTGGACCAGTCCAAACTCCGTAACAACAAGTTGAACTCGGACGAACTCAACAAGCTGGTGGCTATGGTGGGACCCATCAACCAGGCCCCGCTGTACGTGGACGACAATGCTGATCTCGGCATCATGGAACTCATGAGCAAGGCCCGCGACCTGCACCGCAAGGGTCTGCTCGATATGCTGGTTATAGACTACTTGCAGTTGATGAAAACGGGCAACGAGGAAAACCGTGCGGTCGCCATCGGTGCCATTTCGCGCGGCCTCAAGATTTTGGCAAAGGACTTGCACATACCGGTCATTGCTCTCGCACAGCTCAGCCGTAAGGTCGAGGAGAAGGGCCGCGACAGGCCCCAGCTCAGTGACCTGCGTGAATCGGGCTCAATCGAACAGGATGCCGACATGGTTTGGTTCGTGGAACGCCCCTACGTGCGTACCCACAAGGATGAGGACAAGCACAAGGCCGAACTCATTGTGGCCAAGCACCGTAACGGTTCGGTGAAGGATATTCCGCTATCGTTTACTCCAGAATACACCTTGTTCGAAGATGGCTTTGACGATTCCGAGATGGGCGGCGAACCGGAGTACAACGAGTATTCCGACGATTCCGGATTCTCGGGTGGCACCGACTTTGGAGGCTATTAGCGATGGCAGTTCTGCTCAAGCCCATAGTCTGGATAGGACGTGTCATCGTGGACGGCATCGCGAGTATCGGCGAGGTGCTGTGCATCCTGCTTTTGACCCTGAAGCAGATGCCGCACGTGTTCAAGAACCCCGACCTCATCGTGAAGCAGATGGTTTCTATTGGCGTGTCCTCACTCCCGCTGCTCTTCGTGACCTCCATATTCACGGGCATGGTGGCGACCGTGTGTGCCGAGTTCGAATTCCAGAACCTGGTGGCCGACAAGTTCGTGGGTACGGCCGCCTGCAAGATGGTGCTTATCGAACTTGGACCGCTCCTCACGGCCATTGTGCTTTCGGGCCGCGTGGGCAGTGCCGTGGCTGCAGAACTCGGCAGCATGAAGGAAAAGGAAGAGCTCGCAGCCTACACGGTGCTCGGTCTCGAGCCTTTCCGTTACCTGGCTCTTCCGCGCTTTGTTGCCTTCATGACGATGATTCCCTGCCTTACCGCCATCTCGAATGCGCTCGCGCTTATCGGTGGCTGGATCGTGTGCGTGCTTGGCCTCGACATTACCACGTACACTTACACGACCGGCATGCAGTACCTGTTCGATTCGATGGACCTGTGGTCGGGCATGATCAAGTCGCTCGTGTTCGGAGTGCTCATCTTTGTTCTTGGCTACTACCACGGGATAAATGCGCAGGCCGGCGCCCGCGGTGTGGGACTTGCTACCATGAGTGTTGTGGTGTCGAGCTGCCTTATGATTTTGATTTCTGACTTTATACTTGATGCTATCATGTTCTTCTAGTTTAGGTGATATATGCCCAATGTAAAGATAGACCCGAACGATATCGCAATTCGCCTGAAGGGGCTCAAGAAGTCCTTTGGCCCGCAGACCGTGCTCGAGGACGTGAACCTCGATATCCGGCGCGGCGAGACCATGGTCATCATCGGCAAGTCCGGTGGCGGCAAGTCCGTGATTCTGAAGCACATGATTGGACTGTTGCAGCCGGACGGCGGCGAGGTGTCGGTGGACGGCGTGACCATCAGTACGCCGAAGTTCTTCGACACGCATACTATCCGCCGGAAGATGGGCATGCTCTTCCAGATGGGTGCGCTGTTCGACTCCATGAACACCGGCGAGAATATCGCGTTCGCACTTCGCGAGCACCACCCGGAACTCTCCGAGAAGCAGATTCAGGATGTGGTGACCGAAAAGCTCCAGATGATCAACCTGGTCCCCGAGTTCCGCACCAAGATGCCGAGCGAACTTTCGGGCGGTATGCGCAAGCGTGTTGCCCTTGCCCGCGCCATCGCGCTGAACCCCGAAATTCTCCTTTACGACGAACCGACGACCGGCCTCGACCCCATCACGAGCGACGTGATTAACGACCTCATCCTCGACATGCAGAGCAAGCTCGGCGTGACATCCGTTGTGGTGACGCACGACATGGTGAGCGCCTTCAAGGTGGCCGACCGCATCGCGATGCTCTTGAACGGGCGCATCATCGAGGTGGGTACGGTCGACGAGATAAAGAACACTAGCAACCCCTACGTACACCAGTTTATTACCGGACAGCGCAAGATTTCGGTGGAAGAGGAGCAGTAAGGCACGTTTTTTGGCGGAAAAGGCTCAATTTTGGGTGTTTTCGTTCACGAAAAAGTGCCCCGCGTTACCCTTTTTGCGAATAATAATGTAATTTTCTAGGTAGAAAAGAGGTTTTTTATGAAAAGGAAACTTTTAATAGGGATTTCTTCGTTCGGTCTCGCTGCCGGCTTTTGGGCCTGCGGTGAAGGACAGATTGAACCCATGAATCCGGATACCGATGAATACGTCCAGGCGATGCTCCAGAACAACGCCATTGACTTTACGACCCAGATCGCGGATGCCAAGCAAATGTGCAACGAGGATATCGCCTGCATGAACGAAATGGCAAAGGCCAATAATGGTGCAATCCAGATAGAGTCGTCCGAGACTATTGTTCCGGAATCTTCGAGTGATCCAGGACCGCAGATGTCTTCTTCTTCGAGGACCATGTTCAGCGTTTCTTCGATGGGTCCCATCGGCGGCAGGAGTTCTTCTTCTGAAGCTCCGGTCAGCAGTGCCCCTGAATCATCGTCGTCGGTGTTTGTACCGGCGGGTCAGTTCGGTACGTGCTTTGCGGGAACATCGGCTGCGCCAAAGAAAACGGCGGAATTGAACGAGAAGGTAACATGGACGTTTAAGCCCAATACCGCAGGGTCTGGCCTCAAGACGGCAGATATCCTTTCCCTGAAGATTAACTGGAGTTTCCCGGCCGGTACGCCTGAAACTGTAGCGGGCGCTGTTGCTGCGACTACGGCTCAGACAGCCTATGCTGTTTCGGGTACCAAGACCGCTATTGCATCGGTAACGGCTGCTGGTGCTACGCAGGATATCACCTGCGACCCGTTGAGGGTGAATGGACAGAAAATTGAGGGTTGCAAGTGCTTGCCGACGAACATTAGGCCCGATGTCGCTGAAGGTGAATCTGCAACGTGGACTGCTAGCGGCTGCACCTCCAAGGCCAACATCACAGGTTACAAGTGGACTGTCGCTACTGCCGTCGATGCTACGGGCCTGGTTGCTACGGCTCCGGTGGCTGCGAAGAACGATCCGGTGACGGGAGTTTCCTTCACGGTCGAAAACGACGACAGCACATCGGTGACTGTCCAGTGTGAAGATGCTTTGGCGCAGGATTCTAGAATTCCGGACTATGAATTGTCATTCGAGGGAACAAATATTCCTTCTTCTAATTTGGTTAGCCAGGATATTCCGTTTAATAAGGAAGCGTGCATACAGGTTTCCTTTGATTGGCAGAATAGTGGTTGGCAGCCGAACAACATTTCCATCCTTTGCGATGTGCAAGCGGCAAATGCTTCTCCTGGATTGACCTTGTCCATCGACTACAATGGACAGACTAAGTCCTATAAGGGCGATTACAACATAAGCAATAGTGGTATTGCTCTGGGCGCGGTTAAGGCCGGACAGAATACCATGAAGGACGTTTGCGTTACTGTCACGGGTAAAGAGGGCGGTACGGCGAAATGCTTCTTCGGAAACTAGTTCAGTAAGTACCCTTTGCCGATAAAGAAATTGCCCGCTCAAACGAGCGGGCTTTTTGTATATGCTAGTAAGAAATTGCTTCGCCCTTTTGGGCTTGCAATGAAGTTAGTTACATAATCCAGAATCCGACGCCGGCCTTGATGGTTATCTGCTTTCCACCGTCCATGGATTCAATCAGGTCGCTTTCACACTTGGGGTACATGTCGGTGAGCCCGAGCACGAAGCCGAAGTCGATGGAGAACCTGTCGTTAATGATTGCGCCTGCGCCGAAGGCGATGCCGAACGTGAAGCCTGCCTGTTCGATGTTCTCTTCGAGGTCCATACGGAGCGTTCCGAGCCCGCCGCCAATCTGGAGGTCAGCCTCCTCGAAGGTGACTTCGGAATTGAGGTTCAGGGTGAACTGCACGCCCGCCGCCACGTAGAACAAGTCCATTATAACGCCGCGCATCATCACCGGGATTTCGAGGTCGGTCTGCTTGAACCTGCGCTTGGCGGATTCGTCTTCCTGGATGAGTTCGGCGTAGTGGAAGTTGATTTCGGGAGTGAACTGGAGGAAGTCCACCATGGGAATGCGGAGGCGGATACCGCCGTTGAAGCCGATGCCCGCGGGGGCTTCTTCTTCGTCACCCATGTTCCAGTCCTGGGCGAGGCCGTTAAGGAAGCTGTAATTGAAGTTGGCGTGCAGACCGAAGCCCATCTTGCTGTTGATGGTGTTTGCCTCCCGCGGTTCGCTTGCGACGGGAGCGTCGTTTGCGTAGGCCGGAGAGCTTGTTTCGGAAGTGGGTTGCGGGGCGGGAGCCTGCGGTTCGGGCTCGCTAGCCTGTTCTGCGGAAGCCTGTTCAGCGGAAGACTGTTCTGCGGATTCTTCCGCCGGTGCGGCTTCGTCTTGCTGTGCCGCGGAATCGTCTGCCTGCTCGGCGACCTGTTCCTCGGCCGGCTCGTCTGCGGGCCAGGCGTCTTCCTGGGCAAACGCCATACCGGTAGCGAGGGCGCCTGCTGCGATAATTTTGGAAATATTCATGGATTCCTCCGTTAATTTGCGCTAAAATGTAACAATTTCGGCAGAAACCCTGCAAGGCTCGTTAAAAAATTTCCGTTGTGGGCCTTGACAATGTGACGTACAGTTTCTATATATGAAAATATGAATACTTGTTCATATATCAAAAATGCGAGAAACGAAATTCCGGTAGATGTCCTCTTCGAACTCTCGGAATTCTTCAAGTTCTTCGGCGACACGACGCGCATACGCATTATCCACCTGATGCTTTCGGGTGAACTTTCCGTTAACGAGATTGCCGAGAAGCTGAACCTGGAACAGTCGGTGGTGAGCCACCAGCTGCGTATTTTGCGTACGGCGAACCTGGTGAAGCCGCGCCGCGATGGCCGAAAGATGTTCTACTCGCTCGACGACGAGCATATCGGGCTCATTTTCAATACGGGCCTCACGCACATTCTGCACAAGAAGGGAAAGTAAGATGTCGGCTGTTTACACGATCCTCACGATGGTCGCGAAGGAGTTCTTCTTTCTCTTTTCCGAGATGGCGCCGTTCCTGTTGCTCGGTTTTTTGCTTGCGGGCATTTTGCATGTGTGGGTGCCGAACCGTCTGTATGTTCCTAAGATTTCGAAGCCGAATTTCAAGTCAGTGCTGTGGGCGGCGCTCTTTGGCGTGCCTCTCCCGATATGCAGTTGCGGTGTGATACCCACGGCGATTGCGCTCCGCAAGGAGGGCGCGAGCAAGGGCGCCAGCGTGAGCTTCCTTATCTCGACGCCTGCGACAGGTGTGGATTCCATAATGGCTACATACTCCATTCTGGGCGGGCCGTTTGCGGTGGTACGCCCGATTGTGGCTTTTTTGACGGCATTGATAGGTGGGGTGTTTACGAACCTTGCTACACGCGGGGAGTCTGAAAATGCACGTGTGCATGACGAGACTATTGATTTCGATGACTGCGATACTGAGCATCACTGCGGTTGCGGGCATTGCGACCCTTCGACAAACTCAGGGATCGATTGCTGCGAACATGAACATCACGATCATTGCGAATGTGGCGATGGTCATTGCGGTTGTGAATCGCGCGATGTGCGCCAGATGACGTTCGGGCAGAAGGTTGTTGAAACGTTCCGCTACGGGTTTGTGAACATGGTGGCCGATATGAGCAAGTGGCTGCTTATCGGCCTTTTGCTGGGCTCGCTGATATATGTTTTTGTTCCTAACGACTTGTTCCTTTTCTTGCGCGATAATCCGCTGCTTTGTATGCTGATTGTGCTGGTGGTGGCAATGCCCATGTACACCTGTGCCACAGGCTCTATCCCTTTGGCGCTAGCGTTTGTGGAGAAGGGGATTACTCCCGGTGCGGCCCTTGTGCTGCTCATGGCGGGCCCTGCGACAAGTATCGCGAGCATGCTCGTGGTGGGGAAGGCATTTGGAAAGCGGACTCTGTTTGCCTACATAGCTTCCATTGCTCTGGGTGCGCTCGCATTCGGGTTCATTATGGACACGTTCTTTATGGATACTTTCCTCTCGTATATGTTGCAACCCAAGTACCTGAGTGAAGAACTGGATAACTACAGTTGTCAAAACATGTTTTATTGGTTGATGACTTATGCGAAGTCGTATTTGCACTATGCGTTTGCAATTGTTCTTGGACTCTTGATGGTTTATTCAATGGTTGTCCGCAGATTCTTTCATAAAAGCCATTGCGGTTGCGGCCACAATCACGAAGGCCTCGTCGAACACGACTGTCATGAGAGCGGGTGCCGTTGCCATGAAGGTCATGATCACGGCGAAAAATGCCACGTCACTTACCGCGTGAACGGCATGAGCTGCAGTCATTGCAAGGCTTGCGTCGAGAAGGCGGTGCGCAGTTTAGACGACGTGCTGTTTGCCGAGGCCGATGTGGACCGCAAGGAACTGCTTGTGAAGTGGCACGACGAAGACGATGTCGACGAGGCTGCGCTCAAGACCGCCGTGGAAGAAGCCGGCTTCGAGTTCGGCGGGCAAGTTTAAAAACTCACAACGAATGGTATTACGTGAGCAACTGGAGGTCTCGTTTCCCTAGATGACGAACGAACGGTCTAAAAAAGGCCTCCCGGGGTGGGAGGCCTTTTATGGATGTATGGAATGTGGAACTCTCTGTTACAGGGCTACCTTGAAGGTCCTGTTGCCGACCCTCACGATGTACATTCCCTTCGCGCCGGTGAACACCTTCTGGACGTAGCCGAGACCGCGTGTGGTACGGATGACCTGACCCATCTGGTTGTACACGGCGATGGGCAGGCCCTTGGCGCCGGAAACTTCGATGTAGTTGTCGGCGGTCCTGTACACGGCGACGCCTGCGACATCTGCGAAATCCATCTCGATAGCGTCTGTGCCCGAGGAAGAAGAGCCAAACGGACCCCATGGATTCGTGCCCGAAGAGGAGGACTTCGGTGTCTTGCTGCTGGAGGAGGATTTCGGAGTCTTGCTGCTGGAAGAAGACTTCGGCTGGTCGATGGCGCTGGAAGACTCCGGAGAGGGACCGCTGCCGCCTTCGCCCGAGATGACGATGTCGCCTGCGTTCGGCACTGCGTCGAAGTAGACGTAGCCGCCGTCAATCTTGGATTCGAGTGTTGCGCCGGCCTGCGTGACGGTGGCCTTGGATCCGTCGTACTTGACGCGCAGGGAAAGCGGGTAGTCGTAATCGGAAACCTGGTCCTTGAGGTTGCTGTGGGTCAGCTTGACCGTAATGTTGCCACCGCTAGTGGAGGCTTCGGCCTTAGATGCCTTACGTTCCTTGAGGTACATGGCAACGTGACCCATCGGGGCAACCCAGATGTCCTTGTCGTTCTGCTGTGCCCACTTGAGGGCGCCTTCGATAGCGCCGATGTCGGTCGGGGAGTATGTGGCAGAACCGTTGTTCTTGCCCGAGAAGCCGTGGGTAAGGAATGCGGCCCAGCCGTTGCTCTGGATAACCTTCTGCATTCTGCCGGTAAAGTCATTCGTGCTCTTGAGCTGGCCTTCGGAGCCGGTCATCGTTGCCGGGACCTGAGCCCAGTTGCTAGGACCGTCTTTGCCCATTTCATCGTTCATGCCTTTCCAGCTACCGTTGCAGATACGGCCCACGATGTAGTTGCTTTTGACGGCACTTTCGTTCGGGACGTTGCAGTTCGGGTAGGCGACCGTGATGATGCCGTACTTCTGCTGGATTTTGCCGGCGATGGCCTTCTTGGAAGATTCTTCTTCGCCGCTCATGTTGTTGCCGTGGCTGTTGCTGTGGCTCGCGATTTCGTGGCCGTTCTTGGCCATGTTGCCGAAGCCGCTCCAATCGGGGTTCCAGTTAACCACCAGGTTGAAGGTACCCTTGTAGCCGTACTTGTCGAACAGCGGGGCAGCATCGCTCACGTGGCTCGGAGCGCCATCGTCAAACGTAAAAGAGGCTGCCGCCTTGCGGAAGCCTGCCCAGGTACCAATTTCGACGGTCTGGGCGAAAGAAAGACCGACACCGAACGTGACTGCGGCGGTAACGGCCATGGTTTTGGAAAGTTTTGTGAGCTCCATAATCACTCCATTGGTTTGTTTCTATGAGGAAATCTATATTATCGGGGGTTGCGGACCTTAAACGGAGCTCTTTTTGTGTTGTATAGTTTTGCAACGGAAGTTTGCCTTTTTTTACGAAAAAATGCCGTTTTTTGCGCGATTTGAGTAACTATATTATTGTTATGCTGTTCGACGAGATTGTAAATTCTTGCTATACAATTGCGGAATACCCGGCATTGTCGAGTTTTTTGCGGGAATGGGGCTTTTCGCGGCCTTTTATGGGCCTTCGCATACTCGTGGCCACTCCGGTCTTCAGGAATACGCTCCTGGAATACCGGGCGCTTATCGCGGGCGGTGCAGATCTCGTCGTGGGTGTCGCCGGTTCGGATGAGGATGGCGCGGTGGCCAAGATGCCCTGTGACCCGGGTATAGTCGATCTCTTGCGCGAAAACGGGATTCCCGTGGTCGGAGTGCAGGAAGCGCTCAACCTGCAGGCGGCCGGTCGCGGGTTCGACCTGGTGCTGGATTGCGCGGGACAGTTCGCGAAACTTTCCCCGAAGTTCGGGTTCGTGGAACTCACGCGCAGTGGCGTGCAGTTCTACGAGGGTAGCGCTCACCCCGTGTATGTCGCCGACAGCGGGGTGGTCAAACGCATCGAGACGAGCCTCGGGACGGGCGAGGGCTATGTGCGCGCATTGCGGCAGCTCGGATACGGTTCAAGTTCCGCTTCGGGTAACGACGGCGCGGACACTGGCGGCGCCGGGAATGCTTTTGCCGGTAGTGACGGCGCCGGTGATTTTACGGGCAAAAAGTTTGTCGTGTTCGGGAGCGGCAAGGTGGGGCAGGGAATCGTGCTCCAGCTGCTGCGCTCGGGAGCCATGGTGGACGTGGTGACGGATACGAACTTCGGGTCGAACGCCTTCCTCGATGCAAACGGTGTGCCGGTCACGGACTGCAATGATGCGGGTGCCGTCGCCGCCTTGGTGCGGGCTGCGGATTTCGTGGTGACCGCGACGGGCGTGAAAGGCGCGCTCGATAAGCCCGATTTGACTGCGGCGCTCTTGAAATCACAGGCGGTGCTCGCCAACATGGGCGTGGAAGACGAATACGGTCCGAACGTTCCGGCTTCTCGCGTGCTTGCCGAAAAGAGCCCGCTGAATTTTATCCTGGAAGAACCGACGCACCTCAAGTATATCGACGCGTCGCTTGCGCTGCATGCCGCCTTGGGCGAACTGCTCGTGCGCGAAGCCTGCGAACGTGTTGCGGGCGTTGACGGCGCCGTTTATGACAAACGAACAACCGCCGCCGGCAGCAAAAAAGCGGGCCCCATGGACCCGCCTAGCGAATTGGAACAGCGCATCCTCTCTACGACGATGCAGGATGGCGTTATCGGCCCCGAACTCTGCGAGATGCTCGGCGGCCTGCCGAATGAATACTAGTTCTTCTCGTTTTCCAGCTTGACGAAGAACTTCTTCGTCTCGCGGGCGACGATACCACTCAGCAAGATAAGTGCCACGAGGTTCGGGAATGCCATGAGCCCGTTGAAGATGTCGGCGCTCGTCCACACGGCGCTCACCGTGAGGTAGGGGCCGATGAACACGGCGGCAACGTACACCCAGCGGTAGGCGAGGATGGCCTTCTTCTTGCCGCGGCCGATGAGGTATTCCAGGCAGCGTTCGGAATAGTAAGCCCAGCCGAGGATGGTCGTGAATGCGAAGAACACGAGTGCTACGGTCAAAATGTACGGGGCGATGGCAGAGCCGCCCGGGAAGTTCGTGAGGCCGCGGGAGAACGCTTCCATGGTGATGTTCACGCCCTGGAGCCCGAGTTCCGGAGTCCAAGCGCCGGTGACCACGATGGCAAGGCCAGTCATGGAGCAGATGACGATCGTGTCGATGAACGTACCCGTCATGCAGACGAGACCCTGACGTACGGGTTCCTTTGTCTTGGCGGCGGCAGCGGCGATAGGTGCCGAACCGAGACCCGCTTCGTTACTGAAGATACCGCGGGCGATACCCTTCTGCATGGCGATGAAGATGGTGCCCACAACGCCGCCCGTGACGGCGCTCGGGTTGAAGGCTGCCTGGATGATGGTCTCGATCGCGCCGGAAATCTTCGAGAAGTTGAAACCGAGGATGAGGATGCAGAAGACGATGTAGAAAATGGCCATAAACGGCACGATGTAGAGGGAAACCTTCGCGATGCGCTTTAAGCCGCCGATGATGACGCAGGCGGTGAATGCCGCACAGAACAGGCCTGCGATGGCGGTGGAGTACGAGATGGAGTTGCCGGCGATGTTCACGAACTCGCCCGTCGGGATGACGGTCGCGACGGCCGAGGTGATGCCGTTCACCTGCGTGATGGTACCGATGCCGAGGATGCCTGCGAGAACGCCGAACACGGCGAACAGCACGGCGAGCCACTTGAAGTTGAGCCCGAAGCGTTCCTTGATGCCGGTCTCGATGTAGTAGAAGGGGCCGCCCAAAACTTTTCCGTCGCTGTCGACCTTGCGGTACTTGACCGCGAGCAGGCCTTCGGAGTACTTGGTCGCCATGCCGAAGAAGGCGGCGACTTCCATCCAGAAGAGAGCGCCCGGGCCGCCCGTGCCGATGGCGGTCGCGACACCCACGATGTTACCCGTACCGACGGTTGCCGCAAGCGCGGTGCAGAGCGCAGCAAAGCTCGAGACTTCGCCTTCGCCTTCCTTTTCGCTGTGGAGCATGTAGCGCAGCGCGTTGCCGAGGTTCGTTACCTGCAGAACGCCGAGGCGGCTGGTGAGCAAAATGCCCACGAACAGGACGATGCCGATGAGGGGGATGCCCCACACGTAGCCGTCGATGGTGTCGAGAAAAGCGTTAAAAGCTTCCATTTGTAACTCCTTGACTAGCAAAAAGATAGAAAAGTCGTGGTGAACATTGGCGTGGTTTCGGCGCAAGTCTCGCCCTTTTTTTACCGTTTTACCCCGTGCCCTCTCTTTTTTTTATTATGTTAGGGATATACAAAAGGATAACACGATGTCAACCGAAACGAACAACGAGCTGATTTCCCGTAACATTATTCGCGACATGAGCGACGGCGTCGTGATTATCGGGCTAGACGGAGTCATTTCGCATGTAAACAGTTCCGCGGAACGCATCCTTGAAAAAAGCGCGAGCGAACTGGTCGGGAAAAAATTCGCGCGATGTTTTTTCGAATACGAGGAAAACGACAGTTTCAACCAGTGCGTGTTGAACACTATCTACGAGAAGTCCGTTTCTTCAAACAAGGTGATAACCGACTTCTTCACGGGGAAGGCAACAAAGAAGCTTTACCTTACGACATCGTACACGCAGGATGACGACGGCAACAGGATTGGGATTATCCTGATTCTCGACGACATCACGCAGACCATGCAACTGCAGGACAGGCTGTTCAAGAACCAGCTGGGCACCATCATGATGATGGCGGAACTGGTGGAAAGCAGGGACGGCAATACGGGCGGGCACATCAAGCGCACTGCGGAGTACGTAAGGATTATCTCGCTCCAGCTCCTGGACGATTCCAAATACCCGGAAACGATAACGCCGGACTACGTGCGCGATACGGCGACGGCAGCGCCGCTCCACGATGTTGGCAAAATCAGCGTGCCGGACCACATATTGAACAAGCCCGGCAGGCTTACCGACGAAGAGTTCGCCATCATGAAGGGGCATGCGGCGACAGGGCGAAAAATCCTGATGGATGCCGTGGACATGACGGAACATTCTACCTACCTCGACTATGCGATAGAGATGGCAGGAGCGCACCACGAATGGTGGAACGGGAAGGGATATCCCGATGGATTGAAGGAAGAAGAGATTCCCCTTTGTGCGCGAATCATGGCGATTGCCGACGTGTTTGACGCGCTTGTATCAAAACGCGTATACAAGCCCGGTATGCCCCTCGAGAAGGCTTACTGCATCATTCGCGAGGAATCGGGCACGCACTTCGATCCCGTCTGCGTCGAGGCGTTCTTCAAGGCGCAGGATAAAATTGAGAAGGTGCTAAAAAGTCACGACGGTGACTGATTACTCAAGCGTAAGGATATCGCTGAAGCCGGTAACATCGAAAATCTCGCGGATTTCCGGACCGGCATTCTTGATGACCATGGTCCCCTGCTTGTTCATCGCCTTCTGTGCGGTAAGCAAAATGCGGAGCCCTGCCGAGGAGATGTAGGCAAGTTGCGCGAAATCGAACACGAGCGACTTGACTCCCTCGTATGCACCCTGAAGTTCGGCGTCCAGCTGCGGAGCGGTGAGGGTGTCGAGACGCCCTTCAAGGGCGATTGTCAGGCAGTCGTTTTCTTTTGTCTTGTTGATTTGCATAAATACACCTCTTTTCTTAATTTAAAAATTTTACAGCGTCTTGATGATGGCGAGTTCGTTGTTGTCGCCGTTCCTGCGGTAGCATACGCTATCCATCGTCTTCTTGACAATGAATATCCCGAGCCCGCCGACTTCACGTTCTTCTGCCGATAGTGAAATATCCGGATCCTTGCTCTTCAGCGGATCGTAGGGGATGCCGTTGTCGATAAACGTGAGTTTCGCCGTGAGCGTGGCTTTGCGGACTTCGACAATCAGGGTCACCTTCGTTGCACCCGAGAACTTGACAATGTTGCTGTAGATTTCGTCGATGGCGATGTTTATCTGCATCTGCGACTTCATGGAGCCTTCCATGGGAGCGAGGATGCCTTCGACAAACGCCGTGAGGATATCCTGGTTCTCGGGTATGACATCGACTATCTTTTCATAACGTTCCCAAGCACTTTGCATCTGCATCTTTGTATAGCCGTCCATTGGTGTGAAAATACCTTCAACGAATGTCTTGAGCTCGCCCTGGCCTTCGGTTGCCACGTCAATCGTCTTCTCGTAGCGTTCCCAGACGGGCTCGTCGTTGCCGATGTACTTCACGCCCATCATGGTAATGTCGTCGAACTGCGGGGCTCCCTGCACAAACGAGTCAATCTCCTTTTTGACAAATTTACAAATATCTGCGGTGGTCTGGTCCTTGCCCTTCGCGAGGGCCGCGAGGAGCCTTGCGTCGCCGAACAGTTCGTTGTTGCCGTTGGTCGCCTCGGTCACGCCGTCGGTGTAGAGGAACAGCGTGTCGCCCGGTTTGAGGTCGAAGGTCTGCTGCTTGTATATGATGTTGTCCATCGCGGCCATCACCAGGTCGGACTTGCTCGGGATAAACTCGACCGTGCCGTCTTCGTGGCGGACCGCCGGCGGGTTGTGCCCTGCCGACGCAAATTCGACATGGCCCGAACGCAGGTCGATAACGCCCATCCACACGGTCACGAACATGTTCAGCTTGTTGCGCTTTGCGAGCGCGTAGTTCGTGCTGTTGAAGGTCCTGACGACGTTCTTCTGGTTCTTGAGCATCGTGCGGAGAATGATTCGCGAAACCATCATGAACAGCGATGCGGGCACGCCCTTGCCCGAAACGTCGCCTACCACGACGCACAGGTGGTCGTTGTCTATCTTGAAGAAATCGTAGAAGTCTCCGCCGACTTCCTTCGCGGGCAGCATGAACGGGGCCAGTTCGTGGCGGTCGTCGTTGCAGTCCTCGTCCTTCTCGTTTGCAGGCAGCATCGCAAGCTGGATGTTGCGTGCGAAGTCGAGTTCGCGTTCGATACGGCCCAGGTTCTTTTGCGTGGTGATGTTTTCCTTGATGGAAGCCTGCATGTGCGAGAACGCCTCGGACAGCTGGGCGATTTCGTCGTGCCCCTTGATATCGGGCAGCGTGGCGTCAAAATTTCCTTCGCCGAACTTGTCCACCGATTTAGCCAGTTGCCTTAGCGGGCGGGAAACTCGGAACGAAATCACGAGGACAAATACGAGTATGAGGATGTAGCCGCCCAGAATCAAGATGCCGATAAGTGTCACGAACGATGCCTGGTCCTTCAGGAACTTCTGCATGGGCCAAACCACCAGGAATGTCCAGTTGTTCGACTTTATGGTCGTGTAGTAGATTGCCGAGAGGTCGCTGTTCCCGACAAATCCACGGAAAAGTCCGTGTTCCGACTTCTGGGTGAGACGGTCGAAATCCACGCCCTTTTCGGTCTTGACCTTCTGCACGATGAGGGTGTCGCTTGCCCCGAGGTCGATGTTTTTCGGGTGCGCAACGATGGCGTTTTTCGCAGAAAGGATCATCGCGTAGCCGGAATCGGAAACCGGGATGGATGCCACCGTATTCTTGAGGAAGTCAATGGACATGTCGACGGCCAAGACGCCTGCCAAGACTTCTTCGCCTTGTCTGTTCTTGCGCATGATGGGAATCGTGTAGACGGCGATGGGTTCCTGGACGAACACGCCAATGAAGGGTTCCTGCCAGCGACTGGTCATGCCCTCCTTGGTGCTCTTGTACCACGTTTCCTTTTCGTAATCCGCGCCGGTAATCAGCACCGTTGAATCGTGCACAAAACGGGCCAGCCTCATGAATTCGCCGCTCTTGGTTTCGGGCCCCATTCCCGGCTCGAATGCGACGACCACGGCAATAATCTGCGGCACAATCTTGCGTGCGTTGCCCAGCGACTGCAGCAGGAACTCGTCCATCTCGGCCTTGGTCATTTCGCGCGAACTTAAGGAAGCCCCGATGTCGTCGCCAATCTTACGGCCCGTGTTGAACAGCTTGTCGATGTAGGTGACGTTCGCCTCGCTGATTTCTTCGCCCTTCTGGACAACCAGGTTGTAGAGCCCGTCCTTCATCTGCGTACTGACTACGCCGAATACCGTCGCAAATACTATGGTTACGCCGATAAGGATCCATACCGACTGTTTGAAGGCTAGTCCACGGAAATTAAACTTCATATTACACCTCTCATTAATTTCTTATTAAAAGTCAACCACCCGCCGTTTCCATGAAGGCAAGCTTTTTCGCTCTTTCGTACAGGTGCTCCGCCCTACGGCGGTTGACCTCGGAAACGCCGTTCACTTCGTCTAGGCAACGGGTCAGCTCCAGCACGCCGCCACCCCGTTTAAGGATATGGACTGCGCAGAGGTTTACGACCGCCAGCGACGAGTTGATGATATCGAGGTCCGTATTCGCCAGCTGGAAAGCCGCCAGCTGGTAGGCATCCTCGGAATTTTCCTTTATCATCTTCTCGATATCGCCCAGGGTCTTGAAGCCGAGGAACAGGAACACCTTCAGGTAGACGGCCAGCGAAGTCTCGTGGATTTCTGCCTGGTTGATTGCCGCAATCTTGTTGTTCAGCGTGTCGAACGGGCGCAGTTCCAGGTAGTTCCCGTAAGAATCGCCGTCCAGCGCCACCTCGTCGAACTTGCCGGAATGCACCAGTGCCTGCACCTGGCGCCTGTAGTTGTTGATGCCCGTGCGAATGAGGCAGAACTGCTCGTCGGCAAGTTCAAGCATCCCCGCGAGGCGGTTTATGTTGCGGAGGTATTCCTTGGGAATCTCGAACCCGGACTTGTAGCCCGTATCGTGGTCGAGCACCGACCACACATGCTGCAGCGCGGTACGCATCTGCACTTCGAAGCGGATGTCGTTCAGTTCGGGGAACTCCGGGTCATTAAAAAGCGACTTGGGTACGCGGCAGATGTAATGGAGCGAGCTGTAGCCGAAACTGTGAATGTCGTGCATCTTGCGCTTGTCGATGCTGTTTTCCCAGTCTATTTCGAACATCTCGCTGACCATCGCCGCCACCTTGTCGACCTCGTCACTGTAAAACGTGATGACGCGGACACCAAGAATGTCTGTAAGGTCCGAAAGGCCCGAATACTTGCCTGCCTTGCGTACGAGCTTGCCCGCGAGGCTGTCTTCGGCCTTGATGCGTGCTTCGAGCGCGTTGATATAGATGTTGTTCGACTTGATGCTGTCGGCTAGAATGCCCTTGACCACCTGCAGAAGTTTTTCGTAGGTAGCGTGCTTTTCGCGGTATTCCTCGATAATCATCGCCTCTCGGGGTGCAAGCCCGTAATCGGCTAGGTTCCTTTCTTCCATTACGACCTCCCGAATACCTTGTCAACCGTCTCGGCGAATTCCTTGTAGGCAAAAGTCGATTCAAGGCTCTTGAGGGCGCGAACAAGCCCGCGGAAATGCCACTCGTGCGAAGCCTTGTCCTTTACGCAGAACAGGTTCCATACCTCGTCGCCGATTGCCTGGTGGTCGCGATAGATGGCGCGGACATTGCTCAGCTTGTCGGCGAGCGCCACGATCTTCACGTCGTTTTCTGCCGTAGAGAGCCGGTTGATGGCCTCTTCCTTGCGGAGCCTCCAGCTCTGTTCGCGGGTCTTGCCTGCAAATTCGACATCCGATTCCGCATCTACCAGCTCGGCGACGCGCTTGCCGAACTCGCGTTCGATATCGCGGAACGTCACGGACGTGTCTTCTACCGTGTCGTGCAGGGCCGCGGCTGCCAGGAGTTCCTGGTCGTTGGTCATGGTGGCTGCAATCGCGACCGCCTCCAGCGGGTGCACAATGTAGGGGAAGCCTTTTCCCTTACGTTCTACACCCTGGTGCGCCTTGACCGCAAAAACAATCGCCTTGTCTAGAAGTGAAGTATCCATGTTTTAAATGTATAAAAAATTTCACTTGATAGCGCAAGCAGTTGTCGCGTGTTTTTGGGGTGTTTGGGTTATTTGCTTTTCTTTTTCGTGGATGTCGACATCTTCTTGAACTCGGCGCGGGCCTTGCGCATATCGGCGTTGAAGGCCTCGTCGGCATGCAGGCGGGCGAAACACCCGGCGATAATCGTCTTGGAGGCCTCTACGTCGCTTTGCCAGTGGAAACCCGCAATCACGCGGCTCTGTCCCCATTCGTAACCGTATTTCAGCAGTGCGTCTTGGTTGGCGGGGTTGATTTCTGCAAGCAAGAGCGCCATGGCCCAGGCGCGGATGGTATGCCCCGATGGGTATGCACCGTTGGTCTTGAGTTCTTCTTCGTATTGCGGCATGAGGGTAGGCTCGTTAAAGTAAACGAATGGACGCGTCCTCATGTAATGATTCTTGGGAACTCGTCCGGCAAGGCGCATGGTGAGCACTCCGCGTTTCAGTACGTTCATGATAGCCGGAGTTTTCTTCTCCGAAATTTCCATGCCGAAGGCTTCGCTGAACAGTTCTGCCATTTCGACAACGTCTACAGTCCCATGAGCTATGGCGAGAGCCGCCCGTGCAGAATCTTTTCGCATGGCCTTGCCCCATTTGTATTGGGCTATGTCGTAAGCGAATGCCGCCGAATTCGTATCGGGCGGTGCGGGGTAGAAGTTGAGCGCGTTAGGGAGCGCCTCGGCATCCATGTACAGCTTGACGTCATCTGCCGCAAAACAGAGTGCCGCCGCACAAAACGCAATTAAAAAGATTTTCTTGAATTTCATAAAGACCTCGGTGGGTTCCTTTTTGCAAGAAATGTAGTTTATTTCTGAAAAGATAAATGAATTGCTTGTTTTTTGTCCGAAATCACACGTTTTGGGGACCGCCCTTGCTGGGTTCTGCCTAGTTACTTATATTTATGTTATGGTGCTTGATGTGACCCCCCCATACTGCTTGTTTGAGCAGTCTGATTGCGTTAATTCTCGCGCCATTTCCCTTTTTACCCCAAATTTCAGGTTTTTCGCGTTCCTCCATGCTGGCGGAGCGCTTTTCTCGTTCCTGTCATCCTGGAGCCTCGGCGATAGGATCAAGCGGGAATCTTTTGGAGGTCGTGCATGACTAAACGAAATTCCACCGTATTCACCCTGGCGTTTGCCCTGTTTGCCCTTGTGCAAGGGGTGTGGGCGACAACGCAAACCATCACGTTGCGGAATGATTCAGAAACTCCACAGACAATCAACCTCACTAGTGACATTGATTTAGTTACAGTGGATATTTATACATCCGATCCAAATTGTTGTGATGTAACGCTGAAAGCTCCCGAGGGGTCTATTTATAGAATTTGGGGGAAAGTCAACCAAGGTTATTTAGCTATTGATAATGTTGGTTCTTATGCTAAAGGCGAGTTTGGTACTGATTCTTATGTCTGGCATACACAAAACAATATTAATTTTTGGCCGACCTTAGATGAAGATGGTGGACTGGCTTCAATTGACGTGCTATTCCAGGTCCTTAATCCGTCTCATGTTGTAAATGAAAGTCAGTTAAACAAGATTAAGGATCTCGACCTGCCAATAACTTTGACCGGCGATATTCAACTCACTAAAGCGATAACTGTCACGAACGGGCAAAATGTTACAATAGACCTTAACGGACACACGATAAGCCGTTCGCTTACGGAGGTAAGTGAAGATGGTCAGGTAATCAATGTGGAACAGGGCGGCACGTTGACCATTACGGATGGTAGTGCAAACCACACGGGAAAAATTACTGGAGGCAAGGCCATTCATGGCGCCGGAATTTACAACTTAGGAACGACAACGCTCAACAATGTCACCGTCACCGGCAATACATCTAGCGAAAATGGAGCCGGTATTTACAATTACGGTACGCTTACCTTGAATGGCGGAACTGTTACCTCGAACAATGCTACTGACAACAATGCGTCGGGCGGTGGCATCTACCATCGCGGCGGATCGCTCACTTTGAATGGTCTCCTGACTATCTCGGGCAATACGGGCAACACTTTTGGCACGGTCCGCGCAGAAGATGTCTACCTTTCTGCTTCGAATAAAATTACGGTAGGCGAACTTGCCAGTGGATCCAGCATCGGCCTTATCCGCTCGGCAGGCTATAACAACGAGTATACCAGTGGCTTTGCAACGAACAATCCGGGGGCAAAACCGAGCGATTTCTTCTTTTGCGATGGGGAAAGGCGTGGCGCAGATTTCAACGGGAATGAGGTTTCTTGCTATGATGAAGTTCAATATGTCGATATAGATAGTTCACTGAAGTCTGCCTTCGCGACCAAACTAAGCGATATTGCCGATGTAAATGGGGTGACATTAAAGGCGGGCTGGTATTATGTGGATAAGGAACGGACTTTTAACAATCGAATCTATACTGAGGGAACAGTCCATATCATTACGACCGAATTTGGCGATTTTAATGCTTTGAAGGGCATTGGTGTGCCGGAAGGATCTACACTGCATATTTGGGAAAGAAACCTAGATGTGGCGATGTCGTTCTTTAATGTTGGACAATATTACGATAATAAATGGATTACTACTATAGATAATGGATATGCTGCTATTGGTGGCGAACCTGAAATTTTCGGAGGCGTCATTAATATTCATGGTGGTGTAATTGAGGCGGTTGCAAAGGCTGGAGCTCCTGCCATAGGAAAATGTGACAGTGTGACTATTACTGGAGGGCTTGTAGTTGCGGGACCGGATGTTGATTATTATAAAGAAACAAATGATCGATGGGGAGGTGCAGGAATTGGCGGAGATGCAACTGGCTTAGCTCCTGATATTACTATTACCGGGGGGTGGATTTTGGCTTCTGGAGGAAATAATGCCGCAGGGATAGGTTCTGGTGCACACGGATTCAATCATGTTCCTAGGTCAGAGTATTCGCACGGACCGGAAAATAATGAGAGCTATAAAACGATTCGTATCAGTGGTGGAACTGTGTCTGCGTATGGCGGCCCAATGGGTGCTGGAATTGGCGGTGGCGGAGTTGTAAATGAATCGGGTGATTATAGGGGTCTTGCGGGCAATATCATTATTTCTGGAGGAACGATTGATGCACATGCTAACGACAATAAATTCAGTGAGTTCTGTGCCGAAGCCATTGGACATGGGGGCCTTCGCAATGGACAGAGTATAGTTCATGGAACTTATTTCATTTATGATAATGCCAAGGTTTCTGCAACTAATGATATAAATGGACACAATTATGAGGTTTTTACAGGAGATGGTCGATATAATGCGTGGACACACATTAATGTGAAAATCGAACCTAAGATTGTCAATAGTGGTGCAGTCACCGTCGATAGATATTACTTAGGTTCCGATCGTACTGCCGCCATTATTGATGGCAATTACAAGGGAGAAGGTGTTGTAGATTTCCCGACAGATGTTGATGTGGATACGGCTATATTCAACAGAACGTTCACTGTCGGTAAGTATTCCACCATCGTACTGCCGTTCGGTATCGCTGCAAATAAAGTTGTCGGAGCAGATTTCTACAAAATCCTCGGAATAGTAAAAGAAGGGGATCAATGGAAAACTGTCCAGATAACGCCTGCCGGAGATAATCTTATCGCCAATACGCCTTATTTGCTGAACCCCACAGCGACTGCACTCACCTTTAAGGGGACGGTTACGCTCAATACTTATAGAAAGAATCCCTACGAATTTACCCAAGATGGCGTCAGGTGGGAGTTCCGTGGAGCCTATGAGTATTTTGCATTCAGTGACTCTACCCAGTTGCTGACGAAGACAAAGCGCGCCTATGCTTTCGCGGCGAATGATGAAAACGACTTGATTAAGGTCGGGAGCTTTGCAAAGGTGAATTCCTCGGCGAAGGTTCCCGCCCTACGCGCCTATTTGGTGTATAACGAGGTCGATGCTACTCCGAATTCTGGCCCGGCCCCAACATTGGCGAAGTCTGCCCGCTACTACGCTCCGCAGGCAAGTGTTGTCGCCGAATTACCAGAAACGCTCGATGTCGAAATCGTGAATCCGGATGGCGGTACTACCGTTATTGGGACACTCAACACGGTCACGGGAGAAATCCGTATGGCCCCGCGCTCTGCCGACCGCTGGTTCGACATTCAGGGCCGCGTGCTCAATGGTAAACCCACTATCAAGGGCCGCTACCTCCACAACGGAAAGATAGAGGTTATAAAATAGGCAAAGTGTCATCCTGAGCGAAGCGCGTAGCGCGAAGTCGAAGGATCTAAATAGGATTTAATGAGGATTATATGAACAACAATGAACAGCAAAAGAAAATCTACATAGCCCCGTCCATTGAAGTCGTGGAACTTGCACACCAGGCGAACCTGCTTGATGCTAGTGATTGCAACGGTAATTGCATTGACGGTGATGTTGGTATGATAACCCCTGACAAGGATTTCTTCGCATAGTATGGGGCACTCTGAAAGCAAAAAGGAGTATATCGCTCCCGCTGTTGAGATGGTCACGCTGAAGCAGGCCGCAAGTCTATTACAGGCTAGTAATAATGGCGGCGCTCCCGATCATCTTGATGTGGAAGTCGTATATCCGTAAACAATGAAATAATTTAATAGGTGTAAAGATGATGAAATTGAATTCTATCCGTAGCGTGGCGATTGCCGCTTTGGCCGCAAGCATTTTCGGGCTTGCCCTTACTGCCTGTTCCGATGACAGTTCCAGCGGCACATCCGCTGGCTCGATAAGTTCGCCAGCCGATATTGTTGAACCGCTTGCAGAATGTACGGCTCCCGCCTTCCTCAAGAAGGGCGACAAGGTGGCGCTTCTGTCGCCCTCTTACTCCACACCAGATTCGAACATCCAGAATACTGCGGCTGTTTTGAAGGAATGGGGTTTTGAACCTGTTATCGGCAAGAACGTGGGCAAGCTTGACGCGGGCAAGTATGCAGGTACTGCCCAGGAACGCGCCGACGACCTGATCGAGGCCCTCAAGGACACGAGCATCAAGGCAATCCTCAGCAACCGTGGCGGCTACGGCACCATCCAGCTGGTAGACCTCATCGACCCGAAACTCATCAAGAAAAACCCGAAGTGGCTTATCGGCTATAGCGATATCACCACGCTGCTCGCCATGCAGACCAAGGCGGGCGTCATGAGCATCCACGGCACCATGAGTTCGAGCATCGCAAAGACCGGCGGCGAAGACGACAACAGCACGCTCCTGCGCGACCTGCTCAAGGGCACAGTCCCCACGTACAAGGTCCCGAAGCACCAGTATAACCAGAAGGGCAAGGCCGAAGGCATCCTCGTGGGCGGCAACATGGCGACATTCGTCCCGCTGGTCGGCGCAAGCGATATCGACGTCTTCCAGAACGACGGCATTATCCTGTTTATGGAAGAAATCGGCGAGAACCTGCGCAATATCGACCGCATGTTCCATTCGATTGAACTGCACGGCGTGATGGAGAACGTGAAGGGTGTTATTCTCGGCGAGTTCGTGGATTCCGGAACCGACCTGGACTATGAAACCGCCGAAGAGATGCTTTCGCAGTACCTCAAGAAATACGACATCCCGGTGATGTGCGGGCTCCCCGTGGGGCACGACGACGTAAACCTGCCGATCGTCATGGGAGCGAAGGTCAAGTTGGATGTGGGTGATGACGGCGCGACGCTTTCGTTCGACATGGATGGCGAAAAGAAGACCATCGAGACGGAAAAGCTGACAAAGAAGACCGAACTTTCGAAGTCTCTCCGCAAGATGCTTGCCGGAAAAATCTTTGCCGTTGAGGAATAGTTTATGAAAAAGCACGTCATGGATTCTATCGCCCCTTCGGGGCTGTCATCCTGGAGCAAAGCGATAGGACAGAATGACAGAAGGAAAATGTCACCCTGGAGCCTGTCATTCTGGAGCGAAGCGATAGAAAAGGCGATAGGGTCCTTTGCTGCACTCTCTTTCGCATTCCTCGCTGCTTGTGGCGATGATTCCTCGTCAGTTTCGGGAGGCTCCTCGTCCGATGCCCAGGCCGTTCTCGATATCGGCAAGATGACCCTCCGCGAGAAGGTGGGGCAGATGTTCTTCGTGCGCCCCGAAGCGCTCGATACAAGCATCCACTGGGAAGCGTACACCGACCTGCCTGACTTCAAATTGCAGCAGGTGAACAAGACCATGACTGCCGTCAACAAGGATTACCCCATCGGCGGTATGATTCTCTACGCGCACAACATCGTAGACGAAACGCAGCTCGCCTCGTTTATCAAGGAAATCCGGCAGCTGAACGGTTCGCCCCTGCTTGCGATTGACGAAGAGGGCGGCCGCGTGGCCCGTATCGCGAACAACGAGAACTTTGACGTGCCCAAGTACGAAAGTATGGAGGCCATCGCCAAAACCGGCGACCCGAACGAAGCCTACAAGGCGGCTTTCACCATCGGCAGCTACGTCAAGGAATACGGTTTCGACATCGACTTCGCCCCGGTCGCCGACGTGAACACCAACCCCGAAAACATCGTCATCGGGGCGCGCGCTTTCTCGGACGAACCCGAAACAGCCGCAGACTTCGTGGTGAGCTACCTGAACGGGCTCGATTCCGCAAAGGTCATCGGCACGCTCAAGCATTTCCCCGGCCACGGCGATGTCCAGACCGACACGCACTACGGCTATGCCGAAACGGACAAGACCTGGGAAGAAATGCTCGAGTGCGAAATGATTCCGTTCAAGGCGGGAATTGAGGCCGGTGCGCAGATGATCATGACCGCACACATTGCCGCGCCCAAGGTGACCGGCGAAGATGTTCCTGCGACACTGTCGTCCGTAATCTTACAAGACAAGCTGCGTGGCGAATTGGGCTTCAAGGGAGTCATCGTGACCGATGCCATGGACATGGGGGCCATCACCAACCAGTTTGGCAACTCCGAAGCAGCCATCAAGGCGATAAAGGCCGGCGTAGATGTCGTGCTCTGTTCCAGGGAATTCGTCAAGGTATTTGACGCCGTGGTCGAGGCTGTCGAAAAGGGCGAAATCAAGGAATCGCGCATAGACGAAAGTGTCAAGCGTATTCTCACGCTCAAGGAATAATCCCCAAGGAAGAGTAGCTTACTTCGCAACGATCCTGTGGGCAATGTTGTTCCACAGGTTGTCTATATGCCCTTCTCCGCGCTTTATGCGCTGCGGGAGAGTCGGGGTTCTGTCGTAGAGCATCTGGATGTATTCGTCCCTGTTGCCGGCAAAGTCTAGAATTTCGACGGTGTAAACGCTGGGAATTTTGGGACTACGGCTATGGCGTAGTGAAACTACGGTTCCCTTGACATTGATTGGGGTGCCCTTGTAATCGATTTCGATTCCTATGGGTTCTCCTAATGACAGTGCGTTGATTTCGTCGGTGAAGATATCGACGCCGTGCTCCAGCAACTTGGTTGTAATTCCGTCAAATTGACTGCCGTCTGGTTTGGTTACGGTAACGGATTCTGCCGCGAGGACCTTTACATTCTCGCCATCGGTATCGCGGCCAAGCCCGAGGAACAGACACATGGTCAGGTAGTACGCATTGCGTAGCAGCCAGAACATCACGGCAAGTACGCCCGCGTATTTGAGGACAGTCAGCATATAGGTCATGCGGACAAGGCCTGCAATGGTGAGCGCAAGGAGGATGACGAATGGGACTAGCATCCGTTTGTCGATGCTGCGCTTTGCGCCGGGTTTGTCCTTCCTGGTCACCTTGAACGTAGAAAGCGACATGCCCAAAGTTTCCTTGACGATGGGCAAAAGCAGGAATGGCATTACCGAGGTTTCGTAAATGCCGCTCCAGCGGGCGCAAATTTTGCCTTGACTGCTCACCCTGAGGGCTATCATCTGTAGCGTATGCATCGGGAACCAGAAAAGAGCGAGGTCGATCAGGGTGCACTTGAAAATCGGTATGCAGAATACGGCAAACATCAGCGGCGAAATGAGATAAATTAGGTTCTTGACTGGAGAGAACCAGTAGACGACTGAATTCAGGTAACTCAGTTTTTGCGAGATGTTTAATTTGCGGTTGAACAGGAATTTCAACTGCTTCGCGGTCGCAATCACGCCGCGGCCCCAGCGGGTGCGTTGCTGTATATGCTCGCGGAAAGACGATGGCGCGATGCCCGAAGCGAGCGGTTGCGAAAGCCCGAGGCTCACGAAGCCCGCCGATTCGATCAGCATGCCCGTCGCAAAATCTTCGGTGATGGACTTGGTGTAGAATCCGCCGATAGCTTCGAGTGCCTTGCGCGATATCACCGTATTGGAACCGCCATAGATGACGCTGTTGGTGGATGTCTTTGCTGCCTCGATGACATCGTAGAAATAATCCTGTTCGTTGGGGACTTTCTTTTCGGCATAGAGATTGTGCTGGAACACGTCGGGCGTATAGAAACTTTGCGGCGTCTGGATAAACCCGAGCGGCTTGCGACGCTCTTCGGGGAGGCCCGCATTGATGCGCTCGGCATCCACGAAATACGGGATGGTCTTGAGCAGGAACTTGCGCTGCGGAATCATGTCGGCATCGAAAGTGACCACGTAGGGCGAACTGCTACGTGCCAGGGCCGCATTCAGGTTGCCCGCCTTCGCTCCCTTGTTGTCGGGCCTGTCGAAATAGTTCACGCCGAGTTCCTCGGCCAGCGCGCGCATCTCGGGACGGCGATGGTCGTCGCAAAGGTAAATATGAACCTTCTTCTTGTCGGGGTATTCCATGTGCTTGCAGCCGACAAGCGTCTTGCGCAGGAGTTCCGTGGGCTCGTTGTAGGTTGAGACAAATATGTCTACATCGGGGTATTCCTCGTCCTCGATTTTCGGGAGCGGGTGTTCGCGCATCTTGAGGATGGCGCTGTTGTGGATGAGCGATTCGACAAAGCCGAGAATCTCGACCACCAGCAAAATGATGCTCCCGGCAACCGCAATGTAGCCGTAGGCATACGGGATGGAGCAGGTTATGCGCCAGCAGAGATAAATAAGCGTGGCAAACGCGCTCAGGAACAGGAGGGTGTCGCCGAAAAAGATTCTGCCTGGCTTGGAATTGAATTGCTTTGCGCCCTCGCTCTTGCTGTGTCGCAACAGCTGGTCGTATGTCCGGATATGTTTCTGCTTGAACCGCTTCTTGATTTTCTGCGCTACGAATACGATAAGCAGCAGTACGAATACCGGGACCGCAAATATGCACCAGGCGATATACGGCCTCGTGCGGGCGATAATCTTGAAGTCTGTCGCGGGTGTGTAGGCGAGCGAGATTTCCGCGAAGTCTTTCCCTTGGAAGATATGCTTCGCGAACTGGCCCGAAAGTGTGAGGTCATCGTCCGTCAGGTTTTCCACCGCCGGCGAATCGTCGCGGATCATCGCGGATTCTTCCTGCTTGTTCGACATGCTCCATATCGTGTAGCTCAGATGGAGCGAATCGAGCAGCGCGTACCAGATTTTTACGCTCTCGAAATCGATCTTGCCGTCGCCCGATGCTTCGCAGAGGCCGCTTTCCGTAATGAAAATCGGGGTGCCGCTCCCGACGACTTCTCGCAACTTCGCCCGGTAATCGTCCTTGTGCGAGGTCGCATAGAAATGGAAGGAGTACATCACGTTCTCGAACTCTACCGGGTCCTTCATCGGTTCCTGGATTTCGCGGTCGAAGTTCGGCGTGCCAATGAGTATCAGCGCATCGGGCTTGTGCCTGCGGATAACGGGGATGATAATGCTGGCGTATTCCTTGATGTCTTCCCAGGTGCAGTCTCCATTGGGCTCATTGCAAATCTCGAAAATCACGTTCGGGACATCCGCATATTCCTTCGCCATCATGTTGAAAAACGCGATGGCCTCGGCCAGGTTCTCGTTGGGGTTGTTGTCGGTGAGGATATGCCAGTCCACCATCACGTACATGTCGTTCGCGATGGCGTACTCCACGCCCTTGCGCAGAATTTCCAGGTTCTTTTCGCGGTCGCCGTTCACGTAATCGTCGGAATACATGGCGAGGCGAATCAGGTTCGTGTTCCATTCCGTACTCAGCTGGTGGAACAGCTTGTTGTTCACGTACTGCGGGTACCACGTGAGACCGTGTGTGCTCGCACCCTTGAGTACGGCGAGATTCCCGTTCGCATCGCGGAGAACCGTTCCGTCTACGTGCAGTTTTCCGTTGATGGATGGCCTTGCTACGGTGCTTTCGGCTGTTGCGAAAACCGCGAGGGCGAGTACTAGGAATAAGATTGGTCGCAGAAAGGTTTTTATCATGTTTTCGAAAATACAAAATCTTTTAGGGCAGACTTGGGCGGATTTCCCCAAGGGGGCAGGATTTTATTAAATTAGGCGCAATGCGGATTAAAACGACTTTCTGTGGACGGCGTTTCAGGTCGATGCTCTTTACGGCGTCGATATCGGTGTGTGCAGAAATCATCAACCTGCTGATTGACAAGATCGTGGCCGCACACTTTTTGGGCGAAAAGGCCCTGGCCGCCATATCGTTTTTTACGCCGCTTTTTTCGGTGGTGCTCTTTGTAAGCGCCGTCGTCATGGTCGGAAGCCTGGTCTGCTATTCCATTGAAATCGGGAAACTGCGCAAGGCGCGCGCCGACCAGTTCTTTGGGCAAAGTGTCATCCTTTCGGTTGGCTGCGGAATCCTGATGGCTGTCGTGTTTGCCGTGTTCAGGATGTTTTTGCAGAAAAGCGCCTCGCTCGACCCGGAACTGTTCCGCTTTATCGATGAATTTTACACCTGGTTTATCTGGCTTGCGTTCCTGATTCCGGTCAACAACGTGTTGCAAGAAATGGTGTATGCGGATGGCGATACGCGGACATGCAACCTGTCGTATGCGCTGCTCCTGCTCGGCAACGTCGCCTTTTCGGTTGCGCTCTGCCAGGTTATGGGCCTCAAGGGTGTCGCCCTAGGAACGTTCCTCTCGTTGATTTTGAGCATCGCTGCGCTTTGCACGCACTTTATGCGGAAAAGCAACACGCTTAAATTCGTCTGGCATTTTAAATGGCGCGAAATCAAGCTTGTTTTTCGGTACAGCATGGCGGAGGCCTGCGAATTTTTGATGTTTGCCCTGTTCTCCAGCGTGATGAACTATTACTTTATTCAAAAGTTCGGGCTCGGCCCATTGCCGATTCTTTCGATGGTCTATGAAATTCTGGAACTGAGCGTGCTGTTTAACGGCATCTGGATGGCCGCGGAACCTCTGGTCAACACCTACCGTGCCGAAGAAAACGACAAGGGCATAATGCGTACCATGCGCTTTGTGCTCGTGACGGCAACGAAAGAGGCCGCGTTGGCATCGGTGCTGGCGTTCGTCTTTGCCCCGGTTGTCGTTTCGATATTCCATATCCAGTCGCCCGAACTGAACGACGCCGCCATTTTTGCGGTCCGCGCTTCGGCAATCGGCTTTTTACCGATGTCGATTACCAAGATTTTTGCAAACTACCATGTCCACGAGAACCCCTTGCTGTCGTTTGTCTTTATCGTGCTGCTGATTTGCGCGATGCCGCTCGCCTGCTCGGTTTGCCTGGGGTCCTTTGTCGGCGAAAAGGCATTCTGGCTGGGCTTTGGCGTTGCCCCCTTTGTCGCGATGGCGGCCTGCGTTGTGGCGCAGCTGGCGATGTATGGGAAGCAAAGGTTCCCGCTGCTGCTGGAACATACGGACCAGTTCCCGGACTGGATGATTACGGACATGAAACTTTCGCCGGAGAGCCTCATGCAGTTTTGGAACAGCGTGAGCGGCCTCATGGAACAAAGGGGCGTCAGCGACAAGACCCGAGTCAGGATTCTGCTCTTGATAGAGGAACTCGGGATGGCGATTTACCAGCGCAATAACGCGAAGGACGTATATGTCGAATTCTCGCTGGCGTTTAGGCCGGACCATGTCATCTTGACCTGCAAGGATGACGGGGTGATCCTGGACTTGACCGATTTGGAGCAGTCAGTCACCGACTTGCGTATTTACCTGATAAACATGTTCATGACGGTACATCGCGAGAAGCAGTACCTGTGGACCATCAACTACAACCGGCACGTATTCAAGTTTGAACGGTGAAGCGGGTTAGTTTGATAGAATTTTACGCGATATCCTACGGAAATAATGACGTTGAGGTTGTAGTATTTGTAACTCCGTTTGACGTTTCTGTTTCCTTCGCGGGCAACTTGTAAAAAATCCTTACAAGTTGCAACCTTGAACAGTTCGCCCTCTTCGTATATATTCTTGATATGAATCGTAATGTTTTGGGGCGCAGTTCCGAAAAGTTCCGCCATCTGTGCCTGCGTTAGCCACACCGTCTCGTTTTCAACACGGACTTCGATGTGGAATTCCCCGCCCTCCGGCTGGTACACGATAATCTCGTTCTTTTTGGAGGGGGAAGAATCCCCCTGGCTGTAGCCGAATGTCATCCCCGCGCAGGCGGGGATCTCCCTTCGTCTTCCGCGCACCCCCACTGCGGGGCTCAGACGCCGCCCCGCAACGCCCCGGCTTCATCTAGGCGCAAACGAATTACGCGGTCAAAAGCAAATCAAGAAATGAGCATTGTCCTGTTTTTTCAAGTTGTTCTTGCTTCACAATCCCAAAGCGTGTAGGAATACGGATTACAAGACCGGATTTCTCATCTTGCTCCATGCACGCTTGCAGCTTCCCGTAGCAAAGAATCAAACCGGGCTTAATTTTTCGTTTCATTACTTTATATTCATCTCTGAACAGCTCGTCGTCGGGGTTGGATATTCTATACGTGCTGATGGCGATTACGCTCCCTTTTTCTACCTGAGAAAAAGCAAGTTTGTAATCCGTTTTAGAACTCCACACGACATTGTAGATGCAAAGAATGTCATAGTGCTGGCAGAATGTGCAAAAACGGCGGTTCTTCTTTATCGCAACAACATTTTCGTCATGGTCTCCATCAGGGTGTGTGGAAAAATCAAGACCGAATATTGCGTAGAATCCTTGTAGAATCTCTAGCCTTTCTTGAGTCAAGTTCTTATAAAAGGCATTGAAATCGGAATCTCTTGTGTAGAACAGCAGAATGTAGTTTTTTCGTTCATTTAACGGAATCTTTGAGATTTCGTTAATCAAAACAAACTTCTTGCCAAAAAAGTCAATCCTTTGTTTTCGGATCCATGGAATACCATTTTTAAAAGACGCCCTGCGCTCCCATTGGACTTGAACGGGGAGTGTCTTATTTTGTGTCATTTCCATTTCCTTCAAACAAATCGGACTGCCATTTCTCTATAGGGCGCTTTATAGGCAAAACGCTTCGAGGAATATTGTTTTCGTCGCAAATTACTTCGGCGAGAGTTCTGTCGCCTATCTTGTATTTATGCACAAGGTCTTCAAGGTTGTCGAACTCCTCGCAACGGTTGTCGTCTAGATATCCGCTGCCGTCCTTGTCTTGCAGATGAATTCGGACTTTTCCGATGCCGGAAAAGGGGTCATCGAATTCAATGAGATACCATTTGCCTTCATAAGCAAATTCAATGCCTGTGGTGCATTCTTCGAAGAAATTTTCAACAGAAGTAAATGATATCATTGTGCAAGCTCCTTATGTTACTGATTTCAGTAATAATAAAATTTGACTACTTCGTCACAAAACTAATCAACCCCGTAATGACAAAATGGTGATTGAGAGAAAATTTACTTATCCCAGATCCGTTTGATGTTCTTGGCGATTATCTCGTCGGCCACATCCGTCAAGATATGCGGATCATCGGCGAGCTGGTCTTCCAGTGCCATGTTCGTGTTGGCGTTCGCAAGGATTGCTTCGGCCTTTTTTCGGGCTTGTCGGTTAATTGTCTCTTGCAGGCTGCTCTTGGGGACAAAACCGTAAACGAAATCGCAGTCGAGTCCCTCCGCGATTTTTTTCATGGTCGAAATCTTGAGGTTGTTTTCGTTGAGTTCCATCTTGGCGATGCGCGGCTGAGAAAGCCCAACGCGCACCGCGAGCTGCTTGGCCGTCATCCCAAGAGCCTGACGAACGGCGGAAATCCACCCCTGCTTGGGCGGCTGGGCATCGCGGAGCTGGGCTAGGTTTCCCGTCTTGTGGGCAAGTGCCCTGAGCAAAATTAGCCGTTTGTTCATAAAATAACCTATTTGTTATAATTTTCTATTGTAATATAACAAATAAGTTGTATAAATGCAATAGAATATAACTTTTTTGTTGTAAAATTGATGAAATGCTGAAATAAATGCCTAGTTGCTAGTGGTTGTCAAGTAATCTTTGACAACCACTTTTTGTAAGTAGGGGGACGACTCCCCGTCACTCTGCCTCTAACTGTCTCAAAATTTGCGACAGTTGGAAGACACACGAGTTCCAAATCGGAACACATGATGTCTTATCCCATCAACACGCAAAAAATGCGTGTTGATAACCATTCTTGGCATTCTCAAAACGCAAACATTCCTTTTTTTACTACTATTCCTAGCAAATAGAGTTTTTGCTCTTGTTCTCTAGATGAAATCGGGAAAATTTCACATACACGAGAACAAGGCGAACGCTCACGCAGTCATGTCGTTTTTTACGACGTGGCTCGATGTGCTATACCTATAGAGATGTAGGTATTTTGGCGCGTTGCCCTTTTGGGGCGTGGGTTGCTCGCATTTATCGTGTATAGGCCATTTCCCGAGCCTCATCTAGATAAACCGAGTGACCTGCGCCTTTTCTGTTTTTTTTAGGGAAATGTGCAGTCAAGCGGTCGATTCAGGAGCAATTAGATGTTGCACCTTTACCTGGTTGGTCGAATGTCCACGCTGAACGAACTGATTGAACAGATCGAAAATCCTGACCTCCGAGCGAGAATACAGATGGAGGTTTCCAGGCTCAACAAGCAGAAGAAGTTTGGCCTTGTGTTCGAGGAACACTTGCCGGAATGTACTCCACTTTACGAAATTCCGGTAAAGAAGGGTTCAACGGTTGCGTTAAAGGCTGGCAAGGTGAACGAAACCTATACGGTGCTTTGTATTGACGATGGTGTTGCTACATGCGAACGGCAGGACAACCACGAAAGAATGCAATTCCAGATTGACGAATTGGTGTGTGTTGCAAAATTCGGAGAACCGATTTACCCGTATTTGTCGCCTATAGATTCTGTTTGCAATGCCCCGGATTCCTCGCTTTGGCACACTTTAATTGAAGCTGACAATTTCCATGCGTTGCAATTGCTTGTGTATTTGTATGGTGGCAAGGTAGATTGCATTTACATTGATCCGCCGTATAATACAGGTGCCACCGATTGGAAGTACAACAATGATTATGTTGACAGCAATGATGCTTACAGACATAGTAAGTGGTTGTCGATGATGCAGAAGCGCCTTCGGCTAGCGAAACAACTGTTGAATCCAAACGATTCTGTTTTGATTGTAACCATCGACGAAAAGGAGTATTTGCATCTTGGTTGTTTATTGGAAGAGGTTTTTCCTGAAGCTAATATTCAAATGGTTAGTAGCATTATTAGCCAAAAGGGAGCTGCGCGGACAAATGAATTTTCTCGAGTTAACGAATTTATCTTTTTTGTAATGATTGGAGATTATCATCTTGCTGCTCTTGATGATGCGGCATATGCAATGGAGGGCGAAAGCATTCATTGGCAATCGTTCCGTCGCAGTAGCGCGTCAAACATTAGAACTTCGCGACCATCGCAATTTTACCCGATTTATGTCAATAAAAAAACAAGAAAAATTGAAGAAATCGGTGATCCGATTCCACACACGATGAATCGTTTTTCTGTTAAACAACGAGCTAATTGCGAAGCAGTTTTTCCTGTCAGGGATGATGGAACCGAGATGTTATGGGGGATTGTTCCAGAACAATGTCGCGCTAGAGCTGCAAAAGGTTATATAAAAGCCGGTAATTATCAACCTCACAAACCACAGCAATTCACTATTCAATATTTAATGTCTGGAACAATAGATGATATAAATAATGGTATAATAAAAGTCACGGGTTATGCTGAGGACGGAAGTGTTTTAGCAGAGAATCTAGAAACGAAGAAAATATCTCCAAGATCCCAATGGGATAAAAAAACGCACGATGCGAGAGATTATGGAACTAAATATCTAAAAAATATTTTTGGAGATAGCCGTTTCAACTTTCCAAAATCATTATATGCGGTTCATGACTGTATTAAGTATTTTACAATCAACAAGCCAAACGCGTTGATTGTTGATTTTTTCGCTGGTTCCGGCACAACATTGCATGCGGTGAATCTACTTAATGCAGAGGATGGTGGCAGTCGTCGTTGTATTCTTGTCACAAATAATGAGGTTTCCTATGAAGAAGCGAAAATTTTTAAAGAGGCGGGCATAAAACCAGGAACAACAGAATGGAATGCGAGAGGTATTGCACGATATGTGACATGGCCTAGAACCGTCTGTTCCATTGAAGGACGAGACATCAAAGGTAAGCCATTAGAAGGTTTATATGTAGACACTGATATAAAAATATCTTCTGGTTTCAAAGCTAATGCTGCATTCTTCCATTTAGGATTTTTGGATAAAAACGCTGTTGCCGTTGGCAGACAGTTTAAGGAACTTCTGCCATTGCTTTGGATGAAGGCTGGTGCGGTCGGCCCTTGCCCCAAATTGGCTGTGAACAAACCGCTTCCAGAATATATGATTCTTCCGGAAAATAAATTTGCCGTTCTTATTGACGAAAACGCATTCCATCCTTTCGCGAAAGAACTCGCCAAGTCTTCTGGTATAGATGTAGCATACATTGTTACGGATTCGGAACGTGGATACCGCCAGATGATATCCAAATTGAACATTGAAACAACTTACCAACTTTACAGGGATTATCTGGATAATTTCCGCATCAACAAGGCTCGCTAATTATGAAGGTTGAATTATTCTCATTTCAGAAAAAGGCTGTCGAAAACCTACGTATGTGGGTCAATGAATCGCAAGGAGCCTTTCGCCGTACTCATGTTCCCCAGGTAATTTCATTTACCGCGCCGACGGGTGCTGGTAAGACCATTATCATGGCGTCGCTTATCGAAGAAATTTTCAACGGCGATGAAACCTATGCGGACCAGCAAGATGCGATTTTTGTCTGGTTGTCCGATTCGCCGGAACTGAATTTGCAATCAAAGGCGAAGATTGATCTCAAGGCAGATAGAATCCAGCTTGGACAATGTGAGGTTATTGAAGATGACCGCTTTGACAAAGAGGAATTGGAAGACGGCCATGTTTATTTCTTGAATACGCAAAAATTGGGAAAATCTTCGAACCTGACAAAACATTCTGATGGTCGTCAGTACACCATTTGGGAAACTCTTCAGAACACCATTGCGAATAAGTCAGGCCGCCTGTATTTTATCATTGATGAGGCGCATCGTGGTGCAACGGGTAACGCCGCAGCTACGGCAACAACCATCATGCAGAAGTTTATCAAGGGCAGCAAGGAAAATAACTTGAGCCCAATGCCCGTGGTGATTGGAATGTCGGCGACTTCCGAACGTTTTAACGTTCTTGTCAAGGGAACCACATCGACTATCCATTTGGTGATTGTTACTCCGGATGAAGTACGGCAATCTGGGCTTTTGAAGGATAAGATTATCATTACTCACCCTGAAGATGACAAGGTTACGAATGAAATGAGCATTCTTCAGGCTGCTGTAGATGAATGGCAAAGTAAGTGCGCTCATTGGCACCAGTACCTTGTAGAACAGCATTATGCCGTATTTAACCCGATTTTAGTGATTCAGGTTCTGGATGGAACGGCTGGCAAAGTTTCAGAGACGCCTCTTGAAGATTATCTCCGTAAAATTGAAGAACGTATTGGACACGTGTTCAATGCGGGTGAAGTCGTTCAGACCTTTGATACAAAAGCGGCGATTGATGTCGGGGGTTATCAGATGCAATACTTGGAGCCTTCCAGGATTGCAGAAACCAAGAACGTTAAGGTTGTGTTCTTTAAACAGAATTTGAGCACCGGTTGGGATTGCCCTCGTGCTGAAACGATGATGTCTGTGCGCCGAGCCAAGGATTCTACGCACATTGCACAGTTGCTGGGCCGCATGGTCAGAACCCCGACACAACAGCGAATACAGGTAGACGATACTCTGAACGATGTGCATCTCTATTTGCCGTACTTTGATTCGGATACGGTAAATGCGGTTGTCAAGGAATTGCAGGATCGTGAAGGCGGTGAACTTCCAACTGAGATTGAATCGGAAAAGTTTGATGATGGTCCGGCTCAGATATTACAGATTAAGCCTAAGCGGATTGTTCATAAGACTGTTGTAACACCGATTGCAAAGACCGTAACGCCTACTGCGGTGGAGTCCGCAAATTCAATGGAAAATGATGTTCAGGCGAAATCAGAAACCATCGAGCAGAAAGCAATTTCTTCGTCCGCTAAACCGGAAAAAATTTCTACACTCGCCAGTGTCGTTGCGGAACGCCCGGCAGAATATGTAGCCGAAAAACAACATGAACCTGAAGAACCAAAAGAAACAGTAATTATTCCTGTAGAAGAAGATGTTGTTCTAGAAGATGGGATTGACAGGGAGTCGGTTGTCAAGTTCATCAATGAATCCGAATTTGATACCTATGATGTTCGAACCGTGCGAATCAGCAAGAATCATGTATCATCTTTGTTCTCTCTTGTGCAAGTTCTTATGATGACGGACATTTGGCGTGATGGGGTGCGAACTATTAAAACAGAAATTGCCGAATTGATTCGTAAATACGCAGAAAAATTAAAGGAATCCGGTAAATACGAAGAACTTTCCAAGGATGTGACAGAATTCAAGTTGACATCGCAGGTCTTTGATGTGTATGGAATTTCCATACAGAATCAAACCTCAGATGCTTTCAACACCGCGCAATCCGATATTGATAGGATTTTCCTACTCGCAGACAAGAAACTTGGTGAGACGGGTATAGGAAATTTCTACATCACGAGTTCGTCCAAGACGGACGCCGATTGGGAAAATCCAGAATATAAGGTGGATGTTATCTTATTTGCCGCAGATAGCGAATGCCTGCGAAAACTGGACGAGTATGCGGCCAAGCGCTTTAACGAGATTGACGATACGTATCGCCGCAAGGTAAATTTGCTCAAAGGTGCTGACGAAAAATTCAAGAAGGAATATAACGACATCGTCAGTAATTCCGCCGAGGTTACCAAGCATGTGTTTGGACTCCCCGAAACCATCATGGGGACAGACAAGAATGGCGAAAAGTTTGAAAAGCACCTGTTTGTAGATGAACATGGCTTTGCAAAGTTCAAATTGAATAACTGGGAAAAGAAAACTCTTGAACAGGAATTTGCTCGCGAAGATTTTATCACTTGGTACCGTAACCCTCCGAGAAAATCGTTCTCTCTTGCTATACCTTATGAAAAGGATAGTCAAGTTAAGCCGATGTTCCCAGATTTTATAATCGTTCGTAAAGATGGTGATGGGTATGTTGCCGATCTTTTGGAACCCCATAACCCTGAATTGGGTGACAATTTAGGTAAGGCGAAAGCATTCGCCAAGTATGCAGAGGAATGTCCCACGTTTGGACGCATCCAGTTGATCCGATTGGTTGGTGATCATGTAAAGCGGCTTGAATTTACAAAGCGTGAAATTCGTGAACGAGTTGGACTGTGCAACAACTTGGAAGATTTGAACCGCGTCTTTAGCGACTGTGCTGTGGAAGAGTGATAAAAGGGGTCGAATTCGCCCCAAAAATCCCAAATTAGCCCGGTTTGCCCCCCTTGGTCTTTTGTAAACTTTTTTCTATATTTGCGCCCGAAAAAAAATGAAGCTCCGCGCGGTAAACCGGCGGAAAGGAGCCAAGATGAGCAAGGATTTGAAGGAACAGGCGCTCGAATACCATTCCATGGGTAAGCCCGGCAAGATTGAGATCGTGCCGACCAAGCCGCACAGCACGCAGACGGACTTGGGCCTCGCTTACACTCCGGGCGTTGCCGCCCCCTGCTTGGAAATCGAAAAGGACAACAACCTCGCTTACGAATACACGGGCAAGGGCAACCTGGTCGCTGTGATCAGTAACGGTACCGCGGTGCTCGGCCTCGGTGACATCGGCGCGCTCGCGGGCAAGCCGGTGATGGAAGGCAAGGCGCTCCTGTTCAAGATTTACGCCGGCATCGACGTGTTCGATATCGAAATCAACGAGAAGGACCCGAAGAAGTTCATCGAGATTGTGAAGGGTATCGCCCCGACGTTCGGCGGCATCAACCTCGAAGACATCAAGGCTCCGGAATGCTTCGAAATCGAAGACACCCTGAAGGCCGAGCTCGACATCCCCGTGATGCACGACGACCAGCACGGCACGGCCATCATTTCTTCTGCGGGCCTGCTCAACGCCATCGAAGTGGCGGGCAAGAACATCCGTGACGTGAAAATGGTGGTGAACGGTGCGGGTGCAGCCGCTTGCGCCTGCACGCGACTCTACCTGTCGCTCGGTCTCAAGAAGGAAAACCTGGTGATG
>Ga0265300_10000266_pt1 | contig 55654 bp, 44 predicted proteins | sample AusTroGonzalo_MG_FD_193482 | JGI IMG/M metagenome (GOLD analysis project Ga0265300, IMG submission 193482) | Bovine rumen microbial communities from tropical cattle in Woodstock, Queensland, Australia - Gonzalo_03 | ecosystem: Host-associated > Mammals > Digestive system > Stomach > Rumen ... | reverse complement strand
TGTTCTATTGGCATGACGGCACAAAATATCTCAGTGACAGTGCGGTCTTTGAGGGCGGAAAATACTACTACGCTTATGTTAAGTTCAAGGCTGCTTCCGGGTATGAACTCTCCGAGAACATGAATGTTACGGTCGAGGGTGTCAAGGCGGAGAAAGTCTCGATCACTACCGATGAGAGCGGAGAAAAGTGGGCACTCTATTCTGCAAAGTTCTACTGCTACGGAGACACTCCGAGCCGCCTTGTGGGCGATCTGAACGAAGACGGAAACATCACAGCCGATGATGCTATCATTGCAGCTCGACTTGCGGCAGGCTACGGAGATTATTCTACACGTTATGACTCCGATGTTGCCGACATGAACCGGGACGGCAAAGTCACCGCTGACGATGCGATCATCATTGCAAGATACGCTGCCGGCTACGGCGATTACAGAACCAGATACACAAAATACATCTGAATCTTTCTCCGGGATGGAATAAAAGGGACTGCTGCGGTTTACAAACTGCAACAGTCCCTCTTTTGTTATTATGTGTTATTATGCATTTTACAGCTTTAGCGTATCTGCTTCAGGCAGGAAAGTCATCTGCGCTTGCGTGCAGCTGCTGCACAGGCGAGTGTCAGCAGAGTAAAGGCAGCTGCAGCAGAGGCAGCAGCACCCGTCTTGGGAGTGTTGCTTGCAGGAACAGAAGCGTTCTCGGGACCTGCGCCGGATCCTGAAACAGAGTTTTTATCTGCATAGAACTCGTTCATTTTTGCATCAATGTACTCAAGGTTATAAAGCTCGCTGTAATCGCAGGAGCCGTCCTCGTTATATGTAAGCATCTGATAATCGGGCTTGATACCGCTGTCGATACTTTCGCCGTTCTTGTTTACAAGGTGATAGTTGCTCGATGAAATATACATAAAGCCGTCGCCTGTCTGGTTCTCGTATACCGCGCAAGCTCCGCCGCCGGATTTATCACCGAACAGAGGGATACCGTTATCCCTGCACTGTGCAGGAAGAAGATTTCCGCAGGAGAATGACATTTTGCTTGTAAGCAGACCAAAGTTGAGGTCAAACTGCTTTTCATCGTCCTTCTCGTCAAACACGCCGTCAAAATTTGTATCAATGTCATAGGTAGCGGTGACATTCTGCTTTGATAAAGTGTTGTAAACCGCTATATAGCTCTTGTTCGCCAGTATCTTCATTATTGTAACGACTATATCGGCTGAACCGCCGCCGTTGCATGAAATGTCGATAACAAAGTTCTTGACTTCGGGATCATCGTCTGCCTTCTTCATTGCATCTATCAGCATTGACATCTCATCCACAGGTCTGTCACCGTTTCCGGCGTAATACCTTCTCCAGCCGTCGAAATCAGCCATGAATGTATCAAAGCAATAAACAACAGTGCTGCCTTGCTTATGATACTTCTCATCGCCCCAGAGTTCGCTTCTTGCCGTACTGATATTATAAGCATCCTTCTGATCTTTGAGCTTAATCTGTTCCAGTGCAGTGATATCAATACCTGCGGAGATTACCTTCATTGCAAAATCCCTAAGCTCAGGCTGTAGTATCGAATAGAGCGTCTCCATCGCAGGATTGAATGACATGTGTCCTCCGTCCCAGAAGAACTGGTCAAGGATATAAAGTCCTGCCATGTACTCCAGAGGATCTGTTGAACAAAGCAGACCTTTAAGGGTGACATCACTTCCGACAGCTTTATCAACCGCTGTGATGACAGCATCAAGACTGCCTGTTTTTGCAAGGACATCGTTTATCTCGGCACGCCCGGGATAGCCGTAGAATGTATCTATCAAAAAGCAGATCTCGTTGTATCCGAAGTCAGCAACGGTCTCGGTACGCTCTCCCTCGGGGTAGTATTTCATAAACTCGGTGAGAATAAAGTTCTCGGACATGGCAGTGGCATCCGTGTTATAATCGGAGCAGTCGTCTATGAAATAGAACTCGTTTCCGTTGTAATAACCGTTGAGCATTATTACGCTTTTGAACATATCGTTTACGGTAAGAAAAGGTATCCAGAGATCTCCGCCGTCAGCTCTGAGGTCGATGCTGTATTTGGTGAAGTCGATCTCGGTGGGAGTTGCCGGCTTGTCGAAATCAGCGCCTGCGATCTTCACGAAAGGGAAGCCGTCGTAATAAACGTTGTTTACTCCGTCCTGTCTGAATATCGTGCAGTTGATAAACTCGCTGTAATCATCGGACTTGAGAATGTCGGTCGCGGCATTGATCTGAGCTGTTTTTCCCAGCGGGTTGGTAAATGTGAAAACGTCGCCGTCCGCTTTGACCGTGAGATCCTTGCCAAGGAGCATACTGTAAAAGTCGGTCATCCTCACATAGGGTATGCCGGGAAGGTCGTCATAAAACCGTGTGCTCAGCGTTTTTGTGTTTTCCTCGGAATACACGTGAGCGGCTATATCGGTCTGAGTATAGCCCGGGGTGTCATCCGCAAAGGCAGCAAGGGGTACCGAAGCCAGTGCACACATCATAGCTGCAACGGCAGAGACAAGTTTCTTTCTGATTATCATTTTGAGTCCTCCGTTTGTTCTTTAATTCCGCATTTGCCGCGGTCGCTCTATATATGTAATATATTATAACATATTTTATTATTCTTTTCAAGCATCAAACAAAAATTTTTTTGCTAAGTTCAAATTTTTAATGTTTGCTTTTACCTGTATCAGCATAAAAACAGACTGTTATTTGTGGATAATGTCCGTTGACACAAGTGAGATAATATGTTATAGTATCTATGCTTGTTAAAGATTTAGCAATCTTTGTTAAATGATTAAAAGGACAACAAAATTCAATTATAGGGGGAACCAAAAAATGCACCAAAACGCAAGATTAAAACGTCCGCTCTCTCTGATTACTGCGCTGATGCTTGCAATATCACTGCTGGCTCTGCTGCCGGAAGGGGTAATAAAGGCAGCCGCCGCAGATACTGAGTACGGTCTTTGGGTGGCAGGCACACAGGTAACATCCGCTAATATGAACGACATCCTCGGGGACGGTCATGTGAAGTTCGATCCCGTGAGCAGAACACTTTCTATCTGCGGCAATGATTTTAGTTATGGCAGTAATCGTGATTACCGTATATCCGGAGATAACGTGATCGTGAATACCGGTGTCGAAGATCTGACCATCGCTATCAAACGCAATGTATTCTTAAAATCCGATCATCAGTGTTTATACAGCACAAAGAATGTTACGATTACCAGTGAAATTGACAGTGATTACCCGAATAAACAGCCCTGGTTCTTTTTTGAAAAGAATAAGGAAATACACGACAAGAACATAAAGAATCCTACGGTCTTGATCGGCGAAAACGCACAGCTTACATTCAGAAATAGTGTAGCCCGGATCTCATCCGAATACGATACCGACAGCATCCTTGCCGGACAGGCAGGCTCAAAGCTGCGTTTTGAGAATTCGGAAGTGGATTGCTCTATGCATTCAGCAGGCACAGGGGGCGAAACTTGTGTCTACGGTTTCACAGGAGGTATCACATTTGATCCATTCTGTTATCTCCGTTCATCAGACGATATCACTGACAACTATCTTAATCGGGTGATCTATGAAGGCGGTATCTACAGAGCTTACTATGATTATGGCAGGTTTTTGGGCTATAAACTTGCCTGGGATGCAGATATAAAACTTAAGGACATAATCGAAAGCGCTGAACTCAAGACCATCGCTCCCGTAACCGGTCAGATACCCGCAAATGCATATCAGATCTTCACAAATTATGTCCGCGACAGAACCACCGTTACCTGGTATGAGGATGTAGATAAGAACGGTACTCTTTCATCCAAAGACATTGCGATCAGCCCGACAGATACATTCAGACCCGGTACGCGCTATCTTATGAAAGCCTCCGTGACCTATAAAGACTCCGAGCATGAAGTACCTGCGCGGAAATTCAAATTCATAAACGGAAGTCAGGAGGGATATGCCCTTACTTCTTACGGTGAAGAGACTCATACAGCATCCTTCTTTTACAGCTTTCCTGCCACTGCCGATAAGTCTTACGACCTCAAGGTCGCAGGCGTTCAGGTAAAGGGCAGCAACAGCCGTGATATCCTGGGCGACGGAAAAGTCTCCTTCGATCCGGCGATCGGAGACACTCCCAACGTGCTTTACATCAAGGGCGATATCGACGCAGGCGAGGAGCCTGTCATCCTCAGTGAGCTTGATAATCTTGAGATCCGGACAGAAAACGGCAGCGCTGCTGAACCGGTGACCTTAAAGACCGATGATATGTCCGTGATCGTACTTAACGGCACGAACTGTGAGATCAAAGCCGACAGCCGCCCTCTCAATATCATTTCAAATGGTGATACAGGTATATATCTCAGACAGGGCGCCGACCTGACGATCACCGATTCGGTAATGTCCTTTAAGGGCGCAAACGCCATCGCTGCCGAGCCGAGAACCGACAGCAGCATCACGATCACAAACAGCGAAATAACTGCGAACTGCACTGAATATGCGATCGGCAGTGTCAACGGCGATCTCACGCTGACAAAATGCTATGTCGATGATCCTGCCGGCGCGCAGATCATCGTACCCTCTACGAACTCCACCAACTCCAAATACATCTGCGGTGCTGAGGGCAATCCTCTCAAGAAGCTGCATATCAAGACCGGTGAAAAGCCGCAGCGCCTTGTCGGCGATGTCAACAAGGACGGCAACATTACAGCCGATGACGCTATCATTGCGGCAAGACTGGCAGCAGGCTACGGAGACTATGCCGCACGTTATGACTCCGATGTTGCCGATATGAACGGTGACGGAAAAGTCACCGCAGACGATGCGATCATCATTGCACGCTATGCTGCAGGTTACGGCAACTACAGAGAGATCTACACAAAGTACATTTAATGATAAGAACGCTCCCTTCTGGGAGCGTTCTTTTTATCTCCGTGACGGTTCGGACAAGTCCTCGCCTGTCTTTATGTTCGTGTTTCTCTATTCTGTGATGAGCAGATCGTGTATATTTTTGTGGATTTTTCGGAAATTTTATTGACAAAATCCATATAAGGCAGTATAATATATACAACAAACGGCTGCATTACAGCCGAACAAAAGGAGGATATTATTATGGTTCGCAAACGACTGATCTCATTCGTTTCGGCGCTGGCGCTGATGCTGAGCTTGTTAACTCTTCTGCCTGAGGGTGTGCCCAAGGCATCTGCACAAGACAGTGTGAGCGTATGGGTAATGGGAAAATATCTCACAGAATCAAGCCCTCAGGTCACATACGGTAATGCTTCGGCAACATATGATTCAAAAACAAAAACACTTACTCTAAAAGGAAAATTTGAACCTGACTATTCCTATAATGATACATACGTTGTCAGAGTTGACGGAAACGGTGTAACAATAAAGACAAACGGAAATGTCACTATCGGCAGCGACAGTAACGCAAGCTGCAGCATCGGAATCGGTATCTTTGGAAATAACAACAAGATTGTAACTTACAATAATAAATTGACGATCTATGCAAATGATTCCGGTATTTCGTTTACAGGAACACTTGAAATAGCTGATTCCAATTTGTATGTAGACGGTGATTACAGCATTGAGATCCCATCGAACGTTAGCCCTGCTGTTCAGGAAGCCTCAGCTCTTACTTTCAGCTACTCCAATGTTACTTTGTCTTCGAGCATGTGCGTATTGTACAACTTTCCGACTACGGGTATTTATTCTAAGGGCGTAACATTCTCGCAAAATGATTTTGGTATTTACATTGACGGCTCACTCTGGAGCACTACTGCCAATAAGCCTATCACTAATCTTGTAATTACCTCTAAACCGAGATCCTACAATTTATGGATATGCGGCAACGAGATAACAAACGAGAGCAATCTCAGTTTTCTCCCCGTCACTGACTGGACCTTCGACCCCTCGACCAACACCCTTATCATTGACAAGAACGTTGAAAACTATACCGGAAGCGAACCGTTGGTAAAGTCAATGATAGACGGGCTGAAGATCGTAACCAGACATCCTCAGCACATTGAGACACAGTCGGACGTATTTGAACTGTATAATAATGCGACATTCGAGTGCCCGGAAGGACTTTATATCAACAGCAAGAACGGATGCGGCATAAGGTCGGCCGGCGGATATGTTACCATCAAGGATTCTTTGATGGAGATCAATGCAAAGCAGGGTATCACCGGTCAGTTATTCGGCAGCACGTACATGGGAAATATCGAGTTCAATAACTCCGATGTAATGATCGACGGCTCCGAGTTTGCTGTTGCAAATCTCAGCAGCGGAGAAGGTTCCAAGTCGATCTTCATAGAAAACTGCACTGCGACCTGTCCGATGAGTGGCGATGCAAGACAGGGCCGTGTCTATGACAATAACGCTGGCAAGCTTGCGACCTACGTTGAGATCTTGCGTGCAGGAAACTATTACCCGTTATATGTAAACGGCTTATGCGTAAACGAATACAACAAGAACAATATCCTGTATGACTTCCGCAACGGGAAGAGTGCAAAATACGACCCCGAGACCAATACTCTAACTTTTGACAGAGATATCGACTGCTCGGATTCCCCGTACCCTGTTCTCTATAACGGTATAGAGGGACTGAATGTCAATGCTTCTGTTCCTGTTACTCTTACAAGCGCCGAAGGCAAAAAAGCAATCTATGCCGACAAAACGATGACCATCACAGGCGATAACAAGATCACAGTAAACGCACCCAAGAGCGCAGCTATACAGCTGCAAAGCAACGCAGATGTTATCGTCAAGGATGTTGAACTTGATATCACTGCTACAGTTGGTATTATGAGTACCGGAACAGGAAACGACGTTTTATTCGACGGAGCAAGCGCAAACATTTCCGCAACATCCTGTGCACTTTATTTGATCTCGGGAGACATCAGTCTCACCAACTGCGAGTACCTCTCACCGGAAGATGCGTTTGTCTATAATCATGAAGGAAAAAATCTCCTTTATTCGTATATCGTAGGCAACGTAGTAAAGGAACTCGTTATCGGAAAAGAAACCGAGACACGTCTCGTGGGTGACGTCAACGGTGACGGCAACATCACAGCCGATGACGCTATCATTGTGGCAAGACTGGCAGCAGGCTACGGAGACTATGCCGCACGTTATGATTCCGATGTTGCCGATATGAACGGTGACGGCAAAGTCACAGCCGACGATGCGATCATCATTGCACGCTATGCTGCAGGTTACGGCAACTACAGAGATATCTACACCAAGTACATTTAATGATAAGAACGCTCCCTTCTGGGAGCGTTTTTTTAATTCCGTGACGGCTCGGACAAGTCCTTGCCTGTCTTTGGGTTCGTGCTTCTCATTCCTGCAACGAGCAGCGCACACGGAGCGCCACCGGACTTCGTGACGGCTCGGACAAGTCCTCGTCTGTCTTTTGGTTCGTGTTTCTCAATTCTGTGATGAGCAGATAGAGTGGTCACGCTTTTCGAGTTTTTAGTCGGTGCTTTATTATTGACACAATTGTAATGTTATGTTATAATGTTCACAAATGTTACCAACTGTTTTTCGGAAACTACGGGGAGGAATAATTATGTTGAGAAAAAGGCTGATATCTATGGTGTCGGCATTAGCACTTCTGCTGAGTCTGTTCACGCTGCTGCCGGAGGGTGTGGTACTTACGGCAAATGCCGATGCTGACTTCATCGACTCTTACGGTAACACTTGGAGCTATACAACAAAAGACGGCGACATAAAGATCACGGGTGTCAATCTTAAATCAAGCGATATGATCATCCCCGCTGAAATAGAAGGACACACCGTCACCGAATTCGGGGCTGATCTCAAAAACAATACGACCATAAAGACGCTGACCATGCCCGACACACTGGAAAAACTGACGAGTGACCACCAGTTCATGGGTTGTACCAATCTTACTAAGATCACATTCTCCAAAAAACTTTCCAAGATACCGATGGCAACCTTTAACAACTGTTCCTCCCTTACGGATATGGTCAATTTTGCCGACAGTCCCAGCATAAAAAGAATCGAAGACTACGCTTTCGGTGGTTGTGAAAGCCTTGGATATCTTGTTCTGCCGCCTAAAACAAGTCATGTAGGTGAACAGGCATTCGGAGGATGCACTTCCCTCAGATATGTGGTTTTTCCTGATGTAACGTATCTGGGATTCGATTATTATCCTTTTATGGGCTGCAATAATCTGAACGGAGTATTTATCCCTGCTTCATTCAATAATTTTGTTGACAGCACATTCCAGTTACAGCAGTTCTCAAATTTCATTCCTTCTTTCTTCGGCTATGTAAACTCTCCTGCTGAATCATATGCCCAGGAAAATAATATTAATTTTATTGATATCACCAATCATAATAAGAATATCGGCTACAGTATATCAATGGAAGGCGGCACCTTTGATTATACAAACACAAAAGGCAATAGGGCAACTAAACAAACCAAAGCCTCGGTAGCATATATTGATCCGACAAAACCTATCACAATGACCGCTGACGATGTCCCCGAGGGATATGCGTTCAACGGTTATGAGATAACCTACAAATACACCTGCACCTACACTAACAACACAGCTTCCGTTACATCGGATATATACAGCAGAACTCTCACACTGACACCGGAAGAAAACACTTTCAGCGCGGAAATGTCCAATGATGAGAAGCGGTTGGTTCTGCCATATATCATGGCAAGGGCTGATGCTCCTCGAAACTTCTCTGTCACAGGAACTATTGAAGTAAAGGCTGTGTTTGAAAAGATCAGCAGAGACCTCGGCACACTCACCTTTGACCTTTCAAAGACTCTCTCGACCACCAACGATGACCCGACCCTGTATCACAATATCGATACTATCTTACACGATAATCACCCGAGCAATATCCTCGAAGCTCTTTTTGAAAACGGAGTCGAACCTTACAAATATACATTTATGGTGGATATAGACAAGAAAGACAGCTTTGATGTCTATTTCAGTGTCAGGGACGGAAAGCTCCAGGTTAAAAGGCCCGAGGCAGAAAGTGCTTCCGGCGAATACACCTTATCCATGAAGGACAGCTCCATAGCCGCATATAAAGAGGAAGGAAAGGATTATTACAGCAAGCTGAAAGTCATCTTCCCCTCCGCGGATACCTACGAGCCGGCAGATTTCGGAACTATGACACTGGACTTCACACTTGATTCCTCACATGTTATACGTCTTTACGAGGATGAAAAAGTTAACCGTGTAAAGGCTACCCTCTATGCTCTGGGCAAATCCGGAAGGATAAATATCAGCAACGGCGCATCGTATGACCTGAACAAGGACGGCATGAACGACTTTGAGATCAGCAATCTCCGTGCAATAATGTACGGCCATCAGACCGTCGGCGGATTTTCGGGAGATTATGTCCTCACTGAGCAGGAGATAGGCTATATCAAGGATTATTACCGGGAAAATCTTGCCCTTACCACTCCTGCCGAACTCAAAGCCGCAGGCGCAGGCTATCACGGTAAGATATGCGCAGTATTCCCGGAGATAACAAAGTATGATCTCTATGTGTGCGGCACGCAGGTAACTGTCGCAAATGCCAGGGATATCCTCGGAAACGGTGTGTTCAAGTATAATGCCGGTATGCAGACGCTGACGATAAACGGCGATTACAACAGCGACAGTACACTGATACAGAACACCGGAATTGACGGACTTGTGATAAACGTTACCGGTACATCAAATCTTACTTCGGAATTATCTTTCCTTTCGGCAAAGGCTAATACCACACTTACAGGTCAGGGCAAGCTGACTGTTGACTGCAAATACGCAGGAATTGCCATAGACAAGGACGTTACTGTAACAATCAAGAAAGCAGATGTTTCCATAACAGCAACAGGCGTAGGCGGCAACCTTGTTATATCAGACAATATGCGTGCAGGAAACAGAAATAATGCGATTATCTTTGATAATTCAAACGTTTATTTAGAGTCAAAGACATCAGCAGCTTGTGCCATTATTCAGAACATTGAGTTTAATGGATGCACTATAGCTGAGCCTGTAAATGGATATATTGAAAAATCAAATAATAATAATTATAAAAGCATAGTCGTTAAAAAAGACGATAATACTTCCTCGTTTGCAACTGTCATCAAGATTGAGGCTAATAAACGACAAGCAGGCGATATCAACGGTGACGGCTCGATCACAGCCGATGACGCTATCATCGCGGCAAGGCTGGCAGCAGGCTACGGAGACTACGCCACACGCTATGACTCCGATGTTGCCGATATGAACGGTGACGGCAAAGTCACAGCCGACGATGCGATCATCATTGCACGGTACGCCGCAGGCTACGGCAACTACAGAGAGATCTACACAAAGTACATCTGAGACCCACGGTCAAAGCAAACAAAAAAGGCTGCGCAATCCAAAGCTGCGCAGCCTTTTATATTTTACATTGTTACAGCCATTTTTTCTTTTTGAAAAAGATAAGGCAAACCACCACGATGGCTATGCTCACCAATATCACTATCGGATATGACAGCTTGTATTCAAGCTCGGGCATATGCTTGAAGTTCATTCCGTACCAGCCGACGATCAGCGTCAGCGGCATGAATATCGAAGTAATGATAGTGAGCAGAGTCATTATGCGGTTCTGCTTTTTATCGAGCTGAGACTGGTACAGATCACGGATCTGGATCGAATAATCACGAAGCGATGCCGTGATATCATGCAGCCGTGAGACACGCTGTGTGAACAGGTGAAAATATCGTGTGTTATCCTTGGCGAAAAAGTTGTTTTCATTTTCCTCAAGTTCCTGACCGAGGTCCATCAGCTGTTCGTAATGGACACGCAGCTCACGAAGATCGGTGCGTATATGGTTGACCCTCTGAGAGGGATCGTCCTCGCAGCCGTCCAGGATATCCGACTCAAGCTTGTCAAGCTCTTTGTCGTAGTTTTCGAGCATAGCCTGATCGTTGATGACGATCTGTTCGAGAAAATCGTAGATAAATCTTTCAAGGCTTGGCAGTGCCCAACGCTTTGAGCCGATAATACGGCTTATAGTCATTTCAACAAAACCGTTGTCATCAATGAACACTATTCCTTTTTCATCAAGAGCAAAGGCGAAATTGATACTTGCTCTTGAAATGTCCTCTCTGTCGGGAAGAGAAAAAGTACCCGTGAGAGAATCGTAGTTCACTTCCGCTTTGGTAGAGTTGACAGCAGAAAGATCCAGATCCATCTCAATGCCCATATCGAACTTGTCTTTGTTTTCCAACCATTCTGCCGAAGTCAATACAGCGACATATTTCTCGTCTTTGGATCTCATATTCAAATCCGAGATAGTTTCAAGTGTATTTTTGATCCGATAATACATACCGATTCTCCTGTTTGATATATGATTAATCATTATATCATAACATCCCCAAAAATGCAACACGTTTGATAACAAAATCAACACGGTACGTCCTGCCTGCAAAGAAGGCTTTTATTGACATATCAGAACTGTTGTGATATAATTTTCAATGATATAACTTGCTTTTTATTTGGAAACTAACTGGAGGGAATTATATGATAAGAAAAAGGCTGATCTCAATGGTCTCAGCAATAGCGATGGTGCTGACGCTGTTCACTCTCCTGCCCGAGGGTGCGCTCAAAGCTACTGCCGCCGGCAATAAATTCAACATCAGGACAAGCTATAACGCAGAGACCGGTCAGCTCACCGTAGAGTGGACCAAAGACAGCAGCTCCACCGCAGACTATGTGATCCATTTCTATAACAACTATGCCAATGATCCCGGAAAATTCGAGGAATTCAACAGTTTACTTCTGTCAAGGACTGTTCACCGTAACCAGGAACCGAAATACACAACTCCGATAAGTCATAAGTTCGGTACGCTGTATGGCCACGGCGGATCGGAATATAAAGTATATATAGAGCTTTCCGACCATTCCTACGGTGAATTCAGCCCTGAATTCCGGACAAATGTGCCTTTTATGAATCCGATAAAAAACATGGTGTTTTACTCCAGCGGTTTAATTGACTGGGAGGATGACCGTCCCGGCAGCTTTTGTTTCGTATCGGTATGCGAAAGCGGTACGGATAAATGTGCCTACAGCGCCAGTACAAATTCCGGTTATTTAATTCCCGAGAATCTAGAGGCCGGAAAGAGCTATTATGCAGAGATCCTGTGTCAAACAAACCCCGAGGAATACGATAAGAGAGTACCTGCCAAGGTCAGAACAAACGTTGTGACATTCAAAGGGAAAACAGAGATGACAGGATTCGGTTTCACCGGCGATTACGTCAGCTGGTTAAAATATCCCAATGCCGCTTATTACAAGATAAGCATTTTGATAGATTTTGGTTTTATGGGGTGGAAGCCATTGCCGGGAGCAGATGATCTCTCGACCAAAGATTTATGGACCTATCGTACATCCTATACCCCTGTGATCAACCTGAATATGAGTCAATTCAGTGTATCGCTCCCCGCTAAATACAAGGTAAGGATAACCGCATATAATTCAGATGATGAAGCTATATCCGAAACAACAACATCCAAAGTATTTTATAATTTGAGGGGTGACGTCAATCAGGACGGAAAAGTCACCGCTGACGATGCTATCATTGCGGCAAGAATGGCGGCAGGCTACGGAGACTATGCTTCACGGTATGCTGCACCTTTAGCTAATATGAACGGTGACAGATCGGTCACAGCAGACGATGCGATCATCATTGCACGCTGCGCCGCGGATTACGGCAATTACAAAGAGACTTATCTGAAGACCATCTGGTGATAAGAACGCTCCTTTCGGGGAGCGTTTTTTTCTCCGAAACGGCTCGCTCCTGTGACGGGCAGCGCCTGCGGTTCGGGATTTTCAGATCATAGCTTGACAACATAGGTGACTTATGATATGATAAATTTAGTATAATATTTTTCACGGCTTGTTAACATTTTAACGTTTCAAGGGGGAATAATTATGATACGCAGACGGTTATTATCAATAGTCTCGGCGCTGGCGCTGGTGCTTTCGCTGTTCACACTTCTGCCCGAGGGTGCGCTCAAAGCGCAGGCGGGGAGCGGGGTGATAGGAATTAATTTCACACTTACGCTAAATCCAAACTATTCCGGCGGTCCGATTGAAATGGCACCGAATGTATCTTCCTATACGCTGCCTGAACCCAAACGAGAAGGATATCAGTTTTTAGGATGGGCGGAAACCTCGGAAGGAGCCGCAAAGTATAAAGCAGGAGATACCGTTACACTTGATAAGGATCTGACTTTGTATGCAAAGTGGATAGAAGCGAAATGTTATTTTTCTCTTTCGCCGGATTCCTGCACTCTCAACGGCAGCGGCTATACGGATATCGAATGTACATTGACATCTCTTGTGCTTGGAAAGATAAACGGTGTGCAAACAGCAGGTATAGTTTTCTATATGAACGGCGGAACACTTTCCGACGGCAACGGGCACTATATTCCCTTTTCGGTCGATGATGAATATCATTTGCGAGCAGAAGGAAGAAAGTATCAGGGAAGCGGGCATTCTTCACAAGGCGAGACCTTTAAAATGGCAATATATATCGACCCCGATAATTACAACAATGCTGTACCGGGGACTTATACCGGAACATTCACCTATGACAGCGTTTGGTACGCAGGAGATAAAGAACTTCCGGGCGAATCAGGCTCCATTGCCCTGAAGCTTGTTGTGCCCGATCTTGATGCCGGCAGTTACACACTTGAACCGACAGAATGTACCCTCAACGGCAGCGGCTATACGGATATCGAATGTACATTGACCTCTCTTGTGCTTGGAACAGCATACAACGGTGAGCAAACAAGAAGTATAGGTTTCTATATGAACGGCGGAACACTTTCCGACGGCAACAAGCACTATATTCCCTTTTCGGTCGATGATGAATATCATTTGCGAGCAGAAGGAAGAAAGAATCAGGGAAACGGGCATTCTTCACAAGGCGAGACCTTTAAAATGGCTATATATATCAATCCCAATGATTACAACAATGCTGTTCCGGGGACATATACCGGAACATTCACTTATGACAGCTATTGGGACGCAGGAGATAAACTTCCGGGCGAATCAGGTTCCATTGCCCTGAAGCTTGTTGTGCCCGATCTTGATGCCGGCAGTTACACACTTGAACCGACAGAATGTACCCTCAACGGCAGCGGCTATACGGATATCGAATGTACATTGACCTCTCTTGTGCTTGGAACAGCATACAACGGTGAGCAAGTGAATCAGATAGGTTTCTTTATGAACGGCGGAAAACTTTCCGACGGCAACGGGCACGATATTCCCTTTTCGGTCGATGATGAATATCATTTCGGAGCAGAAGGAAGAAAGTATCAGGGAAACGGGCATTCTTCACAAGGCGAGACCTTTAAAATGGCAATATATATCGACCCCAATGATTACAACAATGCTGTACCGGGGACATATACCGGAACATTCACCTATGACAGCTTTTGGAATGAAAACTTTAAACTTCCGGGCGAATCAGGCTCCATTGCACTGACGCTTGTTGTGCCCGAACCGGCTGAACGCCTTGTGGGTGATATTAACGGCGACGGTGACATAACAGCCGATGATGCTATCATAGCGGCGAGACTGGCGGCAGGCTACGGAGACTATGATTCACGCTATAACTCCGATGTCGCCGATATGAACCGTGACGGATCTGTCACCGCAGACGATGCGATCATTATCGCACGCTATGCCGCAGGCTACGGCAACTACAGAGATGTCTACACGAAGTATATCTGACGCAAACCTCCCGATCATTGATCGGGAGGTTTTTGCTTCTTTCGGGGAGGAGCTTTTCATCTCAGATCCAAAATGAATAAAATGTCAAAACCTGCGCAAACTATTCCCACAAAATCTATAACGGAGGGATCAGTTTGAAAGCAACAGGAATTGTCAGACGAATAGACGACCTCGGCAGGGTAGTTATCCCCAAGGAGATACGCAGAACAATGAGGATACGTGAGGGCGACCCCCTTGAGATATACACCGGCCCGGAAGGCGAGGTTGTGTTCCGCAAGTATTCGCCCGTAGGGGAGCTTGACGGCGGTACGGCTCAGGCAGCGGAGGTCATCGCAAAACTCACGGGACAGGCGGCGCTGGTGTTTGACCGCGATCACGTAGTGGCAGTATCGGGGGCACGGAAAACAGAGTATGCAGAAAGACGGCTGTCTCCTGCGCTGGAAGAACTTATCGAGCAGAGAAAGAGCTATGCCTATGACAGACCCGATATGCCGCGCCTTTTCCCGATAGAGGGACTTGATAAGCCCGCACTTGCCGCAGTGCCGATAATCTCATCGGGAGATGTTATCGGAGCAGTGGCACTCATCGACACAGACGGCGCTCCCAAAGCAGACGAGAAGAACCTTATGCTCGCCAAAGCGGCAGCGATGTTTCTCGGCAAGCAGATAGAAAATTGAGTACGAAAAAATGTACTTTAAAAAGCCTCTTGACAAAATGGGATATCTGTGATAGAATATAAAAAACTTTGGAAAGGAGCTTACGCTATGTTCGTGCTCGGAACTGCTATGATGACCGCTATGATGACTATGCGAACCGAAATGTCGTATGGTCTTAAAGTGTTGTCTGAATATCGGTATCCTCGCGGATAATGGCTGCTCACATTGTATTTGTGTCTGACCGCTTATCTTACGGGATAAGCGGTTTTTTAATTCCGGGACGAAGTCAGCGAAACAGACTTCTGACTTACGTATGTCGTCTCTCATTCCTGCGACGGGCAGAAAGTTGGTGCGTTTGCGCTGAATGACCATTTCTATCTTTATCAGATTATATTTACAAATAGGGAAGTGCGGTTATGAAACAATACACAATAACGCGGAAACCAAGCTTTCACGTCTGCACAATGTTAAGCGACAAAGGAGCGTAACGCAATATAAAAAAGGAGGTTTTATTATGGATCTGCACGACTACAAGGACGTTGCCGAGAACTATGACAGGTATCTGGAGGTGATGTATCAGACCTCGCAGAATTATGACGGCTTTGTCGAGTTCTATACCGGGCTCGCCAAGAAGTACGGCTCCGGCGGAATAATAGATATCGCCTGCGGTACGGGGGCAGTAGTCCTCGGACTGGCAGAGCAGGGCATTATCGCCGATGCAAGCGACCTCTCGGAAGAGATGTGCAATGTTGCACGCAGAAAAGCCGAGGATAAGGGTTATAAGCTCAATATATTTCAGGGTGATATGACAAGCTTCGATGCAGGGCGAATGTACTCGCTCGCTATTATTGCACGCAGCGGTTTCATGCACCTGCCCACACCCGAGATCCAGAGAGCCGCTCTGCTGAACATACGCAGACAGCTCTGTGACGGCGGAATACTTACGCTCAATACTTTTGACCCTCTGCCGTTCATGCAGGCGGAGCAGATGAAAACTTCCGATGAAGATTTCTCGTTCAGGCTGGAGTACATCAATGCCGAGGGCAAACGGGAAAAAATATACACGGCTGTTACCTATGATGCTGTCAGTCAGATCATGAGCGGGAAGTGGAAGTTTGAGACACTCGATGACGAGGGAAAGGTCATAGCAGAAAGGATCAGACCCCTTACCATGCGCCAGACCTACCGTCAGGAGATGAAATACCTGATCGAGCTTTGCGGATTTGAGATCGAGGCTCTGTATACGGGCTATAAGTTTAAGCCTGCCGATGAGCTCACACCGAGCGATTTGGTATGGGTGCTCAGAAAAGTTGATGGTTGATAATTAACGAGTCGGGAACGCTGCTCGTTGCATAAGTGAGAAGCGCCTCTGAATGGACAGGCGGCAACTCGCAGCCGCCGTCCCGGAGTTAAAAAGGAGCGTAATGCGGCGAGAAAGACTTGACTTATATATAAAAAAGTATTATAATATAATTTACGGCTGATGCCGAAGACGTTTAGGAGGAAACACTATGGATAAGAAAAAGTATTACATCACCACACCTATATACTATCCTTCCGGAGATCCGCATATAGGTCATTGCTACACAACGGTAGCCTGTGACTCTATCGCAAGGTACAAGCGTATGCAGGGCTATGATGTCATGTTTCTTACCGGAACGGATGAGCATGGTCAGAAGATCGAACAGAAGGCAGCTGCAAAGGGAGTGACTCCCAAGCAGTATGTTGACGAGATCGTGGAGATTTTCAAGAAGCTCTGGAGCTATATGAACATCTCTTATGACAGATATATCAGAACTACCGATGATTATCACGTAGAAGCAGTTCAGAAGATATTCAAGGAACTCTATGACAGAGGCTATATCTATAAGGGCAAGTATACAGGCAAATACTGTACCCCCTGCGAGAGCTTCTGGACAGAGAGCCAGCTTGATGAGCACGGCTGTTGTCCCGAGTGCCACAGACCCGTAGTCGAGGCAGAGGAGGAAGCCTACTTCCTTAAAATGTCTCCATTTGCAGAGAGAATAGAAAAGCTCCTGCTGGAGACTGATTATCTCCGTCCCAAGTACAGAGCACAGGAGCTTGTGAACAACTTCATCAAGCCCGGTCTTGAAGACCTCTGCGTTTCGAGAACATCCTTCACATGGGGCGTGCCCGTATCCTTCGATCAGAAGCACGTTGTATATGTGTGGATCGATGCGCTCTCCAACTATATCACCGCTCTCGGTTATGAGAACAGCGCATATAATGATTATGAGAAGTTCTGGCCGGCAGACGTTCACATGGTTGCAAAGGATATCATGAGATTCCATGCTATCATCTGGCCTGCAATGCTGATGGCTCTCGAACAGCCCCTGCCCAAGCATCTCGCTGTTCACGGCTGGATCACATTCCTCAATAATAAGGGCGAGGCTCAGAAGATGTCCAAGTCTCTTGGCAATGTGGTAGACCCCTTCATGCTCGGCGAGCGTTACGGCGTTGATTCTATCAGATACCACATTCTCAGAGAGATGGCTCTCGGCGCAGACAGTGCATTCTCTAATGAGATCATGATTAACCGCATTAATTCGGATCTTGCAAACGGCTTCGGAAACCTCGTTTCCCGTACCGTGGCAATGGCTGATAAATACTTCGGCGGCACCCTGCCCACTGACCGCGAAGAGGCTGAGATCGACAAATCTCTCATAGACTGCGTTGCTTCGATCCGTGAAAAGGTCGATACCTGCATCGATGAGACAAGGCTCAAGAATGCACTCGAAGAGATCTTCGTTGCAGTTGACAGAGCAAACAAGTACATCGATGAGACCGAGCCCTGGAAGCTCGGAAAGGACGAGGCACAGAAGGCTCGCCTTGCAACAGTGCTCTATAATCTGCTCGAAGCTATCCGCGTGATCTCCACACTTCTCTCGCCCTTTATGCCCACCACTATGCCTAAGGTATGGGAGCAGATCGGTGCGACAGATAAGGATATCACCTACGATAACGCAGGGAAGTTCGGCGTGCTTCACAAGGATGTCACCGTTCACAAGGGTGAGATACTCTTCCCGAGAATAGATATCGATAAGGAGATCGAGGAACTTAACGCCATAATCGCAAAGAATATGGAAGCTGCCAAGGCTAATCTTTCGGATAGCGAAAAGGCTGACGAGTTTGCGCCCAAGGAGCTTGCTCCTCAGATAGATATCGAGGAGTTCGGTAAGGCAGATCTCAGAGTGGCTCAGGTCAAGAGCTGCGAGAAGGTCAAGAAGTCCAAGAAGCTCCTGTGTCTCCAGCTTGATGACGGCTTCGGCGGCAGACAGGTCGTATCGGGTATCGCAGAATGGTATAAGCCCGAAGACCTCGTCGGCAAGAAGATAATCATTGTTGCAAACCTCAAGCCTGCGACCCTCTGCGGAGTTGAATCTCAGGGTATGATACTCGCAGCAGATACCCCCGACGGCGGTGCAGCTGTGGTGTTCCCCGATCAGTCGCTGCCTTGCGGAAGCAAGATAAGATAATAATGGAGATCAGGGAATATAAATACTGTGAGGACGAAATGCTTAGCCTGTACAGCGATGCAGGCTGGGCATCATATACCAGGGATATGTCTGTACTGAGAAAGGGCTTTGAAAACTCGCTTCTTGTGTTGGCTGCCTATGATGACAGCAGACTCATGGGAATTATTCGTGCTGTGGGTGACGGAGCGACTATCGTGTTCGTTCAGGATATCCTCGTGTTCAAGCAGTATCAGCGAAAGGGAGTGGGAACAGCACTCCTGAAAGAAGTCCTCGCAAGGTTCGGTGATGTGCGTCAGATCGGTCTCGTGACTGATAATACGCCGAAGACAACAGCATTTTACAGATCTATAGGATTCAAGGAACTCTCTGAGTTCGGATGCTGTGGTTTTATGCATTATAATTTGTAGTTCGTATACGGATATACAGTTCCCACCTCCCCTCCGGGGAGGGCAAACGGAACTTTAACTCTTGCCTTTAGTAATAGGGGTAGGGGAAATAAAAAACGCGCTTGTAGCTCAGTTGGATAGAGCGTCAGACTCCGACTCTGAAGGCCGTGCGTTCGAATCGCATCAAGCGCACCAAAACCGAGACGCCGCAGGTCAAGCCTGCGGCTGTCTTTTTATGTGTATGCTTTTCTTTTCTGCGATGAGCAGACAGCTTATGCAGAGTTTTTTACGATGTACAGCGCGCACCGCGCTATGCCGCCTTTTGCAGGGATGCAGAGGGCGGCTGCTTTTCTTTTGGGATGTCCTTCATCAAATTACATTTGTCATATTGCAAAAGTGACAACGCACACTTCAACAGTGACAAACGCTGTGTTATAATGAATACAACAACAAAGAAGGAGGTCACGCAAATGGCTGACACTGTAGTAAAGATAGAAGGACTGGTAAAAAGATATAAGGATCTCATAGCACTGGATCATCTCTCGCTGGAGATCAAGGAGGGTGAGGTCTTCGGACTGCTGGGACCTAACGGATCAGGCAAGACAACAACGATAAACTGCCTGCTTTCCCTGCTTGCATTTGATAAGGGAAGTATCGAGATCTTCGGCAAGGAGATGACCCCTACAAGCTATGACATCAAGCGCGAGATCGGTATCATAATGCAGAACGTTGCAGTTTTCGATGAGCTGACCGTATATGACAACATCGACTACTTCTGCGGCCTTTACATCAGGGACAAGGCAACTAAGAAAAAGTATGTAGAGGATGCGATCAGGTTTGTCGGACTGGAGGACTTCATAAAGTTCTATCCGAAGAAGCTGTCGGGCGGTCTTCTGAGAAGACTTAACATTGCCTGCGGTATCGCCCACAAGCCAAAGCTCATAATCCTCGATGAGCCTACCGTAGCGGTAGACCCTCAGAGCCGAAACAAGATCCTCGAAGGCATCGAGGAACTGAACCGCAACGGCGCAACCATCATCTACACATCGCATTATATGGAAGAGGTGGAGCAGATCTGTACAAGGATCGCCATAATGGATAAGGGCAAGAAGATCGCCGAGGGCACCAAGGAAGAGCTCAAGAGAATGATAAAGAACACCGAGACGATCACAGTCGAAACAAGAGGACTTGACGAAGCTCAGCTCCCCGAGATCGAGGCTCTGCCCCACGTTTACCAGGTAAGTCTTGATGACGGCAAGCTTTCGGTAAGCTGCTCGGGCGGCAAGCACAACCTCATCAGAGTGCTCGAGGTGCTCCAGAAGCACGAGGTACACATCGGCAGAGTTTACAGCGAACAGCCCACTCTCAACGATGTATTCCTCGAGATCACGGGCAAGGCTTTAAGAGATAAGGATTAAGGAGGAAAGACGATGTTCCTGCACAATCTTAAATACGAGCTGAAAGCGGTGCTGCGCGTCAAGGAATTCCTGATATGGATAGTCATCTTTCCGCTGGCGCTCGGTACAGTGTTCAAGATAGGATTCGGAGATATTTACAACAAGACAGAAAAATTCAAGGCTGTACCTGTAGCGGTAGTTGCCGATGAGAATGAGACCACGCTCCGTCAGGTGCTTGAGGGTATAGAGAATTCCGATGAGCCTCTGCTGAAAGTAACTTACGTCAAGGAAGAAGACACCAAGGATATCGAGCTTGACAGCAGCGAAGCGGAAGGCATAATCAGAGTCAAAGACGGCAGGCTGACCCTTGCGGTAGGCGGCAGAGGCATGAATGAGTCAATACTCAAAGCGTTCTGTGACCAGTACAATTCAAACGTAACAGTCATCACGGATACCGCACAGAAAGATCCCGCAAAGATACAGGCTGTGACCGAAAAACTCACAAGAGATGTGGCTGCCTGCGAAGTCATTAAGCTCACAGACGGCAACACCGATTACTATGTTGATTATTTCTACAACCTCATTGCTATGACCGCGCTGTTCGGAGGTTACGCCGGATTGACCGTTATTATCAACAATCAGGCGAACCTTTCGGCTCTCGGCGCAAGAAAGAACTGCTCCCCCACACCCAAGTCACGGAGTGTGCTGGCTGCAATTTGCTCGCGTTTCATAATGCAGACAGGCATTATGATGATCTGCGTTTCTTATCTGAATTTCGTTCTGAAGATCAACTTCGGCAAAAACCTGGCTCTGGTGTATTTAACAGCGATAATTGCAGGTAACTTCGGCATTTCATTCGGCTTTATGGTCGGTTCTATCGGCAAGGCCAGCAAGGATTCAAAGCAGTCGTTAATAACAGCCGTGTCTTTGATCCTCTGCTTCCTGAGCGGACTTATGGTCGCGGGAATGAAAGTGACCGTATCTCATTACGCTCCGTTCTTCAACGAGATAAACCCTGCTGCGGTCATTTCCGACAGTTTCTACATCCTCAACACTCTCGACGATCTCAACAAATATTTTGTCAAGATCGCAGTGATGCTCGTTATGACAGTCCTGTTTATCGTAATAGGCTTTGTGGCTACAAGGAGGCGTAAATATGCAAGTCTTTGATCTGTTCTTTAAGATACTTCGCAAGAGATACAAAGCTCTGCTGCTCTTTATTGTGGTTTTTCTCGTAATATCTTTCGGAAGGCTCTATGCCGAGTCGCCTACCGAGTCTTTTAAAGAGGTCTCTCTGTATATGGCGGTGTTCGACAGGGATATGACTCCTTCAAGCAAGGCTTTTGTTGAGATGCTTGACAAGAAGCACGAACTCAAGGAAGTTGAGTATGACGAAGATGCCATGCTCGATATGCTCTACTGGAGAGAAGTTGATTACATCCTTGTTATCAAGCCCGGATTTGAGGAGAACCTTGCAGCAGGAAAGACAGAAGGGTTCTTCGAGGATTTCAAAGTCCATGAGGGTTTCACCGAAAGATATATGGCATCCTGCCTTGATGAGTATGTAAAGACCGCAGAAGCATATATCGAATCGGGTCTCACAACCGCAGAGGCAGCAGCAAGAGCATCGGAAGTCCTTGCTGAGGATACAGCTGTAGAGTTTGTAATTCAGAATACAGATGATTCTGCCGAGTTTGGCGAGAAGCTCTTGATATACTTCCAGTATATGCCTTACATTCTGGTATCGGTAATGTGCTATTCGCTGTGCGTGATACTGATCGTTATCAACAAGAAGGATGTCCGTTTCAGAACAGACTGCTCATGCATAACCTCAAAGAGCGGCACTGCCCAGATCTTTGCGGCTTCGGGCATACTGGTGCTTGCGATATGGCTGGTGCTGATGATAGCAGGTATGGTACTGAACGGCGGCATCTATGACGGAAAAGCATGGTTCGCGGTGCTGAACAGTCTTGCGTTCACATTCGTTGCTGCTTCTTTCGCAGTGTTCCTTTCAAACCTTATCACGGACGAGAACAGCATCAACATCATTGGTCAGATAGTAGGTTTGGGAATGTCCTTCTTATCGGGCGTGTTTATTCCTCAGAAGGTCATGAGCAGCAGTGTGCTTTCTGCAGCAAGATTCCTGCCTGCTTACTGGTACGAGAAGCTGAACAACTGCCTCACCGGAGAAGGCGGAGAGGTTTTTGAAACAGGCAAATGTTTCGGATATATGGGCGTTCAGCTCTGCTTCGGCGTGATCTTCGTGCTGCTCACACTCATCATCAGAAGATCAAAGAAAAATGAGACAACAGCATAAACGGATGCTGAGACAGCAAAATGGATAAATTATAGGGACAGCGCACATCTCTGTAAAAACGGAGATGTGCGCCTGTGCTTGTGTCAAGTATACGATGAAAGTAAAGAGCTCCGAAAGGAGCTCTTTTGATTTATTCTTTCTTTCTGATGTTCTCGGGAATGGAGCCTTTTGACATTCTGCGCAGAGCGAGAAGGTAAGGCAGGAGGGTGACTGCAAGTGTCATCAGGAATATAGCTATGGGGGTGATGAAGGAGAAGTGTATATTCTCGCTGATGAAGAACTCCAAAAGGAAGGATGACAGCAGCAGTCCGAGGAATGCGCTTATGACTGCATTCAGCAGTGAGATCAGTATCGCCTCGGCAGCAAGAGAGCCTATTACCTGACGCAGGGACATACCGCAGGCTCTCAGCATAGAGAATTCGTTTCGGCGGTTGACCACTGTTGCGGCAGAGGTCGAAAGCATATTGATGAGCGCCAGAGCCATCAGTATGAAAGCCAGTGAATAGCCTGCTGTCTTTACAGCTTCGGAGACCTTTTTTGCTGTAAGTTTTTCGATTATGTGGTCGCTGAAATATTCCTCTCCGTAACGGTCAATGAGGAACTGCTTGGCATCCATCTCTTTGCCTTCAGCAGCAGTCAGAGTGACCTCAAGCCGGCTGTAGAACAGCAGCTCCTGGATCATTTCGGCATCGGTGTCCTTCATAAAGGTATCGAGGGTCTCGATGGGCAGCAGCACCATAGGAGTTTTTACATTATTATTGCAGAGGTAGTCCTTGTCTGCGGAATAAACACCTGCAACAGGCAGATCGAGCGTGTACTCATCGCCGATGTTCATGCGATTGGTGATAAGCACAGTCAGTTCCTTGGGTATCTCGGTATAGACGGGGATGCTGTCGGTGTATAACCCTATCAAGCCGCGTTTGTCTGTGACGGTTCTGAATTCGAGCTCGCAGGGAGGAGTATCGCTGCCGAAGAAATACTGACAGAGCAGTTTTTTTTCGTTTTCAAGGTCCTTGCCATAATTGCCTGTTGTGCAGGTTTTGCAGAGCAGCGCACCTTTGCTTTCGACAAGATCATCGTAGGAGATATCTGTTCTGATTTTTTTGAAAATATCCCTGGAGATGATCTTCAGGTTAACTCCGTTCCCTTTGAAGAACTCTGTCAGCTTGTCGGGGAGATCGCCGCCGACGAGTTCGGGAGATATATGCAGGTTTGAGTACATGAATGGCTCTACCGAGCTGAACATACCGCTTTTTTCAAGGTATGCGACTTCGTCGGGGATATATTTTGAAGCCGAGGTGATAATATTGGGGTAGGCTTCAAAATCACTTTCAACTTCCGCGTAAGCAGTGATATATTTATCGGTGGTTCTTGCTATAGTCGTCAGTGTGACTACCAGCGTACCGCTGACAACAGCAGCCAGCAGAGTTATACCGAAACGCATACGGTTCTTTCTTACGGAGCGCACAGCATATCCTATTGAGAAGCCGAACAGTCTGCGCGAGAGCCAGCCCTGCTTCTTTGCTTTGATCTTCTTTCTGCGCTTGCCTGTGGTCGCTGCTTCGATAGGCGAGAGCTTGCGGATCCTTATGGCGCAGGCGTAGGCTGACATCACAACAGAGAATACTGCCACACCCACCGCTGCGATCATTATCACGGGGATGATCTCCAGCTTGATGAATTTATCGGATACCCCGTCGCCGTACAAAAGGTCGAATATCTTCAGGTCGGATATCCTGTCGAGGAGCATCCTGCCTGTGAAGAGCGCAAGGAATACAGCTATGGGAAGTGCGGTTATCATGTACAGCATACATTCTATCATTATCATTGCGAAGATCTGTCTGTCGGAAGTGCCCACAGTTTTCAGTGCGCCGTACTGTGTCAGGCGGTAGGCGTTGGACAGCTCAAATGCGTTGTTGATAATGAGTCTTGCGAAGAAGACGAATACCCCCACCACTATGATTATGATGCAGAAGACGACAGCTATGCCGGGAATGCGCTCATAGCCTCTGCCTTCAAGGAGGATGAGTGAGTCGTTCTGTGAATAATAGACGTGACCTGTTACGGGATCTTCGGGTAGTATGTTTGCGGTCCGGCAGATCTGTCTGGTCTCTGTGTCGATGTCGAGGCCGTCCTTGATGCGGGTATAGCAGATTATATGCTCACCTGATCTTGATGTTTCAGGCAGGTGAGGCTTTATGGTCTCGTCTTCGGGGGAGAAATATATGGTCGTATAAGTGTTTTCCCCAAACGAATCGCTGCTTATTCCCGAGACGGTGAAGCTGAGAGTCTCCTTTGCATCGGCTTCGGGCAGCATAGTGAGCTTTAATACGGTCAGACAGTACTGATCTGTATCGGAGTTGTAGGATTCAAAGATCTCATAAGAGCCTTCCGTGACGGAGTTGGCTATCATGGAGTTGACATCGGCCGAAAGGAGCTGGAGTTGAAAGCTGATCAGATGGTTGAGTTCCTCGGGATCTGTTATCTCGGAAGATGCTGAAACCACATCGCTTGTCATTTTCATTAATACCTTTCCGAGGTAGGCATCGTCGTCTGCGGCTGTCAGTTTTATGGGATCGCCGTTTTCGTCCAGACCGTTTTTCAGACTTTCACGAAGGAAATTAAAACGGTCAAAGGTGAGGGTGGCATCACCCTGCTGAATGGTAACAGGTTTGTTTGCCTCTTCCGTGGTAAGAAAAAAGTCCGCGTACTCGGCTTTGACTTTTTGCGCCGCATATTCGATGGTCATGGTGTCACCGACCGAAAGGCCGTAGTAATCGGCGGCCTCCCTTGTGATGAGCACTTCACCGCTCTTTGAGGGGACGCAGCCTTCGATATGCGGCTTGCCGTTATATCTGTAAAGCTCGTTGATGTCTCCTAAGGCATAACCGAAATTATCATTGTTGACATAGATGCCGTTTTTTCGGATCATGTCTTTCCCGTTTATCTTTACGTACGGTATGTAGTTCTTGTCCTGTCTGTCTGAGAGCCAGTATTTCTTTATATGCTCTTCCATATAGGGAGTAAATCCCGAGCTTGTTGCGAATCCGCCCTTTTCAACAGAGACGTTCTTTGTAATGAGCATTGCCTGATCGGGGTCTGTACATTCAAAAGAAACGTGCCAGTTACCGTCCGCATAGGCTTTTTCAGAGCGTATCATGGAAACTCCCGCACTGAAATATATACCCAGGAAAGTGAGCATATACATCGCCAGAACGATTGACAGGAATGAGAGCATGGTGCGCTTTTTGTCACGCCGCATCCAGCGCAGGGTTATCGTCAGAAGCTTGTTCATATGCGCTTTTTCACCTCTGATACGATTTTTCCGTCGCGCATGGTGATGATGCGGTCAGCGTCTGCGGCAACGTCGGGGTCATGTGTGACGAGCACAACGGTAGTCCCGTACTTGGCTATCAGCTGCTTGAAGATGGCAACTATCTCGCGGCTGTTGCGGCTGTCGAGATTGCCTGTGGGTTCATCGGCAAAGATGCAGGGCGGCTGTGCCATTATGGCTCTGCCGATGGCTACCCTCTGCTGCTGGCCGCCCGACAGCTGTGAAGCATAGCTGTACCTTTTATCGGTTAGCCCGAGTATTTCCAACAGCTCGCTGAGACGTTCCTTGTCGGCATCCTTGCCGTCAAGGCTCAGAGGGAGAGTGATGTTCTCCTCTACATTGAGCACCGATATAAGATTGTAGAACTGGAACACAAAGCCCGAGTGTCTGCGCCTGTAGGCAGCAAGCTGATGATCTTTCAGTTTCGTCAGCTCCTCTTCTCCGACGGTTACAGTGCCCGAATCGGGCTTGTCCAGTCCTCCAAGCATATTGAGCAGCGTGGATTTTCCGCTTCCGCTTTCGCCTGTGATGGCTACCAGTTCCCCTTTCAGGACTTTGAGGTCTATTCCGTCCGCAGCTACGACTTTGCTGTCGCCCGTACCGAATGTTTTGGTCAGTCCCTCCGCGTTTATGATGATCTCGTTTTCCATATCGATTACCTCCCGTGTATCCTTAACAAGCAGCTTCCGGATCTTTTATGATCTCATTGTAACATCCCAACATTACAGTAAAGTTACAATCGAAAAATTATGCCCCCGGGTATTGCTGTGCACAAATAATTATTTACAGCAGTATATGGAGATCACGGTTCTTTTTTCAGGAACTGAATCCTTACTGAAGTACCTTTACCGAGGGTAGTATCAATATAGATCTTTCCGCCCAGGTCTTCGGTTATACGTTTAGAGATAGCCATACCTATACCGACAGAAGTGGGATCGCTTTCTGTTTTCTTGGAATAAAATCTTTTGAACACGAGTGGAATATCTTCATCGGGGATACCTTCGCCGTCATCGGTGATACATAGCGATACCGAGAAGGGGTCTTCCTCTGCGGAGAGGGTAACACTGCCGCCGTGAGTATGTTCGCAGGCGTTTTTGACAAGGTTGGAAATTGCTTCCGAGAGCCAGAGTTCATCGCATTCGAGAAAGATATCAGAGGGTATATCTGCGCTGAGATCAGTGCCGTTGACCGCAGCCACTTCGTAAAGGGGAACGCAGGCTTTTTCTGCAACAGCCGAAAGCGCATACTGCCTGATGTCATAGTTCACGGCACCTGCTTCGAGCCTTGCGAGTTTCAGAGACTCGCTGCACAGCTTGTTTATACGCTCTATGCAGACACGGTCACGTTCAAGGTAAGCATCGAGCTCAGCCTTCGGCAGCGAGTGGGTGCGGTATATTTCGTTGTTGAGAGTCAGCCCTGCGGCAGGGGTTTTGATCTGGTGGGAGAGATCCTGCAAGTGATCTGCAAGGAAGTGCTTCTCCTCAGAGAGCCTCTCCAGAACGGAACGGTAATCCTTTGTCAGCGAGTTCACGGATTCTTCCAGCAAGAGAATATCGTGATCGTTGAAATGTCCGCTGCATAACTCTTTGACTTCTGCGCTTTTTGTCACCTTTTTTATGCATCCGATCAACGCCCCGAAGAACAGAATTCCCGAGATGCCGAGGATAACAATACCTGCGGAAGCAACAGCCGCAGGCAGCATAGAAGTCTCGTTGGCTGCAAAGCAGCTCTTGCCCGATCCTGCTTTAAACCCGTATCGGCTGAGGACTGCTTCGCCTTTTTCGGCATCAGCGGTGTCGGTGTCCATGAAGGCGGCGGCTATCTGCTCGCTGTTCAGCGAGGGATCCAGATCTTTTATTCGTCCGGCAGCGGAGAGCATACGGTCACTGAATTCTGCTTCCGCCTTTTCCTCTGCGTGGACGGTCGCGGCATATCCAGCCCAAAAGAAAAAGCCCGAGAGCAGCAGGGTAAGGCCTGTGAAGAGCAGCACCGTCCTATTCTCGAGCAATCTTATCAGTCTTCCCATTTATATCCGACCCCCTTGACTGTTATTATCCTGCCTTTTCCGCCCAGCTTGCTGCGTATGCGGTTCACTGCAACGGAGAGAGCATTGTCGGAGACGAAGTTTCCTTTTGAATCCCATGCGTGGGCAAGCAGCTGATCCCTTGTCAGCACCCTGCCCTTGTTTGTGCGGAAGTATTCATAGAGGTTCTGCTCGTTGGCAGTGAGTCCATCGGGGATATCCTCATTGAAACCTGCACTCCTTCGCAGGAGAGCTTTTATCCGCGAGACCAGCACCTGACCTGAAAAAGGCTTCGTGATATAGTCATCGGCACCGGCGTCCAGCCCCCGTGCCACATCGGAGTTGTCGTCCATGCAGGTGATTATTATGACGGGCATACTGCTCGTCATGCGGATCTTTTTCAGCAGATCAAGGCCGCTGCCGTCTCCGAGCATCAGGTCGAGAAGACACATATTGCAGCCATCGAACAGCCGGTCCGCCTCTTTGCAGGATGCGGCGAACACAGTCTCAAAGCCGTTGTCTTTCAGTATGAGTGCAAGTGCGGCCCGTATGGTGGGATCGTCTTCAGCAACAAGTATCCTGGTCATGTTATCACTCCGTATCTGAAATCGCTGTGTAAATGAGCTTGCAGGAGATCACTTTGTCCAGCTCAGTATCAGCAGAGCAATGAATGAAACTCCGCTGGCGGAAAGGGCAACTACTATCAGTGATTGTCCGAAAAATGCAAGTATGAAGGCGGCTGCAAGTCCTGCGCAGGAAGCGGTGATGTCTCCCGTGGCGTAGAACACGGCAGGTATGGTCATGGCACCGAGTACGGCATAAGGCACATAGTACAGGAAACTCTGAACAAAGCGCGACTTGATCTTCTTGCGGAAGAGGATCATCGGGAGCATCCTGACAAGATAAGTCACGGCAGCCATAACTAGTATGTACAGAAGCAGGCGTGTGGTCATGAGTCGGCGCCCCCTTCTTCAGTCTTTACAGGGAAGAACACGGCACCTGCGACCGCAGCCAGTACGGTGCAGATGATTATCGCAAAGCCGTCGGAGATGCCGTCAAACACGGGAATATACTTCAAACAGCAGCTTGCGGTCACTGCAATGATGATAACGATGAATACGCCAATGGCTTTCTTTGCAGCGGGAACGAATATCGCAACGAACATACCGTAGATCGCAATACCCAGTGCAGCCTTGATCTTTTCGGGGAGGATCTCTCCTGCTGCCGCACCGAGGAGCGTACCCATTGCCCAGCCAACCCAAGGCAGAGAGATCAGACCTGCCATATAGTGCTTTGAAACGTCTTCCGTTTTGCCGGATGACACAGCAAAGATCTCGTCCGTAATGCCGAATGATATCCCGAGCCTGCTCAGTATCGTGAAGCGTTTGTCGAGTTTCTGTGAGAGCGAAAGGCTCATCAGTGAATAGCGCAGATTTATGACTAGCTGAGCTATTGCCATTTCTATAAAGCTGCCGTTTGAGGCTATGACGGTAAGACCTGCCACCTGCCCTGCGGAGGTGAGATTTGTCATTGAGATAAGTACGGCCGCGAACACCGAAAGACCGTTTGAGACTGCCATGATGCCGAACCCGAATGATACCGAAAGGTATCCCAGTGCTATGGGGATGCCGTCCTTGATACCGTTTCTGAAGTCACGGCGTGAATTGTCGGACATTTTTATCTGCTCCTTTGTGAATCATCCGTAAAATGGAAGAAAAAGGTATATATCGCAGCGGACTGCGCATACTAATACAGTATAGCATATCTCGAAGAAAAATGCAAGGCGCGGCGGATGACGGACTTTTACTTCCTTACTCTTTAGTTTGGCACCAAGCCGCTCGCGCAATAATGTAAAAAAATCGCTCGGACTTGCAACTGCATCGCAGGAATGAGAAAACCCGACCTGTAGACAGGCTCGGGCTTGTCCGGAGCCGTCCCGGAGATAAAAAAGAACTTGACTTGACGGGAACAATGATGTATAATGATGATATACGTCGAAGTGTGCTTTGTTGACAAAAAAAGGAAATAAAGTACACGAAAGGAGAACATGATGAACAAGGAACAGCATACGCACCGTGCGGCAAAGAATGAACAGCCTGTATATCTCAAAGGCATTATAGCTATAATGTCTACGGTGCTGGTGGTGACTCTTATAACTCTGCTTTTTGCAAAGGCTCTCTTTGTAACAAGCTCATCAGAGGATAAAAAAACGGGAAGGCTTACTGCTCCCCCGACATATGTGACAACAACGACCACCCTCAATACTACCAAGAAAAAGACTACAACTACCACAACAATGAAGACAAGCACCGATCCGTATAAGAGCGAACTGCTCAATTCGGGAGTTACCGAGATGGAAGTCAAGAGTGCGGTATATCTCCATCCGGAGCCGAATTCCACCTCCAAAAACCTTATGGTGCTTCCTCAGGGCGCAAGAGTTACTGCTTATGCAGTGGTCAACTACAACTGGATCTATGTTGACTATATGGGCAACAGAGGCTATGCCTACGGAGATTTCTTCACCGGTGACAGACCTAAGAATACCGAAGTCCCCGAAAGTGTGCTGACAAACTGACAGATAATAACGGCAGGACCCTGTGTCCTGCCGTATTGCTTCTTGCAGTCATAAAAAATTAATAATTTCAAGGATTGACAAAACGTGGAAGCTGTGTTATAATCTAATACGTTAAGACAAGCACTTTAAAGCATTAAAACTTAAAAGCATAAAATCGTGAAAGTGGAAAGGGAATGAGTGATATGAAGGAAATATCCAAGCTTATTGATTTCCGTCCCGATATCAAGGTCGTGGACGCAACACTGAGAGACGGCGGACTGGTAAACGACTTTTTCTTTACCGATGAGTTCGTAAAGGATCTATATAATGCAAATCTCCGCTCGGGCGTTGATTATATGGAGTTCGGCTATAAGGCTGACAGAGAAATGTTCGATGAGAGCAAGTTCGGCAAGTGCAAGTTCTGCGATGACGAGTATATCCGTTCAATCGTCGGCGAGAACAATACCGACCTCAAGATCGCCGTAATGGCAGATGTGGGCAGATGCAACTACAAGCAGGATATCATTGAGCGTAAGGACAGCCCCATTGATCTTATCCGCGTGGCAACATACCTTCATACCATTCCTACCGCTGTGGATATGATCGAGGATGCAAAGAAGAAGGGCTACGAGGTAAGCTGCAATATCATGGCTATCTCCAATACTCAGGAGGGTGATCTCCGCGCTGCTCTTGATATCCTCGGCAGATCTTCGGTGGATGTGCTCTACATTGTTGACAGCTTCGGCGCACTCTATCCTGAACAGATCCAGCGTCTTGCCTATTTCTTCGGCGAGACTGCCGATAAGTACGGCAAGAAGATAGGTATCCACGCACATAATAACCAGCAGCTCGCTTTTGCAAATACCATTGAGGCTGTGGGTGACGGCGTTGACTGGCTCGATGCCACATATCAGTCCATGGGCAGAGGTGCAGGCAACTGCGCAATGGAATTGCTGCTCAGCTTCCTCAAGAACCCCAAGTACAACGTTTACCCCACAATAAGGTTTATTGAGCAGCACATGAACAAGCTGCACGAGGAGGGCGTTGTATGGGGCTACGATCTCCAGTACATGATGACTGGGATCCTTAACCGCCACCCCAGAAGCGCCATCGCTTTCACTAAGGAAAAGCGTAAGGATTATGCCGAGTTCTATAAAGAGATAATCGCTCTTGACTGATAAAAAAACTGCCGCATTTAAGGTGCGGCAGTTTTTTTGCTGCTCAGAAGAGGCCTTCCATTTCCTTTATGAGTTCACCGAAGAGTTTAAGTGCATCGGTGACGGGTTTTTCGGTTGCCATATCAACTCCTGCGCCGCGCAGCAGAGAGATAGGATCCGCCGAGCAGCCGCCCTTCAGGAACTTGTCGATATAATCGCGGACAGCAGGTTCGCCCTCGTTCAGTATGCGCTGTGAGAGGGCTATCGCTGCGGAGTATCCCGTGGCATACTGATAAACGTAGTAGTCGTAATAGAAGTGTGGGATGCGTGCCCATTCAAGGTCGATCTCGCTGTCTATGACTATATCCTTACCGAAGTAGAGTTCGTTCAGGCTGCGGTAGAGAGCGCAGAGGGAATCTGCGGTAAGACTCTCGCCCTGAGCAGACATCTCGTTGATCTTCAGCTCGAATTCGGCAAACATGGTCTGCCTGTAAAGGGTAGTGCGGAACTGCTCCAGGAAGTAGTTGATCAGGTAGGCTTTCTCGCGTTTGTCGGTGGTGTTTTTGAGCAGATACTGCATCAGCAGAGCTTCGTTGCAGGTGGATGCCACCTCAGCCACAAAGATAACGTAGTCTGAGTAGACAACAGGCTGGTTCTTGTTGGAGAGGTATGAGTGTATGGCGTGACCCATTTCGTGTGCGAGTGTGAACATACAGTTGAGGGTGTCCTTATGGTTGAGAAGCACATAGGGGTGTACTCTTGCACCTGCGGAGTAAGCACCCGAAGTCTTGCCCTCGTTCTCATATACATCTATCCAGCGTTCCGAGAATCCCTTTCTGAGCAGAGCGAGGTAATCTTCGCCCATAGGAGCAAGGGCTTTGAGCACGGTCTCCTTGGCTTCCTCGAAGGTGATCTTCATATCACAGTCGGAGACCACGGGAGTGTAAAGATCGTACATATGCAGCTCATCGAGCCCCATCAGCTTCTTGCGCAGCTTGACGTAGTCATACATATAATCCATATTCTCGTGGACTGCCTTGATAAGATTATGATAAACTTCAACAGGTACTTCAGTGGAAGACAGGGCAGCTTCAAGAGAGGAACCGTAACGTCTTGCCTTGGAGTAGAACTGCACAGCTTTGATCTGAGCATCCAGGGTGGATGCACAGGTATTCTTGAATTTCTCGTGGGTGTGGTACATAGACTCGAAAGCCGACTTGCGGAGCACTCTGTCTGCGTCCTGAACGAGGGGGATATAGGAGCCGTGTGTCACCTGATGTGCCTTTCCGTCCTTATCGACAGCATCGGGGAATTTGAGATCGGCATCGGAGAACATACAGAAAATGTTCTCGGGAGAGCTGCCCATTTCTCCGGCAAGGGCGAGTATACGCTCTTCGGCATCGGAGAGGACGTGATCTTTCTTCAGGCGGATCTTGTCAAGTGCTCTCTTGTAGAGCCTGAGATCCTCGCATTCGGAGTAGAAACGGTCAAGGGTCTCCTCCGGTATGGAGATCAGTTCGGGGGTCTCAAAGCTGCCTGCTGCATTTACAGCGACAAAAGCATTCCTCAGCTGACCTACCATAGCCTGATAAGTGGAATTAGCAGTGTCTTCATCCGAGCGGCGCTGTGCATAGTTGAAAAGCGAGTCACACATCACGGAGATATCGTCATCCAATTTCAGGAATTCAAGCAGGATAGCGGCGCTCTCACCGAGCCTGCCCTTATAGGATGTTATCTTATCGGGCAGGGCAGAGAACTTTTCAAAATCTGCCTTCCACGCTTCGTCTGTTGGGTAGATGTCCTCTATTGCCCAGCGGAATTCCTCGGGCACTTCACTTCTCTTGGGTATTCTTTCTTCAGCAGTATTTGACATAATTATTTATCTCCTTTTTATCTCCGGGACGGCGTCAGCTTCACTGACGTCTGCCTTTCGGAGGTCGTTTTTCAATTCTGCGGCGAGCATAAAGCTTTATGCGTTCGCGCTTAGTTTTTCCCGTCTTTAAAAACGCTCATCATTTCGTTGGTAAGGCTGTTGTTATTGGGCTGGAGGACGATATCCTCACGCTTGACCCACTCGGCATATTTCAGCTCGCCCTCGTCCATCCTGATATCGGAGGTCTCCGCATCGCAGAAGAACCCCACGAGCATATCCTGCGCCATTCCCCAGGGCTGTGACTTATAGTAGCGGATGTTAGTTACCGCAACGCCCGTTTCTTCCATTACCTCACGTGCCACGGTCTGCTCAAGAGTCTCGCCTATCTCAGTAAAGCCTGCTACGAGTGCGTTGTGGGCATAGCCGCGTTTATAGCGTGTGATAAGTATGCTGTCGCCGTTGATGACCCCGACTATGACAGCAGGGTTTATCCTCGGGTAGACTGTATTGCCGCAATCGGGACACACAAGCGCACGCTCCTTTTCGGAGCAGACGAGCTCGCTTCCGCAGCGTCCGCAGAACTTGTTGTCTGCATACCACCGCCAGAGGTGATATGCCGTGAAAGCAGCAAACAGAGTCTTGCCCGAACAGCAGTCGCGCAGTTCTCTGACTGTATGATACCCGAAGCCTTGGGGAGCATCGCCGAATTCTTCACGCGAGAGAAAGTACTTCGTATCATCGACCGCGAAGAGATATACCGCTTTCTCATCGGGGCGGTCCTTGTAAGTCAGAAAGCCGACCTCTCCGCCCTCGGTCTTTGATAGCACCCTGCCGTCCTTATCGAAGAACAGAAGCAGGTCGTCAGCTGACGGTTTGCATACCGAGAAGCTGTTGTCAAGCCTGCTCGGATAGATATCCTGTATCATATTATCTCCTCAATTCTTTTTATCTATAAGTGCTTTGACCTCCGCAAGGGTGGGAGGATTGAGAGGCAGCGGGAAACGGGTTATCGCCACGCCCGAGCAGGCACTTGCAAAGCGGACGGTGTCCTCGTCGGACATACCGTGCAGGAGTGCATAAACGCAGCCTGCCTTGTAGGTATCTCCTGCGCCGAGAGTGCTCTTTACATCCACCTTGAAGGCGCTCATACGTTTGGTGGGTTCACCCTTTCTTCCGTAGAGCATCTCGCCCTCGCCCTGGGTGATTATGGTCAGACCGTCGGTGTTTGCTTTCATAAGCTCCATTACCTCTTCGGCGGACTTGCCCGCGTACTGCTGAGCGGTACACTCGTGAGAGATTACATTTACGGCGGCACGCTTATGCAGTATGCTGTCGTGCATGGTGTCTATCGTTACATAGGGTATCCCGAGGCGCACGCAGATATCCGCCGCAAGGAGGGATTCTTCCCCGAAATAGGGGTCGACAGCCGCGGCCTTGCAGCCTGCAATGTCCTCTTCCTTCGGGATGCTCCACCAACGTTTGCCGGAGGAGAACAGCGTTGCGAACCTGCCCATAGGCGAGCGGACAAGCCCATGGATGACAACATAATCCATAACGCCCTTGTCATCGGGGTCACAGTAGAGCGGAGAGAGGTCAACGCTCTTGTCGGCATAGAACTCCTTGAGCATGGGTGCTACCTCGGTGCCGAGGTAGGTGCCGTCCATACGTACTGACACGCCCAGCGATGCGAGGACAGTCCCCGCAGTTCCCGTTTCTCCGCCGGGGAGAAAATACTGAGCTTCTATCTCGGAATACTCATCCGGCTTTAAAAAGCCGTCCCTCAGCAGGAACGAGTGCGTTCCGAGCACCTGACCGTAAAGATAAACTTCAGCTTCTTTTTTCATACTTTCCGCACCGCCTTTTTGTTTCGTTCATCGGTTATGAGGTGTCTGAGCCCTGCCTCGGGCGAGAGTTTCTCAGTCTTGAAGAAAGTGGGGTATATGGTCTTTTCCGTGTCGGGCGAGACCCATACAATATGTTCGGGGGTGCCGTCATCGGCGAAGTCTGAGCTTACAGGCTCGAAATCGTCGGGCGTTTTCATGTAGAAGAAAAACGAAAGTTCATATATCATTTTGCCGAGGTTGGTGGGTGAGTCGCCGTAGAAATAGTTCTCGTGTATGAAGCCGAGACTGTCTATCCCGAGCTTTATGCCCGTTTCTTCATACACCTCGCGGACTATTGCTTCTTCTGCCGTCTCTCCGAACTTGATGCGTCCGCCTACCGAATAGCAGTAATCCGCCCGCTCGTTTTCTACCATAAGGAGCCTGCCGTTTTTGATGATGATCGCACCCACACGGACATTTATCAGTCCGTCGCTGCAGGGAACTGTCATGTCTTCGTTCATACTACACCGCCTTTTCTGTTCTCGGAACGTAAAACGTATAAAAGTATTATACCACATCATGCCCGTGATTGCAACAGATATCTGTCATTACAAATTAATCTGCACAGCTTTGCAAATTATTGTACGGGATCAGCAATTCAAGAAATAAATAATTGACCAGCGCAAAAAACGGTCATTGATATACAAAAATAGCAGTAATGCTCTTGAATATTTTATACGATAGGTATAAACTATAAGCTGTAAGGTTGTACGTACCAATTTAATTTACAAAAAGGAGAGATCGAATATGATAAGGATCGCACAGACCGAAAACGGCAAGGTAAGAGGCCTTCCCGCAGCTGACCCGAGAATAACATCCTTCAAGGGCATACCTTTTGCAGCACCGCCTGTAGGCGAGAACCGCTGGCGTGCTCCGCAGCCTGCGGCAAACTGGGAAGGCGTAAGAGACTGCTTTGAGTTTGCACCTATCTCAATGCAGGATACACCGGGTATCGGTACCGACATCTATTGCCGCGAGTGGCACGTAGACCCCGAGATACCTATGAGCGAAGACTGCCTTTACCTCAATGTATGGACAAGCGCCAAGAAGACCGATGAGAAGCAGCCTGTACTGGTATGGTTCTTCGGCGGCGGATTCCAGTGGGGCTATACTCCCGAGATGGAGTTTGACGGCGAGCGTATCGCTCGCAGAGGCATAATCGTAGTTACCGTTAACTACCGCCTCGGCGCATTCGGATTCCTTGCCCATCCTCAGCTGACTGCCGAGCAGCCCGATGCTCCCGCTAATTTCGGAAGCCTTGACCAGCAGGCCGGTATCAAGTGGGTAAAGCGCAATATCGCAAACTTCGGCGGCGACCCCGACAACATCACCATTGCAGGACAGTCGGCAGGCGGCGGAAGCGTTATGGCTCAGATGGCCTGCAAGGACAATGAGGGCCTTTTCCAGAAGGCCACCGTTCTCAGCGGTATGTTCTCCTCCCCATATATCCAGAATATGTTCTTCATCCCCCGCACCGTTGAGGCAGCCGGCAAGCTTGGCGTAGAGCTTTTCGACTACCTGGGCGTGAAGACTCTCGAAGAAGCAAGAAAGCTCGATGCTTCTTATATCAGAGACAAGTACAGCGAGATGCGCAACAAGGGCAATATGTTCTTCACCATCGTTGAGGACGGCAAGTTCTGTACACAGGATTCAATGAAGGCATTCCGCGACGGTACACGCTGCCGCGTTCCCGTAATGGGCGGAAATACAGGCGATGAGTTCATAGACTTTATCAGGGCCCAGGATCCCGATGAGCTGAAAAAGCTGGCAGCAGAATTCTTCGGCGAGGATGCGGAGAAGTTTCTCTCTTTCCCCGAAGCAAATATCAAGACCGATATGGGCTACGCTCCCGTCAGCGCACCTGAACTCGGCGTAAAGAGCGCGTTCATCGGTGAGAGCAAGCAGCCGGATGCAAAGGATTGCTACTATTACCGCTTCGTTCCCGATATCCCCGGTGACGATCATCCCGGTACTTTCCATTCCTGCGATCTGTGGTTCTTCTTTGAGACCCTTGCCAAGTGTACTCGTCCCTATGAGGGCAGACACTACGATATCGCAAGACAGATCTGCGATTACTGGTGCAACTTCATCAAGACAGGTGATCCCAACGGATATGACCTCAACGGCAACAAGCTGCCCGAATGGAAGACCTTTACAGATGCAAACAGAAACGAAATGGAGTTTACTCCCGACGGTGCTATCGCAACTGTCGAAAGCAGCAGTTTCACAAAGTTCCTGCTTGAAGAACTGGAAAAGAAAAACAGCAAGTAAAAAATTGGGCGCTCCTGTGTGAGCGCCCGTTTGGATTGATACCAAATGTGGACTAATAACAACAAAGGAGTATGCGCTATGTCAAAAATCCCTGCACTCAATCCCTATCTTCCCAGCTGGGAATATATCCCCGACGGAGAACCCTATGTGTTCGGCGACAGAGTCTATATCTACGGCTCTCACGATCTCTTCAACGGCTATGTCTTCTGTATGGGTGACTATGTGTGCTGGTCAGCACCCGTGAACGACCTCGGAAACTGGCGTTATGAGGGCGTGATCTACCCGAGGAATGCTGACCCCATCAACAAAGAGGGCAAGATGTGTCTCTATGCTCCCGATGTTACAGTCGGTCCCGACGGCAGATACTATCTCTATTATGTGCTGGACAAGATCTCCATAGTATCCGTGGCTGTCTGCGATACTCCTGCGGGTAAATATGAGTTCTACGGATATGTACACTATCCCGACGGTACACGCCTCGGTGACCGTGCAGGTGATGAGCCTCAGTTTGACCCCGGTGTTATCACCGAGGGCGATACCACTTACCTTTATACAGGTTTCTGCGGCAGGGGCGACAAGAGCAGGACAGGCTCCAAGGTGGTGGCTCTCGAAAGCGATATGCTCACCGTAAAGAGCGATCCCGTGCTTGTGGTACCCGGCAGCGAGTACAGCGCAGGTACGGAGTTTGAAGGCCATGCATTCTTTGAGGCTTCATCCATACGCAAGGTGAACGGCAAGTATTACTTCATCTATTCCTCCGAGGTCATGCATGAGCTCTGCTATGCAGTCAGTGATTCTCCCACAGAGGGATTCAGATACGGCGGCGTGCTGGTCAGCAATACAGATCTGCATATTGATTCGTACAAGCCTGCCGATCTGCCTATGGCGATGGGTGCCAACAATCACGGCAGTATCGAGAACATCAACGGCGACTGGTATATCTTCTATCACCGCCATACCAACGGTACCTGGTACAGCCGTCAGGGATGTGCCGAGAAGCTGAAGCTCAATGCGGATGGCTCCTTCGATCAGGCTATGATGACTTCCTGCGGACTCAACGGCGGTCCCCTCGAGGGCAGGGGAGAGATCCCTGCGTACCTTGCCTGCAATCTCTATACCGAGAAGCACTCTCTGTATCTGGGTGAGCCCAATGCTCCCAAGGTAACACAGGACGGCAAAGACGGCGATGAGGAAGTCGGATATATCGCTAATATGACAAAGGGCTGCACAGCAGGCTTCAAGTTCTTTGAATGCAAGGCTGTCAAGCGTATAAGCGTCACCACAAGGGGTTACGCTTTCGGCGGCAGCTTTGAAGTCCGCACCAAGTGGGACGGTGCCCCCATAGCTACGATCATCATTGATGCCACAAACGTGTGGGAGACCTACAGCGCAGACGTTGATTTTCCCGACGGAGTATATGAGTTCTATCTCACCTACTGCGGAGGCGGCAGCGCAATGCTCAAATCCTTCACTCTTGAATAAACTCAAAAGCCGATGCTTGAAAAAGTATCGGCTTTTTGTATCTTAATAATTAATAATATGTGAAAAATGCACAAAGAAAGGCTGTGAATTTCTACAGATAAAATCTCCGCGGATTGTTGTGAATTTTTAGCAAATGTTGTATAATTGATATGTGGACTATGACCCGTATCGGAGAGTCCGCTGACAGATCAGCCGAAAGACGGCTGATACGAGGCTATCAAATCACAAAGGAGAAATTACTATGGGACTGTTTGACAAACTTAAAAATGCTGCCCCCGGGGCTATTACAAATGCAGTGAAGAATGCAGCTACAAGCAAGAACGAGACTGTTACATTCCAGTCGGTGCCCGATACTTTTGAGGCTTTCACCGCACTTCCTCAGGCACAGCTTGCCAACGAGTTCGACACTGTTGCCATGACTGTTGTGGCTCTGTGCAACTATCCCGATAACAAGGATCTCAGCATCCAGATGCTCAACTATCTCAGAGGTCCGAGACCTCTGAGCAATCAGGAGATACAGTTCCTCAAGGATCGTTTCTCGGATCAGGATTATGTTCCGAGATCCTACTTTGTCGGTGCTACACCTGATAATGACTATCTTCCTGCCGAGCCTTATCAGATCAAGATGTTCACCAATCAGTATTCGCGTGACGGCGGTGAGGGCTATGTAAAGGTATGGCTGAATTCGGGCGGAGCAGATTCCCCGAGATACTGCGTTGTCCGCAAAGCAAAGGACGGAAAGTACTATCTTTGGGAGCAGGGCATCCTCGTAGGCATCAGACAGCCCGAGAGTGCAAATCCCTGGGCATGACCGCAGAAAGGAGAGCCTGATATGGATCTTATCGGAATCTGGAAATGCGTTGAAATGAACGTGTTTGATCCCAAAACGTGTTCGATCATATGGAAGACCACAGAGGAGATCAACGCCGATCCAGAACTCAGGGAGAGCATAGGAAATGCTTTTGAGTTTGTGGACATCAATGCTGACGGCACAGTCAAGTGGATAATGGCTATCCCCGAGGACGTACCTCAGGAGGAAATTGACGAGGCGCTTGCTTCGGGTGAGCTTGTGAAGTATGACGATAACCACTTTGCAGTGGATATCAAGCCGTGGAAGATCGTTGACGGCGTGTTCAAGTATGACTCCGGTATGAAGGGAGAAGTCCTCGGAGAGGCTATCGACCCGTGGCAGGAAGTCAAGATCGACGGTGATATCATCGAACTCGGTATGTTCAGGTTCGCAAGAAAATAAAACAGTCATAAAGAAAAACGGTATCTCCCGAAAGGAAGATACCGTTTGTTTTATTATGGGTTCTTTGATTTGAATATCGCTCCTACTACGAGAGGGCCTGCGTTTATTGTGATAGCAGCACCGATCTGGAAGAATTCCGTCGGGGGATAGCCGAGCTTCTTGGTGAGCTGCTTGGCAAGTTCGTCACGGACGGTCTCATCCTTGCCGTAGACGATGCAGTACGGTGTCTGAGGAATGATCTCGTTGGTAACAAGGTCAAGGATCTTCGGAATGACCGACTTGTCTCCGCGGACTTTAGCGTGGGTCTTGATCTCGTGATCGTGTATGCGCATGATGGGGCGGAGACCCATGACTTCACCGACAAATGCGGCTGCGGAGGGTATCCTTCCCGACTTGCGTGCATATTTCAGGGTGAACATTGCAAAATAGACCACGCAGTTCTTTACCCAGTCTTCTATGTAGGCAGCGATCTCGTTGGCGGGCACGCCCTTTTTGATCTTGGCGGCAGCCTGCATGAGAGGAAAGCCGTAAGCACCTGTATAACCCTCACTGTCGATGTTGTATATCGTGAAGCGTTCCTTGGCTTCGGGGTTGTTCTCGTAGAAATTGCGTGCGGCCATCACAGCATTGCCATAGGTGGCGCTGCCTTTGCTGTTTATCGTCACGTTGATGACATCGCTGTAACCCTGCTTGTAGATCTCTTCAAAGATCTCCTCATAATCAAAGGCTGTTATCTGCGATGTGGAGGGAACTCCGTCATAGTCATCAAGCATGGAGTAGAACTTTGTGTTGTCGAAGTCTACGCCGCTTATATATGTCTTGTCGCCCATAGCTACCTTGAAGGGTATGACTCTGATGTCGAGTTCGCGTTCTGCCTCGGGAGAAAGATCTGCTGCTGCATCTGTGAGCAATTTGATCTTAGCCATAGTAAGTCTCCTTCCGTATTGAGATAAGGGATCCGAAGATCACCATACATACTGAGTTAATTTGCCCTCTCTGCCGAGATCGGGGTAATCCCACTGTCTGAGCACTTCGTAGGCGGCTATCGCCACGGAGTTCGAGAGGTTAAGGCTGCGAAGTTCGGGTCTCATGGGTATGCGGACGCAGCTTTCTTTATTGGCGTAGAGCAGGCTTTCGGGAAGTCCCTTGTCCTCTCTGCCGAAAATAATATACACGCTTTCGTTTTCGGGGTATCTGACTTCGCTGTGTACGTTGAGTCCTTTTGTGGTGAAAAAGTAGAAGCTCCCGTTGTTGGATGCGGCAAAACTGTCCCAATTATCGTACTCGTAAATATCGAGCTTATCCCAGTAATCGAGGCCCGCACGCTTCAGCTGCTTGTCGGTTATCGTGAAGCCGTAGGGTTTTATCAGATGCAGTGATGCGCCCGTAACTGCGCAGGTGCGCGAGATATTCCCCGTGTTCTGAGGTATTTGCGGCTCAAGCAGGACGATGTTCAGTCTGTGCATGGGCTGCCTCACAGTATGGAGTAATTGTTGAGCTCTCTGTCCGCATGGAGGCGGTAAAGCTGAGGCTCAAACATTATTCCGTCAGTCCACGGAGTGCCGTAGCTGTAGGTAGTCTTTATGGTAGACTGAGTAAACGAAGCGGCTCTGTCCATAGCGATGGGGAGACTGTCTCCCCCGAGAATGCCGCCTATCAGCACACTTGTGAACATATCACCGCTGCCCGAGTAGCTTATGGGTACGTACTCGCCCGTGACCTTCCAGAAACTGTTTTTCTCTCTGTCGTATCCCACGGTGCAGATTCCGCCTGCGTTCATGGGGACGCTGGTGATGACAACTATCGCAGGACCCAGCTGAGAGAGTCTGACGAGCCATGATCTCAAAGTCGCTGAGTCAAGAGTGCCCTCGGGGAACTTTTCACCGAGAAGGATCGCGGCTTCGGTAAGGTTGGGGGTGATTATATCCGCTACAGCTGCAAGCTCGCTCATTCTGGCGCAAAGCTCCGGAGTGTATGTCTGATAGCTTTTGCCGTTGTCACCCATAACGGGATCGACAACTTTAAGTGCTTTTGGGTATGCCGAAAAGAAATCGAGGCAGTGATCTATCTGCTCGCTGGAAGCAAGGAACCCGCTGTATACGCAGTCAAACTCGGTGCCCAGTTTTTTGTAGTGTTCAAGCGTAGGGTTGAGATAGTCTGTCAGATCGCGCATGACGAACTCGCCGTAACCGGTATGAGCTGAGAGAACCGCTGTAGGCACGGGACAGACCTGTATCCCCATAGCGGAGAGCACAGGTATTATGACTGTCAGAGAGCATCTGCCCAGTCCCGATATATCATGGATAGCTGCAACTTTTTTTGGTCCTGTCATTATATGTCATTTCCTTCCGTGAACCTTTAGCCATTAAATAATTATAACATATACTTTTACATTTTTCAATAGCTGCCGAAAAATATATTTTTGCCGGGTGCTTGCAAATCCCGTTTGACTGTTATCAATTAACAGTTAGTCTATTTTAGCGGGAATGACAGCTTTCAAATATCAATACCAATCGTCTTTTATGCGGAAATTCCTATCGTTCTGAACGGGGATAAGGGTCGTTACAATATTGTCTATCGAGATATAATGACCTGCAGCTATGGACTCCAGAACAGATGAAATATCTTCACGGGTACCTTCAAATTCTGCTTCCACTGAGCCGTCTTCGGCATTGCGGACCCATCCTGTGACCCCATAGGTATGTGCTGCACAATATGCCCTATATCTGAATCCGACACCCTGTACAGTGCCGTAAAATGTGACTTTTTTGCGTATTTTATCCATTTCCTTCACCCCTTATGTAAAATATTATAATCCTAACGCAGAATATGTCAAGAGGATTTTACATTGAACTGTTATTTTTTTAACAAATAGTTCCAAATTTTTGCAGTATTAGCATTTTGCATAGTCATAATTGATTTTTTTTATTAAAGTCAACAAAATTTTAATTTGTTGAGATCTATTTAGTTTGTGGATATTGACATATTCGTAATTTTGGTTTAAAATAGTATTGAGAATGGTAGCAATAAGTGTCTCATGCTTGTTGCTTTAGGTGAAAGGTGGTTTTTAAATGACATTTGAGGCAATATACAAACAGGCTATCGAAGTGCTGAGCAAACTTGCCGAAGAAAACAAAGTCAGAAGTCCGGATGAAACCATATGCGTGATCTGCTCGCGTTCAGGTAAGATCTACAGCGGTGTGAGCCGCTCGGATCCTACGGGTCATATCCCCGCAGAGAGGGTCGCGCTTGGATCTATGGTAATGTCCGGTGAGACGGTTATCGATACGCTCGTGCTCATCAACTCGACAAGCAGAATGGCTATCCTTCCGAGTAAGGACAGCATCAATTACTTCTTTACCGTGAATGCCGAGAACATCAACGGCAAGGCGGTAAGACCCAATCAGGAGATCCCGTTCTCGCAGATCGGTGATGTTTCACTCGCCGCTCCTGCAGCAGGTGCAGCTGCTCCTGCAGCAGAAGCTGAGCCGGAGAAGAAGGCAGCTCCCAAGAACCTGCTTCTCGACCGTGTGAACAGCCTGATGGACGGCGTCGATGATGACGACGATGACGATGAAGAGTTTCTTGAGGAACTCGACAAGGGCAAGGACAAGAAAAAGAAAAAGCGTTTCGGCTTGTTCTGATGTCCGTATAGTCCGAGGGGTGTACTCTTGGTCTTCAGGACAATTGATTAAAGTAAAATTTAGTTAGAAAGGCTAGTGATAAAATGAGTGCAAAGAAGAAAACAACCCGTAGTACATCGACCCTGAATATTGTACTGGTAGTACAGCTTATTATCATGCTCGGTCTGTCCATCTTCATTACTGTTGAGATCAGTAAGCAGACAAGAAAGAATGCTAATGACCACATGAGAGCTATCACCGATGAACGTGCTCACATCATCGAGAGCTTCGTTGAAAACTCCGAGAAGACCCTGACTTACTTCAGTAAGTCCAAAGAAGTCATCGAAATGTTCAGAGATCCCACAGATGCTGAAAAGCAGGCAGCAGCTCAGAAGCTTACCGAAAGCTTCGGCGCTGATATCGACTACTGCGAAGGTCTGTGGTGCGGCTCCCTTGAGACAGTCATCATGACACACTCGAACAACCCCGAGTCCGTAGGTAATCAGACCCGTACTGATGAAGAGCGCCGCAAGCAGCTCATCAACCCCATGCTCCTTGCAGGAAACAACGTTTATAACATCGGTATCATGAATTCACCTGTAGGTGAGCACAAGCAGATCCTTTCACTTTACAAGATGGTTTACGACAAGGGTAAGGCAGTCGGCTTCGTTGGTCTCGGTATCTTCACCGAAGGTCTGGTAGAGACCCTTAACACAATCACCGTTCCTGCCGGTATCGAGTCTTCATTCTATACCATGGTAAACATCAAGGATACAAAGTATGTCTTCAACAGCTATGATACAAGCAAGGTATCTCAGGAGACCGATTCCAAGGATATGCTCAAGCTCTGTGAGGTTTATGCTGAGGCTACTTCCTCCGAGACAGGCGACTATGAGTACGAGATGAACGACAACGACTACGTTTCCGTTTACACATTCATGCCTAAGTATGGCTGGATCCTTACTATCGATGATGAGACCAGTGAGGTTTACTCGCTGACCAGAACGATGATCATGTACCTCAGTATCTTCGCTTTCATCATCCTCTGCCTGACAATCGTATTCTACTTCATCACAAAGAGACAGGAAAAGATCAACCAGAAACTGGTATCGACCATTGCAAAGGCAAACCTGACAAAGAAGTCTCTGAATACCGCAATGTTCAAGGACGTTCTTACAGGCGCAAGCAACCGTATCTCCCTCTCCATGGATATGGAGAAGATCGATCAGGCAGCAGAAGAGCCTTACTACTTCACAATGTTCAATATCTGCAACTTCAGTGACATCAACCTCCAGTTCGGTAACGAAGCCGGCGACCGTCTGCTCGTCCGTGCTGTTAATGACCTCAAGGATTACTTCGAGGAGGATAACATCTACCGTACAGGTTCCGATGAGTTCGTAGTTGCACTCAAGACCGAGAACGGTCTGCCGTTTGCTGATGACTTCCTTGATAAGGTCAACAACGCATTCAGACAGATGCTCGTTCCCGAGAGACTTGATGACGGACGCACCATCTATCCTAAGTACAAGGTTGCAGTTATCAAGAAGAATAAGGGCATCGACACCTCTGTTGTTACATCCCTGAAGGATATGACCAACAAGAAGGGCGAAGCTGCTTACGGAATGATCGACTACAAGGATATGACAGTCTGATCTGTTGTAATTCATTTTCCAATCAAACGCCGGTCGTTGGGATCTTCCCAACGATCGGTTTTTTGTCGCAGTACACTTCTTCACGGTGAGCCGCCTCGGAATAAGGGCAATATTTGGATAGACTGTCCGGACATTCAGTGATATAATCAATAGTTGAAGTATAATGTTTCGGAGGGATCATATTGTCAAGGATAAAGTGTTTTATTACTGCGGCAGCGATCACGGTGTCCTGCCTGTTCTGCGGATGCTCGGACAGCAGCAGCGGAAATGAGGGTGCAAGAAAACAGGTCGCATCGGAACTGTCGGAGTTTACCGAGAACTGTACGGAAGTCATTGAGATAGAGACCAAAGCACAGGGGGATAATGCTCTCGATTTTGTGAACAAGCCTGTGACACGCCACGTTGCACAACAGATCGCTTCGTGGACGCCGGGTTATGAGATGCCGCCCGAGCCATACTACGAAGATTGCAGCATTACAGTCAAGGGTAAGGACGGCAAAGCTCAGATCAGCGGAGCCGAAGCCAAAGTAAAGGTGAGAGGCAACTGGACCACAAGCTATCCCAAGAAATCACTGAGGATCAAGTTCGGAGAGAAACAGTCGGTGCTGGGACTCAATGACGGCAGCGAGATGAAGAACTGGGTGCTCAATGCAGTCTACAAGGACGGCTCCATGCTGCGTGACAGAGCTTCGCTCGCCATGTCGAGGGAGATCCTCGGCGCTGACGGTTACTATGCAGCAGACTCCAAGCTCGTTGAGGTCAAGATCAACGGAGAGTATTTCGGAGTTTATCTGCTTACCGAGTACCAGCAAATAAACAAGAACCGCGTGAACATCACCGAAGCCGAAAAGGACAGCAAGGACGTTAACATCGGTTATCTGCTTGAGATGGACGGCAATTATCTGAACGAAGAGGTCAACCAGTATTTCTATGTCAACTACAATGACAATGCTCCCCTGAAACCCTTTGACGGCAATGACGGCAGCGGCAGAACCATGACCTGCCTCGGGGACTATAAAGGGATACCGAGATCGAAGATAGGCTTTACGATCAAGAGCGATATCTACTGCAAGGAGCAGCACGATTTCATTTCGTCGTTTGTGAACAACGTCTATAATATCATGTACCGCGCCGCTTACGATAACGAGGCGTGGGTCTTCAACGCCGACTGCTCCGAGATCTCTAAGACCGATGAGATCACTCCGAGAGAGGCTGTCGAAAGGGTAGTGGATACTGAGTCCCTTGCGGATATGTATATCATAAGCGAGATGACCTGTGATGCGGATATCTATCTTTCAAGTTTCTATATGTCGGTGGATTTCGGAGCAAACGGCAACAAAAAGCTGACGTTCCAGGCACCGTGGGATTTTGACTCGGGTCTCGGCAACAAGGAACGTTGCGCTGACGGCAAGGGTTTCTATGCTGCAAACATCGTCCCCGATGTCAACACCTACACTTACGAGACCATCAACCCGTGGCTCGCTGTGCTGATGTATCAGGACTGGTATCAGGACATCATCCGCGAGAAGTGGACAAAAGCCTATGACAACGGAGTATTCGACAGAGCAGTCAAGATCGTCGAAGACGATACTCGTGATCTTGCCGAGGCATTTGAGCGCAACTATAAAGTCTGGGACAACATTAACCACAACGAGGCATTTGCTGCTGAGCTTTCGCGTGAGGCTTCGGCGTGCAAGACTCAGAAGGAACACGCCGAGTTCCTCGCCAAGTGGCTCAGAGCAAGAACGGATTTCCTGAATGACTACTGGCATAAGTAATAACGGAGATATAAAAATGAGCGGTTCGTTCCGGACCGCTCGTTTTGTTTATTTATCTTCGTTTGTTTTCGCTTTTTCTTCGGTATAGATCTTATGCGCATACACGCAGGATATCACAACGGAAGCAGTCAGAAAGAAAAGCATCAGCAGTATGGCGAATATGCCTTTTGCAAATGCGGTGGAGACTATGGAGAACACTCCTGCGAGGCAGAGCACCTTGCCTGCAAATCTGTTTGACTTGCTCCATGTGACATCGTTGTACTCCGTCCATGAGAGACGCAGACCAATGGCTCCGTTGGCCTTTGTCCTGGAGCAGAGGTTTCCGCCTACGATAAAGAGTATGCCAATAAGCAGAGCGGCGAATTTGAGATCGTCAAAATCAAGGTGTGATACCCCTGCATTGGTTGTGGCGAAGATCTTGACTATGGTGTGTCCGAGGACGGCGGCAAGTAATGCCAGCACTCCGAAAGCTATCCCGACAGCCACCTTTCGGTTTGTCACGGCAGAAGCGCGGGTCTTGTCATCGGGTGCATTCTTTGCGATGTTCTCGAAATGAGTAATTATCCCGATGAACACCAGCATAACTATCAGCAGCACCAGAGGGATCAGCAGCAGTTCGTACTTGCTGCCCCAGCGGTCGATCTCTCCCGAGAGGTCATAGTGCAGAGGAACTTTATCGGGCATGAACTGCACGGCTATGGCGGCGGCGATGATCGGCACAAAGGAAAGTGCGGTTATCAGTTTTTTCATTTTTTGTCTCCTCCCAGCTGAGTCACCCACAGGATCAATTCATCAAGCACCGATGTGTTGATCTCGTAGTAGACAAAGTTTTTCTCTTTATATTCCATAACAAGGTCTGCGCTTTTGAGCAGCTTGAGGTGATATGAAAGCGCCGCAGGCGTGACGTTAAGGCGCTCGGCGATCTCGCCTGCGCTGAGTCTTCCGTCTTTGAGCATTTCCAGTATATCTCTGCGCTGCTTTTCGGACAGCACCTTGAATATGCTTGTCTTTGACATCGGTCTCACCTATTTCAAAATTTCTTTAAATAGATTATATCATACGGAAGGACTGCTGTCAAGAGGTATTTAAAAATATTTTTAAATACCGTAACAGACTGTAATATTGCACATCTAAAGGTGTGCACAAAAAAGAAGCTGTTGTGTACAACAGCTTCTTGATATTTATTCTCCTGCCTTTGCCGCTTTCAGCTCATTGAGGGTCCTCGGTCTGAAACCGTTGAGATCCATACCTGCGTTGAAGCATTTTTCAAGTGTAGGCATAAAGCGGTTGGCGGTATGCTCTGCAACATTGTGGATATGCCCGTAGATGTGGTAATATCCCGTAAAGAAACCTTCCCATTCGGCGATGGGGTAGTGGAACAGCACGACTTTATGCTTGTGATCCTTTATGAGGAGATACTCGTCTATGCTTTCAAAACGCTGAGTGAAAAGACGGTTGGTGAGGTTGCGTCTGTCATGGTTGCCGATGATAAGGTGCTTTATCCCGTTGAGGCGGTCAACGTAGATGGGGGAGTTCTCTGCGAGTTTGACTGTTACATCGCCTAAGATATAGACATGATCCTTCTTGCCGACAGTTTCGTTCCAGTTGCGTATGATAGTCTCGTCCATTTCCCCGACGGAGGCAAATGGTCTCTTGCAGAGTTCAAGGACCGCCTTGTCGCCGAAGTGCAGATCTGCGGTATAGTAGATCATATCACAGCTTGCCGAGGGCGTGCTTTGCCGCGATCATACCGAAGCAATAGCACTTGCCGAGGGAGAGACCTGTCTGGTGGAAGGGGTAATCCGCACCGCCGTAGAATCCGCCGCCGAGGTTGCCTGCGCAATAGAGCCCCTCGATGATATTGCCGTTCTTGTCGAGAGCCTGAGCGTTCTCGTTGCAGGTAACGCCCGACACCTCAGCCGAGACGCGGATATGCTTTCTTGCACCCCAGAACGGAGCCTTTTCGATCTTGTGCATATACTTTGCAGGCTTGCCGAAGTCGGTATCGCAGCCCTTGTCGCAGAGCTCGTTGTAGCGGTCGATGGAAGCCTTCATCTTTTCATACGGGATATCGAGTTCCTTGGCGAGTTCTTCGAGGGTATCGCAGCGGTGGAGGTCAATGAGGTTCTTGAAGACGCCCTGGGGATCTTCAACGGCGCCGGGGATGAACTTCTCCATAACGAAAGGCGGAACAGGACCGTCAACGAAGCTGTCCTTGTCCCAGGTCATATAGCTGTCATCGTAGATAGTGCAGTACCAGCCCTTGGAGCCGTCCTTGTGATCGGCATCGTGGATCTTTCCCTTGTATGCAGGCTGAGAGCGCAGTACATTGCCCATATAGACGAAGCCTGTGTACTCGTTGGTGAAACGCTCGCCGTTCATGTTCAGGTAGAGGAAAGGCTCCTCAAACATGAGGGCGGAGTCGAAATCGTGCATCATTTTGGTATGACCCTGATTTTCCATCTTTGCGCCTGCGCTTACGGCAAGGACGTGACCGTCACCTGTTTTGCCTGTCTGCTTCTTGTCGAACTCGGCGATATCGGGACACCAGCGTTCTACCATAGCGGCGTTGTTGGTGTAGTCACCTGTGGCGAGGATAACAGCCTTTGAGGCGTTGAAGCGTATGTATTTACCTTCGGAGTTTTTGGCTATGACTGCGCACACTCTGCCGTTCTCCTTGACGAGTTTTACGGCAGGGGTGGAGAAGAATGTTTCGAGGTTGGGGCACTTTGCCTGAACGTTATCGACTATCTTTTTGAGGGCGTTTGCCACACTGAGAGGCTTGGGGCCTACCCACGGAGCCCAGAAATAGCAGTGATCGTCACCGTAGTCATAGGTGTTGCCGCGGTCATTCCAGAGGCCGGTGAAGTCGCCGCTGGTGCTGCGGAAAGCACAGAGCTTGTCGCCGTCATTGAGGAGTTTGGCGGACTCGGTGTTGCTGTCAACTTTGGAGCCGTCACCGTACTCGGTCTCTTTGGTCATGCCCGAGCGGTTCCAGAACCAGATCATAGCTTCCTCGGAGTGGTCTGCATAAGCGCGGAGCTGTTTGGTATCGGCTCTCCAGTCGCAGAGGGAGTTGGTATGGTGGATCCACTTGGAGATGCCTGCCTCGGTGGAGCGTGACTTGATAATAGCCGATCCGCAGTTGCCCTGAGAGACAACGCCTGCGGCCTTCTGGAGCAGGGCAGTCTTTGCGCCGAGTTCGGCAGCCCAGCCTGCGGCAGGAACGCCTGCTGCGCCTGCGCCCACAACTACGATCTCGAAATCGCGGATCTCATCGGGGGTGATGTCACCGAGTTCGCATACGGATGCTTTTATCTCGGCATCGGTGAGACCTTCGGGGATGATGTTTTTGCTTATGTCCATTTTTAACAGTCCTTTCATGAAAGATGAATAAATTCATATATGTTATTATACCACGGGTGCAGGAAAATTTCAAGGGGGATGTTTCACGCAGGACATTTGTTCTGTGCTTGACAAGTTTGGAAAAATATGTTATAATGATTTTGTATAATTATTAATTTGTTGTTCGCTTTGACAAATTAGAAGGAGGAAATATTATGGTACGAAGACGGTTGATATCAATGCTTTCGGCGATAGCCCTGGTGCTGACGCTGTTCACTCTCCTGCCCGAGGGGGCGCTCAAGGCGTGGGCGCGTACGGGAACGGGAACACAAAGCAATCCGTATGTTGTTACTACTTATGATGAACTGAAACAGGTTTTTGAAGATAATGCCTTTGGTTATATAAAACTTGGAAATGATATCATTTCAGAAGATAAATCGAATGATAATATGCTTGATATTAAAGCCGATCAAGGATTTACTCTTGACCTTGCAGGTCATAGCCTTACAAGAAAAGCAAAAACGACAGACCACGCATTATTTAATATGCAGGGTCAACTTGAGATAAATGATTCCGTGGGTGGTGGTTCTGTTGTTAGTGAACTATACGGCGGAACAAGTCAAGAAATATTTTATTTGAGCGGAAATGATACAGCAGTATTAACAATTAACGCAGGCAATTTTACAGCACCTTTAATCGAACAATATAGTGTATCTAATGAATCTAATCTGATCTTTAGTAACAGGGGCGGTTCTATTTACATAAATGGCGGATGTTTTACTGTAAATAATACATATCTGGTTTATCAGTCATCGCAAAGAATGGTTATAAACGGAGGAACATTTAACTATATAGGCGATTATAAAGCAGATAACTTCCACCCGTTTTTGATCTATGGTGATTGTACTGTAAATAACTGCGAATTTAATTCTCCTAATTGCAAAAAGAATTCGGGATTGCATAGTTATATTTCTAATAGCTGTAAATATATAACTGCCGACGGAGTAAAGAAAACTAAAGCTGAACTCAATAATCTCGAATACAATAAACTGATCGTAAAAAAAGACGTAGAGACCGTCTCCACAGTGAACGTCACCCTCACCGAGCCGGTGGCCGGCGTTGCGATAAACGAGACGATGATCTCAGACACAACGGGCGCGAGTGTGTATCAGTCGGCAACTAGCGGCATAACGAACAAAGGCACCTGGTATCACGGCGAAACGGCAATGAGCGCAGGCGACAAGTTTGCCTCAGGCGAGACCTATACCGCACACTTTCTTATCAAGGCCGATCAGGGCTATGAATTCGCGGACAGCTTATCCGTAAAGGTCAACGGCGATACGGCGACCTTAAAGAGAAAAATCAACAACTACTACGTATACGAGATAAGCTACACCGTGGCGAGCGCGATCACCACAGTCTCCATCGTAAGGATAAACGTCACCAAGCCCGAGGCGGGCGAGATCCCAGAGGATGCGACGGTCTTCGCTCTTACGGGCAAGGTGCCGGCAACAGTCAGAACCGCCTGGTATCACGGCGACACTCAGATGGCATCGGGTGAGAAGTTCATCGCCGGGGAGACCTACACGGTGAAGCTGCTCATCACCCGCAAGGCGTCATATGAATTCTCCTCGCCTTTAAAGGTGTTCATCAACAATGAGAGGGTGACATCCACGAACAACAGCTATTCAGCAGTCGCCGAGAAGAGCTTTACCGTTGAGAGCGGTCAGCGTCTCGTCGGTGATGTCAACGGTGACGGCTTGATCTCAGCCGATGATGCTATCATCGTGGCTCGTTATGCGGCAAACTACGGCAACTACCAGAACGAGTATGACGCTAATGTCTGTGATATGAACCGCGACGGTCACGTCACCGCGGACGATGCCATCATCATCGCACGCTATTCCGCAAACTACGGCAACTACAGGGATATCTATACCAATTACGTCTGACGGCATAAAACGCTCCTTCGGGAGCGTTTTTGTCTGTATGAATAAATGAAACAATAAAATTAATTCGCAGGTCTTGAAAAATATGGATAAATGATGTATAATATATATAACAGATAACTAAACGTCAGGGGGGAACAGGTATGAACGGAAAACGTCCGAAGATAGCACTTCTTGCAGCAAATATTATAGATGATTTCAGCGCCAGCATATCCAAGGGCGCTATGGCAGCTGCCGAAAGGCTTGGTGCCGATCTTTTTATTTTCCCCGGTAAGTACCTCTGCTCCGAGATCAAGGATACTGCCTTTGACGTTACGTATGAATATCAGTACAATCTGCTGTTCTCTCACGCAGCTCAGGGCGGCTTCGATTACATCATCGCTCCTGTGGGCACCATTGGGTATGCCCTCAACCGTGACGAGAAGAAAGCTTTCCTCGACAGTCTGGGACCGTCACCTGTGCTGTGCGTCGCCGCCGACATCGAGGGCTATGACTCGCTGATCTTCGATAACAGTTCGGGTATGTTTGCCATAGTTGACGAGCTTGTGTCTCAGGGCAGAAAGCATATTGCCGTCATGGCAGGTGAACGCAATAACATCGACTGCGCAGAAAGGACGGAAGCCGTCCGCACAAGGCTGGAGTATCACGGCATAGCTTTCGATGAGCGATACTGCCAGTACTGCTCCCTCGATGAGTACAGCCGCAAAGCAGCCATTGAGCTCCTTGACCGCTGCCCCGACACCGATGCAGTCATCTGCGCAAATGACTCGGTGGCTCTTGAAGTCTGCGGACTGCTGAAAGAAAGAGGGGCCGTCATCGGCAGGGATGTGGCTGTCACCGGCTTTGACGATATCCCACGCACAGCAGAGTACGATCCGCCGATCGCTACCGTCCATGCGGACGCCGTTGCCCTCGGTGAAAGGGCAGTGGAGATAGCAGCAGCAAGGGTCAGGGGAGAGAATGTCACCGCAGAGCGTTTTGCCACCGACTTTATCCTCCGCGATTCCTGCCGCAGAGAGAGGACGACTCCCGTGGGTTACGAGCGTATCGGTCAGGATGAACGCCGCGCTCTCAAACAGAAAGAACTCGACAGAATGAGTGCCGACAATGTTTTCGTGCGCGATGTGATGATGTTCGGTACCGACCTGAAATACAGTTACGCCAAGATCATGAAACAGCTCCCCATTGTGGGCGCGATGACAGGCTTCCTTTATACTTTTCCCCAGCCTTTACGATGCCTCCCCGAAGAGGATTTTCCGAAGGATGTTCAGTGGATCTTCCGCTCGTATAGCTACGGCAGCGAAGTGTTCACTGTTCCGGAAGACGAGCAGAGGGTCACACCTTTTGAGATCTACGAAAACAGCCGTCTCTGTGCCGAGCGACAGCACTGCATGGTGGTGATAGACCTCTATTCGGCAGAGATGCAGTACGGTATAGCTCTGCTGGAACCCAAGGATCCTGATTTCTTTTCCGAAGTGGAACTGATAACCTTCATTTTCAGTTCTGCTGTTAGAACGCTGAATATCCTCCACGGTCAGGAAATACTGCTAAGTGAGCTTAACATAAGAAATCTCGCCCTTGAAAAAGAGTCCAAAAGAGATGAGCTCACAGGGCTCCTTAACCGCAGGGGTTTCTATCTTGCTGCCGAAAGGCTCATTTCCTCGTCAGAGGAAGACAACTTTATTGTGTGCTATGCCGACCTTGATGACCTCAAGACAGTCAATGACGTACACGGACATCTTGAGGGGGATTTTTCCCTCAGGCTCACGGCAGAGTGCTTGCAGAAGGTCTTCGGTGAGGATGCAGTCATAGGCAGGACAGGCGGAGATGAGTATAACGTCATACTGCCTTGCAGGGACAGCGGCGATGTCGCCGGATATACCGAGGCAAAGGAAAGCTTTGTAAGGGAATTTAATGAGACGGGCAAGAAGCCTTACAGGTTCGGAGTGTCAATAGGTATGCTCGAATTCAGGTGCGAGAACAGTTATGATCTCAGGGCTGCTCTCGATAAGGCTGATGATCTGCTCTATGCGGCAAAGCAGAAGCGCAAGCGCGAAAAGATAGGATAAGAGCCGACCTATTCGGAGATCGGCTCTTTTTTGGATATGATACCAATATTACTCTGATTGGAGGAAATGATATGAGCATACTGAACTGGAACAGCTATCTCGAAAAAGCGGCGGAAGTCAATGCCGAGGGTGCCGTGCTCGTCCGTAATGAGGGCGCATTGCCGCTGAATAAGAAAGACGAGATCGCTGTGTTCGGACGTATACAGCTGGATTACTACAAGAGCGGTACAGGCTCGGGCGGAATGGTGAATGTTTCTAAGGTGACAGGCATCGTTGACGGACTTTCCGAGGCAGGCGCTAAGCTCAACAAGGAACTGCTGAAAGTCTATACGGACTGGGTTGAAGAACACCCCTATGACCGCGGTGAGGGCTGGGGGGTGTTCTTCAACC